>Ga0302303_10000213_pt1 | contig 56947 bp, 43 predicted proteins | sample III_Palsa_E2_1_FD_194542 | JGI IMG/M metagenome (GOLD analysis project Ga0302303, IMG submission 194542) | Peat permafrost microbial communities from Stordalen Mire near Abisko, Sweden - III_Palsa_E2_1 | ecosystem: Environmental > Terrestrial > Soil > Palsa > Peat permafrost | place: Sweden...
CCCTACTAAACCAGTTAAAATAACAACCATATCTACAACAAATGCTTCAATTCAACTAGTTGCGTCTGGAAGATATGTATACGTTGGAGAAGTAGGTAACGGCACCCATGCCTATATGCAGGCAATTGATACGACCTCTAATACAGTTGTTGGAACATACACTTTGGCTGGTGGTTCAAGCGCTAATATGGAAAATTCTAGCAGTGCATACGGCTTGCGAGAGATGGCCATACAAGGACGCTATGTCTACGTAAGCAATATTGGTAATAAGACAATAGATGTCTTCGATGTCAGTAACCCAGCCGCTGGCGGTAGTCCGGTCACAAGTATCAGTACAGGTACTGAGCAGCCATACTCATTATCTGCCCAAGGTAGATACCTCTACGCTAGTCTAAGTACTGCTGATGCGACTCCTGCCGCATTGACAACGTACGACATTAGCAATGTTAGCAGCATTACCCAAGTTAACAGCACCACTAGTACCTATCCAGGCGAGACTCTCTTAACACAAGGCCGCTATGCTTATCAGACTGGCTATGACGGTCATTTAGAAGTATTTGACCTTGGAGGTTCATATATACAGCAGTTAGAGACAGGTGGACTTGAAACAGGAACTCTATCTGTAGATGATGATGCTAACTTTAACGGCAACGCTTCAATTGCTGGTGGAGTACAAATTGGCCAGAGCTTAGAGGTTACGGGGAATGAGGGGGTTAGTGGCAGCTTGCTCGTTCAAACTGCTACAAACTCGAGCTCAGCCCTTAAAGTAGAAAATAGTTCAGGCACCCAAGTATTAAACGTAGACACGACCAACAGCATATTATCTGTCCAGGGAGCTAACTCTGATGCAGTTATAGGTAGTGAGAAGATGACCAGCACTACCAATTTCTCCAGTGGTTGGACTGGTACAGGTTGGACATTCTCTAGTTCAAGCGCCGCCCACACTAGTGGTACAAGCCCGGCAGTCTATTCTGGCTTTACTCCTGTTGCGGGTACGACCTACCAGATTACTTACACTTTCTCTGGCGCATCTGGCAATGGAATGGATGGCATTACTCCTAATATAGGCGGAGTTAGCGGCTTATTAATGTATAGTACTGGTACTACTGACACCCAAGTAATAACCACTACTGGTACAGGCAGCCTTGAGTTCATTCCTACAACTGCTTGGGCAGGCAGCATCACCAGTGTATCCGTCAAGACCGTTACTGCTAGTAATGCGATTCTACAAGTATTGAGTTCTTCAGGCTTAGACCAGATACAAGTCAGATCTTCTGCGAATAATCCCATAGATGAATTCATAGGTTATGAAGCTGGCCAAGATAATTCAACTGGGAATGATCTTACGGCAACTGGCTATATGGCTTTACAAGAAAACACTTCAGGTTACAGCAATACCGCCTATGGTGGTTACAGCTTGCAGAATAACACTTCAGGTTACAGCAATTCTGCCTTTGGTCTTCACAGCTTGCAGAATAACACTTCAGGCTTTAACAATGCCGCCCTTGGTGGTTACAGCCTGCAGTACAATACAACCGGTTACAGCAATTCCGCCTTTGGTCTAGATAGCCTGCAAGATAACACAATCGGTTACGGTAACGCTGGCCTTGGCGATTACAGCCTGCAAGATAACACAATCGGTTACGATAGCACCGCCGTCGGTCAAGCTAGCCTGCAAGACAACACGACTGGTAATTTTAACGCCGCTCTTGGTACTTCAAGTCTGCAAGACAACACAACCGGCGACTATAACTCAGCACTGGGTTCTTTCGCCCTAAATACAGAAACAACTGGTGGCAGTAACACCGCCGTCGGTCAAGCTGCTTTATCTGACGAAAACGGCCAAGGTAATACGGCTATAGGCATGACTGCAGGTGAGACTGACTCTTATAATGATACTAATGGCACTCAAAACACCTATATTGGCATCCAGTCCGGCCCCAACACGGCTACGGCCTTACAAAACGCCACAGCCATTGGAACATCTTCTACAGTCGGAGAAAGCAACGCCCTAGTCCTTGGCTGTATTTCCGGCATTAATAGCTGCACGGCTACTACAAAAGTTGGCATCGGCACCCCCACCCCTTCCTCTATTCTAGATGTTGAAGGTAGTCAGAACTCTCAATTCTCTCTAATTGTTAATAACTCTAACACTGGCTCAAGTGCTACCTCGACAATACAGCTGGGCGCTTCTTCATATATAACCCAGAACTCATCATCCAATACATCAAACGGTGGCACAAACTCATTGAATATAAATAATGCCACTTCTGGAGGCACTATAGCTATAACTAACACTGGCTCAACTAAATTTAAAGACTCTACTGATTCAGCTTCAGGTTTTGTTGTACAGAATGCAGGTGGTACCCAAATACTTAATGTTAATAGTACGGCTAGTATAGTATCCGTACAGGGAACGAATACTGACCCGGTTGTGGGCAGCGAACTAATGACTAGCAATACTAACTTCTCCAGCGGCTGGACCGGCTCAGGCTGGACTTTCAATAGTTCAAGCGCTACACATTCAAGCGGTACAAGTCCAGCAGTTTATAGCGGTTTCACCCCTGCGGCTTACAGTTACTATCAGATTACCTATACTTTTGCCGGCGCTAATGGCACCGATTCCATAACTCCTAGTATAGGGGGTGGCACCGGCCAAGCAATTTATGATACGGCTAATACCGATACGCAATTAATATATACTGCAGCGGGTACAGGTCACTTGGAGTTTACACCGACAACTGGATGGGCTGGACACCTGACAAGCGTATCAGTCAAGCTATTTAGTCCTAGTAACCCCGATATGGAGCTTCTCAATTCGGCCGGCACGGAGGTCGAGGATCTTAGGGTTTCCACTAATAACCCATCAAATCAATTTATTGGTTATGCGGCCGGTGGATTCTCAACCGGTAATTATAACGATGGCGTGGGCTTTCTGGCATTGGATAATAACACCAGCGGTTATAGTAATTCAGCCTTCGGAGATGATGCTCTTCAAGACAATACAACAGGTTATTATAACACAGCTTCAGGCCAGGGTAGCCTACAAAATAATACCGTTGGCTATGACAATTCAGCCCTTGGTTTCGCCAGCCTTGGGGACAACACCACAGGATATAGTAATACTGCGTTAGGATACGGCAGCCTGGATAGTAATACGTATGGAGCTTCTAATGTTGGAATTGGTTATTTAAGCGTATTTTCTAATAAAACAGGGATCAGCAATACCGGAGTTGGTTATGCAGCTTTACAGAATGCTACGTCATCGTATGATACTGCTATTGGATCAAATGCCATGCAGAACGCAACAGGCGGTGATGGTGTTGCTATAGGGGAAGCTGCTCTTGACGTGGAGGGCGGTTACGGTGATATTGGAATAGGCATTGGTGCTGGCACAGACTCTAGCTATTCTGATACCGCGGGTAGTTATAATGAATACCTAGGTTACTCCTCGGGCCCGAATAATGCCTCAGCCTTGGATTATTCTACGGCAATAGGTGCATTTTCCGAAGTTGATGAAAATAGTGCAATTTCCTTGGGCTGCGTCTCTGGCGTTAATGGTTGTACGGCAACCACAGAGGTTGGTGTTGGAACGGCAACGCCAACGGCAACGTTTGATGATGCTGGAAGCGCACTTTTCCAAGATTCTACGAGCTCTAACACAGCTTTCCAAGTACAAGATGCAACTGGCGCAAGTGTACTCACGGTCGATACCACCTCGACCATGAGTAATGGCAACCAGCTTAATTATCTGACGTATCCGGGATTTGAAGTAGGTAGTTTCACCAATGCTAGCGCCGGATGGATAGGTGTAAACGCTACACTGACGCAAAATACAACCAAGGCTAATACTTACAATGGTATCGCCTCGGCATACGTGCAAACCACTGGCACAAATGGCGGTCTGAAGACCAGCAGCTTTGTTAGTGCTCCGCCGACCGCTACCACTTATCTAGTTAGCTTCTATGCTGAAGCACAAACCGGTACTCTAGCTTCTAGTTCTTTCACAGTTACCAGCACCGATGGAACTACGCATTCTTGCTCCCCGGCTTCTGGTACCACAATTACCACTAGCGGCTTCCAGCGCTTGTACTGTCAGCTTCCCGCAACAACAGGTGCTATGACAGCCCTGCAAATTACGTACGCCACCACCAGTACTAACTTCTATGTTGATGCCGTGCAATTGCAGAGCAACAGCTTTAACGGCACTACAATTACCGTGCCGACGGCTTACCAGATCGGTGCGATCATGCTACGCGGCGTCATTACTAATCCGTTGGATATTATGAATAATGGCAATAGCACAGGCGCCCTTGCTGTTATGAACTCTATCGGTATTTCGGAATTAAATGTCGACACCTTTGATAACTATGTTCAGATTGGTTCAAGTACCGCGAACACTAACGGCACGTTGCTTGTATTAAATAATAGTACTACAGATCCCGGCACTGTGGTTAATGGAGCCATGTATTATAATTCTACTGATAATAGTTTCCGTTGCGGAGAAAACGGCGTCTGGCGTAGCTGTGTTGGTGGACTAGCTAGCGTTAATAACGCGGTTAGTGCAACTATAACTGGCAGTACTACCACGCAAAACTTTACAAACTCTGGTGCTAATATCGGAAGCAACTACACGGTTCTTGCTAATGATTGTCAGGCAGGTGTTACGTATACGATCACGGCCAACGGCACATATACAAGTGCCGTTACTGGAGCCTTTACTTTCTCAATAGATGAAGACGGTGTTAGTACACAGTTAGTTGCTTCTGGTGCAACAACGGATGCTACAACTGGAACGTTTGGTTGGATATTGACAGGACAGATGGTATGCATTTCTACAACCTCTGTAGAAATAGATGGAAATCTGATTTTGGGTACTTCTGCCACGGCATCAAGTGACTCAATACTTGATAATACAGGCACGAAAACGTGGACTACATCTTCACACGTTCTATCTATTGGTGTTAAAGCCAGCGCTGGTACCCCCACATTTGTTATGCGACAACTTATAGTAGAAAGGTCGGGCCCATAATCTGACTAATGAAAAATGCTCAGTGGTTTACAAGCAGACTGTTGAGCATATCACGTAGTTGGTTAAGTGGGGTTTTTGATGCAGTGTTAGCTATTATCCAGGTTTTTTCAGTAGCTAAACTGGCAATTTCGGTACTACCGTTATTAATTTTGCCTACAGCGATAGTACCGTTATCTGTTACTGTTTCAGATTTATCTTTGAAATTATTGTAATAGCCACCAAAGTTGAAGGTTGTTGGCCTGGCTTCCTGACTAATGTAAATTTTTTGCCCTTCGGAGTTAATCAAATAGAACACAATTACACCCGATTGTGGTGAAGAAAACGACTGCTTATCGATCTTATAGCCATCTGGCAAATTTGTAGGGTAGTAGACAGTGTAATCTACGCTATCAAATAGCTTGGCAGGCACCGGATTTTGAAGTGTAGCTGAATCGTGTTTAAAAATTAATAACAATACGCCTATACAAACCAATACTATTAAGACTAATGAGCAAACAATAGTAATGATTAATCTCTTCCTATGTCGCTTTGGTTTAGCAAATTCAGATAAAGGCTTTTCAGTCTTCACAGGAGGCTTTTGGATTTCAGGAGCTGTATCATCATTTACATCATTGGGCTCTTCAGAAGCGCTTACATTAATGCTTACGCTATTTTCTGTCGGCTCACTGATAATTCGTCTACGTTCATAGTTAGCAACAATAGGACTTTCCTTATTATCGTTATTGTCTTTAGAAGCCACACTTACCTCCACTCACTCTCATTCAGATAGATTATTTCATAGAGCTTAAGCAAAAGTCCAATCTTTAGATAATTAAATTGTAATAATTACATTCTATTAAAAATTAGAAGAGACAAGTCTCAATATTACTAGTTGTTAAAATAATAACAAATAATATGAATAATTAAATATATTGGATAAATTTAAGTAACTTTTACCGAATATACTATTAAGTCTATTGAGCGTTGAAGTAATCAAATGTGTAGGTTTGTCCGGCAGTTGGGGCAGTAGTGAAGTTAAGCTTGAAGTTAGCTGTACCCGGGGTTAGGTAGGCACCTACACCTATGCCGTTGGATGCGGTTGAGGTAACTACAGGATGCGAGTTAGCACCATAACTGCTTGAGAAACCGATAGTACACTGATTACCCGTAGCCTGGCCCGTGCCAGTTGAGGCAATAGTTATTAAACCACTTGTGTCATCGCCAGATAGAGTACAAGTTGCAGTACTGCCAGCTGCGGTCTGGACGGTGGCTGAGGTAGTGCCAGAGGTATTTGCAGTCACAATATGCCCATTAACTGTTAGAGTACCGGTTATAGTAGCACTCTTAACTGTTAGATTACCTTGATAATCTATGCCTGCAAGCAAAGTACCGCTACTGTTCTGAGCTTGGAATACGTATCCGCTAGACTGGCTGGCAACTGTTTGTACTACGATGCCACTGTTAGTTGTACCACCAGTAGAAACAGCTATTTGGTACGTACTAGCGGCTGTAGTCAGAGCGCCAATACTTAAGAGATTGCCTGGAGTACTGTCATCTATACCTACCATTGTAGTGGTAGGACAATTATTAACGCCGCTAACGCAACCAATGGATATGGCATCGTTTTCACTAACAACCGCATCGAAGCCTATCGCTGAAGAATCAGAAACTTGGAGGGTACTACCAGGACCAGAATTAGTACCGAGGAATACATTGTTTGATCCTGAGGTGTTTCCGTTAGCAAATACATTGCTAACTCCTGCGGCTACGCCTAGAGCAACATTTTGACTACCTGTACTATTGGTATCTAGAGCATACGATCCTAACGCAGCATTTTGAGTACCTGTAGTATTTCTTCCCAAAGCGAAATCGCCTACAGCAGCGTTATCATGACCCGTTATATTAAATTGGAGAGTTTCATTGCCGACAGCTTCGTTGTCGTAGCCACTCGTATTACTAAGTAATGAGTAGGTACCTATGGCATTATTATCAACGCCAGTCGTGTTAACTATTAGTGCGCCATAGCCTACAGCGGTATTATTGTAGCCCGTAGTATTATCTTGAAGAGCATAAGCGCCAACAGCGCTATTATCGTAGCCGTTTTCATTATCTTGTAACGCCTCAAAACCTATGGCCTGATTCTCGTAGCCCGTAGTATTATCCTGAAGAGCATAAGCACCATCGGCATTATTATCGTAACCGGATACATTATCCTGTAACGCAAGGAAGCCAGAGGCTCCATTATCGTAGCCCGATGTATTGTTCTGTAAGGCCTGAGTGCCAAGAGCAGTATTGGCACTACCTGAAGTGTTTGATTCAAGTGAAAATTCTCCGACACTAAGATTATACTGCCCGGTAGTATTAAATTCACCCGAGCTCTTTCCTACGAACAGGTCGCTATTAGAACTTGACGTCCTGACTTCCAGAGGAGAGCCATTAGCGCCCGTTGAGTCTGTTACGGCTAGCTCGGCATTATCATTTGTAATGGGATAAAGAGCAACGCTGGTTATACTGCCTGCCCAGGCTGTAGTTGGTATGAACTGTAATCCGGCGCTAACGTTGCTATCCGTTGATATTAGGTAAGTTTCGTTAGTGTCGCTGGCGTCATATATTGGAGAGCCTAGCACATCGCCAAGAGCAGGAGTTATGTTATCAACTCCGTTATTAGTAGCACCGCTGAAAGTGAATACCAACTCGTAGGTTGTGCCAGTCGCTAAAGTTACGGCAGTATCTTTTGCCGCAGTAGTACCGCTTGAATGTGTAGCGCTTGAACTATTGAAAGTCCAGCCTGTACCGGTCCAGCCGCTAGAAAAGTTGGTGCCATTTGTAACTATATTGGAACCGACCGTGCCAGACGACGTACTTGATCCTTCAACGGTAACAGTGCTAGCCGTACTATTAACATTAAGTATTTGGGTACCACCTGCATTCTGTACAACAAAACCTGAAGCTGAATCAGTAGAGTCTTTAAATTTAGTTGAGCCAGTGTTAGTTATATCTTCGTTACTTACGCCACTTATACCTATAGCTATAGTGCCTCCAGAAGTGGCATTATTTATATTCAATGAGTTTGTGCCACCGTTTGATGTATTGGATGATGAGTTCTGGGTTATATATGAAGAAGCGCCCAGCTGTATTGTCGAGCTAGCACTTGAGCCAGTGTTAGAGTTATTAACGGTCAAGGTCATCTGAGAGTTCTGACTGCCTTCTACATCCAAAATCGAGCCAGGTGTTGCCGTGCCGATGCCAACTCTACCGTTTGTGGTATCAGCGTCCAGAATGGTGCTGCTAGTGGAGTTCTGGATCTGTAACGCTGTAGTTGAGTTGGTCGTATCTTTAAATAGAGCAGTACCACTGACGGTTGCATTATTAACACTTAGATTACCTTGATAATCTATGCCTGCAAGCAAAGTACCGCTACTGTTCTGAGCTTGGAATACGTATCCGCTGCTTTGACTGGCAACTGTCTGTAAAAGTATGCCGCTATTACTTACCCCACCCGTTGATACAGCTACTTGATAACTACCAGCCGCTGTAGTCAGAGCGCCAATACTTAAGAGATTGCCTGGAGTATTTGTACCTATACCGACATTGCCAGAGCCAGTTATGAGGGAATAGTTATTCGTTGCACCACTGGCAGAGAAATATCCACCAATGTTAACACCACCCGAGCCTGTCGAAGTACCGGCTATGCCGTAATTGTTTCTAGTTGAGGCTGAAGTGTTATAGCCTTGGATTGCATATGTATAATCGTTTCCTGTAGCCCCAGCCAATAATCCAGCTATAGCTACTTGGGTAGCCCCGAAAGATACTCCATCAGGATTGTTTACTCCAATCGGCTCCACCTTCAATCCGTACCCGCCATCTCCTGAAGTTGCATCTAAGGTGCCTGTGATTCGTTCTACGTAGTCGTAGGGGTCACCGTTGCCCGAAAGAGTAGTCTGGTTGCCTACATCTACTTTTCCGCCAGTATAAACATCACCATGACTGTCAACTGTGAAATCCGTAGTGCTGCTGAACACGCCTTGTATGAAGTAGCCCCCGTTATCATTAGTGCTTAAGGATAAGTTGGTGAAGTCTGTATTGCCAGAGGTATGATTGATGTCTAAGCCCATACCATTAAGGCCAGTGTTGGCATCGTATACTGTTAAATCTGCATCAGGAGTATTCGTACCTATACCGATCCTACCATTTGTCGTATCCGCATCTAAGATTGTGCCGCCGGTAGCATTCTGGATCTGGAAAGCTGTAGTTGAGTTAGTAGATGGTTTAATAATAGTGCTGCCAGTACTACCAACAGTTAGCACTTTTGTAGCGCTACCATTGTCTAGATCTAGAATGTCAGCAGAACCAGAGGAGTTAGCCTCTAACGTTGCAGCTACACTTCCTGCCGTGGCCGCTTGAACGTTGAAGTTTGCTGATTGAGGTGCAGTACCATTTTGAATGTAGCTGCCGGAACCAGAGCTAGGTGTACATGTGCCTGCGCAAACAGAGACACCGTTGTAATATAATTGTGTGGCATTGATCGATCCATTGACGTTTAAGGCATAGCCGGCGCTTACGCTAGCACCGTTAATTCCTACAGCACCCGTATCGGTGTTACCGTCTATATCTGTCTGACTGTTAGAACTAGCCTGGAGTACACTGGACCCACTATTATTCTTTAGAACTAATTCAGTAGAAGTGTTGTTAGTATTTTCTACAGCTAGCGCGCCATTGGCATTGAAGCTATCCAGTATTGCTGTGGTTGTTCCATTCCAACTATCTAAATCAAGCATATCGGCTGTTTGGCCGCTTGCGCCTTGCAGGACTGCAGTAATAGAACCAATTGCAGCGCTTCTTATATTATAGTTTGCTGATTGAGCCGCAGTGCCATTCTGGATGTAGTTACTTGATCCAGAAGAAGGAGTACAACCAGTAACTGTGCATACAGTTACTCCCGCAATGCTTATATTAGTGCTGGCATTTATTTGACCAGTAACATCAAGAGTGTAGGCAGGTGAGGTGTTGTTGATACCAATTCTGCTGTCGGTAGTATCTACGTCCAATATTGCTGAACTACTGTTGTTTTGTATCTGGAAGGCTGTTGTACTATTAGCTGAGTTCTTATAAGTCACTGCGCCATTAGTAGCAATTGTTTCCTGCATATGTCCATCGGTCTCTAGAGCTAGTGAATTGTTGTCGTTTGTACCAACTAACGCTTGAGATCCGAAACTATTTCCACCTTGTTCAAACGCAGCCCCCGAGCTGCCCGAAGTCAGACAGCTAGCAATTTGATCAAGACTGTTGTAACAAATATATGTTGAATCTGTAGCACTTCCTAATGACGTTATATTTAAGCCTTGAAAAGTAGGACTAGATGTTGTAGATATTGCTTGTGGAGTAGAAAGGGTAATAACGTTAGAACTGTTGTTAATACTGATCTCGCCTGTTGTGCCTTGAAGAGTTAATGATCCTGAGAAACTATTGAGGCTAGATACGCCGCTACTACCCCCGCCACCACCGCTAAGACAGTTACCAAAGCTTAGGTTGCCAGAGCCGTCGGTTTCCAAACACTGGCCGTTTGCACCTTCGCTTCCAGGCAAGACAAGAGTAGGGCTACCACTCGCATTGGCCTTAAGAGTGGTTATGTCTGATCCGCTACCCAGAATTAAGCCGCCAGCACCTTGAACTGCTAGAGTGCCGCTATCTGTAACGTTACCACCAGATTGATTTAAAGCTGACCCGGTAAGGGTATTAGAGCTGTTAAATAAGGCTATTTCTCCATTAGCACCAGAACCGCCTATAGCTGAGCCACCACCGCCACCTGTGCAGTTACCAGAGGTAGTACAGACGGCGTTTCCTCCTTCTTCTAGGGTATTGACGAAATTGGTTGTAGTAGCATCAGTAAGAGCCACGTCGCCTTGTAGCCTTGCGTTCGCAAGAGATCCAGTATTGATGTTAGATGCATTTAAGCTAGTTATATTCGCACCGGCACCGCTTAAGTTACTAGCGGTGAAGTTACCGCTATCCGTTACATTACCACTCGCTTGACTCAATGCGGATACAGTAAGAGTATTGGAACTACTAAACAGTGGTAAATCTCCAGCTGTGCCGCTACCACCTAGGGCAGAACCGCTACCACCACCAGTACAGTTACCAGAGGTAGTACAAACAGCATTGCCGCCCTGCTCCAAAGTGTTAACAAAGTTAGTTGTAAGTGAATCAGTTAGTGCAACGTCAGTTTGTAGCCTTGCGTTCGCAAGAGATCCAGTATTTATATTAGAAGCATCGAGGTAGTAACCTGGTATATTACCGCCCAGTTCAGATGCATTAACGTTGGTTACGTTAGCGCCATTACCGCTTAAGTTACTAGCGGTGAAGTTACCGCTATCTGTGATGTTGCCACCAGACTGCGTCAGAACTGATCCAGCAAGAGTGTTAGAGGTGCTAAATAGCGCAACTTCTCCAGCTGTGCCGCTACCACCTAGGGCAGAACCGCTACCACCACCAGTACAGTTACCAGAGGTAGTACAGACTTCAAAGCCGCCTTGTTCTAGGGTGTTAACAAAGTTGGTGCTGGCTGCATCTGTTAAAGCGACATCACTCTGCAGATAAGCATCTCCAAGTTTGCCTGAGCTAATATTGGAAGCGCTAAGCCCGGTTATATTCGCACCGGCACCGCTTAGATTACTTGCGCTGAAGTTGCCACTGTCAGTGATGTTACTACCTGACTGCAGAAGCATAGAATTGGTGACTGTTCCGCTTGTAGTGTTACTGGTTGAATTGAAGAGGGGGATGTAGTTGTTGGTAGCGCCACCAGATACAGTTACTCCTGGAGTACTACCACCTTGGCCAGTACAATTTCCAATATCAGTACAAATCATTTGAGTGCTGCTTCCAGTCGGTAGCGTAAATGTCTCATCGCTGCCCAGAGAGCCATCAAGTCCAATCGAGGCTGTGAAGCCATCGTTTGTACCGTCTAATACGTTTAAGAATCCTTGTACCGAGCTACTGCCCAGGGTTACGTTGTTAAAAGTTGGTGAGCTAGACATGTTAATAGCAATTGAATTGCTGCTTGAAGATACAGTTAAGTTGTCACTGCTACTGGTTATGTTACCTAGATTGTAACTACTGCCGTTACCAATAAGTATTTGACCGATCGATGCTGAATTATGACCAGTACCGCCGCTTGAGGCTGAAAGAGCGGTGCTAAGGTCCAAACTTGAGAATGTTGGAGTATTGCTGACAGATAAACTGCTACAAGTACCACCACTACTGAGACTGATTACATTGCCGCCGCCTTCTAGATTTCCGTTACCACTTGCACAGGTTAGTGTTTCTTGGTGATTAAGGGCTTGCTGTGCGGAGCTGGATAGCGACAATGAGCCGTTATTGAGCTGTAAGCCATTACCAAGGCCAATCGCACCGGAGAAGCTACCAATTGAATTCACGTACTGCGAGATGTTATTAGGAGATAGGCTGACGTATTGGCTGCCATTGTAATAATAAGCGGTGTTATTGGTCTGGTTATAGTAGAACTGTCCTGCTACTGGAGTGGAAGGAGTAGCACTAGGAGTTAAGGTAATACCTTTGCTGACGTTCAACTGTCCGTTAATCTGAAGCGTATTCGCCTGAGATAACTGATTGACTGGGTTGGTGGTCGATTTAGTCAAAGTAGGTTTCGTGGTCTGATAAGCGTTCGAATTTGAGCTTGAATTTACCTGATCTTTAGCTTTATTATCTGTAAAGATAAAACCACCCACTGCTAGAAGCAATATAAGCATTATTGCCGAAACGGTGATAGCAAAAGCTCTTTTATCCCAGCGAAATAGTGACTGTTGAGGGTTCTGTACGCTGTGCTGGGAGGAGTCATTTTTTATTACCTGATCGGGGGCACTCTCTAAGAGATCACTATCAGATAAGCTCTGCATTTGATTCTCGAGTTCTACATCAATAGAATCCTGATTGTCCATGACCGTTACGACCGTTTTTTTGTTTTGTTTTGATTTTTGTATTTGCGTAAAATACTTGTTCAATTCTACGCTCTTATATAAGAGGAAAGCAAAAATTAATAGCGTTATCCACAATTATTGATTTATTTTACAACGATATATTTTTAGTTGAGTAGAAAAATTATTGCTATGCAGGCCACTATTGCTGTGATTAAAGCCATCAATATAACGCCGTTTAAGCCTCTTAAGATTGTCAATTTAGCTAAAGGATTTCGGCCGATGGATATTATGGTGCCGAATATAGAAGCATAAGTTAGGGTGACAAGCAGGACTATTGCCACCACGGCAATAGAAAGAGCTAAAACTATGCGTTCTGTTGAAATTGTATGTCCCGTAAGGGACTTTACGATTTGCTGCAAGCTATTGAGCTTGATACCAGAGCTGATCGGCACGGTCGTGATCGAAATGTTGATCGGTATAGTCCCCACAAGTATAGAGTGGTTGTTGCCATTATCGTCTTTAATGGTTTGAGATTGAACGTTAGGAGACCGGCTATTAAAGTTTGCTTCAGCCAGACCAATAACATGCGATCCGGGCACAGCTTTTATTCCCACACCCTGCAAAGCAGAGACCGATACTTCATTACCGGTCGAGATATTGCCATTTAGATTACTTACTAACGCATCAACGGTTCCGCTGGTCGCAACCCTGGCATTACCGCTGTTTGGGTTAATAGCGACAATAGATTGGTTATTTACTATTCCAATCAATTGCTTACCGTTGTTTAGGTCGGACAGCTCAACCGTATTAGATTGACTTGGGTCCAAGCTAACTAAGCTTCCAGAAGTAAGAGTACCAGACGAGTAGTAAGAATGTGATATGGTTGCAGACGCCGCTAAAGACGGGGTTGTTGTAAAGGTTATGAACGCTCCAACTACAACTAACGATAGTAGAGGAGTAGATAATATTTTGAACTTCGTGAACATGCGCTCTCAACTTAAGTTATAAAAGCTATTATATCCTTAATGCTAAAGGTTAACTATATTTTTTAAAAAATCTTTAACTTTGCGTGCATAATTTTTCAAAAGATGTAAATTATATCGGCTAATTCGTAGCAACTTTGACAATAAAGAAGTATTGACCGCCTCTGTTATTTTTGATAAGATTGTAGTTACTCGTTTGAGTTTAGGTAATGGCTTAGTCAAATTCATTAGTACAATGAAGAGCTAAACGTAAACTCAAGCATTATGTGTTCCCAACAATCTCCTATATATAGGTAAGTTGCCTAAGGGTTGTGACATAGAGTTTACCGCAGCTTAACAATTTAGATTAGAGAAGAGAAAAGCAAATGACAAACGGCTATTGTAATAACATTTATGTAATTACCAATAACTAGTCAATTGCACTTAATCTGTAAATAAATCTTCACCGAAATATTTACAGATAAAACGTAAAAAGTTACTCAAGCGCGCACAACGAATGCCTTGACGTAAGATACCGATGAAGGACGTGATGAGCTGCGAAAAGCTCCGGGGAATAGCCCAATATATTTTGATCCGGAGATGTCCGAATGGGGAAACCTCACTAGAGTTATGTCTAGTGGCGCCTGTCTGAATATATAGGATAGGAAAGCGGTAAGCTGGGGAACTGAAACATCTTAGTACCCAGAGGAAGAGAAAATAACCAATGATTCTGTTAGTAGTGGCGAGCGAACGCGGAATAGCCCAAACTTTAATGACTTTTGCCTATCAAATTGATAGGTGAATAAGTTGGTAGACGAATGTTATTAGAGGGTTGTGACATATAGACAACTAATGCTGAGTTCTGGATTTCCAGGGTTCGGTATTGGTCGCAGGTTCTACCAATGGCCTGCATAAGGTAAAAAATTTCTGATGCGAGTGGAAGTGGTTGGAAAGCCACGCCATAGACAGTGATAGCCTGGTACACCAAGTGTCGGAAACCTTATTATCTATATTGTCGAGTAGGCCGGGACACGTGAAACCCTGGTTGAATCTGGAGGGTCCACCCTCCAAGGCTAAATATATCTTACGATCGATAGTGAACAAGTACCGTGAGGGAAAGGTTAAAAGAACCCCGGAAGGGGAGTGAAATAGATCCTGAAATTGTGTGCGTACAAGGAGTCGGAGCCGATTTATCGGTGACGGCGTGCTTTTTGTAGAACGATCCAGCGAGTTATTTGATGTGGCAAGCTTAAGACATTTGTCGTAGGCGTAGTGAAAGCGAGCCTTAATAGGGCGAATAGTCGCATTAAATAGACCCGAAACCGGGTGACCTAACCATGGGCAGGCTGAAGCGTGGGTAAAACTACGTGGAGGGCCGAACCGTAGCATATTGCAAAATGCCCGGATGACCTGTGGTTAGAGGTGAAATGCCAATCGAACTCGGAGATAGCTGGTTCTCCTCGAAATAGCTTTAGGGCTAGCGTTGTACGGTAGCTGATAGGGGTAGAGCTCTGTTTCGGGCTGGGGGTCGCAAGATTACCCACCCTTGACAAACTACGAATACTATCAGTGGAACTACAGCAGTTAGAACGGCGGGGCTAAGCTCGTCGCTCAAAAGGGAAACAGCCCAGACCATCATCTAAGGTCCCTAAGTCTATACTAAGTGGGAAACGAGGTGAGATTTCTTCAACAACGAGGATGTTGGCTTAGAAGCAGCCATTCATTTAAAGAGTGCGTAACAGCTCACTCGTCAAGAGATCTTGCGCGGAAAATGTAACGGGGCTCAAGTATAGCGCCGAAGATATGGATGTGTACATTTATGTATGCGTGGTAGAGGAGCGTTGATATCTGCATTGAAGTCGCATTGCGAGATGCGGTGGAGCGTTATCAAGTGAGAATGCTGGAATGAGTAACCATAAGGCAGGTGAGAATCCTGCCCACCGAAAGAGCAAGGTTTCCTGGGCCACGATAATCGTCCCAGGGTTAGTCGGTCCTAAGCCGAGGCGCGTAGCGTAGGCGATGGACAACGGGTTAATATTCCCGTACTAGTGAAGTATTGTTATCTGTGCGCGGCATAATAGTCGGAGCGGGTTCATGGTTATACCTGTCTAAGTACGAGAAATGCGTACGAATGAAAGGACCTTCGGGTCTAATTCCGGTCAAGGTGCTGACTAGAAAAGCAAGTTAACGTGTGTACTTCATTATCCGTACCGCAAACCGACACAGGTGCTCAGGTCGAGAAGACCAAGGTGTACGAGTGATTCTTCGTCAAGGAACTCGGCAAACAAGCGGCCGTAACTTCGGAATAAGGCCTGCCCTCTCACTGTGTTAATCACGGTGAGTATGCCAGTTTTCTTTGAGAAAAGAGAATTATAGATGATTTGAATTGTAAGTTTTTAACTTCTTGCAGTTCAGATTACGAGATTAATCGAGATTTGGACAAAGAAAGCTGGTCCCTAGATACTCAACTATCGTGGTTGATAGAGTGAGAGGGCCACAGCTAAGGAACCCATGCAACTGTTTACCAAAAACATAGGTCTGTGCTAACACGAAAGTGGATGTATACGGGCTGACGCCTGCCCGGTGCCGGAAGGTTAAGGTAAGAGGTTTACGCTTCGAACTGAAGCCCCGGTGAACGGCGGCGGTAACTATAACCGTCCTAAGGTGAAAACGTTGCCTTAGTGGAGTGAAAGTCTCCCTTCTAGTTGCTCTCAGCCATTGAGGTTTAAAGAAGAAAATCTGACTATATGCTGGAATCCCCGAGAATCCTGCGCTACTTAATATTTAATCAGTAAAATGCTTAAGTATAATACTAAGTGACAATGCGACAGGTGCGGACAATCAGCAGGGAAGATTAGATACGTACAAAATACGCATCTAAAACCCTCAGAGACTATACGTCAGAATCCATGATTAATGGATAAGATAGAGTCCGGACTCTATGGCGACATAGAGACTTTACAAGAAATTAGTAAAGCGCCTTATCCTATAAGGTTTACAAGTAACAGATTCAAGCGAAATTCCTTGTCAGGTAAGTTCTGACCCGCACGAATGGCGTAATGATATGGGTACTGTCTCGACGAAGAGCTCGGTGAAAGTGCATTGACGGTAAAGATGCCGTCTGTCCGCAGCAGGACGAAAAGACCCCGTGCAGCTTTACTACAGCTTGGCATTGAGCCGGGTTATAACATGTGTAGTATAGGTGGGAGACTTTGAAGCTAAGGCGCTAGCCTTAGTGGAGTCACCAGTGAAATACCACCCTTGTTATGATCTTGTTCTTACCAGGACCACTATCTGTTCATGATTTTAGAGTCGTGGCCGGTTACTGGTTCTGGGACCGTGTCTGGTGGGTAGTTTAACTGGGGCGGTTGCCTCCTAAAGAGTATCGGAGGCGTTCAAAGGTTAGCTAACTACGGATGGAAATCGTAGTGATAGTGTATACGCATAAGCTAGCTTGACTGTGAGGGCGACAACCCAAGCAGGTACGAAAGTAGGAGTAAGTTTTCCGCTGTCCGTACATATTTGTACAAGAGTGTGGTATCGGCAGCGCTTTCGGATAAAAGTTACGCCGGGGATAACAGGCTTATAGCGCCCAATAGTTCACATAGACGGCGCTGTTTGGCACCTTAACATTATCGGGGTGCTACAGAAGTAATTCTGTACCAAAAATGTGGCTTATAACGGTGAAGCCCGACTGTTTTTTGTGATAAAGTGTAAGAAGAAAACAAGGGTAATACCGTGGGAAGTCTAACGTCAGCACAACATGCAATATTGATAGGTAGCTTATTAGGAGATGGTACTTTACGCAGGCAAAACAATAGATTAAATGCTTTGCTAGAAGTAAATCATAGTATTAAGCAAAGTACTTACGTAGATTGGAAATGGCAACATTTTCAAGAGTATGTATCAACACCTCCCAAAGCTCGCAAGAGTAATGGAAATCGTATTGCATACAGGTTTACGACAAGAAGCTTACCTCTGTTTACGTATTACTATGAACAGTTTTATGTAAATGGTAAGAAATCTATACCGTATAACCTGAAACTTGATCCATTATCTTTAGCCGTATGGTTTATGGATGATGGTGCAAGATCTCGATCATCGATTTATTTAAACACTCAGCAGTTTTCACTGTTAGAACAAAGTTTCTTACAGAAAATATTGTTAGAGCAATTTGGTTTAGTGAGTGCGCTTAATCGAGATAAACATTACTTTAGAATAAGAGTTTCTACATCTAGCACGATAATTATGAAAAAAATTATTGAGCCATATGTAGTTGACGACTTAAAGTACAAGCTGGCTAATGACCCCGTAACGACTGAGTTGAAAAACGAGATTCTGATTTGATATATATGTCAGGATAATACGCCACCTCCTATCATTTAATGCCTATGAGCATGGTTATTTTACCTAAACTCGGGCGATAGGAAGAAGATATAGTCTACGCCATACGAAATTATGGAATTGAGTACGATGTCGGCTCATCTCATCCTGGGGCTGGAGCAGGTCCCAAGGGTCCGGCTGTTCGCCGGTTAAAGAGGTACGTGAGCTGGGTTCAGAACGTCGTGAGACAGTTCGGTTTATATCCGCTGTGGACGCTAGGAAATTTGAGAGGATCTGTTCGTAGTACGAGAGGACCCGAATGGACGCACCGCTGGTGTATCAGTTGTTCTACCAAGAGCATTGCTGAGTAGCTATCGTGCGGAATAGATAAGCGCTGAAAGCATATTAAGCGCGAAACTAACCTCAAGATTAGATTTCCCTATGACCTCCCTGAAAGACTATCAGGTTGATAGGCGCAAGGTGTAAGCACGGTAACGTGTGTAGCCGAAGCGTACTAATAGAGGCAATGACTTTTTACGAGCCATGAGTTGTATCTTTTAAGATATAGCTCATGGTTAGCAATTGACTAGTTATTGGTGCTTACAAGCATCATTAGTTGTTTGTTATTGAAAAGTTTTTTCTATCTGAAACCCGTGCTGAAACCAATGGGTACCAAATAGACTTCATTTAAAAAAGTGAGATCCATTTGGTGCCCATAGCCCGAGGGAAACACCTGTTCCCATGCCGAACACAGTAGTTAAGCCTCGGAGCGGTTACAATACTTGGAGCTAACTCCTGGGAAAATAGCACGGTGCCAAATTATATAAAAGCCATCCGAAAGGGTGGCTTTTATCTTTTAATATGACTTACGCGACATTTTTTACAGACTGAATTCAGCTTAAGGTTATATCATATTGCTTGTACTTAGACGTACATCACCCACTACACAGTAATTTTTAAATCTTTAAGGAGGATCAAATTATGGCAGGAACTGCAAAAGGCGGCCGACTGGCAGCAGAGAAGAACAAGAAAGAACACGGACCAGACTTTTATAAAAGAATAGGATCCATAGGCGGAAGAAATAGCCACACTGGTGGTTTCTTTGCTAATCGTGAATTAGCACGAAAAGCTGGCGCCAAGGGTGGATCAATTTCACGTCGTTCATAATCGAACACTACTTTATTGACAACCAAGCAATAGCGTGATAATATATTAACAGTTTCGTATGGAATGGGGGGGCTTTCTCGGAAGCCTCTTTTATTTTGCGACGGGAGACAAAGTATAATTTAAGGGAGAATATATCATATGGCTGGTACTAAAGCTGGCGGCAAAGCTGCTGCTGCAACCAACAAGAAGAAGTATGGTGGCGATTTTTACGCAAAGATCGGTGCTAAGGGCGGAAAACTAGGTCACACTGGTGGTTTCTTTGCTAATCGTGAATTAGCTAGGGCTGCTGGAGCTCAGGGCGGCCGCGTTAGTCGTCGTACTAAGAAGTCAGCTTAATTAATTTAAGTGTAACTTCTATTAAATACTCCTCTTGGTAACAAGGGGAGTATTTTTATTGGCTGACTTTAAAATGAACCAAGGGAGCCGTTGGTATATTCTTAGTTCTTCTATATGATCTGCAAAAACGACTGCTTGAAACTTTCCACTTCGTGTGGCAATTGAAACAACGATAGTGGACAATATCCCCCTGTTGAAGGCACTTAGCCGTGCAATTTGGGCAGATACTGCGACGGTAAATCCAATCCCTATATGTATCGAGGCAGTCTTGAATATGCTCTTCGTCAATTTGCTCACCAAACTCTTCTGCAAGTTGCTTGGCTTTTTCCCAGGCTTGCATTTCCAACCTGACTAATTCAAAGTCGAACTTGTAAGTTTGATGCTCGAGGACAGCGTGGCCGGTTTCATGCAGAAGTGACCATATAGCAATCTTGTCTTTGCTCTCATGATTGTAGAAAATCTCAGATGTTTCTGGTGACCAATAGAATTGACTACCAGCACTAAACTTTAGGCTGGGGTAACTCTTCTTTATTTTATTTATTACTGCTTGCATTGGGAAAACGTTGTTTTATAAAATCATAACAACCGTAGACGACCGCTTGTTCCGGTCGTTTTGCTTCAACTAGAGCAGGCATCTTAATAAGAGGCACATGATATTTTTTGAGCTCATTCGCTAGTGGCTTCTTGTACTTATCAAAGTAGTGGCCTACGCTACCACCCATGACAATAACTTCAGGCTCAGTAATTGCTATAAGTTCAACAAAACCTTTGGCAAGATCACGGCTAATAGCTTCCCAGGTTTCTTCGTCATCTATGTCCTTGGCCATTTTGCCGTAACGTTCGACTATAGCTTTACCGCTGGCAAAACTTTCCCAGGGCACGGACTTACCTTCGTGTTCGAGCAATATAGTTCTGCCGCCACCGTCACCGATGTTGACATCAATCTGTTGATTAACTACTAAAGCGTAGCCAATACCTGTACTAACCGTTATGTATAAAACGTTTTGGTATTGGTCTTTTATGACCATTGCCTCAGATAGGGCGGCCAACTTGGCATCATTCTCTATGGCGACAGGAGTGCGCGTTAAATCTTCTATATCGTCTTGCAGACTGACGTTATGCCAAGCTAGATTGCTTGAGTTAAGTAGTGTGCCACTAGCTCTATCAATACCAGGACCGGGTACGCCAACACCTACAGCGTGAAAGTCTTTATTTTCAAGCTTGTCTATCTGTTCAGCTAGATCTTTAAGGAACTTTTTATAGTTTTGATCGGTAGGGAATTTGATACTTTCCTTAATAACGCCACTTTCATCTAAACTGGCGATTAAGGTCTTGGTGCCACCAATATCAATCCCTAAATACATAATAAGTAGTTTAGCATTAGCTGACACTTTACTAAAGGGGTTAATAGATGATAAAATTAAAACAATCTTACAGTTAGCAAACTAAGTGGTTTTTAGGAAAGAGGAGTTCAGCTTTTTGAAAACAAGCTGTTTGCTACTCTAGGAAAATACATTATGAAGGAGGCATGAACAATCATGTCAGCTATGGTTACCATGGATGAGCTGCTTCAGGGCAGCGAGATAGAAAACCTCAAAACAGGTGAGGTTGTAGAAGGGGCTGTTACGACAGTCAAGAAGAACGAGGTCTGGGTAGACTTAGGAGCCCAGGGCGTTGGTGTAGTAATGCGCCGAGAGATAGGGCACGGCCAAGGACTAGAGGTCGGTCAAAATATAACAGTCAGTGTAATCGATCCAGAAATGGAAGAAGGCTACGCGCTGTTGAGTATGAAGAGAGCGGTTAAGGATAGGGGCTGGGATGAGCTTCAGCGTATCCACGAAGCTAATGAAATTATCGACATTATGCCTTATGATGCAAACAGAGGCGGACTCCTTGTAGAAATAGAAGGTGTACGTGGATTCTTACCTGTATCGCAGCTTGCTGCAGGGCACTACCCAAGAGTTTCGGGAGCCGATAAAGACGAGATACTACAGAAGCTACATGCTTTGATTAATAAGTCTCTAAGAGTCAGAGTCTTGGATGTTAGTCGAAAAGATAATAAGTTAATCTTTTCTGAAAAAGAAGCCGTAAGAGATGATACCCAGGCAAGGTTCAGCGAACTAGCCATAGGCGATGTTGTTGAAGGCGTTGTGACTGGTGTTATAGACTTCGGTGCATTTGTTAATGTTGATGGAATTGAAGGATTGATCCACATATCAGAAATATCTTGGGAGAGAGTAGATAACCCTCGAAACTACCTAAAGGTTGGTGACAAGGTTAAGGCTAAGATCGTAGCTATAGACAAAGATCGTCTATCTTTAAGTCTCAAGCAAATGTCTGAAGACCCATGGCTAGAACAAGTTAAAGCTTTCAAAAAGGACGATGTTGTTGAAGGTAAGGTAACTCGGATTACTCCATTTGGTGCTTTTGTTCAGCTAAGTCCAAGCGTGGAAGCGTTAGTACATGTTTCTGAGATGAGTGATGACGAAACTGTTGATCCAGAAAAACTATTTCAGCTCAACGAACGTAAAGAGTTTAAAGTTCTAGATATTGATACCGAAAATCGTAAGATTGCTTTAAGTTTGAAGGAAGCAAAGCCAAGTTCTTCCAAAAAAGCTAAAACTACTAAGACGACTAAGAAAAAAGAAGATGAAGTAAGCTAAAGTCCTTTTGGACTAGAAAGGAGCCGGCAGTAAGATGGCAGAGAGTACAGCTCAGACTACCGTCATAGAGATCGAGGATACGGTAACTGTCGGCACCTTAGCCGAAAAGTTATCCATACCTGTTAGTCGTTTAATTGGGCAACTAATAAAGAACGGTATAATGGCTACCGTTAATGAGAAAGTCGACTTCGATACGGCTCAAATAATAGTTGAAGACCTGGATATAGGATTAACTTTATCTAAAAAGAGTGCGCTAGAGAATCCTGTACCCATAAGAGCAAAACCAGTTGCCTCAACTAATGCTAAGTCTAGACCCCCTGTAGTTGCAGTAATGGGTCATGTTGATCATGGCAAAACAAGTCTGTTAGATGCCATCAGAGGCGCTAATGTGGTAAAAGGTGAAGCAGGTGGTATAACGCAGCATATTTCAGCCTATCAGGTTGAGCATAAAGGTAGAAAGATTACTTTCCTAGATACTCCAGGTCATGAGGCTTTTGCAGCAATTAGGGAGCATGGCGCTCATTTAACCGACATTGTTATCTTAGTAGTTGCTGCTGATGATGGCGTGAAGCCACAAACTATTGAAGCTATTAGGTTTGCCAGAAAGGCAGGCGTTAAGATTATTGTTGCCATCAACAAGATGGATAAAGAAGGTGCAGATCCTAATAGGGTTAAACAGCAATTATCTGAGCACGAATTATTAATTGAAGAATATGGTGGAGATATTGTTGTACAACCCGTATCGGCGAAGACCAAAGAAGGCGTGCCAGAGTTGCTCGATATGCTACTACTCGTATCAGACGTCGAAGATTTAAAGGCAGATTATGATGTACCAGCTCGAGGCCTTATTATCGAGGCTCACATTGAGCATGGTCGAGGTCCAGTAGCCCAAGCTTTAATAGAGCAGGGAACTCTAAAAACAGGAGAATTTATTGTTGCCGGTGAGTCTTACGCTAAGGTCAGAAATCTTGAAGCTACAACCGACAATAAGCCTATAAAATCTGCTACCCCATCAACACCTGTCGTTATTACAGGTTTTAAAACGTTACCCGAGTTCGGTGATGAGTTTGCGGCAGTAGCTAATGAAAAAGAAGCCAGGTCTTCTTCAATAGCCCAGGCCAATGAAAACAACTCAAGAGGCGGCCGTCTCGACATTGGTAGCAACGAATTGATTCGCTTAATAAACCGAGACAAGAAGCTATCTGAATTTAACATAATAGTTAAAGCTGATGTACAGGGTTCACTAACTTCTGTAATCGACAGCCTTAGAACTATGGATACTGATGAAGTAGCCGTCAGAATAGTCGGCAGCGGCATTGGACCTATTAATGAAAACGATCTTTATCTTGCACACACCTCAGGCGCAACCATATATGGTTTCAACGTTGGCTTTCCAACTAGCAGCAAACAACAGGCGAGCAGGGATAAAGTTAACGTACATATGTATAAAGTCATATATGAACTCATTGATGACGTTAAAGCCGAATTGTCTAATCTATTAAGTCCAGAAATTGTAGAAAAGGATTTGGGTAGACTTGTCGTAAAAGGTATATTCAAGACTACAAAAACAGAAATTATTTGTGGAGGCGAGGTTACTAAAGGTAAGTTAACCGTACCGTCGTTAGCCAGAGTTACGAGAGATGGCGAAACTTTGGACGAAGTAGAGGTTACTGGTCTAAGACGTGGTCCGGCTGAAGCCAAAGATATACTTGAAGGTGAAATGTGCGGAATGAGTTTGAAAACTACAAAACGCTTAGACTTACAGGAAGGTGACAGGGTTGAGTTATTTACTAGAGAGGCGCTACAGCGCCAACTTTAAGAATGCTACAATATAGAAAAGAAGGTTAAACTTATGCTAAGAATAGACAACAGTTTACTACAAGACATAGGCTTAGGCGGATTACCTGATGCCGAAAAGAATAGTTTATTGAAGCATATCTACGAAACTCTTGAAATGCGTGTGGGCATCAGATTAGCTGATCAAATGAGTAATGAGCAGTTAGATGAATTCGAGCGTTACTTTGAAGCTAAAGACGACGAGGGAGCTTTTAAATGGCTTGAATCAAACTTCCCAAACTATAAAGATATAGTCCAAGAAGAATTTGATAAGCTCAAAGGTGAAGTTGCACAATCTGCCCCTCAAATACTATCTGCTAGCCAAACTCAGCCAACTGATCCTCAACCACAGCAATCCAACACTCAACCTCAGTACCAACAACAGGATGCTCCGCAACAACAGCCTTATAATCAGCCTACAAATGCTCCGGCTCCACAGCAATTTGATCAGCCACAACCAAATGGTGGTTTTCCTGATCCTAGCCAAAATTTTAGTCAGCCCTCCCAGGCTCCTGCCCCTCAACCTCAAATTACACCTCCTAACCAGAATCAACAGGTTCCTAGTTCTGACTATGGCCAGCCAACTGATCCTCAGCTACAGCCTAATACGCAGCCACCAGTTGATAATTCGCAGTTCGAGCAGCAGCAACCACCTTATCCAAACCAGCAACCTCCTGCTGGACCACAACCTAGCGGCTATTAGCCTGAATTCTTACAGATAAAACCTACCTTTCTGTACTATTATTACTGCTTATGCATTAGAAAGGGGGTGTTTATGGGTTTAAGTCAGAGTGAACTCAATATACAACGAGTAATTACAACTGGTGATAGTACATATGATTATGATGATGCAAGGGAAAAAGCAAGGCCCAAATTAAGCCAAAATGAACTGGCCGCACATCTCAGTAATATTGCACTGAAGCGTGTTACTTTAGATTATTTAAATAAACACAGTAGACCAGACTTTATATGGTCTAGCGGTGACGATAATGATGGTGGAAATCCCGCTAGGTTGATTCCTCTGAACTCCGGAGGTGGGCCTGGTGCAGTTGGATTAGACTTATTACCTATCGCTGCTTAGTTAAGGCTAAACTGAATAACCTGAAAGGTAGGATACCGAATCCATCTCTTTCTTACCGTGAGGGATGAGTTTATCTACAATCAATATTCCGTTTGCGGTGTATATGCCGAATTCTTTGTTATCTCTGTAAATTGAACCAGGTTTATCAGAGCCTCCTTTGACATGGGCTTTAGTGATTATTACAGGCTGACCATTTATGTCTGTACGACTTCTTGGCCATTCTTTGTAGGCTCTTATTTCTCGTTCAAGCTCTTCAGCAGACTTATTAAAGTCTAGTACTCCGTCAGATTTACTCAATTTTGATGAGTATGTTACTCCCCGGGATGGTTGAGAGCTTTGACTTAGACTGCCGTTGAAGTATTCAGGTAAGGTTTGCTTGAGCATACGATCACTCAGGAGTATTAGTTTTTCGGTTAGTTCCTTTGAGTCCATATCTCGACCTAGGTTTATGGGCTCTTGTTTTAGTAAAGGGCCTTCATCTAATGCTTCAACTATTAGCATTAAACTAACGCCGGTTTCTTGATCACCCTTTAATACAGAATAGGTAATCGGATCAGCTCCTCGCCAACGTGGTAGTAGTGAAAAGTGACTATTAACGATACCTAAAGGGAAATAGCTTATAACTTCTTTGGGTATTATTATGCCGTAATCTATAACAACCCCTAAAGTGCTTTTAAGAGAGCTATTTTTAAATAACTCTTTCAGATCTTTTTTATTTGCAGTTGATAAGATTTTTAAACTAAGCTTTTCGGCAATATCTAAAACAGGAAAAGTGCCTTTATGATGCAGAGGCTTAGGTTTTGTTATAACGGCTTCAATCTCAAAATCTTGAGCAAGCAGCTCAAGTGAGCGGGCTGCGACAGGGCCACTACCAAAGAATACTACTGTTGCGGATTTCTGTTTCATAATCTTGTGACTCCAATTTTCCATCGTCTGCTAAGCGAAAGAAAGCTTCTTTATTATCTTTAATAAGATCTATGAATAGTTTACCGTGACAGTGATCTATTTCGTGTTGAAAAATTCTTGCTAAAAAGCCTTCAGCTGTAACTCGAAACTCTTTGCCCTCTAGATTGATGGCTTTAACTTTAACTTTAGGGTAACGCAGAACCTTACCATAAAGATTCGGTACGCTTAAGCAACCTTCGTAATCTTCGATTAATTCACCCTCTTGTTTGACGATAACAGGGTTAATAAAGGCTGTAAAAGAGTGATTAGCTTTATCGTCGTAATTATTTCTAACTACTATTATTTGATATAGCCTATCTATTTGTACGGCCGCAAGAGCAACCCCAACTTCATGATCGCGGCTCTCGTCCCAGTTAATAGTGGCACCTTTCATGTCTTCAATAACTTGACGTATCTCAGGCGTAATAAGTCCGACCTTATTTGATTTTTGCCTAAGATGAGAGTTGGGCAAGGCTATAATGTCATCTTTTGTCATAGAATTTCAAATGTCAGTATACCTGTTATTCTACAAGAGGTCTACAGGGTCTATGTCATAAGTCCAATTTGGTGGTAGTATAGCTACAACCTTTATAAGTTCTGAACGGCTAACAGACTTAACAATCAGTTGCCACTGATATTTTCCTTGGAATCTCTCATGAAAAGAAGGGGCGGGCCCCTCTACTCTAATTTTTAAGCCACTTGAGGCAATAGCTGCTTTAAGCTTCTGTGCGGCGGTTTCTGCTCCCTTTAAACTGGCTCTACGTACAGAAAGCTTTAATAGGTAGCAAAATGGAGGAAACAAGAACTCTTTCCTGCTTTCAAGCTCCTCTTTATAGAAGTTTTTATAATCTTTGTTTATAGCAAAGTTAATAATTTTATTCTCCGGATGGTATGTCTGAATGATTGCTTTACCGGTGACATGTCCTCTTCCGATACGGCCTATAACCTGATTAATCAAAGCAAAAGTTTTTTCTTGAGCAGTGAAGTCAGGAATATACAAACTTGTGTCAGCAAGTAATATTCCAACCAAGCTTAGTTTGGGTAGGTCTAGGCCCTTAGCCAACATTTGTGTTCCGATTAATATGTCGATTTTCCCTTCTTTTGCTTCTAAATATTTTTGTTCAAAACTCTCGGCTTTAGAATTGTCAGTATCGAATCGGCCAATTCTCGCGTTTGGAAAAATCCTTAGAACCTCGTCTGCTATAGCCTTTGTTCCTGCAGTCTTAAAGACAACATCAGGCTTACTACAAGATGGACAGCTAATTGGTGCTACATTGTGGTAACCACAACTATGACAACGAACTTGATGCTTATCGCCATGGTAGGTAAGGGGTATATCGCAATTTGGACAGACAGCTTGCCAGCCACAATTCTCACACATTACCAGTCGTGCCGTACCACGCCTGTTTAGATATAGTAATGATTGTTCGCCCCTGGAGAGACAGCCTTCAATTTCATTGATAAGAGTTTGGCTTAGATAGGACGATCTATTAAATAGGCTATGATCTTTGCGGTCTACTAAAACTATTTCTGCATCGGGATGATTATGCGGCTGAGCCAGCTTATTCAATTCAATAATAGGTTTATTTTTTTGCTGTGCTAAATAGTAGTCTGACACCAAAGGAGTAGCCGAGCCTAATACAAGACTTGATTTCGTTAAGCTTGCTAAGTACGCCGCTACTCGTCCTGTGACGTAATGCGGTGCTTGTTCCTGTTTGTAAGCGTTCTCGTGCTCCTCATCTAAGACGATGAGACCTAGATTGTTTAAAGGAGCAAACAAAGCTGACCTAGGCCCTATAACGATTACAGGATGTTCTGCTAATAGACACTGTAACCATGCCTTACGTCTTTCGAGTGGAGTCTGCTTTGAGTGCATAACAATAACTCTTTCACCAAAGATATTCTTAAAACTCTCGGCCAGTTGCGAGGTTAAGCTTATTTCAGGTGTTAGGATTACGGATGATTTATTAGCCTCAAGTGTCTTTAATGCCAATTCTATATAAAGTCGCGTTTTGCCTGTGCCTGTTTTGCCGTGTAATAGGTAAGTATTAGGCTCATTCATAGTGTCTAGAGCCAGAGTTTGCTCACTGGTTAATTTTGGTAAGTATTTATCTTTGAGATGTGAGCTTTTTATTGCCACTACCTCACTAGTCGATTTGTCGGGTAAGCTAGCAGGCAAAATCTGTTTAGTAATCGCCCCTAGAGGAGAGGGGTAATAATTTATAATCCACTGACATAATTTAATTAAGTGCAGAGGTATAGGGGGGAGATCTAGAAGCTTGGATATAGGCTTAGTTTTAAACTTAGGTTCTTCTGATAATCCCGAAATGAAACCAAGGACAAGATTATTCTGCAGCTCGACTTCGACGATTGAGCCTGTCTTAATTTTTGTATCAAAAGAGTATGTTAGTGGCTCAACACCGTGGTAACGGCTACTACGCACCCAAACAAAGTAATAGAACATAATTAGTATTATAGTCTAGATAACCGGATATAGCTTTTTATGCCTTGTAAAAGTTTTTTGAGGCAGCTATACTAGTATTAACGTTGTTCACATAACAATAAGAGGTAAATTTTTATATGCTAGATGTTTTTATAACTTCACGAGTCAGACGCAAAATTATTGTTATATATGCGAAGTATCCCGACTTCAAAACACATGTAAGGGGCTTGGCTAAATTAATTAAAGAGGACGCTGGTAATATCCAGAGAGAACTCAAAAGACTTGAAAAAGTTGGTTTTTTAATAAGCGAAAAACAAGGCAATACCAAGGTTTATTCAACTAATAAGCAATTTCCAATTTTCAGAGAATTGCAGAGCATAGTTCTTAAATCTCAGCGTTCTTCTCAGCAAAAAAGAGTAACTGGTTAAAATGCCTTGCATTTATTACCTCTGTAAAGTACAATAGTTGACTGATGATACAAGTAACCCGTAAAGACCCAAAAGAATCAACCGAGAACCTGCTGAGACGCTTTAATCGTAAGGTACAGCAATCCGGTATGATTGCTGAGGTTAAGCAAAATCAATACTTCCAGAAGCCTATCAGTAAGACTGAACGACGTCAGAAAGCTATTGTTCGCCAAGAGAGAAAAGCTGTTAAGCTTAAGAAAATCAAACTAGGACAAAGATAGTAGCAATGCTTGAAGAGAAGCTTGAGAAAGACATCAAGTCATCTCTTTTATCTGGCAACTCATTTAGAACAACCACTCTAAGAGGTTTAAAGGCTAATTTACTTAATCTAAAAGTAGCTACTGGTAAAAGAGAGACAGGCCTCAGCGATGATGAGGTTATAGAAGTTTTTGTGAAAGAAGCTAAGAAGCGCCAAGAAAGCGCAGATCTATATAGGCAGGGTGGTGACTCAACTCGCACTGAGGCTGAATTAAATGAGAAGAAGATAATAGAAGAGTACCTACCAAAACAACTTAGCGAAGAAGAAATCTCTGAAGTTGTAGACAAAGTAATCGTAGACACTGGAGCTTCAACCATGGCAGACATGGGCAAGGTTATAGGCCAGGTAAAAGCACAGCTAGGTGCAACTGCTGAAGGCAGTATAGTTGCTAAATTAGCGAAGGAAAAATTACAATGATACTTCTTATGGGCATAGCTGGATCGGGTAAAGGAACACAAGGTAAGATGTTGTCCGACCAACACCAGTTTCACCTTGTCTCTATGGGTGACGTTCTTAGAATGTATGTTACAGGACAGCAAAGAAAGAGAATGATGGCTGGCGGATTGCTTGATGATGCTGAGATTATCTCTATTGTCGACAAACTTATGTCGACCATTTCCAACAGTGAAGAAGTGATATTGGATGGATTCCCTAGAACTATTCCGCAAGCTGAATGGCTGGCAAAACAGGTTGAGGCAGGACGTTTTAATCTTAATATAGCCATACATTTAGTTGCCACAAGAAAGGCCGTTAAAGAGAGACTATTAAAAAGGGCGCGTCTCGATGATAAGGAAGCATCTATTGAAGCTCGTTTCGATGAGTATGAGAAATCAACATTACCACTTATTAAGTGGCTAGAAGAGCATAATGTAAAAGTTATGAATATTGATGCCGAAAGACCTGTAGATGTTGTTAATAAAGACCTTGTTGATATTATAAAAAATAACTAGCTAGATAAAATATGGTAACCAAGGTTAAAACCAATCAAGAGATAAGCGCCATCAGAGAAAGTGGCAAGATGCTTGCTACTGTTTTAGGTGTTTTAGAAAAACAGCTTGAGCCTGGCATGTCAACAAAAGATGTTGCCATAATTGCATCAAGAGAACTTGAGTCATTGGGTGGTGAACCGTCCTTTTTAGGTTATCAAGGTTTCCCTGACGTTATATGTATATCTGTGAACGAAGAAGTTGTTCACGGTATACCCAACCCCACAAAAATTATTAAAGAAGGTGATATCGTGGGTCTTGATTTTGGCGTGACTTACAGAGGTATGATTACCGATGCAGCAATAAGTGTAATTGCTGGTAAGCCTAAGCAAAGTAATCATATTAATATTGTTGAGACCACTAAAAGATCACTTTACGCAGGCATAAGTGTTGTAAAAGATAATGTAAGAACTGGAGATATAGGTTTTGCTATCGAGAGTTCAATCAAAGGTAAATACGGGATAGTTAAAGACTTAGTCGGACATGGTGTTGGCCATTATGTCCATGAAGATCCAAATATTCCTAATTATGGCAGAGCTAATACAGGACCATGGCTAAAGCAGGGCATGACTATAGCAATTGAGCCAATGCTAACGTTGGGTACAGATAGAGTTAATGTTTCACCAGATGGTTGGACGATACTCACAGCCGACGGATCTTATTCTGCCCACTTTGAACACACAGTTCTTATCACTGAAGACGGGGCTGAAATCCTAACCACGTTGTCATAGCGAAACAATAGCGTTATACTGTGGACCAGATGAAACCTGAACAATTTGTTGGTTTAGACATAGGCACAAGTACCGTTCGTTGCGTGATCGGCACCTTCGATCCAAACGGCAGTAGTGTGCCGTCTATCATTGGACATGGACAAGCTACTAATCAAGGAATGCGCAGAGGTACGGTTGTACACATAGATGATGTAGCTGATGCAATTGTGCAGGCACTTACAGAGGCTGAAAGAATTTCTGGTATGAATATCAAGAGGGCGACAGTTAATGTTAATGGTTCTCATATTAGTGGTTTGAACTCAGAAGGTGTAATTGCTATTAGTGCTGCTAATCGTGAAATTACTGCTGAAGACAGAATGAGAGTTGAAGAAGCGGCAACTATTGTTAAATTGCCGTCTAACAGGGAAATCGTTCAATTTTTTGCTAAGAACTATAGTCTAGACGGACTACGCAATATTAAAGACCCAGTTGGCATGCATGGTGTAAGGCTTGAAGTTGAAGCCCATATGATTACTGCAGCTACTCCTAATTTACGCAATTTAGATATGGCTCTCGATAAAGCTGAGATAATTCCGACTCACCATGTAGTTTCGGGTCTTGCAGCTGCTGAGGCAGTTTTCAGCAGGCAGCAAAAAGAGGCAGGTACAGCTTTAATTGACGTTGGTGCCGGCACTACTAATTTGATCGTATTTGAGGATGGCGAGGTACAACATGTAGCTGTCTTACCTATAGGTGGTCAGCATATAACAAACGACTTGGCCATAGGTCTAAAAACTGACCTAGATATTGCTGAAATAGTTAAAATTCAGCATGCTGATCTAAGTACCTCTAACAGTACAAAATCTACAGCGACCGTTAAAGTTGAGGGCAAATCATATAACTTTGATTTCCAGGATGTCTCTATGATAATTGAGGCTAGAGTAGAAGAGCTTCTTGAATATGTCGAAAAAGAACTTCATAAGATTAAAAAATCACAAAAATTGCCTGGCGGAATTGTTATAACAGGTGGCACAGCCAAAATGAAAGGCTTTGATGAACTGGCAAAGCAGAAACTTCAATTGCCAGCTCGAATAGGCAAGATTCAAAACATAGGTGGCCTAGTAGATACAGTAGAGGACCAAAGTTTTACGACAGTGATTGGTTTAATGCTTCTAGATATGCTTTTGGTTTCATCGCTGCCTTCTAATGGTGGCTCTATGAGCTCTGCAAAAAATACCCGAACACTAATTCGGGGTATCTTTGAACGACTCAAGTCTTAGTGAATAAAAAAGCTAAACGACGAAAAAATAATTTGTTTTTAAATTAATCTTTCATTTTTGGTCAAAAAGCGATGTGCAAATTTGTTGAACTTTGTGAGTACCTCGTTTATACTACCTGCGTATATAAAGCTAGACTGTGAGTGAGGGAGACTAAGGGGATTATATGCCACAAGTTGTTGAACCAGCGATCGAGACATTTGCACAAATAAAAGTTATTGGTATTGGCGGCGCCGGTGGCGCGGCTATTAATAGGATGGTGGACGCTGGAATTGAAAATGTAGAGTTTATTGCGATCAATACTGACGCACAGGCCTTGCATCATTCAAAAGCTAACAGGAAGATACATATAGGCAAGGATGCAACACGTGGCTTAGGTGCAGGTGCCGATCCTGTTGTTGGTGAGTCTGCTGCTAAAGAATCTATTGAAGAGATTCAACAGGCTCTTCAAGGCGCAGACATGGTCTTTATAACTATTGGTGCTGGTGGCGGTACTGGAAGCGGCGCCGGACACGTAGTAGCTGAAGTGGCTAAGCAGATGGGAGTGTTAGTAATTGGTTTTGCTACCAAGCCTTTCGCATTTGAAGGTGAGAAACGTCAAAAGAACGCTGAAATAGCTATCGATAAACTCAGCGCAGCCGTAGATACATTAATAGTTATTCCTAACGACAGACTACTTCAGACGATTGACAGAGACACACCTTTAGTTGAGGCATTCAAAGTAGCAGATGACGTACTAAGACAAGGCGTGCAGGGAATTTCAGACCTTATTACAGTTCACGGCTTGATTAACTTAGACTTCGCTGACGTTAAAACTGTTATGACGAAGGCTGGCTCAGCTCTTATGGGCATTGGTAGAGCTGGCGGCGAGAATAGAGCGATAGAAGCTGCGAAGCAGGCCATAGAGTCTCCATTACTTGAAGTATCAATTGACGGTGCCCGCGGCATCTTATTCAACGTAATAGGTGGCAATGACCTAACTATGCATGAAATTAATGCTGCTGCCGAAACAATCACGACTGCAGCTGACCCTGAAGCCAATATAATCTTTGGTGCAACAATCAATCCTGAATTAGACGGTGAAGTAATAATCACAGTCGTAGCGACAGGCTTTGACGCCTCTTACTACACTCAGCGAGCAACTACTAATCAAAGAAGCTCAGGTACTGCTGTACAGCCAGAAGTATTTAAGAGTAAGTCAGACGAAAAGGCTTTATCTGAGATTGATATGGACTTAGATGATCAAAATGAAGCAGCGGCTAACCCTGACTTCACACAAGAGACTTCAATGCCTAATATCTGGTCTATATCAGATGAAGATAAAAAAGAGGAAGAAGAACACGAGGAACATGAAGAAGACGAGTCTTCAGACCAGGAATCTTCTCATTTAGATGATGCCAATGTTATAACAAGTGATCTTGAAGATAAAGTAGAAGAACCATCTTTCCTACGTCGCTTACGTCGTAAGCACAAAGAAGACGAAGAAGAAGAGAAAAACTAGATCATATTTTAGATTCTTGAATCCCTTATTCATCAATAATTTAAGGTGTAATGGCGTACTAAATAATACAGCGATTTTGTATTGCAAAACGCTATGGATGGGGTTATATTAGGAGAACACAGCACTATATGTGGAAAACCAAAATCACATAACAAGACAGAGCTGAGCACATTTAATGGTAAGAAGGAGGCTGCATGAAATGCACTCAATGCCAAAGCGAGGACATCAAAGTTATAGAATCGCGTGACGTGGCAGAGGGTCAAGCTATTCGCCGCCGCCGCATGTGCAATAGTTGTGAACATCGTTTCACAACTTACGAGCGCTTGGAAAGACCACAGCTGATAGTCATCAAAAATGATGGCACAAGAGAGCTGTTTAATAGAGCAAAGCTATTGGCTGGTCTTTATCGAGCGTGTGAGAAAACCGTAGTAACTTCTCTAGAATTAGAGAAGCTTGTCGACACAATAGAGCAGGAACTCTATGGGTGCGGCGAGCAAGAGGTTCACTCTAAGCGCATAGGCGAGCTGGTTATGGATCAGCTAGCCCGACTAAACGAAGTGGCTTATGTACGCTTTGCAAGTGTCTACAGACGATTTAAGGACATTGCCGGTTTCGAGCAAGAGTTGTCTATAGTCAGACAAGGCAAGCATATAGTTCCACAGAACCAATAAAAATTAAAATAAACCAAAATCTATATATAAAGAGGAGAGGGCAAAATAGTATGGGACAAACAACTAGTTTAGGTGTGGGGAGGTTTTTTACACCTGAAAAAAGCAGAGCCTACGATCAATTAAAGTGGGTAAAAAAAGATTCGATTATTAAAAATCCGGCTACTGGAATACCTGTTTTTGAACAAAGGGGAGTTGAATTTCCAGAAGGTTGGTCGCTTAATGCAATCAATATAGTCGCTCAGAAGTACTTTACTGGTACACCTGGCACCAAGGAGCGTGAAAGATCACTTAAGCAGCTTGTTGATCGAGTTGCTGACACGATTACCCGTCAAGGTCTCCAAGAGGGCTATTTTGCTAATGAATTAGAAGCCGAAGATTACCGCGAAGAGCTTAAATATATACTGGCCACACAACGAGCAGCCTTTAACAGCCCGGTCTGGTTTAATATCGGCGCTAAAGATCGCGCTCAGCAGGCTAGCGCTTGCTTTATTCTTGGTATCGAGGACACAATGCCAGCAATACTTAACTGGTACGTTGAAGAGGGAATGATCTTTAAGGGCGGTAGCGGTAGCGGCATTAACCTAAGCGGTATACGCTCTAGTGTTGAGGCTTTAGGTAAGAGCGCTGGCACTGCTAGTGGACCATTAAGCTTTATGCGTGGTGCTGATGCTAGCGCTGGAGCAATTAAGAGTGGTGGTAAGACTAGACGTGCTGCAAAGATGGTTATCTTAAATGCTTCACATCCAGATGTTGAAGAATTCATTTGGAGTAAAGCGATTGAAGAACGAAAAGCCCGTGACTTGCAGTCACTCGGCTGGGATATGAGTCTTGATGGTAAGGATTCTTTTAGCATTCAATACCAGAACGCTAATATATCCGTTAGGGTAGACGATGCATTCATGGAAGCAGTTCAAAACGACCAAGATTGGCAGCTTAAAGCTGTAACTTCAGGCAAGACAGTTAAGACTGTTAAGGCACGCAAGTTGTTTAGACAATTTGCTGAAGCTGCTTGGGAGTGTGCTGATCCGGGTATGCAGTTCGATACGACTGTTAATAAGTGGCACACAACACCAGTTGCTGGCCGCATTAACGGGTCTAATCCATGTAGCGAATATATGCACTTAGACAACTCAGCCTGTAATCTTTCCAGCATTAACTTGCTTAAGTTCCTAAACGAAGACAACACCTTTGATATCAAAGCTTTCATTTACACCACGGAAGTTATGTTTACGGCTCAAGAGATACTTGTGGGCTATAGTGAATACCCAACTGAAAAGATTGGAAAGACCGCTAAAGCTTACCGCGAACTTGGTCTTGGTTATGCCAACCTAGGTGCTTTGCTTATGGCTCTTGGCTTGCCTTATGACTCTGAAGAAGGACGCGCTATTGCCGGTGCTATAACAGCCCTAATGACAGGACATGCTTACGCTACTAGCGCTAAGATTGCTAACCGAGTTGGTCCTTTCGCGGGCTACGCTAAAGACCGAGAAGGTGTGCTTAAAGTCCTTAAAATGCACAGGGCAGAAGTATCGAATATTGATGCTAGCCTGGTTCCAGAAGAACTGCTTAGCGCAGCTGCAACAGCTTGGGACGAAGCTGTAGAATTAGGCGAACTTTACGGAGTTAGAAATTCTCAAGCCAGCCTACTTGCTCCTACTGGAACGATCGGTCTAATGATGGACTGCGACACCACCGGTATTGAGCCTGATCTTGGCCTTGTTAAAGTTAAAAAACTTGTTGGCGGCGGTACTATGAGTATTGTTAACCAAACAGTACCTAGGGCTCTTAAGATTCTTGGTTACACTCAAGAGCAGATTAACGACATCATTGCTTACATTGACGAGGAAAAAACAATTATTGGCGCTCCTCATCTTTCTAAAGCACACGAGCCTGTCTTTGCTTGTTCAATGGGAGATAATTCAATCCATTACCTTGGCCACGTAAAGATGATGGCTGCAGTACAACCTTTCCTAAGTGGTGCTATCAGTAAGACTGTTAATATGCCAGAAGAAGCTACCGTAGAGGATATAGAACAACTTCATATAGATTCCTGGAAGATGGGTCTAAAAGCAGTAGCTATTTACCGCGACAACTGTAAAGTAGCTCAGCCTCTAAGTATGGCTAAAAAAGAAGACAAGAATAAGGAAGAACCTAAAACTACAGAAGCTATTAACGACAAGTACGTTGTTAAGGGAGCTATCAGGAGGCCTTTGCCAAAAGTTAGGGCTGCCAAAACCTTTTCATTCACTGTTTCAGATAGCCGTGGTTACATAACAGTAGGTGAATATGAGGATGGTAACCCTGGTGAATTGTTCATCAACACAGCTAAAATGGGATCAACCCTTGCTGGGTTAATGGATTCATTTGCACGCTCAGTCAGCTATGGTTTGCAGTACGGCGTACCTCTAAAGACCTACGTTAACGGCTTTAGTCATATGAGCTTTGCGCCATCTGGCATAACGGATGATCCAGAGATCCGTACAGCTTCAAGTCTAGTCGACTACATCTTTAGAAGATTGGCTTTAAGTTACCTGAGCTTTGACGATCGCTTGGAACTTGGTCTAGCGTCAATCGACGATATGCCCGAGATGCAAACAACTTTAATCGGCGAGGCTGAAACTAATGAGCCAACTCAAATAGAAGTACCTACTCCTCCAGTACAGGTGAGCCAGACAGTGGTCAATGCTAAAATGCCAGAAGTATCGCAGCCTGCTCTTGTCCGCAAAGCACAAGATAGCACAGCACCACTCTGCTACAACTGCGGCAATCAAACGCAGAGAGCTGGAAGTTGTTACGTTTGCTCAAGCTGCGGCAGTACTACTGGCTGTAGCTAAGCAAGATAAAGCATAACTATGTTAAAATTGCATTGTTATGAGACTAGTAATTCTTTACAGGCCAGAATCTGAACATGGAAGGGTGATAGAAGATTTCATCCGAGAATATCAGTTCAGAAACAACTCGAAACAGCTAGAAGTAGTTAACGTAGACACTCGTGATGGTATAGCTACGGCGACACTTTACGACATCATGCAGTACCCGGCCATCTTGGTCTTGCAAAACGATGGTCAGGTACACAAGATGTGGCAAGGGAACGAACTTCCTTTGATAGACGAAGTTGCTTCCTATACTCGTGCCTAAGCCTGTGATATATTAAAAGCAAATCCGTTAGGAGCGGCAATCAACCGCCAGGAGTGAGAAGAAAAGTCTTGATCGACCTATTAGAACTCAACGTTTAGCTTACGTAACAAGTTTAAATAAGCGCTTTTGAGAGATGAGCCTCAAAGGAAACCGGATGGTACCGTCCTTATATGTAAAAGGACTCCGGTGGCCCTAATTGAGGCTTTATTTTTTTAACAGGAGAACTAACCCAATGAAATTTAAGAAAGGTACTAGACGCAAGGCAATAGACTACGAAAAGTCTCTTATTAAGTATTGGAAAGATAATAAGATTTTTGAGAAATCAGTTGAGCTGAGACCCAAAGACGACGCCTATGTTTTCTATGATGGGCCGCCGTTTATAACAGGTGCGCCCCATCATGGAACACTGCTGTCCAGCATAGTTAAAGATGCAATGCCTCGTTATCAAACAATGAAAGGTAAGCGCGTTGAGAGAGTTTGGGGTTGGGACTGCCATGGCTTGCCGGCAGAAGTCTTTACCGAGCAAAAGCTGGGCATTAAAGATAGGCGAGACATCGGCACTAAAGTTTCATTAGAGGATTACATCAATACTTGCCGCGAAAATATGATTCAAACAGGCAATGCATGGGAAGATACAATCGATCGCATTGGACGCTGGGTAGACTTTAAAGGCGCTTATAAGACAATGGATAAAGACTACATGGAATCCATTTGGTGGGCTTTCAAGAAACTCTATGAAGCAGGAAAGATCTATGAGGGCGAAAGAGTTCTGCTTTACTGTACGCGCGACGCAACGCCAATCAGTAAGGCTGAAGTTGCCATGGATAATTCATACAAAGATGTTACAGACCCATCCGTCTACGTTAAATTTAAGCTAACAGGAGAGAATAGCTATCTTTTGGCTTGGACAACCACGCCTTGGACTTTACCTGGCAACACGGCAGCTGCTGTTAACAAGAGACTTAAATATGTAGAAGTTGAAGTAGATGGGCAGAATCTAATAATGGCCAAGGATAGGCTTGATAAAGTATTGACTGATGAAAAGCATCAACCTCTAGAGTACACAGTCTCAAGAGAATTTAAAGGTAGTGAACTCGTCGGAAAATCTTACGACCCTATCTTTGAAGACAGAGGCACTAATACACATAAAATTTGGGATGCGGATTACGTCAATATAGATGAAGGTACTGGCATAGTACATTTAGCTCCGGCATATGGTGAAGAGGATTACGATCTTGCTAAAGAGAAAGGTTTTCCGGTTTTATCTGTGCTTGATGACAGTGGTTTTTACACCGAAGGCGAATGGAAGGGTCGGCAAGTTTGGGAAATTAATAAAACAGTTGCTAAGACCCTGCACGAACGAGGCGTGGTCTGGAAGATAGATTATATTCAGCACAGTTATCCTCACTGCCACCGTTGCGGTACTAGACTCATGTATAGAGCTCACCCAAGTTGGTTTATGGATATTGCTGGTCAAAAACAATTAATGTTCGAACAAAACGGCGATATAAATTGGTTCCCTGAACATATAAAACAGGGTAGATTTGCTAAAACCGTAGAGTCTGCGCCAGATTGGAATTTGAGTCGGGACCGTTTCTGGGCTACTGCTATGCCTGTTTGGAAAGGCACTGATAAAAACGGCAAAACACTAATCAAGGTAGTTGGTAGTTACGAAGAGTTGAAAGAATTATCTGGTGTAGAGCTAGAAGATTACCATAGGCCTTGGATTGACGATGTTACTTTTGAAGTAGACGGTGTTAAGTACACGAGAATCGATAAAGTTTTGGACTGCTGGTTTGAAAGCGGTTCTATGCCTTTTGCTCAGTTCCATTACCCGTTTGAAAATGTAGAAAAATTTGAACAGAATTTCCCTGGTGATTTTATAGTGGAATACATCGGCCAAGTCAGAGCCTGGTTCTATTATGTGCATGCTGTTTCAGTTGGGCTAAATGATAAAAATGCATTCAAAAACGTCATTGTAACCGGCACACTCGCAGGTAACGATGGTCGCAAAATGAGCAAAAGCTTCGGCAACTATACGGACCCGGTTGAGCTAATTGACGAGTACAGTGCCGATGCCTACAGGTTGCTTCTACTAGGTTCACCTGTACTTAACGGAGAAGATTTCGCCTTGCAGGATAAAGACATTGCTGATGTTAATCGTAAGCTAGCGATGATCTGGAATATGTTCGATTTCTTTACGCTATACGCGGACGTAGATAAGTGGGATTCAGGTCTTGAAAAAGGTGAAATGCCAAAAGACCCATTACTAGATGGAATATTGAACCCATTGGACGAATGGATAATTAGTCGTGTTCATCAGCTCAACAAAGAAGTTGAATATCATATGGAACGGTACGATCTGCCTAATGCCATAAAGCCCATACTGCCGTTTATTGATGATGCCAGTAACTGGTATGTTAGACGTAGCCGAAAACGTTTCTGGAAAAGTGATAATGATAGCGACAAAGATTCAGCGTACAAGACTCTGCACTACGTTTTAGTTCATTTAAGTCTTGTTCTAGCACCCATAACGCCATTTTTAAGCGAAGAACTATACCGTCAACTAGTTGGAGGTGAATCGATTCATTTATGCAACTGGCCTGAGGTAGGCCACGTTAACGAAACGGTTCTATCGAAAATGGGATACGTTAGAGACGTTATTACCGAAGGATTGTCTCAAAGGGCGCACGCGAGTATAAAAGTCCGTCAGCCACTCCAAAAATTGGTCATAGGCGGTGCTCCAGACTATGCCAAGGATATTGAAAGCCACTACATAGACATACTGAAAGAAGAATTGAACGTCAAAGAAGTTGTTCTAGAGAATAACCCTAAAGAATACAAAGTTAATTTAGACATGACTCTTACGGATGAACTTAAGCAAGAGGGTTTAATGCGAGAGGTGATACGTCACGTACAGCAAGCAAGGAAACAAGCTGACCTGGACGTAGATAATAGGATTGAGCTTAAACTCAATACGGAAAATGCTGACATACAAAAAGTTCTTAGCAATAAGGATTTTGTAAGCACGATTAAGGCCGAAACACTGGCTAATAAGCTCAATGAAAGCATGTCTGAAGGCAGCTTTCAAACTACAGTAAGCCTAGAGGGTTCAGACCTTGAAATAGAGCTAGCAGCCATCAAACAGTAAATAGACGGCAGTTAGAGTGCTAACACTTTACAGATAGAGATATTTTTGATATGCTCTATCGGTAACTTTATTTTCTAGTAAGAGACTTATAAAGAACCAATTGAATATGAAAAAAGCAGTAATTCAGACCGGTGGCAAACAGTATATCGTTTCAGAGAACGATAAGTTAAGTGTGGAACTGCTTAAATCTGATAATAAAACTGTAGAGTTCGACGCTCTACTAGTAATCGACGGCGACAGTACTGTAATCGGTACACCTAATGTAGATAAGGTTAAAGTCACTGCAACTATAGTTGAAGCTGATGTTCAAAGCGACAAAGTAACTGCTATACGCTATAAAGCCAAAAAAAGAGTTCGAAAAGTAAGGGGTCATAGACAGCACATGACCCAACTTAAAATCGATAAGATCTCTTAAAAGCATAAGCTTGGCTTAAAATATCCTCAGTCTATTGTGGATAAACGTCGTAAAGAAAAACTAGTGTGTGGTTTATGACAACAAGTAGTTTTGATTTTTAAAGCAAAATCTACATCTTATAAAAACAATCGGCCTGCTTAAAAAGGTAGATTGTAGGCATTGTTACAACTAAAATTAATAAAATTGTTGAGTATTTATGTATATTTTTTTTGTTCAAAAAGTACTTGCTTGCCCCTTTTAAAGATAAGATACTAGTTATACGGGGTTGGAGCTTAATGGAAGTACTGGCCCTAGCCAACAAACAGCGGTTAAAATCAAATAAAAACTATATATGGGCTTCTCCTATAAAAGAGAAGCCCATCAAAAAAATCAAAAACAATGACAATAAATAACTTAGACCGAGCTATTGATAATAATAGTTGTTGCCCGAGCATATATGAGCTTTCGGGCTTTTTTATTTAAATGTAAATTAATAATGATTTGAGAGTAAGTTAAATGCTAGTTATACAAAGCCTGCATATTCAATATAAAGCAGGCCAAAAATAAAGAACTATGAAACAAGACAAGAAACGTAAACAACAAGACGATCGTTTGCTGAAGAAGCTTTCGCTGCATGAGAGACGGCAACAGGAGCGTATAAGACTTTTAATAATCAATGACCAGGTCTTCAAGTCTGTTTAAGTATAGAATAACCTTATAGCCTAATAATACTGATATTATAAGGCTAGCCGTAATCAACAGTCTGATAGTTACTAATAAGTGATATACTGTTGCTTAAGAGATTCCCATGACAAAAACAGTGATAGCAGTTGTTAATCAGAAAGGTGGAGTAGGTAAAACTACTACTTGTATTAATGTTGCTTCCCAATTGGCCCAAGATAAAAAAACAGTCTTATTACTAGACTTCGATCCTCAAGGTAACTCTACAAGTGGCTTAGGCTTACAAAAAGAAAATATCGAGACTAGTTATGACTTACTAAAAGGAATGCCTTTATCAAACATCGTTCAAGAAACTCATGTCGCAAAATTATATGTATTGCCGGCAAATTCAAATCTTGCTGGAGCTGAAGTTGAGCTTGTTGGCGTTAATCAAAGAGAATTTGTACTTAAGAAGGCAATAGAATCAGCTGACTACGATTACATTATTATAGATTGCCCTCCATCCTTGGGACTTTTAACTGTTAATGCTTTAACAGCAGCTAATAGTGTATTAATTCCTGTCCAAGCTGAATACTATGCGCTTGAGGGATTGAGCCAATTATTAAATACAGTTCAAGCAATAAGGGGCACAACTAATCCTGGACTTGAACTTTTGGGTATTGTTTTGACTATGTACGACAAGCGTAACTCGTTAAGTGATCAGGTTCATCTTGAGATAGAAAATTATTTTGGTGATAAACTATTTAATACATTGATCCCAAGAAACGTTAGACTGGCTGAGGCCCCAAGTTACGGGAGAACAATTTTTGAGCATGATAAATGGAGTAAAGGTGCAAGAGCGTATAAAGCTCTTGCTAAAGAGTTGTCTAAAAGAGTTGAGTCTTAAAATACTTTAGATCTAATGAAAAAGATTTATTATTCTGACCAAATCTTCGTCAGAATCAAAAGTAATTTCTAATCTTCCGCCGTATGCCATTCGTTTTATTTTGACCGGCGCATCCAGTCTTTTACTAAGTATTTCAGTTTCAGGTGTTTCTGTTTGAGCTCTTGCATGAGCTTCCTTTGTTTCTTTAACACCTTCCTTAATACTAACTACAAACCTTTCGGCTTGGCGAACATTCCAGCCCTGTTGAATAATTGTTTTTAGGAGGTAATCTTGTCTCTCGGGGTCATCTTTAAGAGACAAAAGTGTTCTAGCGTGACCTTCTGTTATTTTGCCTTCTACTAAAGCTTCTTTAGCCTCATCAGGTAATTGTAAAAGCCTAGCAATATTACTGACTGTAGATGTAGCTTTTCCAAGGCGTTTTGATATCTCTTCAAATGATAGGGAAAATTGATCGTGCAGACGTTCAATGCTTAAAGCTTGTTCAAGTGGATTTAGATCAACTCTTTGCACGTTTTCAATAAGTGCTATTTCTAATTGTTCTAACTCTTCGCTGCTGCGAATTATGGCTGGTACTTTATTGAGTCCAGCTTGGCTGGCTGCTCGCCAACGCCTTTCACCTGCGATTATAGTGTACTTATCTTTCTTTAAAGGGGTAACGACGAGGGGCTGAATAATACCGTGCTGTTTTATGGAAGCAGCTAACTCATGAAGTGACTGTTCGTCAAAGGATTTGCGGGGCTGGTTGGGATTAGGCTCAATCTTATCTAAAGGAATTTGCTCAATCCGTGCAGAAGAATCATTTAAAATACTCTGGTCAAAATCCTCTGATATAAGAGCATTAAAGCCCTTACCTAAACCTTGTCTATGATTTGATCCCTTATTCATTGTTAACTATGAATATAGCACAAAATGAGCAACTAAAACTTTAGAAAACTTCTGCGTTACCGATTGGAAATACTCTAAGCACTAACTTTCCAATAATTTGATCAGCGTTTATAGGTCCAAAGCTTCTTGAATCTAGAGAGTCTGGTCGGTTATCTCCCTCTACAAATATCTGACCTGCCCCAAGAGTCATATCGATATTACCGGTTGTGTCAGGAATCTTTTTACCTTTGTCGTAGCCCAAGGCTTTATCTGGATCAAAGCCATTAGGGTGGGCTTTGTTATAGATCATATTAATGCCATTTTTAACAACTAAACGGTCGCCTGGTAAGCCAATAACTCTTTTAATAAGTTGCTTAGTGTTCTGCTGACCAAAAGTACTTAAACCGCTTTCAGTAAAGACAATAATGTCGCCACGTTTTGGTATATAGTCGTGTCCAGTAATTTTGGCCCATGTCCTAGGCACCTTCCAAATAATTAACTTGTCGTTGTTATGCAAAGTACTTTGCATGCTAGGGCCGTCAACTTGATACGATCTAAAAACAAATACTATTAGAATAAGCGCAACAGCGAGGGACCCAAGCAGGATACCGACTGTTGATAAAACTTCTTTCCAACCTGAGGATTTTTGTGGTTTATCTGCATCCCCAGAAGTCACAGGTGGAATTTCACTAGATGTGTTTTGTCGCATACAGACTTTTACTATAGCACAACAAAAACTACTTTACTTATAAACATTAACGCGTTAAAATGTCGACAGGCAAAAGAGATGGATAGGTGCGCTTAGGCGACCTGGAATATAAAAAGCCAGATAAATAAAACAAAACATCGTTGGAGGATCTGCTACTGTGGCACACGCAAGTACAGAAGAAACAAATATAGAAAATGCGCCTAATACAGCACTTATGGCAAGACGTACGCCAATTGATATGTCACTGCCTGGTGACGAAAGTATTTCGCATCCAGAAGTATTTATTAAGCAATCAAAATGGCGAAGAGTTCGTATAGCCGCAACGGCCAGCGTTGCAGTTTCACTTGTTCTAGCAATAACTCTTGGAGGCTTATTCCTTTCTCAAGATTATTTAAAACTACACAAAGTATTTAGAGGTGATGCACCTACAGCCGATGCACTAAAACCAACTGCGGCAGCTAGCTTATTAAAAGGACAGAGTAGCGGTAGGGTAAATGTATTAGTACTTGGACGTGATGGTTCTGATCACGCCAATCCTGATGTCACTAATACCGTTATGGTAGCCAGCATTGATACCATTAACCACACAACTACGCTAATGAGTGTGCCCAGCAATCTTTGGGTGAATGTTCCTAATACCGGACTTATGAAAATGGGAGCTGTGTGGCAGTCAGGCGAATTCAACTTCTTAAACAGTAAAACAACTGGAAGCACCGATCCTAAGGCTATAGCAGCAGGGTTTAAAACGGCTGATCAAACTGTCAGTCAGGTCTTAGGCGTCAATATTAACTACAACGTAGTAGTGAACATACAAGCCTTGCAACAAATGGTTGATACTGTCGGCGGCATAACTGTTAATGTACCGACTGAATTAGTCGATCCTACAATGGCTTGGCAGAATGGCAATAATCCTGTTTTGGCCCAAGCTGGTACGCAAACCATGAACGGCAAGCAAGCATATCTATACGTATCGTCAAAAGAAACTACCAGTGATTTTGCTAGAGACCAGAGGCAGAGCCAGGTTCTATCGGCACTTGTAGACAAGATGATGACTGCCAGCACGTACAGTAGTCCGTCAGAGATCAACAGTTTACTTGATACGTTTGGTAACAACGTCAGTACCGATATGTCTCTTAGCGATGCAGGCAAACTGTACAAGGTTGTCCAAAACGTAAGCACAAATGTAAGTTATCTGGACATGACGGATGCACCTAATCAGTTAATCGTAACTGGTAATGCAAATGGTCAAGCAGTCGATATCCCACAAGCAGGACTCTTTAATTACTCCGCTATTAAGCAGTACGTAGCTTCTCAGCTTGTGAATCCTTTCCTGATTAAGGAGAATGCAAAAGTGCTAGTTCTAAACGGTACTGATGTTTCAGGATTGGCTACAACCATGGGTAGCACGCTAAGAGCGGACAATTATAATGTACTGGGTGCAGCTAATGCTCCATCAAATGTTGCCAAGACTACCCTCATTGACCTCAATAAGAACGACAAATATACCAACGCATCACTAGAGCAAAAACTACATTTGAAATCAGTTAATAAATTGCCAAATAAGTCTATACCGACAGACGGCGCTGATTTTGTTATCATTATAGGTGACAATGAGGCCAATACTTCTCAAAATTAAGCCGACTAGTGGTTTTTCCTACTTTTTGCATCTAGCTCTAGTACTTATATTGCCTGTGGCTGTATATATTTTGGTAGCGCTTAATTTCGTACAGCTAGCCCTCAGCATAATTGTTTTAAGTAAGTGGCGTATGTTAGCTGTAAAACCACGTTTTTGGGCGGCGAATATCCGCGCTAATGCAATAGACCTGATGGTAGGTCTATCTGTAGTGGTCTTTATGACTCATAGTGCTAGCGTGCCTGTTAGGCTGGGCTGGGCTCTCCTTTACGCAATCTGGCTTCTGGTTATCAAGCCTGCTAGCGGCATACTTATGGTCACGGCCCAAGCTTTTACAGGCCAATTATTTGCCCTCATGGCTCTGTATCTAGCTTGGGCTTCAGGACCTGTCTGGGGACTCACTCTTCTGACTGGTTTATTCTGTTTTCTCGCTGCCAGGCATTATCTTGAAGCTTTCGACGAGCCTTACGCCAAGCTACTGGCTTATATATGGAGCTATTTTGCTGCCGCTCTAGCCTGGCTCTGTAGTCGTTGGCTATTGTTCTATCCCCATAATTCACCAAATGGAATATCGTTCCCAGCTTTAATGCTGAGCTTTTTGGGTTACGGTCTGGCGTTGTTATATTATTTCGATCAAAACGATAAGCTGAACAAAGGTCTCAAGAGGCAGTTCATTTTTGTAATGATTGCAGTTGTTATTGTGATCCTAGCTTTTTCGGATTGGGGAGATAAGGTTGTATAAACTTAAGGGGAGGGCATACTAGTGGCCAATACAGAAGATACAGATAAAACGAATAAACCCAAAGGAAGCTACAGTGTTTCCAGCGTTAATAAAAAGACGCCAGGAAGACCTACTATTACTGTTCCTTTGCCAACCGTTCCTACTAGGTTCAAGAACGCTGACTGGAAAAGACTAAGTAAACCCAGACAGTGGAGCAACATGACCGTTTTAATAGTCTTTGTATTGATTGCTCTAGTCTTCGGCTATGGCGGTGCTCTGCTTGAAAACAGCCACAATACTAATACTGGCGGCGTGACTTTTGCTAGTCTTGGCAAGCAAGAGAAGGTTGTGACCAGTCAAAGTCAACTTATTAACCAGATAGCTAAAAGTGTTGGACCGAGCGTTGTTAGTGTTAATGTCAGTATTAATGAATCTGGTTCAAACACTTCTACCACTCAAGGTAGTGGAAGCGGTAGTGGTGGTTTTGGCCTGTTTGGCTTCTCACAACCAGAACAGGAGCAAGCAGCCGGAACAGGTATAATCTTGTCTTCTCAAGGGTTAGTTATTACCAACAGGCATGTGGTTCCTGCCGGAACTACCAATGTAAGTGTAACTTTAAGCGACGGCACAGAACTTAAAGACGTAAAAGTACTTGGTAGAACAAGTACAAGCAGTAGCCTAGATATTGCCTTTCTTAAGATCGAAAATACCGAAGGACATAAGTTAACACCAGCTGTAATTGGTGACTCATCTCAGGTTCAAGTTGGTGATTCAGTTGTTGCAATAGGTAACGCTCTAGGTCAGTTTCAAAATACCGTTACTAGCGGCATAATCTCCGGTTACGGTCGATCTGTTGAGGCTAGCGATGCTTCAGGGGCTTCTTCATCGGAAAATCTTGATGATCTTTTCCAGACAGATGCAGCTATTAATGAAGGTAACTCAGGTGGACCGCTGGTCAATATGAACGGCCAGGTCATAGGTATTAATACGGCTATCGCCGGCAATGCCCAGAATATTGGCTTTTCTATACCTATTAATGATGCGAAAGGGCTGATTGAACAGATTAGCAAAACAGGTAAATTGGTTACTCCTTATTTAGGCATTAGGTATATTCCTCTAACTGCAGACGTGGCTAATGAGTACAACTTAAAAGTAAATAATGGTGCTTTTATAGCTCCAAGTAATAACTCAAGCACGCCATCAGTCATATCTGGCAGTCCAGCCGATAAAGCAGGACTTAAGGTGAATGATGTCATCACAGCTGTTAACGGTACGAATATTGATCAGGGCCACAGCCTAACAAGTTTACTGGATCAATACACACCAGGTAACGTCATTAAGCTTACAGTCCTTAGAGGCGGCTCAACAATAACAGTAAGTGTCACACTAGGCTCAACTCCTAACTAGACTAGAGTTCCTAAGAATTTGTTCGGGCTAGTTAAAAGAGCTATATCTTAAGTGAGTCTATATTTTTGCGGTGCATGTATGTCCTAGATATGCTGTAACCTATAAATTTCACTAGCAATCAGATTCCAGTCGGATCGGGTGCCTTGATCAGATACTTTAACTTTGCGTGTAAATATGTGCTTTTACACTATTTTTCACGTATAGTTAGTGCTATAATATACTAATGATTAATCAGACCACCAAAGGTCGCATAACTACTCTAGCTGAACAATATAAGCAGTTATTAAAAGCCAAGCCAGAGGCTGTTCGTGAAGTTGCTATCGCCGAGATACCGGAGATGGTCTATAACAGTAATGCTATAGAAAATTCCACCCTAACGCTAAGAGATACCGAAGATATTCTGCTCAGAAATTCAATAAAAAAAGATCATGACATTCGTGAAATATATGAAGCTAAAAATTTAGCTAAAATTACTGAAGCTCTACTCGATCATCCCAACGAACCTGCCAGTGTTACGTTAATCTTGGACCTCCATAAAATACTCCTCACTGGGATAGAAGACGGTTGGGCTGGTCGATTTCGAAGCGCTAGGGAATGGGTACGTGTCGGTGCTCATGTTGGTGCAAATCCTGATTTTGTAGAGCGATTAGCCAAAGAGCTTGTGACGGATTACGGTAAACAGGATAATCGCTATTTCCTCGATAAAATCGCTTGGTTTCATGCCGAATTTGAAACTATTCACCCATTTAATGACGGCAATGGACGACTAGGCCGTGTACTGATAAATCAGCAGCTTATGGCGCTGAGTCTTCCACCTGTAATCATCCAGAACAAGAGCAAGCACACGAGCTATTATCCGGCTTTCGATTCATATCGAGTGACTGGAAGATCTGATGATTTCACTGAACTTCTTGCACATTTACTAATTGAATCGTTGTATAAACGCATCACTGTACTATCCGCTCCAAGAACTATAACCGTCTCTGCTTGGGCGAAATCAAATGGTGTAGCAGGGAATGTTGCCATAAACAAAGCGATTCGTGGCACCATTCCAGCCTTCCGCATGCGTGAGAAATGGATGATTGCTGCAGACTTCACTGAAGACTTAAGCTAAAACTTGATTGACTATTTAATAGCTTTGCCATCTGTTAATTTAACGAATAGTGAGGTTCCAATTCGATTGCACATACTTAACCTAGCAATACTTAAGACTTCTTCGGAAGTCTTTTTGTTTGAAACCGATCAATAAATGCGAAAATTTGGTAGGTTCCAAAGTACTGATTTTATACTTTACAGAGGTAGAAGTGATATGATTGAGCCATGAGTGGAACACCTTTAATTAAGTGGAACAACCGGATTCGGCTGGTGTTATCAGACGTAGATGAAACTATTGCTGATGTGTATACACCTGCGGAATCGGAAATGACTGAAGAGCTATCATCGTTCATCAGAGATGGCGGGAAGTTATTTATGGTTACAGGTGGCAGTATGGCCCGGGTGGAGCGAGACATTACAAACCAAATTGATCCTTCACTAAGGCGAGATATTTTAGTTAGTCATTGTAGTGGCTCTGAGGTTTGGGGTTTTACAGAGTTCGGTGAACGACGAGAGAATCCCTTTTACAGTATCTATGAAGAAAACTTTACGCCTGAACTGAAGCAGAGCTGGCGAGACGTTATTGCACAACTTATAGAAGAGTTTGCATTAAGACCGCATTCCGCCCAGCCAAAAGTTGTTTTTTGGGAAGAGGTGGGACGTGACCCGCTTGATATTATGCTGGATGATCGAGGCCCACAAATTACCATGGAAATCGTTAATGGAATTGACCTTACTGACGAACAGCTAGCTCAGCTTAACTACGAAGTTCCACTTACGCATGGCAAGCGTGATTTAAGGACGGCAATTCAGAATCGAGTCACCGAACTTTTAACTGAAGCAGCAGTACCTATAACCCCTCGATTTGGCGGCAACTTTGCTTTAGATTTTGCAGTTGAAGGCGTTTCTAAAACCACATCTATTCAATCAGTGCTAACAATGCCAGAAGTACTGGCTACTATCGGCTTAAAGCCAGCTGACGTACAAACTCCTGCGGAACTGGAGGTGTGGAGCGATAAATATTCAGTATTGCACGGAGGTACAGATAGACATATGAGCGAAGCATTGGCCCTAGAAGTAAGGTCTATAGATTTTCGCGAGGAAGATCCTGCGGAATTCCCAGAAGGCTATAACATTGTCCTTTGGAATGGCCAACAACATCTTCACCACGGTCTGCTTGAATATCTTCAGTCTAGAAACAACAGTTAGGTTAGAGTCCTATGCATGTATTCATGAGAAGTCTGTCTATTGTTCAGACACTGGCAAACAAATATATTTTTAAGTAGTAAATAATATTGAATTTACGTACTGTTTTAAACTAGTTCAGCCTAAATCTAAGCCAGTTTAAATACCTGTATGAAGTCATCAGTTTTGGTTAATTTGTAACTAGCTAAAGAGGCGATAGAGGCTAGGACTGTATGTTGCTCGGGTAAAGACTCAGTTAAAATATACAACGGCTTTTCGGACAGTAAAACTACTTGCTTAAACAGTTTTCTGTACAAATCCAGCCCGTCATGACCGCCAAATATTGCTTGAGTTGGTTCATGTTTTGCTGCCTTGTTAATCTTAAAATCATCTGGAACGTAAGGGAGATTGCATAGAAGAATATCGTAAAAGTCTCTTATATTAGAAAGTAAATCACTTTCAAATACGCTTATGCTTAGTGTGAATAAATCAACATTAGATGCAGCTACTTTAAGTGTTTTAGGGTCATTGTCTAGAGCGTCTACAGAGGCTTGCTTAAGCTCTAAAGCAGCTGTTACAGCTAAAGCTCCACTGCCTGTACCAACATCCAGAATGCGGGGTGTATGCGAGTCTTTGCTTAGATTATCAGCAATGATCTTTAGCTGATCGATCATAGCTTCGGATTCTGGCCTGGGTACTAAAACATAACGGCTGATCACAAAATTTCGACCATAGAATTCGGCCTTCTCGCGTAGGTAGGCAAGGGGGGTTTGGTTCAGTCTTTGCTCGAGTAAAATATTAAGACTGTCTACATTTTTCTCAGATAAATCTGTTTCGTCATGGGCAAGCAACCACGCTCTATCCTTACCTAGAGTATCTTCTAATAATATGAGTGCGTCTAAACGAGAGGTCTCAATGCCAGATTTTTTAAGAGACTTAGTGCTTTCGTCCAGCCAGGTCTTAATAGTCATTACTGGTTTTTAAGTAGCGCGTATTCGGCTGATTGCAGTTCATTGATAAGATCGTCGATTTCACCGTTAAGAGCTCCCGGTATGTTTGAACGTGAGTAACCGATTCTGTGATCAGTGATCCTGTCTTGGGGGAAGTTATAGGTCCTGATCTTTTCTGAGCGGTCTCCGGAGCCAATAAGCTTGCGCCTAGCTTCAGACAACTCATTCTGTTCCTCATCCAATTTCATCTGTAAAAGGCGAGAGCGTAAGATGCCCATAGCTTTGGCCTTATTTTTAATCTGAGACTTTTCATCCTGGTTAACAACAACTAAACCTGATGGTAAGTGGGTTATCCTAACGGCTGAGTCGGTCGTGTTAACGCTCTGACCACCATGACCACCACTTCTGTAAACATCTATGCGTAAATCATTTGGACTAATTTCAATGTCTGATTCTTCGGCTTCTGGCAGCACGGCTACAGTTGCAGTAGAGGTATGTACACGTCCCTGGCTCTCGGTAACGGGGACTCTTTGAACCCTATGAACACCAGCTTCAAACTTTAAGTTCTTATATGCTTCGGGGCCTCTTAAAGCGAAAGTAATTTCTTTAAAACCGCCAACTTCATTAGGCGATTCATTCATGATCTCTAGTTTGTAGTTATGGTTTTCAGCCCAGCGGGCGTACATGCGGTAAAGCTCACCAGCAAACAAGCTTGACTCATCACCGCCGGCAGCAGCTCTTATCTCTATGATTACGTCACGATCATTGTTGGGGTCTTGAGGAGTTAATATATCTATTAAAACCTGTTCGTTAGTTTGAAGTTTGGCTTCCAATTCGGAAAGTTCGAGCTCGGCCATCTCTTTGATATCGCTATCGGAATTACTTCTTAACTCTTCAGCCGAAGACTTATCGGCGTTAAGTTTTTTCTTCTCGTCAAAAAGCCTGATGATTTCATCTAGCTTACTCTTTCGTTTGGCTAGTTTAGGGTATGCATTATCAGTAAAAATACTAGGGTCTTTGAGTTTTTCATCAATCTCCTCTAATTCTGATCGTAAGGTTTGTTCTTGTTTATCCATAGTCGTTATTTAGTATAAATAAAAACACCTAAAAGACTAGCAATTAGGTGCTATTAGCTTAGTTAGGATTCTGTTGTAGTTGTCTTAGACTCGGCTTTTTCAGCCTTCTTGGCAGCACGCGTAGCTTGCTTGGTGGCAGCAGCAGCACGTTTATCCTTAGAGGCTTTACCAGCAGCAGCACGAGCTTTGAATTTATCGACACGACCTTCAATGTCTAGTATACGTTCTTCGCCAGTAAAGAAGGGGTGTGAGGCAGAAGTAATATGTACTTTGATAAGAGGATACTCCTTACCATCTTCCCATTTAACCATCTCGTCACTTGAGCCAGTTGAACGTGTCAAAAAACGAACACCATTATTTAGGTCTTCGTAAATAACAAGTCTGTAGTCTGTTGGGTGTATACCTTGTTTCATAAGTTTAGATGAGTAAGTATACATTATCTGTTGGCCTTCGGTCAACCTATAGATCATCCATATTCTCCTGACGACTGGCGCCATATATAGTTAGAGTTTGTGGTGATATATTTAGACTATGACCAAGTCTCAGAGATTAGTTTTATTAATCAGCATACTGGCTTCATTCGTCGCCTTTCTAGATGGATCAGTTGTAAATGTAGCGCTTCCTGCAATAAGCCGGGACTTTGGCGGAGGACTGGTTACGCAACAATGGGTATTTGATGCTTATCTAATAACTTTGGGATCTTTAATCTTGCTTGCCGGTTCATTGTCTGACTTGTTTGGTAGGCAAAAAATCTTGTGTGCTGGTTTACTTGGCTTTGCTATAGCGTCGATGCTTTGCGCTGTTGCACCTGATAACATTTTCTTAATTGTGTCCAGAGCTTTCCAGGGCATGGCAGGGGCGCTTCTGGTGCCAAGTTCGCTGGCCTTAATAATGTCTTCTTTCTCTGGTAAAGAACAGGGTAAAGCGATAGGTAGGTGGACTGCTTGGACTGGTATTGCATTTGTAATCGGACCTTTGCTTGGAGGATTTCTAGTAGATAGTTTTTCCTGGCGTTTAATCTTTGCAATTAATATCGTACCAATTGCATTGTGTTTGCGACTGCTTTTATTGCTGGATCAACCAGACCACCGAGTAAATATAAAAGTAGATATTGCAGGAGCTCTGCTTTGTAGCTTGGGTTTGAGCGGATCCGTTTTTGCTCTTATTGAAAATTCGCATTACGGCTGGGCAAGTCCATTGATTTTTGTGCCTCTAATTTGTGGCGTTCTAGCGCTAGTGGGCTTTGTCTTCTATGAGAAACGTACACCTGAGGCAATGCTGCCACTGTCTCTTTTTAAGGTACGTAATTTCAGCGCTGGTAACTTAGCTACTATAGCCATATACGGAGGCTTATCTATAGCAACTTTCCTGATAGTAATATATTTGCAAGAAGTTAGTAAGTACACTGCCTTTGAGGCTGGATTGGCATTGCTGCCGGTTACGATCATCATGTTTTTCTTATCGCCACGTTTTGGCAGTCTATCTAGTAAGTATGGACCTCGCCTATTTATGACAGCCGGTCCATTTGTTGCAGGCCTTGGTTTCTTGCTCATGTTGCGCGTAGTAGCCCACGTTAATTATTGGACACAGCTGTTACCTGGTGTAATTGTCTTTGCTCTAGGCCTGTCTATGACCGTAGCACCACTTACGACGGCCGTATTAAGTGATATTGAAAGGTCTCATTCGGGTATAGCTTCTGCTGTTAATAACGCTGTATCGAGGATAGCCGGACTTATAGCGATTGCTTCAATTGGGACAGTAACCGGTACACACCTAAACCTTCAGGGCTTCCATAGGTCAATTCTATTGACAGCTTTAGTAGTAATTCTAGGTGGCATTATATCTTTCGCGGGCGTTCGTAATATCAGTAGGTAGGTGTACTCGGAAACTATACCTTAGGTTCAATTAGTTCGAATCCGGTCTGGTTCGCCAAGCAAAATAAACTTTCAATGCTACTAGCATGAGTAACTATTTGAATAAATAGCTGTATCTGTTATTATATGAACATCAATATTAAGCAGGTTGAGTTTAAATCCTCCTTATAAAGTTCTTACTCTTGAACTTAGTAAGGCCTCTCAGCCGAAGAGAAAGGACTAACTAGATGGCTACTAATGAAGTAGATTTAAAGAAGCTGCTTGAGGCAGGTGTTCATTTTGGACATAAAACAGAGAGATGGCACCCCAAGATGGCGCCATACATCCATAGCAAACGCAATGGAACGCATATTATAGATTTAACTAAGACAGCGGCTAATCTTGAATCTGCTCTATCTTTTATTACTAAGATTGTAAGCGAAGACAAGCAGATCTTGCTAATTGGAACTAAAAGACAAGCCCAGGATATTGTAAAGAAGACTGCTGAAGAAACTAACATGCCTTTCGTAACTGAACGATGGCTTGGCGGTATGTTAACCAACTGGAACACGATTGGCGAAAGAGTCAAACACTTACAAGATCTTGAAAATCGAATGGCTAGTGGCGAGTTAGCAAATAAGTACAGTAAGCTGGAAGTACTTAGATTCCAGGAAGAGATTGACCAGATGAATACTATATATGGCGGCATTAAAGAGCTTAGTAAGAAGCCAGGCGCTGTATTTGTAATAGATATTGTAGACAACGCTAATGCCGTTAAAGAAGCTAAGAAACTTGGATTGCCTATAATCGCTTTAGTTGATACTAATGCAGACCCATCTCTAGTAACTTATCCTATTCCATCTAACGACGATGCGATAAAGACAATTCAACTAATGATGGATTATGTTAAAGCAGCTATTGAGACTGGCAAATCTAAAGCCAAGAAACCGGCTCCAGCTGAGAAGACAGCCGAAACTAAAAAAGCAGAAAAAAAGTAGTTTTTAATAACAGCAATTATTAATTTGGTATATTTAAGAAAGTATAAATTATGGCAGTAGATATTGAATCGGTAAAAAGACTAAAAGACCTAACTGGGGTAGGCTTAACTGACGCTAAGAAAGCTCTAGAAGAAAGCAAAGGCGACTTTGACTCAGCACTTGAAGCTATGCGTAAGAAGGGTCTTACAAAGGCCGAAAAAAGAGGAGAGCGAGAAGCACGTGCGGGAATAATAGGCACATATAACCATGACAGCCGCATAGGTGTAATAGTTGAAGTTAATTGTGAGACAGATTTTGTCGCAAGAAACGATATCTTCACAAGTCTGGTTAAAGATTTGAGCATGCAAATAGCTGCTACAAGTCCTGTTTACGTCAGCATTGATGACGTTCCTGAAAAAGAAAAGGACGCTAGGGTAAAAGAATTTACCGAGCAGGCTAAAGAGAGCAAGAAGCCAGCTGACGTAGTTAAGAAAATTGTAGACGGCCAAGTTAATAAATACTTTGCAGAACGCTGTCTAATGGACCAGCCATTTATTAAGGATCCTGATCAAACAGTCGGCGCTTTTGTTAAAGACCATGCTGCAAGATTGGGTGAAAATATAGTCGTGAGACGCTTCGAACGTTTTGCACTAGGTGAAATCTCTTAAATCTAAAGAAGGGGTGTGTATATGGACAAAGAAGTAATAACGGACACAAAGTCTAAGCTTGATCAAACTATAGAAAGATTCGGCGAGAGCTTAAAGAGTCTGAGAACCGGCCGTGCAAGCGCGTCAATGTTAGATAACGTAATTGTAGAGGCGTACGGAACACCAATGCCACTCAAGCAAATGGCTTCTATAGTTGTGCCTGAATCACAGCTTATTCAGATAACTCCATTTGATTCAAATAACCTGAGCGCTATCGCGACTACAATACGTAATGATTCAAGACTTGGCTTAAATCCATCAGATGACGGTAGAGTAGTTCGTGTACCAATTCCACCTCTTACGGAGGAGCGAAGACGAGATTTAGCTAAACAGGTAGGTGCTAAGCAAGAAGAGACCATGATATCGATCAGGAATATCCGTCACGATGCGATAGATTCTATAGACAAGGCTAAAAAAGACAAGCAGGTTGGTGAAGACGAAGCCAAGAGACTAGTTAGCCAGATAGAAGACTTGGTTAATAAAGCCAAAGCCGAAACAGAAACTACCGCCAAAGCCAAAGAAACTGAAATAATGACCCTCTAGAGTCCGGACTCTCGGTATCTTAATTAGGAGTATTAATAACCGTGGTTCCTATTGGAGCCCAGTTGTATACCCATTCGGCCGCACTCAAGGGAAGACCGACGCAACCGTGAGAGGTATTGACGTTGCCAAACACTGAAGCTGGACGCCAGTAGACACCATGTATTGCGTCGCCTGAATGATCAAAATAATTTATCCAAGGTACATTAGGCTGAACGTAGCCTGGTCCGGTCATTGTTTGGCTAGTAAGCTTAGCCCAGATATGGAATTCACCAATTGGCGTAGGCGTTGATGGCTTACCGGCGCTAACTATAGCCATTCCAAAACAAAATGACGTTTTTGCTGCTATGCTAAATGGTAGTGCTCAAAACAAAAATTACAGACAGTGAACGTAAAATCCTGGTTACA
>Ga0302303_10000214_pt1 | contig 56415 bp, 53 predicted proteins | sample III_Palsa_E2_1_FD_194542 | JGI IMG/M metagenome (GOLD analysis project Ga0302303, IMG submission 194542) | Peat permafrost microbial communities from Stordalen Mire near Abisko, Sweden - III_Palsa_E2_1 | ecosystem: Environmental > Terrestrial > Soil > Palsa > Peat permafrost | place: Sweden...
AGCGCCTTAACCTGTTCAGGAACATTTATTTTTTCCGCTATTTTATCCGGGAAAACATCAGGAAACTTACATGGATGTGCAGTTGATAAAAATACGCCGGTTGCTTCACTGTCGGCGTGTTGTTTTTGCCAATCTTTTAAGGCCTGCCATGCAATTGCAGTGTGCGGGCAAACTATGTAATTATAATCAGCATCAACTGCTTTAATAGCAGCTAATGTAGCGTCATCGTCAAAGCTAAAACCAGTGATCAGACTTTTTAATTTATCCATATCACCTTTAAACATATCGGCTATGCGTACCCAGTTGCTTGGGTTACCTACATCCATCGCATTTGATAGCGTTGCTACAGATGGTTTAGGTTGATAAACGCCCGATCTTAAAAATTCAGGCACAGTATCATTTGCATTAGTTGCAGCAATGAATTGTTCGACAGGTAAACCCATTTTCCAGGCTAATAAACCCGCACCAATATTACCAAAGTTTCCGCTTGGGACAGAGAATACTACCTTATTTCTGCCTTCGCGTAGTAATTGTGCGTAGGCATTAAAATAATAGAACGTTTGAGGGATCAATCGGGCTATATTAATGGAATTTGCCGATGTTAATCTGAATTTCTCATTCAACTCCTTATCAGTAAATGCCTGTTTTACTAATGCCTGGCAATCATCAAAAGTCCCGTCAATTTCCAGTGCGCGGATGTTTTCTCCGTTGGTGGTTAATTGCAGTTCCTGTATATCGCTTACTTTACCTTTTGGGTATAATATAGTTACCCGGGTATTCGGTACGCCTAAAAAGCCCAATGCAACAGCGCCGCCGGTATCGCCTGAAGTTGCTACCAATACATCCAATTGCTTTTCGCCTTCTTCTAAAAAATAGCTCATTACCCGGCTCATAAAGCGGGCACCAAAATCTTTAAATGCTAATGATGGGCCATGAAATAGCTCCAGTACATAAATATTATCTTCAAGCTTAACAATGGGCGCATAAAAGTTAATAGCATCGTAAATGATCGCTTTCAGATCTTCAGCCGGAATTGAATCGCCTAACAAATGGTTAGCCACATGAAATGCGATCTCAGGCAATGAATACTGATCAAGATTATTGATGAATTTATCATCCAAACGCGGGATCTCAACAGGCATGTATAAGCCTTTATCCTGCGGCATGCTATTAAAAACCGCTTCTTTAAATGATACGCGGCTGGAGGTATTGTTAGTACTGTATAATTCCATTTGATTTTTGGATTTCGAATTTTTCACTTGTGTTTATATTCAACGGTGTTCAAGAGGGCTACGCCGTTTCGAATGTTCGATTTCGGATTTATTAATTATTATTTTTCTCATCTGCACATCTGCATATCCACACATCTGCACATCAAAAAATTACCCTATCACTCTTGGCCCTGCATCATTAATAGTCGACACATAAATATTTGAACCTATTTTAATGCTGGTTAAATGCTGCTGCAATTTTTGTGTGATGAGTTTAGCGGTTTCTTCGTCGCGGGTAAAGGCGAATACCGATGGACCCGAACCTGAGATGCCAAAACTTACTGCGCCCATACTCATAGCTATTTCGCGCATTTTGTAAAAGTCAGGTATTAGCATTGAGCGTACCGGTTCAACCAAAATATCGGTCATACTACGGCCGATCAGGTCAATATCCTGCATAAACAATCCGCTTACTAACCCTGCTATATTACCCCATTGGGTAACGGCATCCTTCATGAAAATTTTATTACGGATGATCTGCCTGGCCTCGCGGGTAGGGACATCTACATCAGGGAAAACGATAGCGCAATACAAACCTGCCGGATGTGGTAAACGAACTACATCAAGCGGCTCATAGCTACGTATCAGCACAAAACCACCTAACAGGGCTGGAGCAACGTTATCAGCATGACCATGACCGCAAGCCATCTCCTCACCTTTCATGGCAAAGGGCAGTAACTTAGCCGGATCTGAATCATCGCCTAATAAAGTCTTTATAGCATATAACCCCGCAACTGTACTGGCCGAACTGGAACCCAGTCCACTGCCGATAGGCATTTTTTTATGCAACTCTATATCAAGCCCAATATCTAAGCGGTCAACGCTTTTTAAATAATGCTGAACGCTTACACTTACGGTATTCTTAGCCGGATCAAGCGGTAAACGCCCATCATCACCAGTAATTTTACTAATGGTGATCCCCGGTTTATTAGTAATACGCATTACTACCTCATCGCCCGGCTCATTAACTGCAAAACCAAGCACATCAAAGCCACACACCACATTAGCTACCGTAGCCGGAGCAAAAACATGCACCCCCTTTTGCCCTAACGGGGAAGTAAGTATTGTTGGGGCTTTTATTTCTTCTATTTTATTTTCCATTTTTATCAACTCAATTTATAAAGTCTCCACTACTGGGGGGAGATTTAGAGGGGGCTGGGGCTAATTCAATCCCACATTTATTAAATCTGCAAATACACCTGCGGCAGTTACTTCAGCACCTGCTCCGGGGCCTTTAACCACCAATGGTCGCTCTTTATACCTATCGGTAGTGAATGAAATAATATTGTCGCTGCCCGACAAGGTGAAGAACGGATGGTTTTCATCAACCATTTGCAGGGTGATAGCTACTTTGCCATTTTCGAGCTTGCCTATGTATCTTAAAACTTTGCCATCGGCTTCTGCCTTATCTTTCATATTAGCAAAAAATGCGTTTTCAGTTTTAAGGGCGGCGTAAAAATCGTCGACGCTGTTCGCATCAAGGCAGGCTTTAGGCAACATGCTTTCGATGTCTACATCTGCTGCTTCCAAAGCATAACCGGCATCACGTGCCAAAATAAGCATCTTACGCATAAAATCAGTTCCACGCAGATCGTCACGCGGATCAGGTTCGGTATAGCCTTTTTCCTGCGCCATTTTCACTACATCGTGGAAGCTCGCATCACCCTTGAAATTATTAAAGATGAAGGATATAGTACCCGATAATATCGCTTCGATGCGTTGCACCCTGTCGCCGCTGTTCATCAGGTCTTTTAATGTACGAATGATAGGTAAGCCTGCACCAACGTTGGTTTCGTAAAAGAAATCAACCCCATGTTGCCTTGCGGTATCATGAAAAGTACGGTACTGGCTGTATGCAGCCGAATTGCCTATCTTATTACAGGTAACCACCGATATGTTTGATTTGAAGGCTTCCTCATAAAACTCAATTGGTTTAGGACTTGCCGTATTGTCAATAAATACACAATTCGGCAGGTTCATGCTCTTCATTCGGGTAATAAATTCCTTCAGATCAGCTTTTTCATTTGATGCCTGTAAGTCATCCTCCCATGTGTCTAATGATATTCCATCAGCATTGAAAACCATTTTACGGGTATTGCTGATGCCTGCAATTTTAACTTGTATGCCATTGTGCTCCTGCAAAAATGCGCTGTGGCCATTCAATTGCTTGAACAAAGTTTTACCGATGTTACCAGTGCCTAAACAAAAGGCATGTAAGGTTTTGGTAAGCTCAACAAAAAAGGAATCATGTACGGCATTTAAGGCTTTAGCCAGATCGTGCCCTGATATGATAACTGAGATATTATATTCTGATGAACCCTGCGCAATTGCCCGCACATTTACACCATTACGGCCCAATGCATGGAACAATTTACCTGATACACCCGGTGTTTGTTTCATATTTTCGCCTACTACGGCTAAAACGGCCAGGTTTTGCTCAATTACAGTTGGTTCCAGTTTGCGGGCCAACAGTTCAAGCTCAAATTCTTGTTCTATTAATACTTTGGCTCTTTCAGCATCGCCGGGTTGCACGGCAAATGTGATACTATGCTCTGATGAGGATTGCGTGATGAGGATAATATTGATCTGTTCACGTGCCAAAAGAGAGAACAAGCGCCCGCTAAAACCAGATTTTCCTACCATGCCGCTACCTTCCAGATTTATTATGCTGATATGATTGATGGTTGATATGCCTTTTATAGGCAAATTAGATGCCTTGCAATCATGGCGGATTACTGTGCCCTCAAATTCAGGCTCAAAAGTATTTTTTATAACGATAGGGATCTTCTTTAAAAAGGCTGGGATCATGGTTGGCGGATAGATCACTTTTGCACCAAAGTAGGATAGTTCCATGGCTTCGGTATAGGTAAGCTCCGGTAATGAGAACGCCTTTTTAACCAAGCGTGGGTCGGCGGTCATCATGCCGTTTACGTCAGTCCAGATCTCTATTTCGCTGGCATTTAACGCTGAGCCGAAGATAGCAGCAGTATAATCGCTGCCGCCTCTGCCTAAAGTAGTGATCTGCCCTGCATCGTTACCCGCTATAAAGCCGGTAACAAACATCATTTTACCACTATTCTCGTTGTGAAAGCCCCGTATCAACTGCTCGGTAAGCTCCATGTTAACTTTGGCCTGTCCGAATGCATTATCAGTTTTTATTAGTTCTGAGGCATCAACAAAAAGAGATTCAGGGAAATATTGCGCGGCAATTTTGCTGATCATTAAAGTTGAGCAACGTTCGCCATAGCTTAATACCAGGTCGCGTGTTTTTGGGGTAAGTTCCCGTAGCGTTAAAACACCTTGCAGTAATTCTTCTAACTGGTTAAAATTAATTTTTAAACGTGTAAAAGCAGGGTTTTGATTCTGAATATCTAACAGGCTTTTTACCACATCAAAGTGGCGTTTTTCTAGTTCAGCTAATTCTGCCGTAAATTCATTGCCTTTAGCAGCGCCTTCTGCCATGGATACCAGCAGATTGGTTACGCCGCTCATGGCAGATAGGACAACAACAGGCTTTTCGTTTTTAGCCTCGTTCTTTAAAATGTTTAATAATGTTTGGATGCTTGCTATTGATCCTACGGAAGTACCGCCAAATTTTAAAATTTTCATTTATGTATAGTTAAAACAAAAACGCCTTCCTCTTTTTGGGAGGAAGGCGTTCATTTGGTTTTTTTATTTTTTACACCATACGATTATCTTCCTCCGGGTATTATGCCGGTGGTAATAATTGTTGTAATAATGGTGCCGTTATTTATCATGTTCTGTGGCCTTTTGTAAGACGGCGTAAATTAAGCAGTAAATTTTTAAATAAACAAGGTTATTGGATTTTATTTTTCATTCTGTATTTGTCGCATTAACTTACCCTGACTTAGCTTCGCTCGTCATCCCTCTCTTCGCCAAAGCGTAAAGAGGGATAATAAGAGAAAAGATTTTACCCTCTTTGCGAAGCATAGAGGGTTGAAAAGCGGCTTAGCGTAGTCGGGTGAGTGGGTTTATTCCGCATACAACCCCGGTTTAAACCTTGTGGCGAGTAAACCTGTTGCCAACTCAGGATCAATATCTGATACTATTACCCCCGGCTTGCCGTAAATTTCATGTGCAATACAGGTGCCATCAGGCGCTATAATGGCGCTGCCTGAATCGGGGTAAAGCGTAGCGCAGTTAGAACTGGCAAAGTAGATGGTGTTTTCCAAAGCCCGCATGATCATAGCTTTTTCGTAATATGGATTGTCTTTATTACCCCATTCCACAAGCGGCGTACCCTTAACATTGCTGCCGCCAAAATGCGGATGAAATACTATTTTGGCACCACGACGAGCCGCCCACCTTATCGTTTCAGGATACCTGAATCCTTCGTGGCATATCACAATGCCGAATTTTACGCCGTTTATTTCAAAAATGCTGCGTTCGGTACCGGAAACCCATCTGTCATCTTCGGATGGGTCTAACTGATTTTTGGCCTGGTAACCTAACAGCTCGCCGGTATTTGATATTACATGGGCCACATTTAAAAATTTGCCGTCATCGTACCAATCCATCGGGAGTACGATGGCAATATTATTATTCGCTGCTATTTTACGCGCTTTATCTAATGCAGCCTGCAATTTTTCGGGCGATGTTTCTTCAATTCCTGCTTCAAATTCTTCCATTGGATATCCCGGGATATAGGACTCCGGAAAACAAATGATCTCAGCCTGTTGAGCTGCGGCATCTTTCGCCAGTTTATCAACCCAAAACAAACCATCGGCTATAGATTTTGGAAATGGCGGAGAGGCTATGGCTATTTTCATGGGGAAGGGTTAATTGTAAGTCAAAAATAATTTATTGTATTTGAGTTAACAATTAATATTGCACAATACCTATGCCTGACGTAATTGATGGGCGGGTAGAAAGTGGTACAAGTACGCCGTTTTTCCAATAAACCGCGTATGAGGTTGTATATCCTGAATATCCAGCTATGTACATATCTGAACCATTAAAGGCAATTGCAGTTGCCATATATTGTGATAATGAATTTGTAAAATCATGCTCGGTGTTATTTTCCCAATAAGCAGCCATGCCATTTGAATATCCCACAAAATAAGCATTCCCATTATTAAAGGCAATTGCATTTAAAGCGGCACTGGTTAATACATTTGTTAAAACGTTCTGTTGCCCATTTTTCCAATAAGTAGCCTGAGTGTGATCAACACTCAAGCCGTTGCCAGACCCGGTGATATAAACATCAGGGCCATTTAAAGCTATTGTAATTGCTCCGGTTGAAAAACCTAGTGTGCTTAACGTACGGCTAAGATCTGTTTCTACTCCATTTTTCCAATAAAGTAAGGTGGTAGTAAGGTCATTATTTATATGCATACCGGTAACATATACATCATTCCCATTTACAGCAATACCAAATGCGTATGCCGCGTAGGTGTTTGGGGATTCGCTATCAAGTGCTATTAGCGTATTATTCTTCCAATATGCAGCAGCATCTTTGTTATTTATGTTGGCACTACCTGCTACGTATACGTCTGAACCACTTATTGTAATGGCAGAGGCTAAAACGCCATTTGATAGTGTTGTTGCAATACCATTTTTCCAGTATACAGCTGTATTGTTAGCTTTACCACAAATGTATACATCCGTGTCTTTTATAGTTATGCCATTTGCGATGGAACTAATTGTTGTATCACTAACAAGTGCTTTTGCAATACCGTTTTTCCAATATGTAGCTACGGAGATATAATTTGCAGCATTTATATCACCAATTACATATACGTCGGTACCACTTTTTTTGATGGGAGCAGGTGACCCACCTTTTTTACATGATGTAATACCAAATAAAGTAATTAGGGTTAAAAGAATGCAGCGTTGAGTTTTTAATAAATTTAAAGATAGCATGGTTTAGGTTGTAGAAATATTTACAGTGATTTTTGTGGTTGAAAATAGATAAAAATCATTTAGTTCTTATAACATTAGATTAATATTTTAAACAGGAGGCAAATGGTGTTGTTGTAAATTGATTCTGACAAATTTGATACCTTTACAACTTAAATGCAGGGATTAATCACCAAATCAACCGGAAGCTGGTACCAGGTACAAACCCCCGAAGGGCAAAAAGTAGATTGCCGTATTAAGGGTAAATTTCGTACTAAAGGTATTGTTACCACTAACCCAATTGCCGTTGGCGATGTAGTTGATTTTGAAATGGAACCAGACCAGGAAACCGGGGTGATCACTAATCTGCAGCAGCGTAAAAATTATATTATCCGTAAATCCATCAACCTGAGTAAACAGGCGCAGATCATTGCCGCCAATCTTGACCAGGCAATATTGGTAGTTACTTTGGCCTCTCCACGTACCTCGCTGGGTTTTATCGACCGTTTTTTGGTTACTGCTGAAGCTTATGATATTCCGGCACGATTGGTTTTTAACAAACTCGACCTCTTTAGTGATGAAGGCCTGGAAATTCTGGCAGATTATAAAGCGGTATATGAAAATATTGGCTATCCTTGCTATGAGGTATCCGCATTGGAGGGGACAAATATTGATGAGGTAAAGGCTTTGTTGAAAGATAAGGTAACCTTATTCTCCGGTCACTCGGGTGTAGGTAAATCAAGCTTGATCAATAGGTTATTGCCTGATCTTGAACTACGCACTCACGAGATATCTGACTGGAGCGATAAAGGCATGCACACCACCACATTTGCTGAAGCTTTTGAACTGCCGCAAGGCGGATTCATCATCGATACCCCCGGTATCCGCGAATTGGGTGTTATTGATATAGAAAAACAGGTGCTAAGTCACTTTTTCCCTGAGATGCGTGAGCGGATGCACGATTGCCGTTTCAGTAATTGTCGCCACATTAATGAACCCGGGTGTGCGGTATTGGAAGCGTTGGAAAATGGCGAGATAGAACTATCGCGCTATGAAAGCTACCTGAGTATTTATAATGGAAATGATACCAGAGCTTGATCAATGTTGAACAACCGCCATACCTACTGTTGATTCCACACGAGACGGAGAACCAACCTGCAATAACGAGCCATCTTTCCAATAATAATTGCCTTGATCATAAAAATGACCACTAATATACAAATCGTTACCAACAATATTTACACATTCGCCATATGAGCTTGGATCAATACTTACTTGGGCCGCTATCTGGTTGGTAAGGTATTCAGTAGCACCATTTTTCCATAAGGTTGGTATAGGATTTGACCCAGGAATAGTAGTATAACCTGTTAAGTATACGTCCGTTCCGTTCACAGCAATTCCATAGGCTGATGATATAACTCCGGAATTTTGCGATAAGATTTTGGCAACACCATTTTTCCAATAAGCTGCCGATCCTGAAATGGTTCCGGCCACATAAATATCATTTTCACTTATAATAATATCGGTCGCAAATGAATTAGTTGTATTTGCCAAAACAGTGGGTATACTATTTTTCCATAGAATAGCTATCACGCCTGCGTTGGTAATTGCGTAACCAACTACATAAACATCATTGCCATTAACGGCTATAGCCGATGCGAAAGCCCCATGATAACCACTTGTATTAAGCGGCATTTCCGTACCATTAAGCCAATAAGCTGCCGGATTATTTAATCCGACACCCGCAACATATACATTGCCATTTTGTACCGCCATAGAGCGGCCCGATATTGAAAAGGTACCTGAATTAACATCAGTCGGCACACCGTTTTTCCAATAAGTAAAGCCTCCGCCATTTGGGTTATAACGATTTCCTAAAACATAAACATCATTACTGTTTACTACAATTGCCCATGCAGATGAGTTGTTAGAACTATCGGCCAATTCATGTAATGTATCGTTTTTCCAATAACTCGCAACGCTATTGCTATTAGCTGCACGGATATATCCCGCCAGGTAAACGTCCGCAGGAGATGATTTCACCTGATTGGCTTTATTGTCTTTTTTACACGCTGACAGAATAGTAATGGCAACAAAAATGAGGAAATTTTTTTTATGAAATTGCATAAGGTTGGTAATAGTATTAAGGTAAATATAATACTTCTGCGAATATTCAAACTTAAATTATTTCAATGCTTGCTTAAAATCCGCGAGCAAATCCTCAACATCCTCAATCCCAATGGAAAGGCGGATCATGAAATCTGAGATTCCCATTTCGGCTCTTTTTTCAGGGCCTAATTCATTGAATATGGTTTGGGCTACCGGAATAGCCAGTGTGCGGGTATCACCCAAATTACTTGATTTTACAACCAGCTGTAGTTTGTTTAAAAAGCCAAAGCAATCTACGCTTTCATCCAGCTCAATGCTCATTAAACTGCCGTATTTGTCAAACAGTTCAGTAGCCAAAGCATGCTGCGGATGGGTTTTTATCCCCGGGTAAAATACTTTTTTAATTAACGGATGCGTATTTAAATAATCAGCAAGGGCTTGTGCATTGTTGCAGGCGCGTTCCATACGCAGGGCCAATGTTTCAGAACCTACAGATAATGAATGTGCTGCTTCCGGCGATAAGGTGCCGCCTGCATCACGTAATCCCTTTTTCCTGATCTGGGTCATGCCCCAGGCTTTTGGATCGCCTTTTTTAAATACATCATAAATATTAGGGAAATTTTCCCAGTTAAATATGCCTGTATCGGTAACACTACCGCCCAAAGCATTGCCATGTCCGCCAATGTATTTGGTTAGGGAGTTAATTACATGCGTAGCCTTGACATCAGCCGGGTTAAATAAATAAGGCGATGTCATGGTATTATCGATCACATATAATAAACCTTTTTCGGCGCATAGGTTGCCTATGTTTACCATGTCGGCTATTTGAGTGGCAGGATTGGCAATGGTTTCTAAAAACACCATTTTGGTATTTTCTTTTATCGCTTCGCGAACATTTTCAACATCGGTAGGGTCAACAAAAGTAAAATTCAGTCCTAACTCAATAAACGTTTGGAATATGCTGCGCGAATTGCCGAACAGGTATGAGCTGGCAACAATATGATCTGTTTTGCGGATAAGCGCCATAATAGTAGCGCTGATAGCTGCCATACCAGTTGAAAAAGCAATGGTCGACAAGCCTTTTTCCATTTGCGTTACTTTAACTTCTAATGCTGTAACTGTAGGGTTACCTTGCCTTGAATAGGCATAGCCTTTAGTTTTATTCTGGAAAACATCTACAAGGTCCTGCACATCATCGTAACCATAGGTAACCGAAGTGTGAATGGGTTTATGTAAAGCGCCATGTTCAGGTTTGCCCAAGCGATCGGAATGTAACAGGGTGGTAGTAAAGCCTCTTTTAGCAGTCATTGTAATGTTATTTAATACAAACGCAAATGAAATTGCGAACTTAGGAGTTTTTGGGCAACAAATTAAAAGAATTAATACATTGCCTACAAATTCTACATTTTACGTATAATTAATAATGAGAGCAGTAATACAACGCGTTACCCGGGCCAGCTGCACGGTAGATGGTGCAATTACGGGTAAAATTGACATTGGGTTTTTAGTTTTATTGGGTATTGAAGATGCCGATACTGATGACGACCTGCAATGGCTTGCCCAAAAAGTATCTGGCTTACGGGTATTTGGCGATGAAAATGGCCTGATGAACAAAGGATTAGCAGATATTAACGGCGATATTTTACTTATATCACAATTTACTCTGTTTGCGCAGACTAAAAAAGGTAACCGACCATCATTTATCCGTGCAGCCAAGCCGGATAAGGCTATCACCATGTATGAACAAATGATAAAAACAATGGAAACCATAACCGGTAAAAAAATAGCCACAGGTATTTTTGGCGCTGATATGAAGATCGAGTTGTTAAATGATGGGCCGGTCACCATAATAATGGACACGAAAGATAAAGAAAATCACTAAATTTATTTTATGACTATTGAAGAGGCACAAAAGGCAGTTGATAATTGGATAAAAACTATGGGTATTCGTTATTTTAACGAGCTGACCAACACCGCAATTTTAATGGAAGAGGTTGGCGAAGTTGCCCGCATTATGGCAAGGCAATATGGCGAGCAATCATTTAAAAAATCGGATACAGAAGTAAACCTTGCTGATGAAATGGCTGATGTGCTGTTTGTGCTGATATGTTTAGCTAATCAAACCGGTATTGATCTTACTGACGCTTTGGAGAAAAATATGGTTAAGAAGAGCATCAGGGATGCGGATAGGCATAGGAATAATGAGAAGCTGAAGTAATAACAATGAGTTATACGAGAAGGTGTGACGGCCATAATAAAAACTACACTAACCTCACCAACTTCTCACCTTCCAAAACCGGGATCGCTGTGGTAATATCAACTTGTAAACAAAATGCTATATCAGCTTCAATTCCTAATTTTTTAAGGCGCTCGCTATGCGATGTTTTTTTGAGATAGGCATCCAAATCACCTTTGGCTAACTGATAAAGATCATTTGCTGCAATGGCTGCGTCATCTACACGGAAATTGCTTCCTTTTAATTGTTCAACCACTGCGCCCGCAAAAAGGGTGTCTTCCAGATTGAAATTATTTTTCCAGCCGGCACAAACCAACAGAATGTTTTCCTGCTGTGTTTTTAGCCAGTCGCAGATAGCGCTTAGGTTTAAAAATGAACCGATAACCACTTTTTTTGCCTTGCGCGATAAGTGAAGCGCATGGGTACCGTTGGTGGTAGTTAATACAATTGTTTTACCGGCTACCTTTTCTTTGGTGTAAGAGAATGGCGAATTGCCAAAATCAAAACCGCTAACTACTTTGCCGTCACGTTCTGCTGCCAGCAAATAATCGGGGTGTTGTTCATGATAGGCAATACATTCTTCAATCTCTGAAACAGGTATAATGGCTTCGGCACCATTTTCAATACCATAACATATAGATGTTGTGGCCCTGAAAATATCAATAACCACAACAATATGATCCTCAACATCAAAAAGAGAGATCAGCGAAGGGGTAAGGCAAACAGCTAATTCAGCCCCCCCGCCCCCTGAAGGGGGAACAATAGTGTCTTTTTTATCTTGCATAATTCTTTGAAAGGCAGTTCATAAATGTATGGTTACTCCCCCTTCAGGGGTTGGGGCGTTATTTATAAAAGGGCGGTTTAACCACCTTTGCCTTCACTTTGTTATCTCTTATGCTGATAAATATTTCAGACCCTTCTTTGGCGAACTCATTTTTAACATAACCCATGCCTATCGCTTTTTGCAGCGATGGTGATTGAGTGCCTGAAGTTACTTTGCCTATGATATTACCATCAGCGTCAACAATTACATAATCATGGCGCGGTATGCCACGATCAATCATTTCAAAGCCTATTAGCTTTTGACTTACGCCTTGTTGTTTTTGCGCTTGCAGGGCATCGGCATTAACAAAATCCTTGTTGAATTTGGTTACCCAGCCTAAACCGGCTTCCAAAGGCGATGTGGTATCGTCAATATCGTTTCCGTACAGGCAAAAGCCCATCTCTAAACGCAGAGTATCACGTGCGCCTAAGCCTATTGGTTGTATCCCAAATGGCTTTCCGGCTTCAAATATGGCGTTCCAGATATGTTCAGCATTGGCATTATCAAAATAAACCTCAAAACCGCCTGCGCCTGTATATCCTGTAGCCGAAACAACTACATTATCGATACCTGCAAAAGTTCCTTTTTTAAAGGTATAATATTCCATTGATGGAAGATCAATGTCGGTTAAGCTTTGCAACGCTTCCGCAGCTTTAGGGCCTTGTATGGCCAATAATGAAGTGCGGTCTGATATGTTTTTCATATCAACACCCCAGGTATTATATTTTGAGATCCAGTCCCAGTCTTTATCAATATTAGATGCATTAACTACCAGCATATAGGTCTTCTCGTCGATGCGGTAAACCAGCAAGTCGTCAACAATACCGCCATCTTCATTTGGCAGGCACGAGTATTGCACTTTGCCATCATATAGTTTTGAAGCGTCGTTGCTGCTTACTTTTTGTATCAGATCAATGGCATGCTCGCCTTTCAAAATAAATTCGCCCATGTGGCTTACATCAAACACGCCTACCGCTTTGCGCACGGTTTCGTGTTCGGCATTTATGCCTGCGTATTGTACCGGCATATTATAGCCGGCAAAGGGTACTATTTTAGCGCCCGCTTTAATGTGAATATCGGTTAAAGCCGTGTTTTTCATAATAAACAATTGGAGCGCAAAAGTAATAAAATTAGCCTAACATAAAGGCAGGAAGCAATCTTTGGTATAAACTAACCAGCTTGTTGGTAACCGCGTTAACATCGTGCTGTTGTTCTATTAGTTTGCGGGCGTTGATGCCTATTTTGCGGCAGTATTCTTCGTCGGATATGCAGCGTTTTATGGCTTCGTAAAATTCGTCGCTATTGTTGGCTATCAACAGATTAACGCCATCGGTGAAATTAATGCCTTCGGCACCGAGCGATGTAGAGATGATACATTTCTCCATCGCCATGCCTTCTACAATTTTTACCCGCATACCACCGCTTGATAAAAGCGGTACCAGCATGATGGATTTGCTATTCACAAATTCCAGTGCGTCATCAACCTCGCCCTGTATAAATATTTTGCCCATCACCTCATAGTCATCAAAGCGTTCTGGAATATCATTACCGGCTACATAAAACTTTACAGGCAGATCGCCATTTATTAAATCGTTACGGAAATTGTCCAGGAACCATTCTATGCCTTCACGATTAGGCAGCCAGTCTAATGACCCCAGGAAGAATAAACTGGGGACTTCGGTTTTGCTGTAGTCGGGTTTATACTTATCTAAATTTATGCCTACGGGTAATATTTCGATCGGTATTTTGGTTCCGTAGCCAGTTAACGTGTCCTTATCTTGCTCGGTGAAAACGGTTATGGCATCAAACTTATTAAGCTGCTCCAGTTCGTAATTTTTTATCCGCTTGGCGTGCATCTTCAGGTACGACTTTTTAAACGGATCATTTTTTTGTTCGGCCAGCCTTTGCCACACCTGGTTTTCAATATTATGTGCCCTGAAAACTAATTTTGCATTAGTGCTTTTACGAATAGCTGAAAGATATAGAGATACCAGCAGCCCATCAAACTGAACAATATCATACGCGGTTGCCTTTACTTCGCGTACCAACAGCCGCTCAAACTCAGGATCGTAATATTTGTTGATATTAAAAGATGTTTTGCTGAACAGGTTGAGGGCAACATCCAGTATGGAGACATTAATATTGATATGATATGCCCTGTAATTTATTTTGCTGAGCAGCTCATCATCAGGTTTACTGTTGTCATAATGATTTTTTGCATCCAGCGCTACTACAGATACCTCATGCCCTAAATTAACCAGCCCTTTAATGGTATTATATACCACAATCTGGTATCCGCCATTTTGCGGGAACGGAGGGCGATGCGCCAGTATAAGTATCTTCAATTGGAATTTTGGTTTGAAACAAAAATACCATCCGCAAAGCCTATATCAAAACATCTTTAAAAAATACTTAACTGAGGGTCAGTTACGCGGAAAGTGCGGCGATGGTAAGGAGTATAACCTATTTTTAAAACCATTTGGCGGTGTTTTGTGGTTGGATAGCCTTTATTGCTGTGCCAGTCGTACTCGGGATGCTCGGCGGCTATTTGCTTCATATAATCATCGCGGTAGGTTTTGGCAAGTATGGATGCCGCCGCAATGCTGAAATATTTGGCATCGCCCTCAACTATACAATGATGCGGCGTATCATGATATTTATTGAACCGGTTGCCGTCGATAATTAAAAACTGTGGCTTTAAATGAAGTTTTTCGATGGCCCGGTGCATAGCCAGGAACGATGCATTCAAAATATTGATAGCATCGATCTCGATATTATCAACAACTCCTACAGCATGCGCTATAGCTTTTTGCTCGATCTCGGCCCTAAGCTCATATCTTACTGCTTCGGTAAGCTGTTTGGAATCATTCAGCAGGTGATGGTCAAAATCATGTGGTAATATTACTGCCGCGGCAAACACCGGCCCGGCAAGGCATCCCCGACCTGCTTCATCACATCCTGCTTCAATCAATTCGTGCTGATACCTTGCTAATAACATTAACGTAGTTTTTTTTCAAATATCTGAAATTTTGAGGAAGCGATTTGATGTGTGGAAAATTTGGGAATAAAAAACTCCTGTCATCCTGAGCGATAGCGAAGGAACTATTGTACAAGCGGCCGGTAACCAAACGCTTTGTCAGAATGCGGATAGATCCTTCGCTATCGCTCAGGATGACAGAGCCGACTAGTTTTAAAATATTCGCAGTGTAAGCAGCGTAATGTCATCAATAGCCTTGCCTTTTGTAACTGTTTTTAAATGGTTGAGCAAAGCCTGATTAAAATTATCGGGTGGAAGTTCGCCGTTTTGTATTAAGAATTTAAGCAGCTTGTCTTCATTCCAATGTTTAGCGCCCTGGAATTCATAATCCATCAGTCCATCGGTATAATTGAATAGCAGGCTTCCTGGCTCAATATCTATTTCGCCCTGGTTTAAAAAGGGTAGTTCGGGGAAAGCGCCTATCATGGTAGTTCCCAATTTAAGTGGAATAGCTTCGCCTTTTGAGTATAAAATTGCCGGATTATGGCCCGCATTTATAAAGTTGAGCAACCGGGTTTTCTCATTGTACTTAGCCAGAAAAAGAGTGATGAACCGCTCGCCTTTGGTATTATTAAGCACTATCTTGTTAAGGCGCTCCACAATATTGGTTAGGTCATCCTCAACTGTTGCCCATGCATGCAGGCTGGCCTGGAAGTTGGCCATTAATAAAGCGGCAGAAATTCCTTTGCCCGATACGTCGGCAATGCACCAGATAAACTCATCCTCATTTAGCCTGATGAAGTCAAAGTAATCGCCGCCAATGTTTTGATGCGGCAGGTAGCGTGCATCCATCTCAACGCTTTTGTCCTTAAGCATTCTTACCGGCACAAGCATGTTTTGCACCTCCACGGCAAGTTCCATCTCGCGTTGAAAACGTTCAGATTGCAGGCGTTGTTTAAAGAGTTTCTTGTTTTCGAGCGCTACCAATATTACATTAATAAGCGTTTGTATAAAGGTGAGATCGTTACTGAGCATCTCGTTCGAAGTGTTGAAATCACCTATGAGGGCAAATGCAATGGGTTTGCTTTTATGATAAATGGGGATAAAATAATCGTATTGCTTGAGTACTTCATTTTTATGGTTGGTTAATGAAGTTGGCGACTTAAATTTGCTTAATCCCAGGCACGCCTTATGTAATACACTAACCGGCTCAATTACGCCGCCGTATTTTGATATGCGGATATAAGTTTCGCCCTCATGTATTAAAAAACGGAACTTACCTATTTGCAGGTAGTTCTGTAAAATAACCTCAAGCATTTGTATTAATACCGAGGTGGCTGTATTCTTGTTAATGGCCCGGGTTATTTCCAGTAGTGAGTTTAATTCTGATTGCCTTTTTAGTAATAAGCGGATCAGTTCATCTTCGCCGGAGATATCGTTATAATTTTGCATTATTGTTAATAGGGTGCCCTAAAATAAAACAAATATATTTATAATAAAGGTTTTTTAATTGTATGTTAAAAGCATTTCTAATGGTCATTAAGATACAAAGCACTCTTTACGTAAGCAGGTCTATTATGGTTAGGTTTATATAGCTTAAGGTTGCTTTGTGCTTCTTAATAATGCTATTAAGCCTGTGTTTGGCCGCACCAATATAAATATAATTTTATCTTACTGTCCGGCCCTTCCAAACATATTTGCGTGTGTTGCCTATCAATCCCACATAAACAAAATAAATAATATGTATGGGCGATAGCAAAAAGAGCAGCCACATTAGCTTGCCATGTTTGAAAAATATGTTGACCGGGACTAGAAACATGGCTTCGAAAATAAACTTCAATATAAATTGGATCAAGAAAAGCTTAAAGAAATAGCTGCTGTAAAAGCTTAGGCCTGCATTTACCAGTAATGATACATTGAATAGCCAGATGCCCACTGCCAGCGCCACTATTTTTTTATCCTTATATTTTGTTGATTTGGAAGCCCAGCGCCTGCGTTGATTTAAAAACTCTTTTAAAGTATGTTTGGCATGTGTATATACCATGGCATCGCGCCGTTTTAAGAAACCAATTTTACCCGGATAACGTTCGGCAACTTTTTGCAGCAGCAGTTCATCATCGCCTGATGCCAGCTCATCTATTCCTTTAAAGCCGCCTACGGCATAAAATATATCCTTGCGGTAGGCAAAGTTGGCACCATTACAGGTTGATGCCCTGTTGTTGCCAATAAACGAAGCGCCCATAGCAACCAGGTAGCCAAATTCCAAAGTTTGCAGGCGTTCAAATAAAGTTTTCTCTTCAAAATAAGTTACCGGCGATGAGATCATTACCGGTTGTTTGGTTTCATAATAATTTACAATGGATGATAACCATTTTGGCCCCATGCGGCAATCTGCATCGGTAGCTACCATTAACTCACCAGTTGACAGGCTGATGGCTTCGGCAATGGCTTTCTTTTTATAGGAGTTTAAAGGTTTGTCCTCGTTTAATTGCAATAACTTAACCCCTTGTGAGGCATAGCTGCGGATAATCTCGGCAGTGCGGTCGGTAGAGTGATCATCAACAATGATTATCTCGGTTAAATTTTTCGGGTAATCCTGGGCTAAAATATCATCAATAGTTAAAGCCATTTTTTCTTCTTCATCGCGGGCTGCGATAAGTATAGTTACCTTAGTTTTAAAGGCGATGGGCTTAAGGTCAGGACGTTTTAAATTTGCCCAGCCTCTGATAAGGTAGAGTAAAACCAACAGGTACAAGCCTGTAAGCAACAAACACGCGGCACTATGAATTACGATCAAAGAAGTTAAGATTAAAAACAAATACAGAGCCTAAAATAGCAGGAATAATTAAATTAATAAGCCATATAGATGAAACAGCTGCAATTATAGCTATTTGCTGATTTGTTATATACACAAAAAGAACAGTAGCAGTGCCACTACGTACACCAATGTCGAGCAGATCAAGTGAGGGCAGGGCCGATTGTATAAAGAACAGGATAAACACCAGCATCATCATTTGAAATGCCGGTATCTCTGGTACAAGCATGTGAATGATGAGGTAATATTGGAAAGAAAAAACGGCAAAGCGTGCCATGCAAAACAGCATGATATTGATAAGCTCCTGTTTTTTATACTTGCCCATAATATCAAAAAAGCGATGGTATTTGTTGATGTAGGGGATGCGATCTAAAATATTAACGAGCCATTTTATATGAAAATAAAAGACACATATAAACACACAGAAAAAGACGGACCCTAAAACTGCGCCTGTATATAACCATACATTAAGATGAATATAGATATACAAAAACCACATCAAGGCGCCTAAGCCCAATACATTAGTGATCACATTTTGCCCGAATGAACCTACTGCCATTGCAAAAACGCCATATATGCGTTTACGGCTGGGTAAAAATAGTACGCGCCCCGCATATTCGCCGAGGCGGTTGGGGGTAAATATGGCCCATGTTAAACCGCAAAAAACCGCTTCAATAGCTTCCCAGGCTGATATTTGGATCAGTTTGCGAGTTAAATACTTCCATTTAAATGATTCGAGCAGCCAGTTGAGTAACATCAGCAATACGATTGCCGACATGGTAACAGTAACTTCGGTATGGCTTATGCGACTGATGAGAATTTCGAATTGCTTAAAATTATCGCCTTTCTCCAGGTATTTATGATAAATAAAAACAAAAGCTAAAACCAAAACAGAGGCTTTAAGCAATAACGAAAAGAGTTTTTTAGCGGCTTTGGTCAACAGGTAAATATTTTGTGCAATGTTACAAAAAGAGGTTCATAGTTGATGGTTCATAGTTAATAGTTCATGGTTAATATTTTATAAAGAAACCATTAAGTCAGACGAATCAGCCATGAACTATTAACCATCAACTATGAACCAAATACTATTTCAATCGCTCTTTTAAATATTCGATGGTGTTTTTGTAGGCGTCAGCAGCAGCTTCGGTATTTGAGTTGGGGCTGCTTGGGTTGGCAAAAGCATGGTCGGCATCATATTGGTGCAGGTATAATTTTTTACCGGCAGTTTTCATATCTGCAGCAAATTTGGCAACCACTTTCGTGTTTATCCATTGGTCTTTATTACCAAAGTTGCCCAGCACATCGCTATGTAAAGTTTTTAAACGGTTTACATCCTGCTCGGGCATACCATAATACATTACACATGCTACGGTTTGTTTGCCTGCCAACAATGCAGCCTGTAGGCTCCAGCCACCGCCAAAGCACCAGCCTAAAGTAGCAATGTGTGCTTTAGGACCCGCATAAGCTATGGCTCCTTCAATAATTGCATCAGCACGGTCGTCTTTTACGGCTTGCATTAGTTTGCCGGCCTCGGCTCGGTCGTCAGTAACTTTGCCATCGTACAGGTCGAGATCAATAATATTAACATTGCCTAAAGCATTGTATATCATTTCTGATTCACGCTTAACATAATCATTCAGTCCCCAAAATTCATGCACAACCAGTAGGTAGTTATTGGTCGGTTTTTTTGCCATTAGTACGTATGCATCAGCTTTACCGCCATCGGGTGTGCTGTAGTTAATAGATTTGCCTATGCTGCTTTGAAAATGGATAGGCAAAGGCTTAGGGTGCGACATCACAAACTTTTTGTTTGATGCCAGCATAGCAAATTGCGCCGTTGCCGACTGCTTGCAGCAAGCCATTTTGCTTTGAGTAAAAGCGGATATGCTGCAACTGATAAGTAATGTAAAAAGTAAGAACTTTTTCATGGGTGGTTTGATTGTGTTGGGATTAAAATACATACAATATTAGGATTAATTTGTTTGATAGATATAAGAGAGACGGATGATAATTGCGGTTGGTTGCCTTGTGGGATATTTAAGTTACAAGCCATTTTAGAAAAGCATTGGTCGTGCGATTTCCTTCCCTGAGAGGGTGCAGGTAGGGGCTTATACAAGCGAACTATTAATGTAGAAACCCCTCCTCGCCACTACACATTCCTGCACACTCCTCCCTGGGGAGGAAGTTTTTAATAGATGTAAATCATAATTCTTATAAAAAAAAATCCGGCGACCCTTTTTACGGAGCCGCCGGATAGTTAAACAAGCTAAACACAAGTTCTTAATTTATAGCATCGCCCTGCTTTACTTCATCATTGCCATGCAATACAATTTTATCACCGGCTTTTAGATTACCGAATACTTCAGTGGAGTCATTGCTTGCCAGTCCTTCTTTAATATTGATCAGGTTGGCTTTGCCATTGTTTACGCCGATCACATATTCATTTTCGGTTGAGCGGATGATCGCATTGTTTGGTACCAGCATTGATTTAGCGCCTGATACCATTGGTATTTGTACTTCGGCATACATTCCGGGTTTTAATTGTCCGTTAGTATTTTGTACGTCTATTTCAATAGCTTCCTGCTGCATACTGCCCAGGGCATTTGCTGAGCGACTGATCTTGGCTGTATTGGATTGCCCCGGCATAGCATTAAAGGTGAAGGTTACAGGTTGTGTTAAATCAACCTTATCAACGTAATCCTCAGGAATGTCAACCGTTAAGCGCATTTTGTGAATATCCTGTAAAATGAACATCGGCTGATCGCTTCCCTTACCCGGCGAAACCAATGCTCCCGGCGAAACATTACGCTGAATGATCATGCCATCAAAAGGTGCATAAATGCGCAGGTATCCCTGCATTGTTCTTACCGATTCTACATTAGAGTTTTGAGATTGCGCCATTGCTGCATCGGCTTTCATTTTTGATAAGGCATCATCTAAATCTAAAGGCGATACAGAGCCCGGTTCTTTAGCAGCCTCTTTTAAGCGTTCGTATTTTTCCTGGCTCGCTTCGGCATTTTCTTTAGCCTGCATATATTGCGAGTTGGCTGCCTGTAGTTCTGATTCCATTTCAGGCGCTTCCAGTACTGCCAGTAATTGCCCCTGCTTTACCACAGAGCCGCGGTCGACCAGAATTTGTTTTACAAATCCGTTCACTTTCGGGAAAAGATTAACCTCGTTAAATGGAACTAACTGCCCCGGCAATTTTGCCGAGCTTGATAATGCTTTTTCAGTTACGGTGCCTAACTGGTATTTCGTGGTCTTTGTGCTTGCTCCACCAGTTAGGTCAACCGGTTTTTGATTGCCACCACAAGCAGCAAAAAACAGGCAGATTATTAATAATAGACAAAATCTATATTTCATGATTAATTATATTTAAATTTTCTATTTTGATATTTTGTTCAGGTAATAAGGAATTTTCCTCAGGCATTAATGATGGTTCATCATAGGTGGTTTTGTTTTGGATCCATGCAAATAGCAGCGGCAATATAAATAAGGCTGCTAATGTTGAAGCAAATAATCCGCCGATAACGGCACGGCCTAATGGCGCTGATTGCTCACCCGCCTCACCCATGCCTGATGCCATTGGGATCATGCCCGCGATCATCGCAAAGCTGGTCATCAATATTGGCCTTAACCTTATGGATGCGCTGGTGATTGCGGCTCGAGTGGCATCTTTAAATTCGAGCCTTAAACTTTCACCATTGGTAACAATCAATATCGCGTTAGCAACTGATACACCTGTCGACATGATCATACCCATATAAGATTGCAGGTTGAGCGTTGAACCCGTTAACAACAATGCCGTAATGGAACCTAATATTACCGCCGGAATAGTTACTAAAACGGTAAGCGATAATTTAAACGACTGGTAATTAGCTGCCAGTAATAAAAATATCACCAGTATGGCAAAGCCTAAACCGTTTTGAAGGCTATTTAATGTCTCTGTTAATAAGTTCGACATACCTTCGATGGTTGCAATTAAACCTTTTGGCGGTGTGCCGATTGATTTTACTGCTTTTTGTACATCCCTTGTTGCTGTACCAAGGTCCATTTTATAAATGTTGGCTCCTATTGTTATAAAGCGCCGTGGGCCTGTGCGGTCATATTCGCCCGGGGCTTTGGTTAGCTTAAAGGTAGCAACATCGGCTAAAGTTGGGCTGCTCTGGCCTTTTACCAAAGGTATTTCCTTTAGCTCATCCATGCTATTCATTGCGTATTCGGGTATCTCGGTTTGCACCTGGTAGGTGTAGGAATTATTCTGATCGAGCCATAGGTTTTTCAGCGTATAACGGCTTGATGAGGTGCTCGCCGTAACCGAGCGAGAGATATCAGCCACATTCAACCCTAATTGCGAAACCTTCAAACGATCAAGCGTGATAGCAATCACCGGGTAATCCAAAGGCTGGTTTATCTGAATATCGCGCAGGTAGGGGATCTGTTTTAACTTAGCCAGCACTTTGTTTGCATATCCCTCTATCTGTTCCATGTTTTTACCTGCTACCTGCACCTCGACAGGTGTATTGGCACCCTGGCTCATGATCTTTTCAGTCATGTCAATAGGCTGAAAGCTGATAGACATTTCGGGTATCGCATGTGCTATATTCTTGCGCAGAGCGTCCTTCAGGTCGTCCATATTTACTTTATAATCCTCGTCCAGATTAACCTGCAAAACTGCTTCGTCGGTACCTGTATTGAAGACATAAAGATTACTGCTGCCAAAACTGCTGGGCACCAATCCAATATAACCTGATGAAATCTTGACGTGATTATTAACCGTTTTGTTAATAATATCCAATACCTGTTTAAACTTATCTTCAGTTACCTCAAGGCGGGTGCCTTCAGGTTCATCAAGCCTTATCTGGAATTCCCCGTTATTTAATTTGGGCATCATATCCTTGCCAATAATAACAAAGCCAACTGCGGTCAAACCTATCACTACAACCAAATAAACCAAAATTATCAGCTTACGGTTAGGCATTAGATTATTCAATATGTTGATGAAGCGTGATTTTACCTTTTCAAAAAAGTCGTTCTCTTCAGGATGATCTATTTCCTGCTGCCTGTGCATATTTATTTGCGACTCTTCCTGATTGTCCAGGTCTTGTGCGGCATGGGCATGCTTTTTGCCATGATCATAATGCTGATATTGTTCAGCCTTTATCAGCCAGTTACTTAAAATAGGAACCAGCGTTTGTGCCAATACGTACGACACGATCATGGTTAAGCCTATAGACATTGATAATGGCAGGAACATGGCTTTCGGCACGCCCTTCATCAAAAATGATGGCGCAAATACAGCCAGGATACAAAGCAGGATCAGTAATAACGGGAAGGAGATTTCTTCACAAGCATCGTAAATAGCAAGCCGCTTGGATTTACCCATTTCCAAATGCTGGTGAATGTTTTCAATAGTTACCGTTGCCTGGTCGACTAGGATACCGATAGCCAGTGCAAGCCCGCTCAAAGTCATGATATTGATAGTTTGCCCGAACAGACTAAGCAGCAATACGCCGATGAGGATTGATACCGGGATAGTAATTACCACTATTAAACTGCTGCGCCAGTCGCGCAGGAATAACAGCACCATTAAACCAGTTAATAAAGCGCCCAAGCTTCCTTCAGTTAACAAACTTTTTACTGCATTCACCACAAAAACCGACTGGTCAAACTCATAAGAGATCTTTACATCATTCGGTAACAGGCTTTGCATTTCGGGTATTTTGGCTTTTAGGTCCTGCACTACAGACCATGTTGAAGCCGATGCCGTTTTAACTATCGGAATGTAAACTGAGCGTTTGCCATTAACCAGTGCATAATCAACCGTAACGTCGGCGGCATCGGTAACTCTTGCAATATCCTTAACATAAATAGTCACGCCATTTTTAGTGAGTACCGGGATGTTACCAAAGTTTTCCGCGTTGGTGATCAGCGAGTTCATGGTAGTTAAGTACATCATGTTGCCGATCCTAAGATCGCCGGATGGCGACATTACGTTGAACTTCGCAAGAGCCTCTACTACTTCGTCAGGCGTAAGGTCAAAGCTACGCAGTTTGTTGGGGTCGATACTCAGGATGATCGACCTTGCATTGGAACCAAACGGTGGTGGCGCTGATAAGCCTGGAATAGTTGAGAACATCGGCCTGATGCGCGTAGCAGCCAAATCATAAATATCCTTCAGGCTTTCAGATTTACTGTCTAATACCAACTCGCCAACAGGTAATGATGAAGCATCATACCTGATAACCTGCGGAGGCAATGCGCCGGGCGGGAAAAAGCTTTGTGCACGGTTAACCTGCAAGGCTACCTGTGCCGAGGCTTCGGCCATGTTGGTGCTTTCGTAAAATGATATTTTAATAATGGTTAAGCCTTGTATGCTTTTACTGCTGATGTTTTTTACCCCATCAACATACAGGAACTGGTTTTGTAAGCCCGTTGCAAAAAAGCCCTCCATTTGCTGCGGCGACATACCGCCGTACGATTCGATAACATATATTGTAGGAAGATTAAGCTTCGGAAAAATATCTATCGGTATATTTATTGCACTGAGCACTGCAAATATTAAAAGGCTCATGGTGATCACCACTACGGTAATGGGCCTTTTCAGTGCGGATGTGACCATTGACATAATTGTTATTTTAAATAGTTTAAAACTGTGCTAACCTGATTTTCAGTAATAGCTTTCTGGAACAGCGCATTGGCGTAATCATACTTTGCCTGCATATAATCAGTTTCAGCACGATATAAGATGTTGAGCGCGGCATCCAGTTCAATAATATCTGTTAATCCATTTTTGTATAAGGATAACTTTTGCCTGTACCCGGCATTGGCCGCCTTTAACTGTTTAGGGATTTCTTTTAAGCGATCGAGGGCTGTTTGCATTTCAACATTCGCCTGATTAGCGCTCACGTCCAGCAATTCCTGTTGTTCATGTAGTTTTTTATAAGCATAGTCAGTACTGGCCTTTTGAGTGCGGAGTTTTAATTGCCTTCGGCGAAGATCAAACAGGTTATATGATATGCCTATACCAACAAGGTAATTGCCCCTGTCGAAGCCATAACCGGTAGATAAGCTGTTATAACTGCCGGCAGCATCGACACTTGAACCACGGCCCCAGGCAGCGGCCTCGAGTGAAATTTTAGGATTATATAGATTTTTAACCAGTTTTTCCCTTTCCAAACTGTTTTGGTAGGCAGACCTATAATAGTTGATCAGCGGGTGATCTGCCGTATCAGCCGGAAACAAATAAGCAGTAGGCTGGTCAATAAGTGTTGTTTCGGCAGTGGTATCGCCTACAATTGCCTGGTAAGGCATGCCGCTGACTGCAGAAAGTTGTAGTTGAACCTGTTTTAACTGGTTATTCAATTCAATATAATTTAAGCGCGCTTTGGATAGCTCTGCTTCGGCAATGCTGGTATCAACCCCGGCTCTTACACCGCTGCGGGCAAGTGAGCCAATAGATCGGTTGATCTCCAGGTTGCGCTCAATATTACGAGATTGTATCCCAAGAAAATCCTGCAAGCGGAGCAGTTGTAAATAACCACTTATAGTATAAGCTTGTAACTGATACTTTGATTCGGCAAATTGATTTTTCTGCACTTGTACATCAGAGTTGGCTACTCTGTTTTCGGCACCGTATTTGCCAAAATTGTAGATCTCCCAGTTTAAGGCAGCAATTCCCAAATTATCAGATAATGCTGTAGTTACATTAGTATTATGGATACCGCCGGAGCTTGACGGAATAATGCCGAAGCCAAAATAAGGGCCGGTTACATTATTACTGGTCCCTATATCTGCCTGGTAATTCAGTGTAAGATCGGGCAGCCAGTTGTTACGCGTTTCGGCAGCCTGGGCCTGGCGTATGGCTATTGCGGCGGAGTCTGTAAGCAAGGTCGGCGCATTTTGATCAACGCTGTTCAACAATTGCTTTAAGGTTACAGGTGCCGGTGATTGCTGTGCGTTGGCTATTGCTGTTGTAAGCAATAGAGCCATGCACAGGCATCTTTTTAAACTTAACATTTGATTTTTTAAAAATTAATGGAAAATGAAATATGAATTGGAATCAACTAACCTGATAGGTTAACTCACTCAAAATCATTGCATAACTGCAATGGGAGCAAATAATCAAATAGTAAGTTTGCCGCTAAGGAAATAGGGCTGATATGCAGGTATTAATCCTGCCTGAAGATTATTTAGGAAACTATAATTAACACCAGCAATGCGTTTGTAAATTGTAGGGAACAAAAGCCCCAGCAAAGCCATAATAGTTAGTAATAGCGGTGGATTGTTTAATTTGTGTTGTATTACAGATGCTGTGATCTTAGCGTCTTCCAGATCCTCAGGTTTGCGTTTGGAGAATATTTTAACCAGTATATTATGCGGCTGTGTAAGCTGGCGCATATTACCAGTAATGCTATAACCCACAAATGGCTTTGCTACAAATAGCAAAACAGCTAAATAAAAGAATATTTTAACCGTATTTGTGGTTTTCATTTTATATGCAAATATTATAATAATATATAATATTATTAAGACAAAGGTCATGCTAAATTGTTTAATACAATTATAGTAACATGATTGTTGCAGTTGGGTGGGGGAGAGAATCAAGAGTTGAGATTCAGGAATCAGGTGAATATAACGTCAATTTTGGTATGATCTTTATCTTGGCTCTTAATTCTAAATTCTTGACTCTATTAATTACATTAGTAATGTTTTTACAAGTATCATGAAAAAGGAATTATTTAAATATCAATTTATAAGCAGGGTAACTTTTCTTTTAGTTTTTCTGCTGATATCTGCCTCATGCTTTGCGCAGAATTTAAAGGTGGCTACAGCTGCTAACTTGCAGGGGATAATTAAAGTACTGGGCGAAGATTTTACCAAGAAAACAGGTATTGGCATTGATCCTATTGTTGGTTCATCGGGTAATCTGGTCGCACAGATTCGGAATGGTGCGCCTTTTGATGTTTTCCTGTCGGCAGATATGAGCTTTCCTCAAACTTTGTATAGCGATGGTTTAACTTTGGCAAAGCCGGTAGTATATGCATCGGGCAGTTTGATTATTTGCAGTACGCAAAATTTAGGTTTCGAAAACTGGGAAAGATTATTGCTAACCGAACAGGTTAAAAAAATCGCCATAGCCAATCCCAAGATAGCTCCCTACGGTAAAGCCGCTGAAGAAGCACTACAATTTAAAGGTGTGCTAAGTGAAATTAAAAGTAAAACTGTTTACGGGGAAAGCATAGCGCAGGTGAATACTTATATTACCACCGGCTCGGTTGATGTTGGCTTTACTACTCAAGCGTTGATCAAAGATGAATCCAACAAAAAGTTCCTCTACTATAAAATTATCGACCCTAAATTATATTCGCCTATTGAGCAGGGCATAGTAGTTTTGAAACATGCCCAGGGCAATGCCAATGCTGAAAAGTTTTACCAATATATTTTAAGTGCCGATGCTAAGCGTATATTTAAGGAATATGGTTACTATATGCATTAATACAGCTAAAACCAACATCGGTTAATGGATCTGTCACCTATCTGGCTCACTTTAAAACTGGCAAGCATTACTACATTGATTTTGCTGCTGATAGCTTTGCCGCTTGCGTGGTGGCTTTCAAAAGGGCGGTCGGTATTTAAGATTATTTTGGAGGCCATTATTACTATGCCGTTGGTTTTGCCGCCATCGGTGCTGGGCTTTTATTTGCTGGTGGCGTTTAGTCCGCAGCATGGGGTGGGTAAATGGTTGCTGAATACCTTTAATATCCAGTTTGTTTTTTCGTTCCAGGGCTTAGTGCTGGCATCAGTTATTTATAGCATGCCTTTTATGATCGGCCCCATAAAATCAGCCTTGCAACAATTGCCGCAATCATTGGCTCAGGCTTCGTATACTTTAGGTAAATCGGAACAGGAAACTTTTATACGCGTTTTACTGCCAAATATAAAACCATCATTACTTACGGCTATAGTCCTCACCTTTGCGCATACCCTTGGCGAATTTGGTGTAGTGCTGATGATAGGCGGTAATATTCCTAATGTTACCCGTGTTGCTTCTATCGCGGTATATGATTCAGTTGAAAATATGGATTATGGTGCTGCCAATATCTATTCGCTTATCCTGTTCTGCATTACTTTTGTGATGGTGATAGCCGTGTTTATTTTTAATAAAACCCATGCTAAAAGCCCACTAGAATGATCCGCATCAACATTGAAAAAAAGCTAAAGGCTTATAGCGGGCAGGAATGGTTAAAAATAGCCCAAGAGTTTGCCAATGGCAGTATTACCAAAGTCTATGGCCCTTCGGGTGCGGGGAAAACCACTTTTTTAAAGATAATAGCCGGATTAATAACGCCCGAAAAAGGAGTAATTACAGTTGATGATATTACCTGGCTCAATACCTCATTAACACAAAACCTATCACCGCAAAAGCGGATGACAGGTTTTGTGTTTCAGAATTATGCCTTGTTTCCTAATATGACAGTGCAGCAGCATCTGGAGTACGCGAGTAATGATGCACAATGGATTCAATACTTATTAATCATAGGCAAGCTGGAAACCTTAGCCGACCATAAGCCCGAACATCTATCAGGCGGCCAGCAACAGCGACTGGCAATTTTACGGGCCATAGCCATTAAGCCTAAATTATTGCTGATGGATGAGCCATTCTCCGCACTTGATCAAAAAATGAAGTCGGTACTAATTAAAGAGTTGAAATTATTATTTGACGAATTGAAAATGACGGTGCTGATCGTTACCCATAATCCCCAGGAATTAGATGGATTAACCAGCCTTGAATTATCAATACCGGGTAATTAATTTAAAGCAGTCAATATGGAACTTACTGAAGCTCTTTTAGTATAATCCTTATCAAAATGTACGTAGATGATCTTGCCTGAACTATTGATAACATAAGTAGCCGGTACAGGCAACACATGATCTGTATTGCCATTGTTTTTTTCAAGGTCGACACCGTAGTTTTTTAGTTTGGCCAGCATTGCATCATCAACCGTATAATTAACCTGGTAGGCTTTCATTATGCTATAATCTTTATCCTGTATAATTGAGAACGAAGCATGTGTTTTATCAATGGTTTTATTGATATTCTCGCCGGTTTCCGGTGTTACGCCAACAACGTACGCGCCCTTGCCGGTTAATAGTTGGAGTGAATCCTGTAACTCCTTAATCTGTTTATTGCAATATGGGCACCATTGACCGCGATAGAAAAACAGTACTACTGCCTTATGTGACTTAAGTAAATGTTTAAGGTCTATAGTTTTGCCTGAATTATCGACAGCCCTAAACTCCGGAGCCTGTGTGCCATTTTTAAGCCCTGTTTGTGCCAAGATCTGTAGAGAGAAAAACAGCGCGGCTATTATAAGTATATATTTCTTCATGTTATTTTTTTGTCTTAATTATTAATATTATAAATAAAGAGAGCGAAATTAATCGCCCCCTTTATAAAACAACAAACTACATTTTACTTGAGTCTTTACCCATTTTACTCATTTTGCTTTTCGACATCTTGTCGGTTTTTTTCTTGCTCATCTTATCTGAACTCATTTTGTCTGATTTGCTCATTTTATCAGGGCTACTCATCTTGCTCATTTTACCGGTATCGCTAACAGCAATAGTATTTGCTATTTTAAATACCGGAGCAGCATTAACATTAAGTGTTAAACAAATTGAAAAAATGCCAGCAATAAATGCGGCTGAAAGAATTGATTTTTTTACGTTCGTTTTCATGTGTGATATTTTTTAATATTCACACTCTTTGTCGTGCAGGAGTAACAAACCTTACAAATGGTTTAATTTTTATTTAGTTCCTCTTCAATCCGGTCCTGCAATTCTTTTTTAAAACTATCATCAAGCTTTATTTCGCCTGGCATAGTACTATAGAAAAGCTGCTGTACCATTTTGTTTATGATACGGCTTTGCTTGCTGTAAAGCACGCAAACGGAGCAACCCGCCAAATGAATGCGCAGTTCGATCAATTCGCGAAAGGTAAGCGGGCGGATCATCTTCTTTTCGATCAGAAAAGTAGCTTGTTTGCAGTTGTACTGAATCCTTCTTAAATATCCCATAATTACCTCCAGTTTTTTTGAAGACATGCCCGCAGGTTAAGTTTACTACGATGAATAATCACCCAGAAATTGGATGGTGATACCTTTAGTTCGGCACAAATAATGGCGGTATCCTCATCATCAATATGTTTCATCGTAAAAACCGACATCCACAAGGCCGGTAATTTTTGTAAACACCTTTGCAGTATATCATTAAACTCTTTATTCACTATATGGTCAACATCTTCAATGCCAAATTCCAAGGGCCGGTGTGTCGGGGTCCAATGTCCGTCGGCTTCAAAAAAGTCTTGCTGTTCATGCTCTGCCTCCTGTACATCCCTGTTTAAGCCTGATGATTTTTTGCGGTAAACATCAATTATCTTATTTTTTAGAATAGCTGTTAGCCATGTACGCTCCGAGCTTTTACCTTCAAACCTGTCTGCTTTTTCAAGGGCTGCCAAAAAAGTTTCCTGTACCAGGTCCTTCGCCTGTTCCTCGTTGCTTATACGCCTTATGGCGTAGGCAAAAAGGTAATCAGCATGTGCATAAACCCATTGATGCGGGTTTAATAGATAGCTTTCAGCGCTCATTATTAAAATTGTATATAGTTCATCCTTTGGTTAGTCGTAAAAACAGGAAGAACCTTACAGTAAAATTTAAGAAAGTTACAAACTTTCCCGATCTGTGGCTTCAGTTATAAACTGAAGCCAGTGCTGGAAATTTAAGATAGTTTATAACAGCCCAAACTTAATATTGCAGCTTCAAATCTTTTTTTTCGGTATTTACAGGTTGCGGTACTTTTACGTAATAGCCGGTGCCATCATAAATTCGTTTGCGCGGGTGAGTTTTACAGGCATCGCTGCAACAGCCGTCCAGTTCTGCTCCGCAGGCATCGCATTGGGTAAAATGCTCATTGCACTCGGGGTTGGCGCAGTTGATCATTTTATCGGTAATATTACCGCAGTTATAACATTTTGAAATAACTACAGGATTTACCGAATTTACATTAACCGACAGGCGATTGTCAAATACATAGCATTTGCCTTCAAAATCCTTGCCACCGGCTTCCTTGCCATATTTTATAATGCCGCCATGCAACTGGTATACATCGGTAAAGCCTTCATGTAGTAATAGGGCTGATGCTTTTTCGCATTTAATGCCCCCGGTGCAATAGGTAATGATCTTTTTATCCTTGTATTGGGCAAGCTCATTTATCATCGCCGGAAAGTCCCTGAAATTTTCAATATCAAGGGTTAAGGCGTTTTTAAATTTACCCAGGTTATGTTCATAGTTGGAGCGTACATCAAGCACAATTACATCGTCGCGATCCTTCATCTCCATAAATTCAACCGGTTCCAGATGTTTGCCCGTTTGTTTTTTAGGGTCGATCATCTCAGGGTTACGCAAGCCCGAGTGTACGATCTCTGATTTATGGCGAACATGCATTTTAACAAAAGATGGCGTATCAACTTCATCTACTTTAAAATCAATACCTGCGAAACGCGCATCAGCATGCAGCGTATCCATGTATTGTTTACAAGCGTCGGCAGTACCCGAAACAGTACCATTAAGGCCTTCTTCGGCTACAATAATGCGCCCTTTTAATCCTAAAGAATTACAAAATTTTAAATGATCTGTAGCAAACTGCTCCGCGTCAGCTATTGTTGAATAACAATAGTATAGTAGTGTGTTATATTTTTCCATACATCCATTGATACTGCTGCAAACAGTGTTAAATGAGGCGCAAAGGTAAGTTTTTGAGTTGAAAGTGGAAAGTTAAAAGTGCTATACAGAGGATGAAATCACTTTAAACTTTTCACCTTCAACCTTTAACTTTACCTGATCCCATAGAATATCTTGAAGCCCTGCATGTATTTTTTGTCGCCAGCGAATGAAATACCATAGTCGACCCTGAAGATCAGGCGTTGAATACCAACGTAAAACTCAGTATAGTCCGGGTTAGCTTTTTCTGTAAGGTAGTTGGCGCCTATAATTTCTTCCAGTTTAAGGCTTCGTAAAAAATCGATGTTATTTAAGAGCGTGCCCGCAAAATTATGCTGATAATGTGCTTCTAAGAAAGCATTATCGGTACTAAAGGTGTAAAATGGTAAAAAGTGAAAGCTGCCCACATAAGTAGGGTCGAAGGTTGTACCCTGGTTGCCTAAAAAGTGGTTGTAATCCATGTAGTACAGCTTATCGCGATTGAAAAAATCTCCGGCTGTTACCTGAAAGGCCGAATAACCTATCAGGCCGATCGGAATACGGTCTTGAGCGACACTTAAAGAGGCAAAATTATAATCTACATCTGAACCAAAAAGACTCTTAATCCCCTGGCGATAGGCAACAGTTACCACCGGATATTTTGAAGGTAAATAAACCGTTCCGGTTGGCCGGGTAATATATTGCTGGTCGAAAGTAAATTGAAAGGTGGTATAAAATGTTAATGCTTTATTCTCAGGGAACAACTCCGAGCGGTCATCTGCGGGCGCTTCGGGCATTAATGGGTTGTTGGAGGTATATTGCCTGTTGTTAAAAGTTTCAACGTGATTATATGAAGTATTGTATAACTGTATACGGTTAGAAAAAGTTAAGCTGGTGGTCCAGAATACGCCATTAGCGATCTCCCGCTGAAAGCCGCCATCAATATATTGCGATTCGTAATATTTAACATAGTTGCGTTCGCTGAATAAGGTACTCAAAGTATTAAAGTAGAGCGAACGTGTGCCCACGTTATTTAAGTCGAGAATATCTGTGCCAAAACCTCCAAAGATCCGGCCCTTGTTAAATGGATCATAATTATAACCACCATTTACATTGGCAGTAAATATTTTATTTGAAAATCCGTACCTCAGATCCGGCGTAACGTCGTATGAAGTATAATCATTAAGAACGTGGGTGTAACGGGCTTCGAGGTTTAATCCGTAACCTTCAACCGTGTTGTAAAAAAAGGTTTGGATGAAAGGATAATAATATACAGAATCCTTACCCCTTTTGTAAGTAGAAGTATGCCCGAATATAATATAAGGAATTACCAGTGGCCGGTTATTTGAATGCTGCAACGAGTCCAGGTATCCTTTTGTGTGTTTTACGCTGGCAATGCTATCCTTTTCACTATAATCACGCGCTTCCTGTCGGGTTAGTGGTACTGGTCGTACGCTTGCCCAATAAGCTGAATCTTTACTGTTTGCTGCGGTATCAAATTTTAATATTTCGCCAGTAAAATAATGGTCGGGGAATTTAGGGTCGAGGTTGTAGTTATTATAGATGCTGTTATAATAGCCGCCAAATACAAAACCCAGCACATCGCCCGAGAATGTGTATTGGGTTGAAACCGGCTGCCAGATATTATCTTTTATCGGAATATATTGCTGACTAACGGTAAGCGTGTCAATAAAATTAAGCCCATTATCCTTTTTGGTTAAGTAAAGATCGACACTGTAAATACGCCAGTCGGTTTCAAGTATGTAGATAGTACCTTTAAATGTTGGCGTATGGTCATGTTTAGGAATAACTTTTATTTCATCTATCACGCGGCCATTTTCGCGCGTTCTTCCCATTAGCTTGTAACGGTAAAACTGAAAAGCATCGCTGGCTACCGGCGATAGAAAATTATGATTGGTTAAACCCTGAATGGAAAATAAATTATTATAAAAGTTTACCTGCAGGTCTGATGCTTTATTATAGCTGAAGGTAGGATTCAGTCCCACTGTTTTTGAAGCAATAGTTACTTCCTTCATTTTATTAGGCTGCTCAAAACTAAAGTTCGATATTGATTCCGACTGGAATAAAATTCCCCGGCCCATTGAGTCGAGATCAAGCTGTTTCCTAACCGGTTTACCCATTAGTTTTTGGGGTGCATGCAATAATCTTTGTACTCCTTTAATATAAACTGCACAGGAATATTGTTGAACTTCATTCAAATAAAACTCGCGTTTGGCTATAACCTGGCGCATAATATCATCAGCGGCAGTGTCCGGCTGTTTGTGTTTGCCTTGAACTACAACAGCGTTTAACTCAAACACCTGCTCTTCCATCCGGATATTACTAACTACATCATGATCGGTAATAGTTACTTGTTCTATCCTTTCCTTATAACCAATGAAGCGGTAAATAACGCTGTAGGTCCCCGGGTTTAGCTTAAACTGATATCGGCCGCTTTCATTGGCTGTGGTGCCATAGGTAGAGCTTTTTATATATACCGAAGTAAAAGAAATAGGGTGGCCCTGCTGATCCGTAACACGGCCAGACAAGATATATTGCTGAGCAGACGCAGTGAAAGCAATAAATGAGATTAGAACGAACAGTAAGTTTCTTAGCATGGATACTTGGTAAACACTTTTTATAGGTAAAATGTTTGATACACAAGTAATGTATTTAATAGGCGATTATGTTACTTGTTTGCACTTTAATGTTTTAATTTTGCACTTTCAAAAATAACTGACCATGTATAACACACTAAAACCGGTATTGCAGCAGGAACTTGCAGAAATTGAGAAAGCTGGTTTATTTAAAAGAGAAAGAATTATAACATCGGCACAGGGCGCTGAAATTACGGTGCAAGGCGGCAAAGAAGTGATAAACTTTTGTGCTAATAATTATTTGGGACTTTCGGGCAACACCAAAGTGATAGCCGCAGCAAAGGCTGTGATGGATACACATGGTTATGGCTTATCATCGGTGCGCTTTATTTGCGGTACGCAGGATATCCACAAGCAATTGGAGCAAAAAATAGCTGAGTTTTTAGGAACGGAAGACACTATACTTTATGCTGCGGCATTTGATGCTAATGGCGGTGTATTTGAACCACTATTTAATGAACAGGATGCTATTATATCTGACGAGTTGAACCACGCCTCAATTATTGATGGCGTGCGATTATGCAAGGCACAGCGCCAACGTTATAAGCACGATGACATGGCCGATCTGGAAGAGAAGCTGAAACAAACGGTTGATTGTCGCCACCGTATTATTGTTACCGATGGTGCATTTAGTATGGATGGTACCATAGCCCAACTAGATAAAATATGCGAGCTGTCCGAAAAATATAATGCGCTGGTAATGATCGATGAGAGCCATTGCTCAGGTTTTATGGGCAAAACTGGTCGTGGTACGCATGAGTATCATAACGTAATGGGCAAAATTGATATTATTACCGGTACGCTTGGTAAAGCTTTGGGTGGTGCGTCGGGTGGGTTTACCTCTGGCCGTAAGGAGATCATTGATATGCTGCGCCAGCGTTCGCGCCCGTATCTGTTCTCGAATACTTTAGCACCGGCAATAACCGGCGCGTCTATAGCAGTTTTGAATATGCTGAGTGAAACTACTGACCTGCGCGACAAGCTGGAGAAAAACACGCAATATTTTCGCCAAAAAATGACAGCTGCAGGTTTTGATATTAAGCCGGGCGTGCACCCTATTGTGCCGGTAATGCTGTATGATGCAAAGCTGGCCCAGGAGTTTGCTGCCAAAATGCTGGATGAAGGTGTTTACGTTATCGGTTTTTATTACCCGGTAGTTCCGCAAGGTAAGGCACGTATAAGAGTGCAGATCTCAGCCGCACATGAAATGAAGCATTTAGATAAAGCTATAGCCGCATTTACTAAGGTGGGCAAGGAGCTGGGTGTGTTGAAATAATACGTATAAGTTTTTTATATTTGTACGTATAAACAGGAGTAATATGAAGTTGACACTAAATATTGAACCAGGATTAATAACTCAGATGAAAAAAGTTGCAAAAAAGAGAAATACAAGTATTTCAAAAATTGCAGAGAATTTTTTCAAAAAAGAGATTGAAACAGAAAGTGAGCCTTTTCACCTAAAAAGCAGGGATGAACTGTCAGATTGGATAAAGGAGATGGCAATTGCCGGTAAACCAGTTCCTGATTTTGATCATAAAGCTGAATATCATAAACATCTGGAAGGAAAATACGATCTGTGAAAAAAATATTTCTGGACAGTGATATCATATTAGATGCTTTATTAAGAAGACCGGGATTTGATTTACCTGCTATGAATGTATTTGATTTGATTTATCAAAACAGGTTAAAAGCGGTTACTTCGTCAATCACATTTATTAACGTACATTATTTCTTAAATAAATTTGACAAGGTAAATAAAGTTAAATTGTTAACACGATTAAGAACTCTTATATCAATAATAGATGTGGGAGAGATAATAATAGATCTGGCATTAAAAAGCGATATGCCCGATTTTGAAGATGCTGTGCAGATTTATGCAGCAAAAAGCGCTAATGCCGATTTAATCATTACAAGAAATATAAAAGATTATAAAGAATCTACATTGCCGGTTTTAACAGCCGAGCAATTTTTAAGGACATTATAAATGCAAGAACAAATAGATCAATATACCGCCGAGATCAACGCTTTTTCAGCTGATAATGCTGATGAATTGGAAAAATTCCGCATAAAATTTTTAGGCACCAAAGGGATCATTAAAGACCTTTTCGATGAATTTAAAACTGTTGGCCCTGAAGAAAAGCGCACGTTCGGTAAGGTACTTAACCAGTTTAAACAACTGGCTGAAACAAAATATAATGAGCTAAAGGAAACTTTTGACTCACAACTTACAACTCACACCTCACAACAAGATCTCACCCTAACCGGCGATGGTTTTGAATTAGGTTCGCGCCATCCATTATCATTAGTGCGTAATGAGATCATTGATATTTATAAGCGTTTAGGTTTCGTAGTGGCTGAAGGCCCCGAGATCGAGGACGACTGGCATAACTTCTCTGCTCTTAACTTTCCCGAAGAACATCCGGCAAGAGATATGCAGGATACCTTCTTCATAAAAAAGAATAGCGGTAAGGATGATATTGCACTGCGTACCCATACCTCATCGGTACAGGTGCGTATGATGGAGAATGGCAAACCGCCGTTCCGCGCCATAATGCCGGGTCGTGTTTATCGTAATGAGGCTATCTCAGCACGTGCGCATTGCTTTTTTCACCAGGTTGAAGGTTTGTATGTTGATGAAAATGTATCATTTGCCGACCTTAAACAAACGCTTTACCACTTTGTTCAGGAGTTATATGGCGAAGGTACCAAGGTGCGTTTCAGGCCGTCATATTTCCCATTCACCGAGCCATCGGCAGAGATGGATATTTCATGCACCATTTGTAAAGGCGATGGCTGTAATATGTGCAAGTATACCGGCTGGGTTGAGATATTAGGCTGTGGCATGGTTGATCCGAATGTATTGGAAAATTGTGGCATCGACAGTAAGAAATTCACCGGTTTTGCTTTCGGTATGGGTATAGAAAGAATTGCAAACTTAAAATATGTGATACGTGATCTGCGTTTATTCTCCGAGAACGATGTTCGTTTTCTGGATCAGTTTCAAACGGAGATTATATGAAAAAATGCTGTTTACTAATATTAATGACAATCACCTGCCTTTCATGCGAAAAAAACAGCGATCCGATTCCGAATGTTGCCGTTTTTATACAGGCATCATTACTTAGTCCGCAGTTTAGCCCGTTAAGAGGCACAGGTGTTGCAATTACTATTAGTGGTGGTGTAGCAGGAATAATTGTATACCACAGGGCCGATGGCGCTTATGTGGCCTATGACCGTTGCAGCAGTTACAAGCCCGAGAACAAGTGTGCTATAAATATTGATAGCGGTGACCTTACTGCAACCGACCCTTGTAGTGGCTCAAAGTTCTCTTTATATGATGGTACCCCGGTAAAAGCGCCTGCCACGGAGTCGCTTTTACAATATAATGTAACAGTGGTTGACGACTATGATATAACTATATCAAATTATTAAATGGAAGCCGATAAAATAAAAGAAAGTATTAAGCGGGCCGCGCAGGAGTTATTCCGCAAATTCGGTTATCATAAAACCAGTGTTAATGAGATTGCCAAGAGAGCCAAAATAGCCAAAGCTACTATATACAAGTATTTTGATAGCAAGGAAGATGTTTTGCATGCCCTTCTTATGGACTACATTAAAGTGAGTGTTGACGAACTCATCCACACCAATACCCCCGACATGGGCGAGGAAGAACAGTTGAACAACCTCATCATGAAAACCTGCCGCCTGTCATACACTATATGTAATGAGTTTATAGGCTGGGATTTCATCCGCGAATCAGCTAACTCGCAGGCATTCCTCAAAAGCCTGTCAAACGAACTCGAGGAACTGCTTATTAATGCCTTTTCACAACTTAACGGTATCCGCAAGCACGATACCTACCTGCAAAAACTGCGCTTTTTGGTAAAATGCAGTAAAAGTATTGTATTCAGCTTTGCCTTTACTTCTGTAAGCGATTCCGATGTGCGCAAAAATTTCGTTTCCTTCCAAAAAGAGATTTTGCCTTACCTGGTTAAGGCAGCTATAACTATTTAAGATGGTTGCTGTGTTAATTAAGTTTATAGGGGAGTGTTGCACGTAACAAGTGCAACAGAACGCAACACCTGCAACGCAATGCAACACCATAATGGTTAAGGTTATTAACCCCAGCGAAACCTCAACAAATACCCTGCACATTCTCAAATTGCTGCCGCGGGTTTAGCATAGCGTAACCTGTGGTGTGGCATGGCTAAGGGTTAAAATATTGTATCCTTCTGCTTCCGCACATGTGTCGCGTATGCAACCAAATAAAAATCAAACTAATCATAATAAATAATTAGTTATCTTAGACTTATCAATTATATAGCTAGTTAAATTATGGAACAAAAAAAAACAAGTGGGTTTAAACTGATCCTCAGATATACTGCATTTATTATTTTACTGGTTTTGGCGGTTCTTTGCTATTATCGGTATTATTTTGTTTTTGGCGATGGTACCAAAGCCGGAACAATGAATTACTTTGTTCACAAAGGCTTTATGTTTAAAACGTATGAAGGCAGGCTCATCCAAACCGGCATAAAAACGCAAGCAGTGGGCGGGGTACAGGGTAACATACAGTCTAACGAATTTACTTTTTCTGTAACTAATCAAAAAGTGGCGGATAAGCTCACTCAAAATGCCGGCGCTTATTTAGAATTACATTACAAAGAATATCTGCATACCCTGCCTTGGCGTGGTGTAAGTGTTTTTGTGGTCGATAGCATTCTTGCTGTTAAACCGGCTGTGCCTAATATGCCTTAATATCTTAATATACAATTGGCAGAGTGATGATAATTCGAAATTGAATCCGCGCTGTCTGAAGTCTCTGGCTTCAGACTAATAAGCGTGTAGTTTGCAACTACACATTCTCAATCCAAAATCGAATATCTAACATCCAAAATCAAAATATTACCTTTGCATCCGCATGAGCAGGAATAACGCAAACTATAATAAAATTTTTGAGGACGTAGAGATCATCGATATTGCCGAAGAGGGCAAAGGTGTTGGTAAAACAGACGAACTGGTATTGTTTGTTGATAAAGCCATCCCCGGCGATATTGCCGATGTACTGGTATACCGCAGTAAAAAGAATTTTGCCGAAGGTAAGATCTCCATTCTCAAAAAACCATCGGAATACCGTGTGGAAGCATTTTGCGAGCATTTTGGCACCTGTGGTGGTTGTAAATGGCAACACATGACCTATGCCGCGCAACTAACTTTCAAACAAAAGTCAGTTGCCGATGCATTGGGCCGTATAGCCAAAATTGATGTGCAAGGGATGATGCCTATAGTTGCCTCGCCTGCCGATAGATATTACCGCAATAAGCTTGAATTTACTTTCAGCAACAAACGCTGGTTAATGGATGGCGAGAACCGCAGCGATGAGCCTATAGAAATGAACGCGCTGGGCTTCCACATCCCCGGCAGGTTTGATAAAATATTGGATGTTCATCATTGCTACCTGCAAGCTGATCCATCAAATGCTATCCGCAACAGTATTGATGAATTTGCCAAGCGCGAAGGTTATACTTATTATGATTTGAAAGGTCATGAAGGGGCATTGCGTAACCTCATTATCCGCACCTCGTCAACCGGCGAGCTGATGGTGATAGTAGTTTTTGCTTACGCGACAGAAGAAGAGGTCAGCAAGTTGATGAATTTTGTTGGCGCTACCTTTTTGCAGATCACTTCGTTATTATATATTGTAAATCAAAAAAAGAACGACACCATTTTTGATCAGGATGTGATAGCCTTCAGGGGCCCGGAATATATCTACGAAGAAATGAACGGCATCCGCTTTAGAATAGGAGCCAAGTCGTTTTATCAAACTAACTCCGAACAGGCGCTAAAATTATATGAAATAACCCGCGACTTTGCCGAATTTACAGGCGATGAACTGGTTTATGACCTGTACACCGGTGCCGGAACTATTGCCAATTTTATAGCCGGGCAGGTACGCGAAGTAGTAGGTGTGGAATATGTGCCTACAGCTATTGAGGATGCGAAAATTAATTCAGCTATTAATAATATTACCAATACCAGGTTTTATGCAGGCGATATGAAAGATGTGCTGGTGCCTGAGTTTATAGCCGAACATGGCAAGCCGGATGTGATCATAACTGATCCGCCGCGTGCGGGCATGCACCCCGATGTTGTTGCCCGGTTAATGGAAATAGAAGCACCAAAAATTGTGTATGTAAGCTGTAACGCCGCAACCCAGGCCCGCGATCTGCTGGTATTAAAGGAAAAATATGATACCGTAAAAATACAACCGGTAGATATGTTCCCCCATACCCAACATGTGGAGAATGTGGTGCTGTTGATGTTGCGCAAGTGAGGCTAGAGATTAATGATTAGAGATTAGTTGAAAAGAAATAATAGTGATTCAGACAAAAGTGACAAGGTCATTCACTAACTCACTCAATCACTAATTCAATAATTAGAAATTCACTCAATCACTCATTCAGTAAATCAATAATTAAAAAGAATGGAACCTGAAGAACTATTAAACGAAAATAATGAGAATAAAAAGGAAAGCCCGCTTTTAAGCTTGGAGACTGACCTTAAATTTTTTAATGAATCCATCCGCGAGGTAGCGGTTGAGATAATGGTTGAAGGATTATCAGCTTACCCTATCTTCATTGCTCACCAGCATGATCTGGCCCTGGGCGAAGTGATACTTGATCGCCACGACCTTAATAGCGAATGGAGCATCCACGCCTCAACTCTCGAAGAATTTATTGAGCGAGGTGTAATTAAAAAAGGGCTGAAGGAACGCTTTATTACTACCTATAAAAACCCGCACGATTTTATGTGCGTGTTTGTAATAGTACCCGAGGGTGCAAATTTTGTATTTTTTCCTTACATTAAGGAATAAGTTAAAAGTTGAAAGTAAAAGGTTAAAAGTAATTTTTATAATTTCACTTTTAACTTTATACCTTTAACTTACAACTAATAGATGGTTACTTTCAACTTTTAGCCTTCAGTTTTCAACTCAAAAAAATATGCCAACTAAAAAACTTCTTATATTAAACCAGCAGCAAATACAGCAAAAGATTGATCGTATTGCTTACCAAATACTGGAAGATAATTTTGATGAGGAAGAAATACTGATTGCCGGCATTTTACCGCGCGGCAACCATATTGCCGCAAGGTTGAAAAAGATACTGGACGAGATAGCCCCATTCAAAAGTAAACTGCTAACTATTGAAATAGACAAACAAAGCAGTAGCCTGCAAGCAAAAATTAATTTTGAGGTTAATGATTGTAGCAATAAGGCCGTTATTTTGGTTGACGACGTACTTAACAGTGGTAAAACACTGGCCTATGGTTTTGGCGTATTTTTGAACGTGCGGTTGAAAAAGTTGCGTACAGCGGTGTTGATTGACCGTAACCACAAAAATTTCCCGATGACTACTGATTATGCAGGCATGGCATTGTCAACAGTAATAAAAGAGCGTGTTGATGTTTTTTTAACTGAAAATGACAAGGAAGACGCAGTGTATTTAACGTAAGATAAATACTACTTCGCACGGGATTTTTACTGATAAATTTACCCCAAATGGGAATATTTTTGCACTGATAATGGGTAAGTACTTCCACGTTCAATAAACCGCAGATTAGTAATAATCAACTTTCAGCTAAAAAACATACTTTTTAGAGAATTGGCATTGCCTTTGAATTAATATCAATACCCTTACTCAAAAAAGGGATGTTTTCATAGGTAGATGTAGGCCGAAACACTGCGAGAGTTTTTCGGCCTTTTTTTGTTTATTATCCAGGATGAATAATATTTTTCAATAATTACATTTACTGGCTGTTGGGAACAAATTAATTGTATCTTTCGTACTAAGTATTATTTTCGTTTAAAATTATAAATATGCACTACTTTATATTAGCATGTACCATTTTGTTCTCAGTAGCAATACTCCTTATTTTTGTTGTGATAATCCTAAGCACGCTTAAACAATTCAGAAGAGATGGTAAACTCACCGACTGGAATTTTCTTGATTATTTCAGCGTTGGCTATCTGGAGCATTTATATCTTAAATATATTAAAAGGCAATAAGGCTACTTATCCAACCCCTGCTGGCCAAACTTTAGCAAGTCGCTGGCACCCATATAACCTGCTGTTCCTAAAATAGCATTGCCCTTTGCGTCAAATATGATCATGGTAGGGTAGGCCTGTATACCCCATATTTCAGAAAGTTTAGGTCCTTCGCCTTTTTCCATATCGATAGATACGTTTATAAAATGCTGATTATAAAAATCAGCAACTTTCTTATTTCTGAAGGTAGTGGATTTAAGCAGCATACATGGCCCGCACCAACTGGCGTAGGCATCAACAAAAATATATTTGTTTTGTAAGGCCGCCTGCCGCAAAGCCTCATCCCACGAATTTTCAATAAAAACAATACTGTGCGGATCTTTAGCCACCTGTGCCCGGCCTGCAAATGGCAATGCCGCCGCTATTATAAACATGATGGCATATTTATAGAATGAATCGGGAAACTTCTTGAGCATAATCAAAAATAGCACATATAATTTACTTATATGTGCTATTGATCAAATGATATAAAGTTCACTAACGACCGTCATCCGGCTTTGGTTCTTGCTTAGGCTGTGGTTTAGGCTGTTGCTTTTGTTGTTGCTGCCTTTGCTGAGCCTGCTGTTGTTGTTTCTGCTGTTGTTGGGCTTGTTGCTGTTGCCTTTGCTGAGATTGCTGCTGCTGCGCCTGTTGCTGTTGTTTTTGTTGAGCCTGTTGCTGTTGCCTTTGCTGAGATTGCTGCTGCTGCGCCTGTTGCTGTTGTTTTTGCTGAGATTGCTGCTGCTGCACTTGTTGCTGTTGCCTTTGCTGTGCCTGCTGTTGTTGGCGCTGCTGAGATTGCTGATGTTGTGCTTGTTGCTGTTGTTTTTGCTGAGATTGCTGCTGCTGCGCCTGTTGCTGTTGTTTTTGTTGAGCCTGCTGTTGGCGCTGCTGAGATTGCTGATGTTGTGCTTGTTGCTGTTGTTTTTGCTGAGCCTGCTGTTGGTGCTGCCGGGTCTGTTGTTGTGCTTGTTGTTGTTTTTGCTGCGCATTATTATTTGTCGCAGGTTGTTTAGCTGTAGCGGGTTGGGCAGGTCTTTCCATGCCAGGGGCACGTGTGTGATTATTTTTTTCTTTTACTGAGGGCTGTTGTGCCTGTTTATTGTTTGCTCCGGGCTTATTATTGGCCCCTTGTGCAGGGCGGGTGTTAGCCGCGGGTTTATTCGGAGTAACCTGCGTAGGCTTGGCCGGCCTGTTATTATTTACCTGTACTATCTTTGTGTTATTGCTACGGGCGGCTGTGGCCAGCTTTGATGCATTGGCACGGTTATACCCTGCACCACCGCTGGCGCTGCCTATGCGCTGGTTAGGATTGGCTTTTTTGTAAGCAGTAGCATTTACAACCCTTGCCGGCCTTGCATTGGGCGAAGCTTTTATAGCCGGCCTGTAAATGTTTATGGCATTGTTTCTTACCATGCTGGTGCCGGGCCTGCTTGCATTATTAATTTTATAAACCTGTACACGCTGGTGAGTAATGTTTTGTATATCACGTGGGCGCGGGCCTGTTATATAAGTTTGGTTATTATATACATAGGTATTATGTATAATGGTTGTATTATGTATAATATTTATCACCCGTGTATGCGGTACATAATAATTATAAATATTAGGTCGGTTTATATACCTTTCGGGTGCGCATACCCAGTAGTTGTTGGGCACATTGTAACCGCCACCAAATGATATAGTAATGCTAATGCCCGGGATTAACGGCGCCCAGCCGTAATAGCCGCCACCATGTCTCCAGCTTACCCATGCCGGTGCCCATTCATGGCCAGGTATCCATTCCCAGCCGTAATAATCGTCATAACGCCACCTGCCATAGTGGAAGGTTGCCCATCCCCAGGGATAATCTGATACCCATGTGCTTCCATAATCGGTTTGCACCCAGTACCCGCGGGTAGCATACGGCCTGAAATCGCCATCTACATTCGGCACCCATATGTTCCCATAATTGGGGTCGTTTATCCAGGTTCCATATTGTTGCAGGTTGTCATAAAATTCCTGGTCTGATACATATCCGCCACCCTGGGCCATGCTTTTATGCGGGGAGGCTAATGTTAAGGAAAGCCCTAAAAGCGCTATTCCAAATATTTTTTTAAAGGGGTTCATAGTATTTAATAGATAGATGATAATATTATTATAGTAGGTAACTTATTTAAACATTGAAACCTGTAATTGTTTCAATTGTTGTATTTATTTAATGGTAAAAAAGGCAGATCACTTTTATTATTATTTATTATTCCTTTAATTTACATTCCGCTTATTAGCTTTGAGCGTTTTTTATCCATTTTAATAGTTGACCATGAGTAAAGTAAATATTCCCCGCCTTGATCTAAATACCTATGTACAGGGCAACGCCGACGAACGCAAACGCTTTTCGGATGAGATTGGCAAAGCTTTTAATGAAACAGGTTTTGTAACCATCACTAACCACGGCTTAAGCAAGCAATTAATTGATAAGTTATATGAGCAGGTAAAAGCATTGTTCACTTTGTCAGAGGACGCTAAACTTAAATATGAAAAACCTGAACTTGCAGGTCAGCGTGGTTATACCGGAAAAAGCAAAGAAACAGCTAAAGGCTTTAAAACCCCCGACCTAAAGGAGTTTTGGCAGATAGGGCAAATAGTTGCTGATGATTCGCCGCTTAAGGCAGAATATCCTGACAATATTATTGTTGATGAGCTGTCTGATTTTAATTCAACAACTGAGGAGGTTTATAAAAAACTTGAACAAGCGGGCTCATACCTGTTACGTGCCATAGCGGTATATTTAAATCTGCCTGAAAGTTATTTTGATGATAAAATACATGATGGCAACTCCATACTGCGTACGCTGCATTATTTCCCGATAACTGATCCTGATTCTATCCCTGATGATGCGGTACGTGCCGGTGCGCATGAAGATATTAACCTGATTACCCTGCTTATTGGTGCCAGCGCAGATGGGCTTGAACTGCTTACACGCGATAATGAATGGTTCCCGGTAAAAGCTTATGGCGAGGACCTGGTAGTGAACGTAGGCGATATGCTGCAACGTTTAACCAATAATAAGCTTAAATCAACCACACACCGGGTGGTAAATCCTCCGCGCGATCAAATGAAAAATTCGCGTTATTCGGTTCCATTCTTTTTGCATCCAAAGCCAGATATGGATCTCACCAGCCTGGAATCATGCATCGATACAAATCATCCAAAACTCTATACTGATATTACCGCCGGTGAGTATCTGGATGAACGCCTACGCGAGATCGGCCTGAAAAAATAATACGGGCTTATATTTATTTATAGATGTGCCGGTTTGAAAATAATTGATCTCAAAAGGGTCAAATTTTCAAATTGGCATTTTTAATTTAAATCTGTCGCTGATTTGTTACAATTTCTAATGCTAGCATCTGGCCTTTAATCTCTTATCGCCAGTTTTGTAAAGAACTATTTACACAAGAAACCCCCGTTAAGGCATAATTTTGCACAAACTACAACGTTTTCGTGTTGTTATTAATTTTTTTCTTCTTTAATCCATTGCCCCCTTATTGAGTCAAAGAAGAAAATACGACGACCTCTTTTTATCATTATGCAGAATACTACTTTAATTATTGCGGGAATGCACCGCTCGGGTACATCATTAATCACTAACTGGCTTAATAAGTGTGGTTTGGAGCTGGGTGAAACATTAATGGGACCGGGGCCGGCAAATTTAGAGGGGCACTATGAAGATATGGAGTTTTTAAAACTGCATGAAGAGATTTTGCTCGATAATAAATTACCACACACCGGTTTAACAGCCGAACACCATATCCCCGTTTCCATCTACCATAAAGAGAAACTGAAAAGCATTATTAAAATAAAAAACAAGCTGTATAAGCAATGGGGTTGGAAAGACCCGCGTACTTGTCTGTTTCTGGATACTTATAAGGAGCTTTTGCCCGATGCCAGGTATTTAATTGTGATAAGGGATTACAAATCAGTAGTAAGCTCATTATTGCTACGGGATGTTAAGGATATTGACAGGGAATACCTGTCGCATGGGCATATTAACAAATTTATATATAAGCAATTCAAAAGAGGGCGTATCCTGCGTAGATTTTTCAGGGATAATGCGGAACAATATTTAAAGGTATGGATCGCCTATAACGAAGAAATACTAAAAAGCATGGGCAGTTTGCCCCAAGACTCCTATGTGGTACTGAATTACGGTGTACTTAATGAAAATGATGCCCGCGTTTGCAATTATCTTAAAGAACATTGGGACCTGGCCCTTCAATATTTTAATTTTAAAGAGGTTTATAAAGAAAAGCTTATAACCAACCCAATCGATACCGATTCATTTATAAAAGACAAGTCGCTGCTAAAAAGGGCATTGCAGTTGGAAGAGGAGTTGAATGCTTATATTACAATTGCGTAATTATTTACGTGGTGTATAGATAATTATGCATACGCCAATGAGTGCCACAATTGCGCCAATAATATCATACTTATCGGGCTTAAAGTTATCTACCCTCCACGCCCAAAGCAAGGCCATTACAATAAATATACCGCCGTATGTGGCATATACCCTGCCAAAGTTGTTGGTTTGCCAGGTAGCAACCACTCCGTAAAATGCAAGTATTACCGCGCCTAAAATACCATACCACCATGCTTTGTCTTCTTTAAGGCAAAGCCAGATCAGGTATCCGCCGCCTATTTCACATAAACCGGCTAGTATAAAAATGGAAAGTGATTTAAGTATAGCCATGATAATTATTTTTTAGAATGTCATTGCGAGGAGAGAACGGCTAATGGATAGGGAACGACGAAGCAACCTCTTCGCTTTTACATCAATGCGACGAGGTTGCCGCGCTATCGCTCGCAATTACATTAATTAAAATAAATCCACCAACCGCTCCAAAGCCATCCCCCTCGAGCCCTTGATCAATATGGTTGAATTTTTAATCGGATGAAATTTTAATCCCACTATAGCATTTTCAACAGTAGCATGAAAAGTGGAGTTCTTTAGCTTATCAGTTTTAAATTTCCACTTTTGGGCCGAAAAATCTTTACCAATAAAAATCAATTCATTCACATTAGTAGCCAATGCTTTTCTGATAACGGCCTCATGTTCGGCGGCCGATTCTTCACCCAATTCAAACATATCGCCCAATATTAAAACTTTGCGGTCTGCCGTTAACTTGCCAATATTTTCAATAGCTACAAACATGCTGCTTGGGTTGGCATTATAATAATCGCAGATGAGTGTATTGGTTGCGGTTTGCTTGATCTGCGAACGATTGTTTTGAGGTTGATAGCCCTCCACACCTTTATTAATAGCATCTGCATCCAACTCAAAGAAAGTGCCGATACAAATAGCCGCTAATATATTGTCGAGGTTATAAGCGCCGGTAAGCTGTGTTTTTACATCGTAGCTTTCGCCCGATAGGTTATTGGTCCATTGTAACGATAATAAAGGCGAATTTTCGGTTAGCTTGCCAATAACCGTATTATCTTTATTAATGGTGCCATACATTACCACATTTTTTAATTCTCGCGCGCGCTGCATTGCCATTAAAACAGCATCATCACCATTAACAAAAGCTATACCCTGAGTTGCTTCATCTTCCGGACTTTCCGACTTTTGGACTTCCTGACTTAAGTAATCATACAATTCGCCTTTGCCTTTTTTTATTCCTTCAACCCCGCCAAAGCCCTCTAAGTGTGCTTTACCAATATTGGTTATTAAACCATGTGAGGGCTGTGCAATGCTGCTTAGCAATGCTATTTCTTTTTGGTGATTAGCGCCCATCTCAATCACCGCCATTTGGTGCGAATTGTTGATGGACAGAATAGTAAGCGGTACACCGATATGATTATTCAGATTTCCCTGTGTAGCCAGCGTATTAAATTTTTGCGATAGTACTGCGTTTATCAGTTCCTTGGTAGTAGTTTTACCATTGGTGCCAGTAAGGCCAATAACAGGAATAGTTAATTGCCTACGATGATAACGCGCCAGATCCTGTAAAGCCGTTAATCCATCGGCTACTAAAATATATTTTTCATTAAGCTGGTAGGCCGGGTTGTCTATAATAGCATAGGCTGCGCCCTGGGCAATAGCTTGTTCGGCAAAAGTATTAGCATCAAACTTATCACCCTTTAAAGCAAAAAACAGGCTATCAGGAGCAATTTTTCGGGTATCGGTACTGATAACCGGGTGTTTGATGAAAAGCTGGTATAATTGTTCGGTAGTCATTGGTGTAAATTTATTATTTTATTATGTCATTGCAATCCGCTGGCTGATGGCAATCTCATCGCTTGCAGATAAAACGCGACAAGGTTGCTTCGTGCCTCGCAATGACATTGGAGATAGCAATTCAAAAACTCCCCCTTCAGGGGGTTTGGGGGCTCTTCATCCAAGCTATTACCGCCTTGATCTCGGTATAACTGTAATCCTCGCCTAAAATTTCTTTTAAAGGTGCCAGTCTTTCATCACCATAACTTTCAACGGCATCCTGTATTACAGTTAACTTTTCTTTGCTTACAAAGTTTGATACATCAATATCACCGGTTTGTACAAACGAAGTTAAATGCCCTTCAACTGTCATTGGCGATAGTTTACGTTCGGCAGCAATATCAAAAATACTTTTGCCCTGTTTAAATAATTCCAAACTTTCACGCTGCGTATTGCTCTGTTTTTCGGTTCGTGGTTTGCGTTCGCGCTTTTGTGCCTTTTGTTTTATTTTGGATGATAAGCCCCGCATATTGCAATAACTTTTTACCGGTGCTACAAACTCGCGGCCATAGCGTGCGAGTTTAATATCGCCAAAGCCTGATACCATCCTTAATTCATCCAAACTTTGCGGCAGGTAAGTAGCTATCTCAACCAATGTAGCATCTGATAGTATTACGTATGCAGGTACATTTTCGTGTATGGCAATATCGCGCCTTACATTCTTTAGTTCATTTAGTAGATCGGCCTCAAATGGCAATGTTTCTGATGTATGATGTTCCTCAACAGTTTGTGCGGCTATAAATTCTACAGTTTGCAGGCTTTTTAATACAGCTTCACTTTGAGGGGTGAGTTTCAGAACAGGATATTCGCCGCCATCTACCTTCAAATAACTCATCGCAACTAATTCGCGCAGGTAGCGCTGCCAATCAGTTTTGCTTATATCCGCTCCAATGCCATAAGTCTTCAACTGCTTATGTTCTTCCCGTATCTTTTCACTTTTTGATCCGCGCAGAAAATCTATTACATAATTACTGCCGAACCTTTCTTTTAAGCGCGATACTGCCGACAATGCTTTTTGTGCGATAAGTGTGCCATCAAATCGTTCATACTCTGTTAAACAAACATCGCATGAGGCGCAGCTTGATCCTGCTGCTTCATCAAAATATTTTAACAAGTATTGTCGCCTGCAAGTTTGCAGCTGACAATAATCTACCATATCATCCAGCTTTTTAAGCATAACGCGGCTTTGCTCTTCGTTGTCTTCAACTTTGGCAAAGCCTTTTAGCTTCATGGCATCTCCCGGCGAATAATACAGCATAGCATCAGATGGTAAACCATCCCTGCCTGCACGACCAGTTTCCTGGTAATAACCCTCAATATTCTTGGGCATATCCATATGCACCACATAGCGCACATTTGATTTATTGATACCCATACCAAAAGCGATGGTAGCTACAATGATCTTCACATCATCGCGCAAAAATGCCTCCTGGTTACGGGCTTTAATTTCATTATTTAACCCGGCATGGTATGCCTCGGCCGAAAAACCTTCATTTTTCAAGTCAGCCGCCAATGCCTCTGTTGATTTACGGGAAAGGCAATAGATAATGCCCGATTCTTGTTTGCGTTCTTCTAAAAAATCAAGCAGCTGGTTAAAGCTGTTCTTTTTAGGGGCAACTGTATAGGTAATATTCGCCCGGTTAAATGAGGATATAAATACCGCGGGATTCTTGAGGTTTAATTTTTCAAGAATATCCTTTTGGGTTAACTTATCCGCTGTAGCAGTTAAGGCAATAACCGGGATGTTGGGAAAATAATCCTTTAACCCCGCCAGCATCAAATATTCCGGCCTAAAGTCGTGACCCCAATGTGAGATACAGTGTGCCTCATCAATAGCTATTTGTACTACCGGCAACGACTTTAAAAACTCAACCAGTTTATTTTCCGAGCCAAATAAACGTTCCGGTGCAAGGTAAAGGAGTTTGATCTCATGATTTTTCAGCCTGACCATCAATTCCTGCTGCTCATTCGGGTTTTGTGCTGAATTTAGGAATGCAGCAGGGATACCGTTCACATTCAGGCTATCAACCTGGTCCTTCATTAAGGCAATAAGCGGCGAGATAACTATAGTTAGTCCATCAAGCAGTACCGCGGGCAACTGGTAACATAATGATTTGCCGCCGCCAGTAGGCATTAATGCTAAAACATCTTTTTTATCTAGAATGTGCTGAATAATGGCCTCCTGCTCGTGCCTGAAATTGCTGTAACCAAAATATTTTTGCAGGGCTTGTATCGGTGTCATGTACTTACAAAGGTGCGATTTTCAGTTGGCAGTTTTGAGTCAATGTAATCTCAATTTGCTAGAGATTTACGAAGTTTTTAAAACTTCGTAAATCTGCTCACTGCTCACTAATTATTCCCCTTCACCCTTTGGCTTTCATCTTCGGCACCACTTTTATGTTCATGCGATTTTATTTTATCATTACCAAAATTGTAGGTAAGTGTTAAACGAGCCACACGACTTTGTTGTTTTTGGGTGATCACAAAGTTATCACTCTGATAATTTGCGCTCAGATCATTATGCTCGGTATTAAATATATCGTTTACTGAAAATTTTATGTTCAGCTTTTTATTATCAAACGCGTGGCTTATACCTGCATCTGTTGAGTAACGCGGCCTCAATTTGTAGATGCCATAGGTCATTGCTGAGTTGTAATGAGAGAATATCTCCATTTTAAAACCGCTGAACGTAAATGTTTGTGTGGTTTTTAATACATAGGCCAATTGCCCATCGTTCAGGTTTCCACCTGATAACGAGTCTGATTTAAATTTCAGATAAAAAGCATTTGCTTCAAAATTACCGGTCCACCACTTGGCAATGGTATAGGGCGAGTTGACATCAATATTATAGGAGTCCTGTGTTTGCAGGTTGAGCGTGGTTTGATAAGTAGATTGAAGCGCTACGTTAGTAAGTATTATCTCAGTTATTGCATCAGTGGTATGGCTGTAATTAAGACTTACATTAATGGTTTTATTATAGGTATAATTGAGTTCAAAGTTGTTAGTATACTGCGGCCTCAGAAATGGATTGCCTACCGAATAAGTGTATTGGTCAAGATAATAGGTGAAGGGATTCAACTGGTCATAAGCCGGGCGGTCAATACGGCGGCTATAGGAAAAGCTAACATCATTCTTGTCATTAAATGTATGATTAATGAATGCGCTTGGGAAAAGGTCAAAGTATTTACGTGTAACTGATGAATCCGTAGTAACCAGATCGCCGTTAGATTGGGTGTATTCGCCTCTTAACCCTAATTGTATTGAGGTGTTCTTGTAAGTTTTGCTTAGGTTAATGTATGCGGCATCAATCTTCTCGTCATAAATAAAGCGGTTGGTTTTGGTGGTGTCATTAACATAAGCGCCATTTGTAAGTACCTGAGCCTGCAAATTGTTATCGGTTTTCACATCGCTGATCTTTACACCGGTTTCCAGTTTAATGGTTTTGGTTAACGGTTTGGTGTAATCAACTTTAGCGGTATGTATATCAATAACCGATGGTGTTTCTTCCTTTAAATATAGTGGGGCATGTGTTTGCGTAATACCATCCGGTAAATAAAAATAGGTATCGTAATAAGCGTTGTTATCATTATTGAATTTCGAATAATCCAGGTCCACATCTAACTCCTGGCCCAGGGTATCAATCTTATACCTGTCATTTAAATTAACGGCTATATTTTTATAGGTTTGGTTGAATTGTGATACGGTGTGTTGTGATGAATCCACCTCTGCAAGTGCCGAACTGATATAAGTATGATCATCGTTTCTATCCAGTTCACTGTTGAAATAGCCATTAACCACAAAGCCAATTGTGTTTTTCGGAGTTATATCATAATCAGCACCTAACCTGTAGTTATTATAATGGTAAGTATTATGAAAATAAGTTTGCTGATTAAAATAGGTTGTTTTGCCGGTATCAGTTACTGTACGTTTAATATTTAAATCTCTGCCGTGCGGGTTATCACCATGACTAAACGACGCGAAAACATTCAGATTACCTTCTTTATGGTTTAATGACAAGCTGGTATTATCACTAGGGTAGGCGCTAAGGCCACCGCCAAGGGTAACGGTTCCGTTCGTACCTGCTTGTTTATTCTTTTTAAGTTTGATGTTGATAATCCCCGAATTACCTGCAGCATCATATTTTGCTGATGGATTGGTGATGATCTCAATAGACCGTATGGTACTGCCATCCATAGAGTGCAATAAAGTAGCCAGCTGTGCAGCGGATAGGTAGGTAAGTTTGTCATTTATCATTACGGTTACACCCTGCTTGCCTTTAAGGCTGATGTTATCGTCTTTATCAACAGTAACGCCTGGCGCACGTTCCAGAATATCCATTGCATCATTTCCGGCGGCAAGCACGCTGTTAGCAACGTTAACTACTGTACGGTCGAGCTGACGCTCTATCAATGGCTTTGCTGCAGTAATAGTCACTGTATTCAATACGCGGTTTGATGCGGCCATTTTTATAACAGGAACAGTAACGGCTGTGCCATTTACAGTAAATGGCTGACTAAAGTTTTTTTCATAACCGATATTTTCGGCTCTAATTATATAACGGCCTGCTTTAATATGGTCAAGTATGTAGGAGCCAGCCTCGGTACTAAGAGTTCCTATTACCACTGTCGAATCTTTGGCATTTAATAGGGTTACCGTTGCATAATCAACGGGCTTGTCCTGTCCGTTTATTAGTGTGCCCGTTACTTTTGCAGTGCTTTGTGCTTGCGCAAATGTTAAAGTTAGACAGCCAAGTATTGTAAGTGTAGTACAATATATTTTATAGATGTATAATTTCATAAGTTGTATCAAAAATTTGGCAATAGCATTCCCATAAAGATTAATTCATCTTTTTTTAACGTTTGTCATTAAAATTGGGGGATGCGGTTATTAGCCGTTGTTAATTATAGTATAGTGTTTAAATAGCTTGTGTTATTAATCAGTGTTTAATTATCTATAAGATGCACTATAACAAATAAGGTTACAACTAATTTAAACTTTTTAATACCGGGAACAGATTTTTGATAACGTCGGTATAAAAAAAGTGGTTGATACAACCGGGGATACGGCTGGCTACGATTGTAGTTTGTAATTGCGCCGGTTTTGCCCACGTTTTTACCGGCGATGTAATATGAATATATAAGGGAACAATGAGCCCACTGTATAACAGCAGGCTCAAATATCTTATCAGGAGTTTCATGGTTATTTTTTGTTTACGCTGTCGGCTTTACGGGCTGAGTCAACCTGGGCTTGTAGTTTGGCTATTGTTTTCAAGTTGCTAACCTTACGGGCTGAATCAATTTGTGCTTTGGTTTTTACTATAACAACAGTATCTACTTTACATTGCGGGCCATCGTTAGTTATTATAAAGGTGGCCGATGTTGCATTTGGCTGTTTGTTGATATTCTTGCAATCATTCACACTTAGGCCATTAATATCAGCTCGGTTATTTAAATCCTGGTCAATAACCACTTTCGCATTCAAAGGCAACTTTAATGTTAAATTCATGTATTGTGCTTGCCATGGTACATTTTCGTCCCTGCGTAGCTTGTCGTCGAATTTTAAAACAGAATCTTGTTGTGTATATATGTATTTGGTGTTTCTCGCATTAAAGAGTGCGGTTTCATAGTCACGGCCTTTAGCAGTAACCCATTCTACCAAAACAGGCTGATTAATATCGCTTCTTTCAATAGTAAGTGTCATGTTGCGCGGCTCCATATCGTCATCAAAATCATTCGTAAGTACCATATTATGAAAGTTGTTCTTGATGTCGAAATGAAGGCTATCGTCGTGAGTTAAATATTTAACATTATTCAGTTTTAAATAATAAACATTATCTGCCGCAGGTTTAAGATTTATAGTTTCGGTAAAAGTGGCCGATTCTCTGAAATTGGCGCTTGTTTTTGCAGCATAATAGCCAAATAAAACCAAGGCACATAACCAGATCACTAACATAGTGGCTCCGGTAGATTTGCTGATCGACCTGGTATTGAATATAGCGCTTATGAGTAGTAATATAAGGGCAAGCAGAGGGATAAAGGCAGTTAAGAATGCTGTAATATATATCCTGTTTACATGTTCATTGGCGATTATAGTAAAAGGGAACAGGTGATTGTAATGGTCGGCACCAAAACCAATAAATGAAACAAGCAGAACAATTAATGCAATGGCCATAGCAAAAAATGCAAGTAGAAATGCGCCACCAAGCAACTTAATGAATATTTTACCGGCTCCGGCAAAAAACAAACCCAGGTGATAAAAAAGGTCGCCAATAAAATCACGCAGCTTGTAAGCCAAAGGCCGTGCTTCCTTATGCAAATTATCCAGATGCCCGCGTACAGAGCTTAACTCTTCTTCCAGGTTGTTTTTAAAACCCTGCAGATTCAGCTTTTCGCCTTTCATGGCCATGCGGTCGGCACGTGATGCAGGCTTTGGGATCACTATCCATAATATTATATATAGTAACAAGCCTGAGCCTGCAAAAAAGAAGGATAGGGCAAAAGCCAGGCGTATCCAAATTGGTTGTATATTAAAGTAGTTGGCTATGCCTGCGCACACTCCGCTTATCAGATGATCGTCCGGATCGCGGAATAGCCTGCGCTCACCAGTTTTATAAGAATAGGTATTGCTGTTATCTTCATATATGTCTTCAAACTCTTCAACTGTGCCCATCTGCTCAATAACAGTTTGTACATCCTGATCTACGATCACCTGTTTGTTCTCGCCAGCCAATATCTCCGAAAACATTTCGGCAATGCGGTTCTCAATATCAGTAGTGATCTCCAGGCTGTCGGCCGAGTTTGAAAAATGACGCTTTACGTTCGTCATGTATTCTTTTAATATTTCGTAGGCATCCTCTTCTATATGGAATACTATGCCGTTTATGTTGATGATAATTGTTTTATTCATGATTGATAATTATTTACCAGTTTAGTTTTTTGTGATCTGTGATGGTTTAAATGCTGATTGGTTATTAGTTTAGTTATTCTTCTGGCAAACCAGGCTCCTCGGGGGCGTTCCGGTTGCCAATGGCTATGTGAACCGCAAACTCCAGCTCGGTCCAGGTTTTATCCAGCTGCTCCAAAACCTTTTTACCCTCATCGGCAAGCACATAGTATTTGCGCGGCGGGCCCGAGGTTGATTCAACCCAGTTATAAGTGAGCAATCCGTTGTTTTTTAAACGGGTTAATAAAGGATATAGAGTGCCCTCAACTACAAGGAGTTGAGCCTTTTTTAACTCTGAGATTATATCAGAGGCGTAGGTTTCGCCCTTGGCAATTATGGAAAGTATGCAATATTCTAATATGCCTTTCCTCATTTGGGTTTGTGTATTTTCAACAATCATATCACAAAGATATATGTTTTAAAATGTATTATGCAATACATAGTACTATAATTTTATAATTTATTTTTATTTTACGATTAAAGTGCATTTATTTTAAGAAAAATGACTTTTTACTTGACTAATTGAAAATCTAACATTACTTTTATAATTAATTAACTATTAACTGATCTTATTATTAACAAAATGAAAAAACTTCTACTAGTAAGTTTGTGTTTCCTGATGTT
>Ga0302303_10000216_pt1 | contig 56061 bp, 41 predicted proteins | sample III_Palsa_E2_1_FD_194542 | JGI IMG/M metagenome (GOLD analysis project Ga0302303, IMG submission 194542) | Peat permafrost microbial communities from Stordalen Mire near Abisko, Sweden - III_Palsa_E2_1 | ecosystem: Environmental > Terrestrial > Soil > Palsa > Peat permafrost | place: Sweden...
CAATAATGCCGCTGGCATCCAATTTTACTTTGTAATAGTTGGCTTCGCTTACTTCATTGGCGTGTGAATATGCTGAGCGATAGCCGCTCCCGGGTTTATCTGCCGTTCCGGGATTTAATTTCAGCTCACCTACAGTTGGCATCACTAGAAAATCCCCTAAATCTGAGTGACCTGTACCACTAAAGTGGGTATGACTAAAACCAACAATAGTTTTATCCTCATACTGATAACCCGCGCAGTATTTATATACATCCGGATTATAATGTCCATTAAGATCATAACTTGGGGTATCTGTTTCGGGACTAAGTTGTACCATCCCAAAAGGCACGGTCGCACCCGGGAAAGTATGTCCCATCCGTTCCGTCCCGATAATCGGCTTTACGTATTGAACTAAGTTATTATCAGATTTTTTTTGCGCTTGTACTGAAAAAACAAAAAGTATAAAAAATATTAAAACTATTAAGAATGACTTCATAAGTCTTTAAGTATATAAGTTAATTTTTATCCGATAAGGAGAACGGTACGTCTTTGTCCGCAATACCCCGTTTTTTATTTGGAATAGATGACATACCCATATTTATTACCTCTCCACCCATTAAAGAATTATGACTTAACCAATTAAAATCATAAGTTTTACCATTAACGCTCATCGTATTAATATATTTTTTTTGATCATCATTTGCAGGGGCATTAATTACTACAGTTTTACCATTTTCGAGAGATAGTGTTATCTTTTTAAATAAGGGCGCACCCAATACGTATTGGTCACTTGCCGGACAAACAGGATAGAAACCCATTGCCGAAAAAACATACCAGGCAGAAGTTTGGCCATTGTCTTCATCACCACAATAACCGTCAGGAGTAGCTTTATACATTCGGTTCATGGTTTCGCGGGCCCAATACTGGGTTTTCCAAGGTTCGCCTGCATACCCGTATAGATAGATCATGTGCTGAATAGGCTGATTGCCATGCGCATATTGCCCCATGTTGGCAATCTGCATTTCGCGGATCTCGTGTATAACACCACCATAATAAGTTGAATCAAATATTGGCGGTAAGCTAAATACAGAATCCAGCTTGGCTACAAATTGTTTTTTGCCACCCATTAGCCCTACTAATCCACTTATATCGTGAAATACGCCCCAGGTATAGTGCCAGCTATTTCCCTCGGTAAACGCATCGCCCCATTTAAAAGGGTTAAAAGGTGTTTCAAAACTTCCGTCTTTATTTTTTCCGCGCATCAAACCTGTTTGAGGATCAAACAAATTCCGGTAGTTCTGGCTGCGTTTCTTGTAAATCTCAATTTCGGCATCCGGTTTATGCAGGGCTTTTCCTAATTCATATATCGCGTAATCATCATAGGCATATTCCAATGTCCTTGCGGCGTTCTCGTCTATTTTTACGTCGTATGGCACGTAGCCTAACTCGTTATAATATTTTACGCCGTAACGGCCAACAGCGGAGATCGGCCCTTCATTATTAGCACCATGTATCAGTGCCTGGTAAAGCGTTTCAATATCATAACCACGCAAACCTTTAATATAAGCTTCGGCAACTACCGAAGCCGAGTTATTGCCAACCATAATATCGGCATAACCAGGGCTTGACCACTCAGGTAACCAGCCACCTTCTTTATAATCATTAATCAACCCTTCCTGCATTTCTTTATTAACAGAAGGGTAAACGAGGTTCAAGAATGGATAAAGCGCCCTGAATGTATCCCAAAAGCCTGTACCTCCATAAAGGTAACCCGGCATAATTTTTCCATTATATGGGCTGTAGTGTACAATCTTATTCTGCGCATCAATTTCATATAATTTATTAGGGAAGAAAAGCATACGGTACATACAAGAGTAAAAAGTACGCATCTGATCAATACTCCCCCCGTCAACCACCACACGGTTCAGGGTTTTATTCCATATATCTTTTGCTTTTTTACAGGTTACATCAAAGCTATCATTACCCAATTCCCGGCTTAAATTAAGTTCAGCCTGTTCAAAGCTGATAAAAGAGGATGATACTTTTAGATGAACAACTTCGCCTTTTTGTGTTTTAAAACCGATGACCGCGCCAGAGTGCTTACTGGTTAATTCCAACGTATCTTTAGCTATTGTTTTATCATGCCATACTTTGGCAATGGTAAAAGGCTTATCTATATAAATAACAAAATAGTCTTTAAAATTTGTCATTTTACCACGGCTATATTTGGTACTATAACCGATGATCTTTCCCTCGGCAGGTATAACTTTAATGTAAGATGCCCTGTTTAGCGCATCAACCACAATAAAAGAACTATCGGATTTTGGGAACGTAAACCGGAATTGCGCAGCCCTTTCGGTTGGGGTAATTTCGGTAGTTACATCAGCATCAGCCAAATAAACACTATAATAATAAGGTTTAGCTGTTTCCGCTTTATGCGAGAACCAACTTGCCCTTTCGTTCTGATCAAAACACAGGTGACCGGTTACCGGCATAATAGCAAACTGGCCGTAATCGTTCATCCATGGGCTTGGCTGATGTGTTTGCTTAAACCCACGTATTTTATCGGCATCATAAGTGTATTGCCAACCATCACCCATAACACCGGTTTGTGGCGTCCAGGTATTCATACCCCAGGGCAGGGCAATAGCAGGGTAAGTATTTCCGTTAGAAAGATCGGGTTTCGATTGGGTGCCCATTAACGGGTTTATATAATCTACCAAATCTTTCGGTTGCACAGCTTTTTGCCCAAAACATGAACAGCTAAGAATTATTAATAAAGAGCTAAAGAATATTTTCATTTTTAAAGTTTGATCAGGTAAAATAAGGTTTAGGCTTTTTTAATATTATATAGTTGGGTTAGCCGAGTAACTTGTCCATAGCTCATCCAAAGTTTTACCGGTTTCTTCTTTCCAGGTACTTTCAGTATAAGTGTGTTTACGTAAGCTAGCATCAATGTCTTTTACAAAATCAGGCTTAACATTTTTCTCTATCCACACTAAAAAACGGGCAGTGATACGGTAACTATTTTCATAGCTCTGGGTTGGTTTGTAAGCAGGTAAAGTCCATTTAGAGCCTGCATTATTTACGCCGTATTTATTGCGGGCATAATCGGCAATACCCTCGGTTAACCAAACCGGGCCTGCGCTGTAACCATATTCCTGCACAATGTGCATTACCTCGTGGGTAACAACATCAATATCAGCAGGGTGCGCCATCATGTATTTATAGCTAAATGTAACTGTGGCATTTCCTGTTTCGGCCACGCCTTTGTATGCGGTATCAATTACAAACGTTACATTTTTTGCTGTTTTTTTATTGTACTCTTTTGCCAGTTCGGGGTAAACCGTATAAAAGGTTTTTACCAGCTTTTCTTTTAGCGCCTTACTAAACGTTGTATCCTGCTCAATAAATGTTAATTGATAGGATTTGCGTTTAAATACTTCGGTTGATTGCGCATTGCAAACAGCTTGAAAACCAACGGAACATAAAAGTAAAGAAACGAGTGTTTTTTTCATAAATGGATAAATTATTGAACGGGTTATTAACCCGGCCATTTTTGTAATGGTCGGGTTATGATTTTAATTAAGGAACACGGGTTACGTGCGGTACATGAACTGTTATGAGGTAGCTACCTTCCTGGAAAAGCTGGAAAGCAAACCTTGGATTTGCACTGTAGATCTGGGCTGTAGTTGGCGTAGCCCCGACATCGTACTTAACAAACTGGCTGGGGATACGATAATATATCAAATATCCGTATGCCGACTGTTGAAAAGGGAAGGGCGTTATTTCAAAATTACAGGTTAATGATGTGTCGGAAGCAATTAAAGGATGGAATTTAGCATAGGTGTCAAAGTCACTTCGATCTCCACGCGCAATTATTTCACCTTTAAGTGGATCAAATGGCACACCATTTTCATCAACCAGTTTTAAAATAGCCAATGTACCTGTAGTGGATAACTGTTGAACAGTTACTACGGGTGAACCGGTATCGCCATTTGCAGTTGAGTTATCCTGAAACCATGCACTACCCCCGGCATCAATCTGGTATGTCGGCCCGTCATATAAGGTGAACGTACCTATATTCTTGTAAATTTTTGAACCATTTTGATTGGTGGCTTTAATATCAAACTCATAAGTACCTAGTGGCACGTTAGCCGTAGTTTGGTAAAATGTAAACGCGCCGGTATGTACGTTAAAATCAAAACACGGCCCGTTAACCAATTTACGATGGGTGTTTAACAGCGCTATAGTGGTATCCACATCAGCATTAAATACGGAGGTAAATTCATAGTGTTCTTGAGCAGCATATACCGAGTCCGCATGCTTATGCGTTGTCGCGTTCCTGATATCCAACAACTCATAAACAACGGGGGCGCTTGAACCATCGCTGTTTACAGGATCAGTTTGATCTATAACTCCCCGCTGAACCTGGATAGGGCTATCTGAATATCTTATCTGGCTGCTCAAATAACCATCTGGAGTTTTTTTGCAGCTTATAACGCCACTGCATAAAGCAGCTGCTATAAAAAGTTTATATAGTTTTTTCATATTATAAAAATTGACTCCTAATTATCTACGTTATTAAAATATGTGAAAGTATGATCGTTGCTCAGCACGTGTAAGACCCCTGTGGTGGTTAAAATACCCGTGGTTTGACAAAGGGTACTTAGAATCTGGCTTGGATCAAGTTGTTTTACTGTTGTTGTGTCCAAAACCGGCGGGAGTGGGAAATTTTTGGTAGCAACTAGCTTACTCAGGAATATATACTGTGGATCTGTTGTAAACAAAGTACTGGTATATTGAGTAGATGGTTTAAGTTGGATTAACCTAACTTCTCCGTCATCGGCTGTAGCAAGTGTTCCGGCAAGCGTTAAGTTGTCTCTTGTATATTTTCCTTTAAACATGTAAGCCCTTAATGAATCCTTTAAGGTTGACAAATTCAGGGAGTCAAACGTAAATACCAGGTTTTCGTTATTTTGCTCAGTTTGCAGCTCCGCTTGTTTAGCGAGTACAAAACTATGAATGGAATAATTAGTAACTGCAAAAAACGTTCCGCTTGAATTTACTTCATCCTTTAAATTCATTTTGTCTATCATGATGACAAGCGTATCAAAAAGATGGTTGGTTTTAAGATAATCATAGGTTGTCATATTTACATGAGCGTTAAATAACTTACCACCAATTACATCATTTTCTTTTTTGCAGGAATAAAACGCTGTTATTAAAAAAGCGCAGAGTATAAACAATTTAAATGTTTTCATATTTTCTTTTTTTTTAAAGATTAAAGTTTTCCTTGCCAGTAAGGGGTTTGTGTAAGGGTAAAATCGTCTTTAAACATATTTGGATCAACCGGCCATAGCCAACCACCCTTTGGTGAACCATTTAAAAACTGGGCTGACGAGAAGTTTTGATTATAATTAGTAAGTTGTTTAGTCCGTACCAGGTCATAATAGGATTGACCTTCGTAAAATAATTCACGTAAGCGTTCTTCTAAAATTGCAGTGGCCAGAGCAGTTCCGGATCCCTGGTATAAGGCTGTATTAGCCCGGGTACGAATTTGATTAAGCAACGTCAAAGCTTCCTGATCTCTGCCTAAGTGATTGAGGGCTTCCGCACGCAATAACATAATATCAGCCAGGCGGAAAACAATGATATTATTAGATAAGCGCGGATCATTCTCAGCGGAACCGTCGGCATAGGTAATATTGCTGTATTTTATAGTTTGCCCATTACCTGATGTTGGCTGATAAAAGAATTTGCGTATCCTTATATCGTTTGTATCTGTATACAATCTAGTAATATAACTCGTGTTCAAAGGCCATTCCAAGTAAGTTTTATTGGCAAGGAATGGTGTCTCTAAAGTTGGTATATAACCGCCACCATTTAAAGCTAAGCCTTCGTTTTGTGTATAATTAATATTGATCTCAAAAATACCCTCTGCTGATTTTCCAATAAATATTTTGGAATAATCTGCTGAGTCAAGAAGGGAGTAACCACCTTGTGTGATAACTGCATTTGTAGCTGTATCGCATCCTGCGTAATCGCCCATCCACTCTTTAATGTGAGCCTGTAATGCCATGGCCGAACCTTTATTAGCACGTACTGCTGTTTGGCTTGGGTCGGTGTAGCCATACTTTAAATCGGCCTCAGCAATTTTCAAATCCGCAAGGCATTGGCTTAACACAGTCGCTGCTGGTGATCTCGGGATATTTACAGCTGTACTAAGATCCAGATCCGGAGCTAATTTAAGCGGCACATCGCCCCATACCCTGCTCATGTAAAAGTAAATGTAAGCTCGTAAAAAGTGAGCTTCTCCGATTATCTGTAATTTATCATCCTGGTCGGTAAACTTAGTGATATCGATACCGGGAACTTTATTGATAATTAAATTGATCTGCTGTATCAGTTGATACTTATCTTGCCAGTTCCAAATGCCAGGGCCTACGTTTAAGCCGGTGAACTGACCTAATGCAACGTTAGAGTTAGCACTGTCATAGTTACCATTAGGGCTAAACTCGCCCGCAGGAATGTCACCAAACACGAAGTACGAATAATTATTTAAAAACGTTGACCGTAACAAGGCATAAGCGCCGGCTATTGCTGTATTTGCATCCTCACCATCAGTAAAATATGCGCTGGTAAATGTTGAATCGTGAGGTTCCAAGTCTAATATTTTTTTACAAGACACCGTACCACATAACCCGGCTATCAATGAAAGACCGATTAGGGATTTTTTAAAATATGTTGTCATTTCTTTAATTTTAATTGATGTTTATTTTATAAAGACATGTCTAAGCCAAGTGTGAATTTTTTAGGTATTGGGTAACCATTACCATTATAATCTCCAAATGCATCAACTTCTTCAGCATCAGGAACACCTTTTGCCTGGAAAATATGCAGGTTATCAACCATACCATACACGCGAAGCCTTGACAAACCGAACTTCTTTATACTTTCCGGTTTAAATGAATAACCTACTGTTACCGTTTTAACACGTAAATAATCGCCGCTTTGCAGCCATGCAGTACTTACTGCAGCATATTTGTAACGTGTACCTGAAACTGAACTTAATGAAGGGTATTTTGCGTTATCACCGGGGTTTTTCCAGTAATTAATACCTGACAGATCAGGAATTGAGCTGTTCATGATATCATCATATACGTTTGAACTTCCATCATTTGTTGGCACCAGGTGTGATAGTTCACCAACCAGGTAATCATTGTAAATTGTTCTGTCGAGTGTGAAGGTGCAAAACACCGTTAAGCTCCAGTTTTTATAAGAAAAATTGTTATTAATACCACCTACAACTCCAGGATTTGGATTGCCGGCTGCAACGTAATCATTCTGATCTAACACTCCGTCTCCGTTTTGGTCTTTCCATATCGGGTCACCACCTTTAAATGGATAGCCATAAAAGTTTAATACGGCTCCTGTAACAGGATTTACCGGCACATCGGCATCAGTTTTATAAACGCCGGTTTGTTGGAACAAAAAGAAAGTGTTTATTGGTTGTCCCTGCCTCAAGATATAACTTGTCGCTCCTCCGTTTATGATAACATCGCGACCACCGTTTGGCAATGATGTGATTATATTATTATTGAAGGCTATGTTAAAGTCCGTTTCCCATTGAAAGACGCGGGTAGGTTTAAAATAATGTGCGATAAAAGTCATCTCCAAACCTTTATTCTGCGTTCCGATGGCATTGGTGGTAATTGTGGTATAACCTGTGGTAATTGGCACATCCAAAGAGAAAATCCCCTGTGCAGTCCTTTTAACATAGGCATCTGCCACAAAACTAAAACGGCCATCTAACATGGTAAGGTCAATACCGATGTTGGTTTGTTTTGAATGTTCCCAGGTTAAATCCTTGTTGCTTATCCCACCATTAAAATTAGGGGATATGGCTGGAATACCGTTGTACGTATAAGATAAATTTGCGCCGGTTTGCGGGCTGTTACTGCCGGGAAAAGACCCTGCGCCAACATTATAATTATTGAACGATAAATAGTTACTGCCATCGTCAGGCTGCCTGCCTGTGATACCAAAACTTCCGCGTAGTTTTAAAAGGGTAAGCCATGAAGATTGGTCTTTCAAAAATGGTTCATCGCTTATGATCCATCCCGCTGAAACAGATGGGAAAAACCCAGCCCTGTTTCCTGCACCAAATTTAGATGAGGCATCCTCATTCAATACACCAGAAAACAGGTATCTTCCTTTATAATCATAATTCAACCTCAGGAATTCTGTTTCGATGCCATTTTCCTGCAAATCTGAAAAAGCTGTTGATTCGTTTTTATTAACTACATCAACCACGCTGATCTGATCATTTGGTATACCATCAGCTTCCGCATCAGTTGCCCTATACTGATGATATTCCATATTTTGCCCAAATAATAAGTTCAGGTGTTGCTCTTTGCCAATGGTAGTACTGTATTGTAGTGTATTACTCATGAGGTAGTTGAACTGATTATCAGCAAAACTCGCAGCATATCCTACACCGCTTTGCCTGTATTCCCCAGGTGTAAAGGTATCATGCCGGCTATTGGTAGCCTCGTATGAGATCACCGTATTAAATGCCCATTTTTTAGAGATCTGCCAATCAATGGTTGGGCTAATTGAGATGCTGTTATTGCTATTATCGTCGGTGTTAATGGTGGTGTTACCGAAAATAAAGTTCTGCATAGAGGGTGACAAATACAGGTTAGACGATGGAAGTGGACTGGACGCATAATAACCTCCGGTGAAAGGATCCACACCACCGCTCAAATCACTAACAGACCTGGGGCGATCTAACCTGTAATACCTTATCTGTGTGTTGATTTTTAAATTTTCGGCCAAATTCAAACCGATATTACTATTGAAAGTATAGCGTTTAAGCCCTGATTTTTTGATGATACCATCCTCGTTATAGTAATTTAACCCATAACGGTAGGTGATTTTATCATTTCCGCCACTTATCGAAAAATCATAGTTATCAACTAACCCGGTTTGGTAAATCTGCTTCCTGTAATCATTGGCGTTATTAAATGCCGGGTTCAACGTATCTGTCAATATTTGCGGAAGATCTTTCAGGTTATTGTAATTACCATAATGTTCAATCAAAGCTAACTTAGCATCTGTTTCTGCAGTACCAGTTAATACTTTATCTAGCTGAGGTTGATCAGTTATACCATGATAGGTTGAAAAATTAATTCTTGTTTTACCCGCAACGCCCTTTTTGGTTGTGATTTCAATTACCCCGCTCGCACCTCTCGACCCGTATACAGCGGCTGCAGATGCATCTTTTAATATTGCGATATCTGCTATATCATTTATCGGGATACCTGCTAAAACATCTGTACCGGTTCCACTTCCATAACTGATAGCTGCAATATCATCAGTAGTTTGTGGTACGCCATCAATTACATATAACGGACCGCTAACTGCCCTTGCTAGGCTTGCTTTTCCTGCCGCAGTGGTATTATCGCTACTAATACTTCTCGATACAGCGGTATTACCCCTGATAGCAACGGTACTGCTTACACCCGGTTCACCCGAGAAATTCTGAACGTCCAGCCCTGCTACCCTACCTTGTAATAAGGCGTCAAACGTTGGTGCCGGAATATCTTCGATGGTTTTAGGATCAAGCGTAGTTATTGCAGCAGTAACCGAACGCTTGCTTACCTGCTGATAACCAATAACCACCACATCGGTTAAAACCTTTTCATCGTTTTTAAGAACGATAATTACATTGGCATCTGCTTTGGTTACGTTATATACTTGTGTTACATAACCAACCATACTAATGGTTAGCGACTTGCCCACTGTTGCCCTTATGGTGAAATTACCATCTGCATTTGTTGATACACCCGCACTACTACCTTTTACAAATACCGATACAGCGGGCAGCGGCCCTTCTTCATCTTTAACAGTACCCGAAATTGTTACTGTAGCACCATTGTTGGTGTTACTTTGAGCATTAACCTTCCCTATTACCGTAATAAGTAAAATGGGGATAACGCTGAGGTAAGATAGAAACTTTCTTTTGTAAAATTTTTTAGTCATAATTAATGAATTAGGAAATTAACAGTTGATGTATAAGGTTGAATTATTATCAAATCCTTACAGAGTTTGGAAAATTATCCGGTAGTTTTTCTTTTTTTTATTTATCCATGCACTATATATTAGTTTATTAATAATAGATTGATAAAACGTTTTATCAATTAAACCACAAAAATGTTATATTGTATAAAAACAAGAACGAATATTACTAATACTGAAAGAATGCTTTTCCGGAATGTCTTTTCTTCCGTTATAAAAATTATGACCGCAATGTGCTGTCGGGAGTAAAGCCCGTGATAAAAGGTTTTACCAAATTATGCGGCAACTATTACTCATTGCCTATATCCAAAGATATTATAGTAAAATGTTTTATCAAAATTATTTATCAAAATATTAACATTATGATAAATAATTATAAATATTATATTTTGAAAAGCTAAAATATGCCAATATTTTAATAATTTAGTATCATAATTATTACAAATTAAAATATACTAAAACATTAAAGCCCTGTTATTGGAGAAATTCCCAAATAAAACACTAAAAAATGAGGAACGTACGGAATTAAATTTCTTAAAAAAGGGCAGGCTAATTATTTATGAAGGTTAAGCGGTATCAAGCGATACTTTTTTCGATGGTTGATCCCCGCTCAATTAATTGCGCGGGGATACACAATTTTATTTTAGATATATCATACTGATCGTTACTCATCTGCGCAAGCAAAACATCAATTGCCGATTTCGCGATCTCGAACGTAGGCTGCTTAACTGTAGTAATACCAGGAGGGTAAAGCGTAAAGATCTCGTTATCATCAAAACTTATCATAGCCAAATCGCCAGGAATATCTATCCCCAATTGGTTTATGCTTTGCAAACCGGTAATACCAAGGTAATTCGTGGTAAAAAAGATGGCATCCATCTGTTCATTTTTTTTGATGAAGTTTTTTATAGCCGCTATTGCCTGGATATTCTCGGTATCAAATGGTAATTTGTATACCAATTTTTTCTTCTCGGCAATATTATTGGCCTTTAATGCATCCTTATAACCCTGTAAACGATCGTGCAGCTGGATCAGGTCGAGATCAGCAGTTACAAAGCCTATATTCTGATAGCCTAATTTAATTAGATAGTCAATCGCGCTATAGGTGCTATTATAATTATCAACCAATACATGCGGAATATCATGGTCCGGCAAGTATCCGTCTATCAATACTACAGGCTTGCCATTCTCCACTAACGATTGGATATCTTGTTCTAAACCCTTCATCGGTGTAATAATATACCCATCAACCAATTGTTGCTGTAGCATTTTTATCGCATCCTTGCCTTTTTGTATATTATTATTGGTGCTGCAATATATCACACCATAGCCCGCTTTCTCGGCTACTTCCTCTATTATTTTAGCCATCGCCCCAAAAAAAGGCCCGCCAATGGTTTCAACAATTAAACCAATAACCTTTGACACACCCGTACGAAGGCCAACCGCCATACGATTTGGCTCATACCCTTCGTTATGCGCAACCTCTAATATTTTCTTAGATATCTCCTTGCTGATACGCCCTTTACCGTTTAATACAAAGGAAACCGTAGTAATAGAAGTATTGGTAAGTTTCGCAATGTCCTTTATTGAAATTTTTCTTTTAATCATACACTTTGCACAGGGGCAATAAACAGGATCATAAATTAATTGGAGAATGGTTTATGTTGGATATAAATGTACAAAAAATACTTATTACTCTATTTGCCTTTTTTTTAACCCCAACCGGGAGATTGTAATTATCCCTTCACGCTGTACAATATACTGATAAATCCTTTTACTAAATAATTGTAATTTTTATAATACATTAATCTATATTGCAAATAACTTATAACTGACGCTAATATTGCTGTGTAGCAAAAATATGACGATAATACCCAAACTTACCCGTTTTGATCTATCCATGATCGTTATCAGCCTGGTTATAGGTATGGGTATATTTGAAACACCCGCACAGGTAGCGCTTAACGTTAACAACCCCTATTTATATTTTGGTGTATGGATTTTTGGCGGCGCTATTAGTTTATGCGGGGCGCTAACCTTTGCCGAGATTGGGGCACGCTACCCAACCACTGGCGGATTTTATAAAGTATTTTCCCATTGCTATCACCCGGCATTCGCTTTCATGATCAACTGGATAGTGGTTATCAGCAACGCGGCATCAGTAGCAGCGGTAGCGCTTATTGGTGCCGAATACCTTAACCCTTTGCTGCTCCCTGTTGACCTGCAACAAAGTATCGGTATAAAACTAATCTCAATAATTTCGGTACTGATATTATATGGCAATAACTTATTTGGCATAAAAATGAGTTCGAGGGCGCAAAATGTGTTCACCGTTTTTAAAATTGGCTTAATTACAGTTTTATGCTGCAGTATATTTAAAAGCCATGCATTGCTACCCCAAACCTTTACGCAAACTACACCAATATTAAAAAGTAATTTAAGAGGATTTGGGATGAGCCTGGTCGCGGTGTTTTTTACTTATGGCGGCTACCAGCAAACTATAAATTTTGGTGGCGACAGCATCAACGCTAAAAAGAATATACCGAAAGCCATATTTACAGGCATGATCATCGTCATATCGCTTTACCTGCTTATTAATTTTGCCTATTTCAGGGCTTGGGGGCTTGAAGGGATGCGGCATAAACCCGCACTTGCGGCAACATTGGCAAGTTTAATTTTTGGCGACGTTGGTTATAAGGTAATTTCATTGCTGATGTTTGTTTCGGTAATGGCATTTATCAATGTAAACATTATGTCGAACCCGCGGGTATATTATGCAATGGCAGAGGATGGCATATTACCAAAAAAATTCAAGTCGGTTAATAAAAAAACACAGGTACCGGTATTTGGATTAAGCTTTTTTGTGATAACCGTAATATTTATATTACTGTTTGTCAATTCGTTCCAAAAAATTTTAAATTACGTGATGTTTTTTGATACGATAGGCTTATCGACCGCGGCGGCATCTATTTTCATATTGCGTAAAAAAACCAAACACCTTGATAGAACGGGTATATATACCATTAAGTGGTATCCGGCAATACCTATTTTATTTATTGTTACTTACTGGTTTGTTACCATTACCATTTTTATTGAAAAACCAATGGCCGCAGTGGTTTGCCTTTGCGCATTTATTGTAGGCCTTATTATATTTTTTGCAACCAAGAAAAATAAAACCCCAATTACCCCTTTATGACAGACATGGACCTTTCATATATACTTAACGAGCTTGGAGAAGAGAGAGAGAATTATTTTAATGCTGTTTCGCCGCCGATCATTCAATCAAGCAATTTTACCTTTAAAACGGTAACGGCAATGCGCAGTGCAATGACTGATGAATTTGACAGCAATTTATATTCAAGAGGCCAAAATCCAACACTTAATATATTACGGAAAAAGCTTGCTGCACTGGACGGAGCCGAAAATGCGCTGGTCTTTAGCAGCGGTGTGGCAGCAATAACTATTCCTATACTATCGTTGCTTAAAACTGGCGACCATGTTATAGCCGTTAAAAATGCCTATAACTGGACAGAGCATCTATTCAAAAAGTTCTTACCCAAATATGGAATTACAACAACATTTGTGGATGGCAGGGATATAAAAAACTTTGAAAATGTAATCAGAAATGAAACAAAACTAATTTTACTGGAAAGTCCTTCAAGTTTAGTTTATGAATTACAAGATATAAAGAAAGTAGCCGCTTTAGCAAGAAAACACGATATAATTACCTTAATGGACAACAGTTATTGCAGCCCGCTTTACCAACAGCCTATTAGCCTTGATATTGACCTGGTAGCGCAATCTGCGACTAAATATATAGGGGGGCATTCGGACGTAATTGCAGGAGTCCTTACCGGTAGCAATGCATTGATCCGTCAAATATTCGACAATGAATACATGAACCTGGGTCCAACTCTTTCACCACAATCTGCGTGGTTACTCATTCGGGGATTAAGGACATTACCGCTTCGTTTACAACGTAGTTTTGAAAGCGCCAAGATTATCACCGAATGGTTGAACCAACATCCAGCAGTTGAAGAAGTAATATGGCCATTCAGCCCTAATTTTAAACAGCTAAAGCTTGCTCATGAACAAATGCAGGGCTGTGGAGGTTTATTTAGCTTTTCACTTAAAGAGAGCTCGATCAAAAAGATCGAAAAGTTTTGCGACCAGCTACAACATATATTATTAGCTGTTTCATGGGGAGGGCATGAAAGCTTAATTCTTCCTGCTATTGCTTCGCTTTCGAAGCAAAATTATTCAAAATCTACTAAAAATGATCAGCTAATCAGAATGTATGTGGGCCTGGAAGACCCCGATTATTTAATAAATGATTTAAACCAGTCGCTAAATAATTTAACAGAATAATTTTCAGCTGTGATCTTAACTCGAAATTCTCACCCGTTCTTCGGTAATAGGTATTAGTTAATCCCTGCCTGTTGTCTTTAATATAATTCAGTTAAGGTAATTTTCGAAATACCATTGATGCGTAACATTAAATCTCCTCGCGGGCCGCTTCTTAAATTTTGATCTGGCTTTCCCTTAACTGAAAGCTGATAATCTGTATTATTTTTCAACTGATGTATTTCATAACTAACCGGTCCTTCAGTATCTGAATTTACAATTTGCATCCATGACATATTGTCCCGGCCCCAATCTTGAATAGTGATGGTTAATGGCGCGGTACATTGCGCTGTCAAAGAAGGCTGCGGACTGCTGCGGTCAAAGTACAATAATCTGTTTTTTATGGTATTAAACCCGAAGCTGTGAGGTGCAGTTACTTTGAAAACCTGATCAGTTACAGCATAGCAGGCGTTGTCAAGATTTATTGTTAACCGTTTGCCTCTGAAATTATAATTCAGGCTGGTACCTGCCAGCTCGCTTGTTATATGAGGGTTGAGATAAAAACGATTGTACAGGGGATTTATGCCATATATAGCTTGGTACAATCCTACTATTGCCAGGCTATTGCCAGCCAAGATATCGTCACCGAGCCCGTCTTGCTTAATGCGCCCGTAACGCTGAAAAGCAAGGCCGTCCTTTCCATATTGCGCCAGTACATTTCTTACATATTTTAGCGCTATAGCCGGGTCGTAATCTGCATAAGCTTTTACTCCGATCGAACCCCATGATAAAAAAAGATCGCCATTTTCATAGGATGGAAATGGATATTGTGATTGTTTCGCCTCGCCCGGGGCGTAACTATACAAAGCCAATGGCCAAAAGAAAAGGCTTTCCTTTTTCATCTGTGCTTCAATCTGATCCAGGATAATCTTTTTACGGGCATTATTGTCACAAATCCCGTAAGCAATCGCCATAAAGTTTACAGGTGTAACTATATTACGACCGTGCACACTCTTATCCTTGTCTATCCAATAATCATAACAACTATTCTCTTCATCCCAAAAACCTCCATCTTTTATAGATTTGTTGAAGGTGGCTTTTAACCTTGCCGCAAAATTCAGATAAAAAGCAGCTTTACCGTCACGGCCGAACTGCTGTTCTATTGCGCCCCATTCCATGAGTGCATGATACAGCTTTGCATTTACAAAAGCATTTTCGTAGGATGCCCAAACAATATCTATCCAGTCACTGCTTCTTTTGTCACGCTCATTGTCACTCATCATCTCAACAAGTCCATTGTTGTTGCTATCTCTTTTTAGTATCCAGTCTAAAGCTTTTTCGCAATCCTTCAGGTGAGTTTTCACCCAGGCGGTATTACCGGTCATGTTATACAGATCGGCGATATTGCTAACCAGATCAGGATTGGAATCCATCAATATTCCCCATTGTGCTTCGTAAAAACCATATTTGTTAAACTTACCGGCCATGGCATCTTCATTGGTATAAGCCCATCTGGGGTAAACCCTCCCGTCAGGCTTTATGGCATGGCTACAATAATAATCAAGACATGTTTGATACCCTTTTAAATAATTAGGGTCGTTGATAGCAAGGCCGAGTTGTGCTATATATTGTTCATGCAGGCAAATGGGGCCATAAGGTGTAGCCCAGCTGTTACCACCATAATGTAAGGAGTCAATCACCCCTATCCGGGCAATCGTATTTAATACCGCACTTACTTTTTCTCCATCAATGCCATTAAATTTACCTCGGCCATATTTTTGTTTAAAATCAAAATAACTGAACGTTAAATTTTGCCTGCTGGTTCCGGCAGGGATATTGAATGATGACCATACATCGGTCCGACCGCGCAAAAATCTCCGGCGGTTGGTGCCGCTGTCCAATTTAGGCAACAATTCCTTATCAGAAACGCTCACCGTATAAGCTAACTTATCGTTTTCCATTCTCGAATATTTCATAGCGACATTTTCACCGGGAACATTTACCGCTATGTTTAAGCCATTGTTAGTTTCACTATTCCAGAAAGCAGAAGACCTCGTATGCACGCCATAAGTGCATAGTTTTTCATTGAAAAGATAAAACCAAGCCAATCCCCCATATCCTTGGTAGGCTCCCTCCCAAGTCTTTATATTGTCAAAATCAAACTCTGGTGTTGCCGATTCTTCCACTTTCAGTGGTGCTGTCGTTGTTCTTTCAATTATCCACTTAATTGTGCCCGTGGTGATTGTGAATATCCAGCTCTCTTCAATATGATGAGTTTTATCGCCGTAACTAATATTATTTAGCTTGACTACATTACCTATTTTTACCATTATGGGAGTTGCTGTCAAATGCAGCGAGGAATAGGTAATACCGCCGGCTGTTATTGACGTAAAAATCCCATCACCGCCGCTGATAACTTTTTGCCCGTTTATCGTAAATGCAACAATACTGGCCTTTTTGCCAAAATCAAGGGTCATGTTAAGCTTGGAGTTGGCTATAGTGACCTCTTTTACTTTTTTATCCATCGGCTTGCCGGCTGCTTTTACTTTGCAGGCAATAAGGGCCATTAAAATTAGTATAGCGGCTGTTTTTTTTATTAACATGTTTCTGGATTAAAATAGTGAAGTAACTGATAAAGGCTAAGTAAGCCAATTATAAAGCTAACCATTAGTGAATAAAACCTATAACTTTAATACGATCGCGTCCTGAACCGGCTTAAGGCGAAACCGAACACTGGTATCGGGTTTGGAAAATTTTCCTTTTATGGCGATGACCGAATAGTTCATACCTTCAAATTTGGCGTTTAAGTGAGTGTTAGTAATGGAGGTAAAGGGTAATTTTATTTCATTGCTGCTGGTTAGATCCAGGTACCAATCCAAATGTTTTTTACCACTTACCGACATTTTAATCTGCTGCTCGGTAAATTCTATGTTCAAGGAGCAGTTTTTTAATTTTAGAGGCCAGCTTACCGATAGTTTTCCGGGTATTTTATCTGTTATAATTGGGTCGCCACCTTGTAGCAATATCTCTTTACCATCAACTATTGCCATGAATTTCAGCCCTGCCAATTGATCAGGCGTGCTCCATAAATAGCCATCAACAATAGGTAAGGTAAAAAAAGCGCACTCATTTGATGTGGCGGGTTTCGTTTCATAGCCGGATGGGAATTGCTCGTTAAACAGGTGAATATCCCTGAACCGCAAAGCTCCATCTGCCCAAAGCAGATTGGCACGATAGTATCGGCTATCAAACCAAACGGTTTTCTCATTACTGCCGGGAAGATCATTATTTACTGTAACCGATGTTGGCGGGGTAACTTTAAAGTTTTGTTTAAACCATTTGCCCGATTCAGCCAATGTTTCAACCTCTACTTTTTTCTCATCGCGCAGTTTTTCAATTAATGGCAACTGCATCATTAAACCTTTTTCCATAGCATCCCAGGTAAAAGAATTTTCCTGTCCGGCTTGTGTATATGCAAAGTTAGTTGACGCTCCATTTATAAATTCATTAAAGAACCAACTGACCCAGGTTGAATCGCCGCCCGCATGGGGATAAACTGGTTCCAAAGTAATTACGCCCTGCCTTGTTTTGCCAGGCGCATCACCGTATTGGCGGATCGGGTCGCTCCCAAGCATCCTAAAAATGGGAACAGGTATTTGATTCACCTCGTTTTGCGCAGGCATATAAGCGTTTATTTTACTAGGGTAATAAGCCTGGTTCCAATACCCGCCCCACAAAGTATAACCATCCGTACCATATTGATCCTTACAATTACAAGAGGCCACAATATGATATTTTTGGTACATATAATTCAAGCTGTAGGCATCAATAAACCACGAGCCAACCGATTTTGGGTAATAGCCGAATATGCGTTTAAAATCCTTCATATACGTGTCTATCAGTTTTACCCGCTCCTGCTGCGTATAACCAGTGGAAAATCCGATGTTGGCCCGCCAGTCCCAGGGATATTTTCCGCGCCACTTAAGGCCGGAATTTTCCACTAAGGGCTGCGGGATCTCCCACCAGGCCCCTATCTCGAACGAGTCTTTGGGTAATCCGGCTAAGAGCACCTGATATCGTTTATCCAGCAGTGCGTCGTATTGCAATAGAAAGGTCCCGCCCAAATGACATTTCTTCATCAACGCTACTTGTTTTACTACAGTTTGATATAAAACATCTTCGGTGATCGTAGAATCGCGCGGCTCGAGCAGGCGAATAAAGTTGACGATGTTGATTATTTTAGGTTTTACAATTGGTGAGTTAATTCGCTGATTTTTGCTACCTAAAGTAGCTGTGTTAATCAATGCCGCAATGCAGAAAAAGCCGCATGCCAGGCAGATGCGAAATATTTTACCCTTATTATTTTTCGAAACCATGGGATGTGTAAATTATTAAATTTGGGGGCCGTCAGTACGATGTCTAAGGTGCAAATTATAATGGATTTATTATTCGGATATTTTTTATGATCGATTTCGCTTTTTCCGACAATTCGCTCAACATAACAGACAAATGGATGCACTTTTGGAAGAGTTGAAATTATTTAAGGTTAAAACTGACAAGTCAAACAAAGTGGATGACCAAATTATTCAAGCTAAAGAATAGTTACTTTATCTGGAGAGATAGAATTTTCTTATTTAAGGCCATAATCTAATTGCTAAAACCTATAATCTACATGAGGATGATCAACTAATTGATTCAAGACCTTAAGGTGTATTCGAACCAGCAAACAGGCGATTATATTTAAAATATTCGCTTTCCTTTTATGATTAAAGAGAAACCTTAAAAAACATCAAAAACTTCGAACCACTTTTTTGGAGGCAAAAACGACCACTAATACATTGATTTACAACAAGTTGTATTAAATAAAAAAGAGGCAGTCAAAAAATGACTACCTCTTTAAGGGTAAATGATGGGGCTCGAACCCACGACCCTCGGTACCACAAACCGATGCTCTAACCAACTGAGCTACATCTACCGTTTTTCAGAGATGCAAAAGTATGAATCTTGTGGATAATTGCAAAGCTTTTTTAATATTACATTTAGCTTACGTGTTAAAATACTGATTTAGTTAGATTTGGGATTATGGCGGAGCAATTGATTGAGTTGAATGTAACGGGTATGCATTGTAATAACTGCGCGATATCCATACATAATTTACTGGCGAAAAAGGGCCTTCAAAATATACTGGTAGACTTTGCAGGTGAGGAAGTTAAGTTCTCTACCGAAAACGAAGCTACCGTTCCTGATATTATTAAAGGCATTGAACAATTAGGTTTTAAAGTAGTGGATGACCCTGCTTTGCATATACCTAAGTTTTATGAAAAAATAGAAAATAAATTTATTTTTTGTCTTGTTTTCACCGTGCCTCTGCTCCTGCACATGGTATTGCCATGGCATTTTTTGCAGATCCCTTTGCTTCAATTGCTTTTATGCCTGCCGGTTTTTATAATCGGATGCCTGCATTTTGGTAAAAGTGCCTGGGGATCGGTTAAAAATGGTGTGCCTAATATGGATGTGCTGATTTTTGTGGGATCATCAGCCGCATTTATTTACAGCATGGTGGGTACTATTGAACATTTAGGCGAACAGTATGAGTTTTACGAAACTTGTGCTACCATTATAACGCTGGTATTGTTAGGTAATGTTTTTGAGAAGCGCTCTGTTACGCAAACTACATCCGCAGTAAAAGACCTGGTAAAAATTCAGCAAGTAACCGCTAACAGGGTAATTAATGATGGCATTGAAGTAATCAGCGCTAAGGAAGTTGTTTCAGGTGATATATTACTGGTTAACCAGGGCGATAAAATCCCCGTTGACGGTGATGTATTAAGCGGTGAAGCTTCTGTTGATGAATCGATGCTTACGGGTGAGAGTGTACCTGTTGAAAAAGCTAAATATGATAAGGTTATAGGCGGCACCATCATTCAACATGGCAATATCAAAATGATGGCCACTAAAGTGGGATCGAATACTGTGCTGTCGCAAATCATCGACCTGATGAAAAAAGCGCAGGCTGCAAAACCTCCCGTACAAAGGCTGGGTGATAAAGTGGCGTCGATATTTGTGCCTGCGGTGATATTTATCTCCTTAATTACATTCACTATAACCTATTTCGTGGTGCATACGAGCATGCAAACGGCTTTAATGAACGCCATTGCCGTTTTAGTAATATCATGCCCCTGTGCTATGGGTTTGGCCACTCCTACTGCCGTTATGGTTGGTTTGGGCAGGGCAGCAAAAAATGGCATATTAATTAAGGGCGGCGACACCATTGAAGCCGTAGCCAATACCAAATTTGTAGTATTTGATAAAACCGGAACGCTTACTACCGGTAAATTCCGCATTAATGATATAAAGGTCGAAGGTGATGTTGATTTAGAAGCCGTTCGCGGTATCATCATGGCAATTGAAGAACGATCCAATCACCCGATCGCGAAATCGCTGGTTACCGAACTCAAAACATTACCACAACAAAAATTAATATTACTTAAAGCAGCCGAAGAAAAAGGTTTAGGCATGCGTGCCGAAGATGTGCAAGGCAATAATTATTTTTTAGGAACAGCCAAAGCTACTACCGACGGCGAGTTTAACTTAGTGTTGTATAAAAATCAGATTCTATTAGCACAGATAGCTATTGACGATGAAATAAAACCCGATGCTGCAACTTTAATAGCGCAACTTAAAACGTTAGGTATTGTTCCGGTACTTTTAAGTGGCGATAAGAAAAACCGCTGTTTAAAAGTGGCTAACGCTATCGGCATTAAAGAAGTACACGCAGAGAAACTACCCGATGAAAAGCTTTCAGTAATTGACATCTACAAGCAAAAGGGTAAAACTATTATGATAGGCGATGGCATTAACGATGCCCCCGCCCTAACCCAGGCTGATGTTGGTGTATCCATGAATGATGCCAGTCAGGTTGCTATACAGTCTGCAAGGGTGATACTATTGAATACCGACCTGCATTCTGTGGTTAAATTTTTACAGATCAGTAAACACACCATGCTCACCATTAAACAAAACCTATTTTGGGCTTTTGCTTATAACATTATTGCTATTCCTATTGCGGCATTGGGTTTCCTTAACCCGATGGTTGGCGCGTTCGCGATGGCATTTTCGGATGTTGTGGTAATTGGGAATTCGTTGAGACTGAAGGCGAAGCGCCTTAGTTGATAGTTAATGGATCATTCTTGATAGAGTTTTTCTATTTTTGAAGGATGGTTATGAACTATCAACCATAGACCATGAACTCAAAATATGATCGAAATTTTTACAGACGGAGCATCAAGCGGTAACCCGGGACCGGGTGGATATGGCGTAATTTTACGCTCGGGCAAATATTATAAAGAACTTGCTGAGGGTTTCCGTAAAACCACCAATAACCGTATGGAGTTGCTGGCTGTAATAAAAGGGTTAGAATCCATCAAATTACCCAACCAGGACGTCATGATTTTTTCCGACTCCAAGTATGTGATCGATTCCATCGAAAAAAGATGGGTATATGGCTGGGTACAAAAAGGCTTTAAGGATAAAAAGAATAAAGACCTTTGGTTGCGCTACCTGGAAGTAAGCAAATTACATAACATCAAATTTACCTGGGTGCGCGGACATAATGGTCACCCGGAGAATGAACGTTGCGATGAACTTGCGGTTGCTGCCGGAAAGCAAAAGCCTTTGCTGATTGACTCTGTTTTTGAAATGGAGAATGCGAAAGCTGGGTTGTTGTAATTGTTAAAGCACTTTGTCATTCCGAGTGCAATGAAGAATCTTCTTCGATAAACATGACGGCTTTGCACATTCCAGAAGATTCTTCACTATGTTCAGAATGACAAGGGTGAATAGTAAGTAAACTAACCAGCCAGCTCAATCACCTGCAAATCCTGTATTTTATCACCATCGATACTAAAACGCATTAGGGTACGCACTTTTTGCCAGCCTTGCTTACCTGCCGCGCCGGGGTTTAGGTGCAGGCAGCTGATCTTTTTATCATAGATCACTTTCAAGATATGCGAGTGCCCGGTGATAAATAACTGCGGTGGATTGGTATATATTTCTGGCTTTACGGCTGGATTATACCTGTCGGGATAGCCACCGATGTGGGTCATCCACACATCTACTTGTTCGCATTTGAAGCGGAGATTTAGCGGATACGTTTGCCTAATGTCTTGACCGTCAATATTGCCGTATACACCCTTTAATGGTTTAAATGCCGCGAGTTGGTCTGCCAGTTCAATATTACCGAAATCACCGGCATGCCATATCTCGTCGACGTTTTCAAAGTGTTTGAAAACGGCGTCATCGAGGTAACTGTGGGTATCTGAAATCAGGCCTATTCGGGTCATGCTAGAAGATAGTGAAAAAATTCTTTAATGCAGCAATATACATTTCGCTGTACACTTTTGGTTCTTGATAAATCACGAACTTTGAATCATTAAGTTTGATATTATTTATTCCCAAAACTAAAATTTCCCTATGAGGTTTATCAGCTTCAAAAGACCGAATTGTGATCTTCTTCTGCAAGAATAAACCATTAATTACAGCCAATTCCTTCACCAATTCTGCTGCTTGCAGTGGCAATATCAACCAACACAAACCATTTTCAGTTAAGTGTTGAGATACTCCTATTATCAAACCTTCAAAAAAAACTTTATCTGTATGTTTCGCAACGGTTTTATTTGCCTTTGGCGATTCCAGTGAATTTATATGGAATGGTGGATTAGATACGATTAAATCATATTTCTTTTCCGGATGTTCTTCAAAATACGTTTCAAAGTCCTGATGGAATAGTCCTAACCGATCAGCAAACGGTGAGTTTTGGAAATTTTTAGTTGCTGTTAACGATGCAGGTTCATCAATCTCAATGGCGTCTATTTGTGCTGATGCAAATCTTTGGGCGAGCATTAGTGCAATTACACCTGTACCAGTGCCAATGTCCAATATATTTTGAGGATTGATAATCTCAGCCAATGCACCAAGTAATACGCCATCGGTATTGATTTTCATGGCGCAGCCTGTTTGGTTGACTGCGAATTGTTTGAATTGGAAAATGCCAGCCATAATTATAGCTCCACAAACTCAATAGGTAATCCATCCGGATCAGCAAAGAAGGTATAACGTTTGCCGGTGAATTCATCTATACGGATTGGCTCTACAACTATTCCATATTCTTTAATGTGGAATACTGCTTCATCAATATCATCTACCTCGAAAGCTAAATGGCGCAGGCCCGCAGCCTCTGGTCTTGATGGCCTTGCGGGAGGGTTGGGAAATGAGAAAAGCTCAATCTGGTATTGCCCAGCAATTTCCAGATCGAGCTTGTATGAATCTCTTTGTTCGCGGTAAACTTCGCGGACTATGTTTAAACCGAGTATTTCTGTATAAAAATGTTTCGACTTTTGGTAGTCGGTACAAATTATAGCGATGTGGTGTACCCGGTTCAGTTTTAGCATTATTCGCCCAAAATTTCGTGTAATACGTTATCATAAACCATTTTCAGGTCGGTGATATGGCCGAATGGCTCTTCATCAATATTCAGGAAACCAGCGTTAACGGTACCTAGCAAACTAAACTCAATTTCGCTGGTTGCCATCATTTCAATAAAGCGTTCCTGGTCATGAGGCGCGATACTTACCACTACCCTGCCCTGTGCCTCGCCGAATAAAAATGCATCCTTACGAATAGCACTATCAGTTTCAACATCAAAACCTAATTTGTTTGGCAATGCGGATTCAACCAAAGCAACATATAAACCACCATCGGCCACATCATGCGCCGATTGGATTACTTTATGTTTGATGAGTTGTTTAATCACCTGGTGCATGGCATATTCCTTGTCCAAATCAAAATATGGTGCCGGGGCAGCCAATATTTTATGCCATGATGCTAAATATTGTGATGAAGCAATATCGTTAACAGATTCACCAATCAGGTAAACTAAATCACCCGGCTGTTTAAAGTCCGAAGTCATTAAATTCGATATATCATCCATTACCCCTAACATACCAATAGTTGGTGTCGGGAAAACGGAACCGCCATCGGCAGATTGGTTATAAAAACTTACGTTACCACCGGTAACCGGGGTTTCAAATTTGAGACAAGCAGCGCTCATACCTTGTATGGCACTTACAAACTGCCAATAAACTTCAGGATTGTAAGGGTTACCAAAGTTAAGGCAATTGGTTATAGCAACCGGCTCGCCACCAGCGCAGGTAATATTACGGGCTGCTTCAGCTACCGCTATTTCGCAACCCTTTTTAGGGTCGGCGTAAACGTAGCGGGAGTTACAATCAGTAGTAATAACAATGGCTTTATCAGTACCCATAACCGCTACTACCGCGGCATCGCTTGGGCGATTGGTGGTCATGGTTGATACGCCTACCATTGAATCATACTGATCGGTTACCCAACGTTTTGAGGCAATGTTTGGATGTGATATTAAATGCTCAGCAACCGCTACTAAGTCAGCAGGTTCTTTTACATCTTCTATTTTAAATTCCTGGTTCTTTTTAAAGTACGCAGGCTCTTTGTATTCGCGTGTGTAAACCGGTGCGCCTCCGCCTAAAACTAAATCATCGGCAGGTACATCAGCCACTAGCTGACCTTTAACATAATATTGCAGGCGTTGGTTATCGGTAACCTCGCCAATAATAGCGCAGTTTAAATCCCATTTATCAAAAACAGCTTCTACTTCTGCTTCGCGGCCTTTATGTACCACGATCAGCATACGTTCCTGTGATTCAGAAAGCAGGATCTCGAAAGGTTTCATGTTTTCCTGGCGGGTTGGTACTTTATCTAAATCGATACGCATACCGTGCTCGCCTTTGGCCGACATTTCGGAGTTGGAGCAGATGATACCGGCAGCGCCCATATCCTGCATACCTACAACGGCACCTGTTTTTATCACTTCAAGCGTGGCTTCCAGTAATAATTTTTCCTGGAATGGATCACCTACCTGTACAGCAGGTAAATCATTTACCGAATCTTCGGTTATATCTTTTGATGCGAAAGCCGCACCATGTATACCATCTTTACCCGTTGCAGAACCCACAATGTAAACCGGGTTACCAACACCATATGACGTTGCAGATACGGTTTCGCCGGCTTTAACTATACCTGCAGAGAAAGCATTAACCAAAGGGTTAACATTGTAGCATTCATCAAAAAACAATTCGCCGCCTACTGTTGGGATACCAAAGGCATTACCGTAATGGCTGATACCTTTAACAACACCTTTAACTAACCATTTTGTACGATCCAATGCAAGATCACCAAAACGTAATGAGTTTAGCTGTGCTATTGGCCTTGCACCCATGGTAAATATATCGCGGTTTATACCACCTACGCCTGTAGCTGCACCTTGATATGGCTCTAACGCTGATGGGTGATTATGTGATTCTATTTTAAAAGCACAGCCAATGCCATCGCCTAAATCAACAAGACCGGCATTTTCTTCACCAGCTTTAGCCAGCATGCGCGGGCCGTCTTTAGGTAAGGTTTTTAGCCAGGTGATTGAGTTTTTGTATGAGCAATGCTCGCTCCACATTACCGAGAAGATAGAAAGTTCGGTAAAATTGGGAACGCGGCCCATTATTTCAATTATACGATCGTATTCTTCGGGTAACAGGCCTAAATCTTTGGCGGTTTCAACGGTGGTTAATTCCAGGTGCTCCAATGTATTTTTATTTATTTGAAAGGATGCGCAAAGGTAGGGAAAAAGGCGGAAAGCTGAAAGGTAAAATAGTGAATGGTGATTAGAGAGTAGTGATTAGTTACTCTTACATAACCATTCACTACCCTCTAATCACCATTCACCCTTACTATATATAATTGTCCCGGCTTTATGGCTCGTCTGATAGTTGGAAATTAATAGGGATGGTATATTGTACCCTAACCGGATGGCCGTTTTGGATACCCGGTTTCCAGGCTGGTGCCAGTTTTAAAACACGCAGGGCTTCTTCATCAAGCCCATAACCCACACCACGTTCAACTTTAAAATTTGACAGCTTACCATCTGCCTCAATAATAAAACTTACCCAAACTTTACCCTGAATATGTTGATCTATAGCCATATCGGGGTAACGCAGGTTTTTACTTAGAAATTTTGACCATGCCGATGCTCCGCCGTATGGGACAGGCATCACCTCAAGAAATTTAAAATCTGTTACAGCTGCGTTTTCCACCCCAGGACCCGCAGGGCCTGCAGCAGGGCCGGTATTAGTGGCAGGTGCATTTGCAGGGCCTTTCATATCGATAGGGCCAATTGCGCCGCTTTCCAGATCCTTATTTTTTGGAGGATCTATTGCTTTATGATCTTCAACCACAACTAGTGGCGCCGATTGGTGCATAGTAGTTGGTGTTGATATTATAGGAGCTACTGATGCCTTGATATGATTTAAAGGTTTTGGCGGAATAACTACCGGCGGTTTAACATATGTTGAAATATGCACAGGCGTATTTTTAAAAACTTCAACAGCTTTGGTTACCGCAGGCTTAATTAAAAACCCTAACATCAACACAGCGGAAATAACACTTATAAAAGCAATAAGCATTGCCTTTACCATTGTTCGCCCATTGTGTTGCCTTAATTCATAGGCGCCGTATTGTTTGTTACGGTTGTCGAATACAAGTTCGAGCCACTCAGACTTGTACAAATCAAATTTTGAGATAAGCATGGTTTGTGAAATTAAATTTTAAATAAAACGCTTTTACCTACTGTATATTTTACCATAGGGGCTAAATCCATCCTGGTTTAACACTTTTTAACATAGGATGATTTTATTAAGTTAATTCCATAAAAAAAGCTGCATATTTTTTATGCAGCTTTGTTAAAAATATGTTAAACTACTTATTACCAATCTTTTGTTGTAATAACTTTTTTCTTATCGCTCTTAATTGGCGCTGCCGAAACCATCAGCATATACTGTTTTAACCTGTCGCCAAATTGCTTGCTATAGTTACTTATTTGAATGGAGTAATTATTCAATTGCCCTTTTTCCAATTTAGCCGCCCCATTTTCTAAAGGAATATCAATACCTGGCTGAGGTACCGAATTGCCATAACGATCCACATAATAGGGTGTAAAAACAAAATCGGTTAACCAGTACCTGTACTTTTGATCCTTATATTCAATATTAAAGGTATAATTCACTTCGCCATCAATATGTTTGGCGGCACTAATCCCGGTAAGCATTAATAATTTTCCTGTACCGGTAATACTTTCAGGCAATTCATTTTTATTTACCTTATTCTTGGGGTAATTTATCTTCAAGAAATATGCGGCTCTATTTTGAAAGGTATCTACCGTTAATCCCGGCTGCGGCACCACCTGGTAATAAATATATTTATTATGCTCATCAATTGATAACAGATCCTTCTGAGCAACTGCCGATTTAACTGCCAGTAAGCATAACAAAGCAATAAATAGTTTTTTCATTTTATAAAGATAAAAAGCCGCTCCGAATATCCGGGCGGCTTCTTCATTAAAAATATAACGAGGTCACGTTAAAATGCGTAAACAGCAGCTAACACAAATTGTGAAGCCGAGGTTGTAGGTGCTAAGTTACTATCAGTAAATTCAGAGTATTGTTTTTTGTTAACATTATCAAGCCTTACTTCAGGAATAAAAGTTAACGGACCTGCTTTAATATTAGCAGTTAAAGTAGATCCGAGTACTGAACCACCCGGAAGTGGACCTGCAAGAACATATGTTGAGCCTGCATCTACGGTTTTAGCTTTGAAATATTCTTCTCTCAAACCAAGGGTTACCGCTTTTGATACAGCTAACTGCGGATATAAAGCTACACCACTGAAACCACCACCATAATGAGATGGAGAGAAAGTAGCAGCATTTAAGCCCAATTTAAACGCAGTGGTTATTTGGTAAGCAGTGGTTAAATCAAATTCAGTACCTGAAGTTGGGCCGGTTGCAACGTTTAAGTAAGCAGTCCAGTTTTTAACCGGTGTGATGGTTAACTGGGCACCAAATGTAGATACATCATGTTCTGATGTGTAAGCATTCCACTCATCATTAAATATACCTGCCATTAAACTTACTTTATCGCTAAATGCATAAGTTAATTTAAAACCTGCATTTTGGAACGGGCCGTTAGTAAACAGGTAAGAGGTTGAGTAGTTAAAGTTTCCAGCTGGAGAAATTACCTCATAACCAATAAATGTTGACATATAACCTGCAGTTGCATTCAATTTAGACGTAAGGTTGTATGATACATATAAGTTTTGGATATGATAACCTGAAGTTGGAATAGACTGATCATTACGCGGGCCAAATGATAATTCGCCTACAAATGATGCATTACCAACAGTTTTCTTTAAGCCTAAATCGATCATACCTATTGATACAGAGTTATTGTCAGATGCAAAACTGGTTGGGATATTTGCATGGCCTGATAAATCATCTTTATAATAAGTATCCACAGATCCGTAAAGCACTAAAGGAGCATCCGCAGTAGTTTTAACCGTGTCCTGGGCTTTTGATGCATAACTAAAGGCAGAAGCAGCAAGTAATAAAAGTAAAAGTTTCTTTTTCATTTTTGGGGATTGTTAATAGGGTTAATTATAAGTTGAGGGTTGATTTTTTCGAATAAACGGCACATGGTTGTAATTGATGGCGCTTTGCTGTACCAAACAGGTGCCACGAATTTAAAAATCTTATCAAGTAGCTCGTTTTTAATTATTTATAATAAACAGGTTGAAATTTATAAAACAATAAGAAGCCTATCCCATAAAAAATGATGGGTAAATGATAATTTTCAGTAAGGATAAAAGGGGTGTAAAAACCCTGCGCGATTAACGCGCAGGGCATTATAATAATGTATTATGCAGATACAGTGGATTTTTCGAACAATCCGTTTATACTGATCTCATCATCTTGTGCTGGGTAAACTTCCATGCCATGATCAAATATGTCAAGGCCGCTTAGCTCACCATGTTCTTCAACACGTAGTTTCCAAGGATGTGGTAATTTATTAATAACGTACATCATAATAAAAGTTATAACAAATACCGCTATCGCAATAGTAAATGTACCTATAGCCTGCGCTTTAAGTACACTTGCATCTCCACCGTAGAACAAACCTTTTACAAGGTTAGGGGCAGTAGTATCAGCACCTGTAGGGCCGGTAACACCGTATTCGCCGGTTGCAAATAAACCTAGAGATAATGTACCCCAGATACCTGCGAAACCGTGTACAGAAACTGCACCAACCGGATCATCAATACGGAAATACTCTAGTAAATACATACCGCCAAACACTACAAAACCTGCAACGCCACCTAATATTAAGGCGCCAAGCGGGCTAACCCAGTAACAAGGGCAAGTGATAGCAACAAGGCCTGCTAAGGTACCGTTTAAGGTGAAACCCAAATCGAATTTACCTTTAGTAGTTCCCCACCATAAGCCAGCGAACATAGCTGTCATACCGCCACCGCAAGCTGCAAGTGTAGTATTAGTAGCAATACGACCTATACCTTGAGCATCCATTGCTGAAAGAGAGCTTCCAGGGTTGAAGCCGTACCAGCCAAACCATAGTATAAATGTACCTACAGCGGCCATAAGCATATTGTGTCCCGGTGGCATACCGCCTTTTTCTTTATCATCCCGTGCGAATATCCTACCCAAACGCGGGCCTAAAACTATAGCTCCTGCCAGCGAAGCAACCCCACCAATAGTGTGTACTACAGTTGAACCTGCAAAGTCGCGGAAACCTTGGCCTAAAGCAGTGTAGAAATGTCCGGCTGTGCCCATTAAGGCCAACCATCCATCAGGACCCCAAGCCCAGTGACCAATGATAGGATAGATAAAGCCTGTGATACCAATAGAGTAAAGAATATCTCCACGGAAACTGGTACGGCCGATCATCGCGCCTGAAACAATTGTTGAGCAGGTATCAGCAAAAGCATACTGGAATATCCAGTGAGCTATTACAGGAATACCTGTACCTGAATATGTTGCAGGAGTATTTTGTAAGAAGAACCATGATCCGTCAGCTTTTAATGAAGGATCTCCATGCCAGCCGATGAAACCATTGCCCCAACCAAACATAAAGGCGTAGCCAATAGCGTAAAATAAAATACCGCAAAGACAGGTATCGAACATACACTCCATCAAAACGTTAACAGTTTCGCGTTTGCGGGCAAAACCAGCCTCAAGCATAACGAAACCAGCCTGCATACCAAATACAAGGAATGCCGCTACTAATGTCCATGCTGTGTTGATTGAATTCATCATTGATGTTTCCAGATCGGTAGGTTTTGGAGGTGCAGCGGCTGCAGCGTGTGCTGAAGTACCAAGCAAGCCGGGCAATGTTACCATTGCAACCAAAACTGCCAGCAATCCCAACATTTTCCCTGTAAAAATAGTCGCACCCAGCGCCCATTTCTCCCGCGTCAGCTCTTTGAGCGAGCCGAGTAAGTTGTGCTTTGTAGAATTTACTTTCATCGTTTGTTTGTTTAATTTAGTTTGATTTGATTGTTTTTAGTTTAATTATATAAAAATGTAAGAGGGTTGCATTTTTTAATAAATATCATGGTCAGTTTTTGCATTAGTTTTATTAAAAGTATTGGTTAAACCATCCTTTCTTTAAAACTTTCATAAAACTATGCATGAAATTTAACAAAAACAAATTTTAACCTTAAAAAAATTGTTAAAATTTCAATATTTATCAATATTTTAAAAAACATATCAATTTTAGTGTCGATTTTAAAAAGTTTTTATCTGTTAACAAAAAGTAATTATAAAATTAACAATCAAAACTCATTTAAAACTGTCTTTTTTAACAAACAGTGTCAATTTTTTAATAAATTTATTAATTATAACTACGTTTTAAGACAAAACAATGGCTATAAAACTCAAAATAGCATGAAAAACTGTTATAATTTTATAAAAAAAATGAAAAATTGAGTTTTTTATTAAAAAAACACCAGACTGTTTAATTTAGATTAAAACACTGTATAAAATTTAAATGATAATTCTATTTTTGATGTAAACCGAATAATTTAAAAACCCTTACATGTCTAACATCCGATTTCAAGCGCTCAGGACCGTACAGAGCAGGACGATACCTGAAGTAAAAATACCTTTTCAAAAAATCTCTGATTTTTTTGGTGCCAATGTTTTCGATAAAAAGAAAATGAAGGAGTATCTTTCAACAGATGCTTACCAGGGAATTATCAATTCAATAGAAAAAGGTGAGCCCATCCCCCGGGATATGGCTGAGCAAGTAGCATCGGCTATGAAATCATGGGCATTAGGCAAGGGCGCTACACATTATACACACTGGTTTCAACCACTTACCGGCACTACGGCCGAGAAACATGACGCTTTTTTTGAGCCATCAGAAGATGGTACCGGAATTGAAAAGTTTTCGGGCGATGCTTTAGCACAACAAGAGCCGGATGCATCCAGCTTTCCAAGCGGGGGGATACGCAATACCTTTGAAGCGCGTGGCTATACTGCCTGGGACCCATCATCCCCGGCATTTATAATGGCGCGTACCTTATGTATACCAACTGTGTTTGTATCCTATACCGGTGAAGCGCTTGATTATAAAGTACCATTATTAAAGGCATTAAGCGTTTTAGATAAAGCGGCTATTGACGTTTGCCATTACTTTGATAAAAGCATCGAAAAAGTAAACGCGTCATTAGGTATTGAGCAGGAGTATTTTTTGGTTGATATAGCCTTATATAATGCTCGCCCCGATCTGCATTTAACCGGCCGTACGTTATTCGGGCATATGTCGGCTAAAAACCAGCAGTTAGAGGATCATTACTTCGGATCGATACCTGAACGGGTTTACGCCTTTATGCAGGATATGGAAACCGAAGCTTTATTATTAGGCATACCGCTTAAAACACGCCATAACGAGGTTGCCCCATCGCAATTTGAATGCGCACCTATATATGAAGAGATAAATTTAGCCATCGACCACAACCAACTATTGATGGATTTGATGGACAGGGTAGCAAAACGTCATAACTTTAAAGTATTACTACACGAGAAGCCTTATGCAGGCATCAACGGCTCGGGCAAGCATAATAACTGGTCGTTGATTACCAATACCGGTAAAAACTTGTTATCGCCGGGCAAAACGCCGAAAAACAACTTGATGTTCCTTACCTTTTTTGTAAATACCATCAGGGCGGTATATGAGCACGCGGATTTACTGAGGGCATCCATCGCATCGGTTAATAATGATCATCGTTTAGGGGCGAGTGAAGCGCCGCCTGCTATCATGTCGATATTCTTAGGAAGTCAATTGAGCGAAGTACTGGATGAGATAGAAACATCAAGGATCAGCAAAATAATTAAGGACGATGCTTTATTATGGCAAGGCATCCCTAAGATACCACAGATATTAAAGGATAATACCGACAGAAACCGTACCTCGCCATTTGCGTTTACGGGAAATAAATTTGAGTTCCGCGCGGTGGGTTCATCGGCCAACTCGGCAGCGCCTATGACCACGCTTAACCTTATTGTGGCTGATCAGCTTAAAAAGTTTAAAGTTGACGTTGATAAACTGCTAAAAAAGGGTGAGAAAAAGGATGTGGCGATATTAACTATCATCAAACGCTACATTAAGGAATCAAAAAAGATCCGTTTTGAGGGTAATGGTTATAGCGACGACTGGGAGAAGCTTGCTGAAGAAAGAGGTTTATCAAACATCAAAACCACGCCTAAAGCGCTTGATGTAATGATCTCGGAAAAATCAGAGATTTTGTTCAAAGAAACGGGTTTATTCACATCTCGCGAAGCGCATGCCCGCCATGAAATTTTACTGGAAAGTTTCTACAAAAAACTACAGATAGAAGCCCGTGTGATGGGTGAGCTTGCCAATAATGTTATTTTACCGGCGGCACTATCCTACCAAACCAAACTGATTGAAAATGTTAAGGGATTAAAAGAACTTGGCTTATCGGCAGAGTTATACAAAACCCAGCTGGATATTATCACCAGGATATCGGAACATATCAACGAGATACGAACTGATGTAGATAACATGGTTCAGGAACGTAAAAAAGCCAATAACATTGAGAATTTACGTGATAAGGCTATCGCTTATGATGAAAAGGTAAAAGCCTATTTCGCGCCGATACGCTACCATGTAGATAAGCTGGAGCAATTGGTTGATGATTCGGTTTGGCCGCTGCCTAAGTTTAGGGAGTTGTTGTTTATATAAGTCTGACCAGGATTAATTTGATCACAAGGATGTTCAAACGCCGCAGGGTCTTTTTCAGAAGACTCTGCGGAAACAAATGAATATGAATAGCGAAGATTATATCCCAAAAAACTATGGTGATGTTGCAGCTGTTGACCGTCTCAAGCGTTTACCGTTTGAATCTGTCAGGAAAGATATTCCGGCATTGTTGGAGTGGTTACAGGATGGACATTGGTATGTGGCTGAGGGTATCGCCAAATATTTACTCCCACATGTTAATGAAATAGCACAAGATTTGCTATTTATTTTTGATGGAGAGGACAGCATGTGGAAGTATTGTATTATTAATATTTTGATCGCTCGATCACCGAATAAACTTTCACCGTCATTAGTAGAAGCTTTAAAGAGAATTGCTGATCATCCCTCAAAAATAGATGCTGAAGATACTGTTGACGATGCAGCAAAAGCAGTAATTGCAAATAAAGTCTTATGCGGTTAGGTCGTTGCTGCCCAATAGATTTATCCTATAAATCCGTTGTTTACTCCTGCTTCAGACTATATCTTAGCGAAAAGATCTGTTTCTTTATGTTGCTTGATAATCAGATCGCGGTATTTGGAAAGCAGAGCTGATTTAGATATAAAACCTAAAAACACACCATCTTTAACTACCGGAAGCTGCCAGGCATCCAGCGCATCAAAAACTTCCATAATGCTGCTTACCGGTTGGTTATAATCAATTATAGTAGGCGGAGGGGTCATGATCTCTTCAATCGTGGCGGAAGACGCCCGTTGGTTGAATAATTGCTTACGGATCTGATCCATCAGGATCACACCCTCCATCTCCCCTTCATCATCCAAAACAGCAAAAATATTCGCATCGGTATTGGACAGGATATGATAAAAATCGCTGATTAACATTGATTTGTTTAACACATTAGAGCTTTTATTAATAATGCTATCTAACCTAATGGCATCAAGCATATTAAAATCATGGTCGGGGTACAGCTTTTGCTCGTGGATCAATTCCTTCCAGTACATATTGTATGGATTGTATATGCGGGATATAACATAAGAGATTGCTGAAACGATCATCAACGGAATAAACAATACATAGCCGCCCGTTATTTCGGCAATAAGGAATATAGCGGTTAGTGGGGCATGCATTACACCGCTTAATGCGCCTGCCATGCCTACCGCTATAAAATTACTTACACTTAAATGCACCAAACCTGTTTGGTTTACTGCAAAGGCTACAAATAATCCTAAAAAAGCCCCCGTAAACATTGTTGGGGCAAATGTACCACCATTACCACCGGACCCGATTGTAATGCCGGCAGCCACAATTTTCATAAATACCAACCCGGCTATAAACAACAACATTACCAATGGATAATCTAACCACCTGGTAAACAATGTTTCGTTTTTTAAGGCGTCAATATTACCATTTAATATGCCTTGCAAGTGGCTATACCCCTCGCCAAACAAGGCCGGGAATATCATAATGATAACACCTAATATTAAGCCGCCTGCTAATGCCCTTTGATAGCGGTTATATTTTTTAAATATACCGTGCTCTAATTTACCGGCTACCTTAGATATATATACGGAGATCCACCCGCTGAATAAACCAAGTATTACATAAAATGGTATTGCATTTAAAACCCAGCCACCTGTTACCAGGTGAAAAAGCTGGCCCGAATACAATAATTTAGATACCACCACGCCTGTTGCCGAGGCTATTAATAAGGGAATAAATGTGGGGATAGTTATCTCGCCTATCAATATCTCTAATGAAAACAATACCCCTGCAATAGGGCTGTTAAACACCGCGGCAATACCTGCCGAAGCACCCGCAGCTATTAAAACTGTTTTTTCGTATGGGCTTAGATTGAAAAATTTACCTGTGTTTGAGCCCAATGCCGCACCCATTACTACAATTGGCGCTTCCAACCCTGATGAGCCGCCGAAACCAACCGTTAGTGAACTTGTTGCCAGATGGGCATAAACATTATTTATTTTAATATTTGAACGGTTACGTTTTATATTGATGATAACACGGCCAATGCCTTTTTCGATATGATCGCGGTTGATGACGTGCTGGTAAAAAACAGTGAGCAGGATACCTAACGCCGGTAAAAACGCAAAAGCTAAATGATAATACAGATGGGCGGCAATATCTTTGCTCAGTTCTTCCATTAAACCTACCACATACTTTAATAGAATAGCGGCTAAACCACCTAAAAGGCCAACTACAACACTACAATAAATTAAAAAATTACGCTGTATGTTCCTTTTTAAACGCCATTTATTTATTTTGTTGGCGATCCTTTTTGCTAACTTAATGTACCCCGGATACTGCAAAGTAGTTGATTTGAGTTTGATAAAAATTAATAAGCACTATATTTGCCCATGATTTCTTCGCAAAGATATGATCTCCGAGGCGTATCCGCATCAAAAGATGATGTACATAATGCAATTAAAAATATCGATAAGGGTATTTTTCCGAAAGCCTTTTGCAAAATAGTGCCTGATATATTAACCAACGACGACGCGTATTGCAATATTATGCATGCTGATGGGGCGGGTACAAAATCGTCACTGGCCTATACTTACTGGAAAGAGACCGGTGATATATCCGTATGGCGCGGCATAGCACAGGATGCTATTATTATGAATTTAGATGACCTGCTTTGTGTGGGTGCTATTGATAATATTTTGCTATCATCAACCATCGGCAGAAACAAAAACCTGATTCCGGGTGATGTTATTGCTGCAATTATTAACGGCACAGAAGAGATTTTGGCTGAGTTGAGAGATGCCGGCATAGGTATTTATTCAACCGGTGGCGAAACGGCTGATGTGGGCGATTTGGTTCGCACCATTATTGTGGATTCCACGGTTACCTGCCGCATGAAGCGTGATGAGGTAATATCAAACCATAATATTAAACCCGGTGATGTGATTGTTGGTCTTACCTCCTACGGACAGGCTACCTACGAAAAGGAATATAATGGCGGTATGGGTTCAAACGGCCTTACCTCGGCAAGGCACGATGTTTTTAATAAATCGATAGCCGAAAAATATCCCGAAAGCTATGATGCGGCAGTACCATTTGATTTGGTATTCTCCGGCAGTAAAAAATTAACCGATATGGTTGATATTGGCAACGGCCAGTCTATTACCGCGGGTAAGTTGGTATTATCCCCGACACGCACCTATGCCCCTATCATCAAAAAAATGCTTGACGGCTACCGCAGTCAGATACATGGCATGGTGCATTGCAGTGGCGGCGCGCAAACCAAAGTATTGCATTTTATTGATGACTTACATATCATCAAAAACAACCTGTTCCCGGTGCCTCCTTTATTTAAACTGATACAGGAAGAATCAAAAACCAGCTGGCAGGAAATGTACAAGGTATTTAATATGGGGCACCGTATGGAATTATACGTACCGCAGGAAATTGCAAAGGATCTGATCGATATATCAAAAAGTTTTGGTGTAGATGCCCAAATCATTGGCCGTGTTGAGGCTGCTGATAAAAAGCAAGTAACTATCCAATCGGAATTTGGCGAGTTTATTTACAACTAAAATCCGATTTTATTATAAAAAAGAAAAGCCCCGAATTTCGGGGCTTTTCTTTTTTATAATAATCTGAATAATAATTATTGCGAGGCAAGCCAAGCTGTACCAGTCCATGTAAAGCCAAGCGGATTAGGCGCAGGGCTGCTGTAATTAGGGAACGAAATCTGGTAAAGTGTACCTGTTGCAGGGGTTGGGAAATCAACAGTTAAGCACTCTATTACAGCTGCATCCATATCAGATGTAGCCCAGGCACTGCTAAAGTCACCATATGATGTAAGGTTTGCTTTAGCCGCTGTTGTACCTGCTGCTCCTTTTTCAATTATTGCAATATCAGCAGTGGTTAATGCGTAGCTTACAACCGGCTCCGGTTTCCATACGCCATTAGCTTTGATGAAGGTTGCAGAAGCTGTAGTTGCAAATGGCACTACAAAGCTGGTACCATTCCATTGTAAAGGTTGTACCCTTTGGTAATCTGCTGTTGCACTTACATAGTAGTTATAACTAACGTAAATAATATCATTTTTCTTTATGGTATCAGTTACAGTTGGATCAACATTAGCTAATGCAGCCATTGTTTGTGGTATGTTAGTGAAAGCTGAAGTAAACTGATCATATTTACCCACTCCTAAAGTTGTGTATTGCGCAGGTTGTATCATATATATTTGACGCCACGCACCATCGGTATATAAAAATGAATATGGAACCGCAGGGGTAGTACCTGTTGGATAGATAGTCCAACTTACAACTTTAAGCGTATTGTTGGCAGGACTTGGGAATTTGTATGGTAGCCACGTTAATAACTGCGCTACACTAAAATCAGTGTATTTGTTGCCTGGTAACAATAAATAATCTGCAGCTGTAAGTGCATAATAAGCATTGGTGCCCGTATCTGTACCTGCTGTAGTTACTTTATAGGTAGTATCAACTGCTTTAAAGTAAAGAGCAGTTTGGTTGTAAGTTACCTTTGCAGTTGAACCGTTTGCCGGAGTAACATACTCAGTGTTTAATATCTGTGGAATATATGTATTCGCATCAGCCAGATCATCAAAAGTTAAACTGGTTTTTGGGTAACCTGAGGCCAGTTTTGAATAATCAGTTGCCGTAAGTGTTATGTTAAGGCTTTGTTTTATACCAGTGTACGGCGTATTTGTACTGCTTTGCAACGCTGGTTCTTTCTGACATGCTGCTAAACCAAGCACGCCAGCAATTAGTAAATAATATATCTTTTTCATATTCAGTTTTTTATTATTAGAACCTAATTTTAAGAGTTGTTGTAAATGTTCTTGCCAGCATATAATCAACAAGCAGGTTACCACCGCCTATGGCGCCGCTTCCAGCAACGTCTTCTGCATCAGTTATTACTTTTGAGTTCAGCAAATTATTTACATTACCAATCAGTTCAGCATCAAAACCATTCATTTTAAACTTGTAAGCCGCGTTCATTTTCCATAAAGCATAATTAGGAAGTATATACGGCTTTTGATCCGGATGAATATAGTTAGTAAACGGAACGTAAGAAGTATAATTCCAGTAGTAGTTACATGAAACTCCTATTCTTAATTGCGGTACAACTTTTATCTCAGCAAATCCCTGCATCATATCCATAGGTGTATCACCTATTTTTTGATTCTTCAAGAACACTTCAGGCTGAGTAGCAGTAACTTGTCCTGAAGAGTTAACCGCTGATGCAGGACCTGCATTTGCAGTATAGTAGTTATCCTCCAAAGTAAGCATACCACCAACCAATACTTGTTGTACAGGCCTGTAGTTTAATTCTAACTCAATACCTTGATATATAGCATTAACACCTGCAACGTTTACAGTAGTTACATCACCTGTATTAATGTCAGTTAAGTTCTGAGCTAAAGATCTGTCGTTATAATACGTTCTATAAGCATCAAGCTTTAAGCTGAAAGTTGATATTTTATAGTGATAACCTAATTCATAATCGAATAACTTTTCAGTTATAGCTTTATTATTGATCACGTTGGTATAATCCTCAAACACACCGGCGAAGTATGGTGGTTTAGTTAAATAGCCTACGTTAGCAAATACGTTCATTTCTGAATTGATGTTATAGTTTGCACCACCTTTAGCCTGGTAGGTAGTGAAGCTTACCCATTTGCTTTTTTGTGCCGGATCGCTATCAAGATAATTGAAGTAATCTCTTCTTGCGTCAGCATCTTCAGATCCTGATAAAGTTACAAAAGCTGTAAAGTTGTTTTTTGAATACTCAGCCTGAGCAAACGCACCGCCTGATTCCACATAATCACGATTATAATAATCGATTTTACCGCCAACACCTACATTGTCAATAGGATCATTAATATTACCTACTCCGGTACCTTTAGCTGTACTGCCCGAACGGTCATATGCTACATAGTTTCCACCTAAAAGGTCGTCAACTCTATCGTAGTGATTTCCTACATAGTATCTTAAGTCGATACCTGCAGAAAGGTCTATATATTTACCTAATAAAGTTCTGTAAGTGCTTCTTAAACCAGCCCAATCAGTTTGTGAATGTGAATCGTATGCATACAAGGTTGAAGCACCGTCAGGATTAGCGGCGTTAGTTGCTTCAATTGCAGTATAATTAATAGGAGTATAAATATTACCTGACCTTGGAAGCGTGCTAAGGTTTGAACCCGATGGGTACATTAAACCGCCACCACCGCCATCACCAATCATACCGTATAATACAGTTGATAAACTTGATTTTGAATTGATAGACCACTCATGGTTGATAGACAGAATCGGCTCGCTATAAAAGTTATTATAAGGATTATAGGTTTGACCGTCTTTGTAACCAAAATAATTATTATAGGCAGTACCTTGAGGTGCACCCTCGTAACCACCAACTAAGGTTGTACCATTTAAATAAGGTTGCAATGGCTGCTCAGGTCTCTGACCGTGAGTTTGGTTAGTACCAATTAACGTTAATGAGATAGTTTGTGATGGAGTTAATATTTTAGAAAGGTTAAAGAAGTAATCATAACCTTTAAAAGTTGATCCGTCAAACGGAAAAGCTCCTTCTGTACGTGAGCCTTCAAAGGTCGCAGCCCAACCGCCAGCGGTTAAACCTGTAGAAACCATAACAGCAGTTTTGTTATACCCGTCAGAACCAATACCTTCTGATACAAATCCTCCGGCTTGCTGATCAGTAGTACGCGTGGTAACATTTACAGTACCACCAAATGCCGGAACAATAATTTTATTTGCACCTAAACCACGCTGAACTTGTATAGAACGTGCAACATCAGTAATACCTGAAAAATCAGACCAATATAATGCGCCTGTTTCAGGATCATTTACCGGGATACCGTTTACCGTATAAGCTACGTTACCATTACCTGAACGGCTTGAGAAACCCCTGATACTGATACGCTGATCGCCGTAACCGCCGTCGCCATCTGTAGCAAATACGCCCGGTACACCAATTAACAAGTCGGGTATATCTCCATTACCAATGTGCTCATCAATAAATTCCTGGTTGATTGTTGTAACAGCAACCGGAGTTTTTCTGTCGATAGCAACGTCAGCGGTGATCGTAACCTCTTTCATTGAAGATGAATTCGGGCTTAATTGAACGGTGCCTAAATTTTTATCTGCATCGCCAATGTTGAATGTTTGTGGCACATAACCAACAAAAGTAACTACTATTGTTTGGCTACCAGCCGGCACTTTAAGCTTGAATGAGCCATCTAATGAGGCTGTAGTAGCGGTTGTATTTCCTTTTACAACAATAGTGGCACCTACCAAAGGTTCACGTGTTATTGTATCAATTACTTTACCTGTAATGTGGACCTGGGCATTTGCAACTTGTGCCAATGCCGCGCACATTGTAAAAACGGAAATGAACAATGAGAGTAAATACTTCCTCATACTTTGCTTTGTTTTTATGAATTAATGATTCAGTTGATTAGCGGCAAAGATAATTGGCAGAACCTTAGCCAATATTAACTCAATATTAACAAACGTTGAATATTTATTAACATTAACGATTTTTATTAAGTAAGTTTTTAACCGAAAGTGCCTTTAAATGAAAAAATCGCACATTTGGTAGAAATTCTGAGTTTTCACCAATCAACGTTGTAACAAAATTGTTACAAAACAATAAATTCCAATCAACTGTAATTGAACGTGTTAAATAATATGAAAATATAACAAAAAAGCCGGCATAAGCCGGCTTTTTACATTGCGAGTTAACAGTAACTTAATTAAAAATATACCTTAAACCTAGTTGTGCCTGGTAACGTGATAGTTGAGAAACATCGTTTATAAATGATGTTGTTACCGGCGTGTTGGTGGTTTTATTCAATAAAGGGAATGAATAAGTAGGAGCCCCGGCTGAGTTAAGACCTACGTAGTGAAGTATAGTGGTATTACCTGTTGATACCCCATTAAATGAATCCTGGTACAATCCCCAGTTTTTATTTAATAAGTTACCTACGTTAATAATATCCAATGATACCTCAAGCGTGTTTTTAGATTTACCCGCCCTAACATAAAAATCCTGAACAACCTTAAAGTCGAACCTTTTGTAGTATGGTAATATTACGCCGTTTCTTTGAGCGAATTGCCCTCTGTGGCTTTTCAGATATTTATCCTGATTAATAAATGCATTTAACTGCGACCATTGTGTTTGGGCAGTACCCGGGTTAGTTGATGGATCAGGTACTAAAATAATGTCATTTTGAGTTTTGGGGATGTACATTAAATCATTTGTAGCACCATCATTATTAGGGTCGCCGCTGGTGATGTATGATACCGCCCCATTATTAGCCATCTCAAATAATAAGCCTACAGATGTAGCACCGTGGCCAAAATAGTCCTTTTTGTACATTAAGGAGCCTATTACACGGTTAGGCTGAACATATGTACTATTTGAAAGGTTATCGCCATTCGGGTTGCCTGCTACATCGCGCGAGCTCCATATAGTGCTTGCTGTTGAACCTCCATCATTAACATCCAGTGAACCGCTATGGGTATAGGCAACGTTAAAATAGAAACCGCCAACAAATGTTTTTTGTAATTGGCCGGTAACGAAGTATGAATCGCCTTTATTAGTATTTGTCAGATAATACAAACCTGTGATTGATGGATTTGCCGCTGTAGCCGCAGATGCCGCAGGAGTTGTATTTTTTGATGTATAGCGAATTTGACCACCTGAGTTAGGTAAAGTCGCGTATCCATTAGATAATACTAAGTTTTCAGTATAGATAGCATTGATATCTTTGGTATAAGCGCCTTCAAGTGTTGCTACAACGCCCCAGCCTAACTTTTGGTCGATGGCCAGGTTAGATCTGAATACTTTAGGGTATTTAAGGTTTGGATCAGTAATATCCAGCTCATAAGAAGTATTTGCAGCAGCAGCACCTATCGGGTGGTTTGCATTAACATTTGGATTAAATATTAACTGGCTATTTTGAGCCGCTGTATTACCAGCCGCACCTTTCACTACAGTATATGAGCCAAATAACACACCATTATTTGATGCCTGGTTTGATATCCAAACAAAAGGAACTGTACCTGAGAATAAACCAGTACCACCGCGAACCTGAGTTGAACCATCGCCATTTACATCCCAGTTAAAGCCAACTCGTGGTGATAATTGAACACGGTTTTTTGGCAATACTGATGGATTAACTTGTATACCTTGCTGGAAAGTAAGGCCGGTAACATTATTGTTTTGCGGTAATGATGTTGGGAAAGCATCATAATCCGCCCTGATACCGTAGGTTAACCTGATGTTATCTGTTATATGATATTTATCCTGTGCGTATACGCTATATATACCTGCGCTAATTTTAGCATAAGGTAAAGAACCACCAGCTGCAGAATAACGAACTGTATATGCTGCTGCAGGTAAACCATGCAAGAAATCATAAGCCGAGTTATAAGTATATAAACCATTATAATCGGGCGCGAAACCATTTTTATAGCTTTGTATCTGGTCGCTGGTACCAAAAGTAAACTCGTGTTTGCCTGCGTATAAAGTCAAGTCATCAGAAAACTGGCCTATGTTGGTGTATAATAAGTTACCAACAGTATAAAGCTCAGAACCAAAACTTGTTTCAACAGCGGTAGATTTAACAACATCAGTTGCGGTACCTTCTGATGTACTGTTGCCAATATCAACAAAAGGGATGCTTTCGCCGCCTAATGCGGTACGAAAATCCCTTAAGGCAGAGTACCCGATAGTAGCCCTGTTTGATAAGCTACTGCTTATACGGCTATCCAACTCAATAATACCTATGTTAAAGTTGTTGTTAATCCGGTATCCTGAACCATAAAAAGGCAAACTGTTTACACCTGCATCGCGGGTACTTCCATACCCAACGGCGGTAGTACCGTTTGAATTTGATATACCTGAGTTGCTTGGCGGGTGATCTCCGTAAGATTTCAGGTAAAAGTATTTAGCACTTAAAGTATTGTTTTTGTCGATATTCCAGTCGATTTTTACAGTTACTTTATCGCTGTAGGTATCAAAACTATAACCCTGGTAAGGGCCTGCATTGTAACCGTAATGTTGGGCAAGATAGTTTTTGATTGAATCGAGTGTTGAGGCTTTAGCTTGTGATACAGAACCGCTGGCTCCTGAACCGGTAGCTACGTAAGGCGTAGCTGGTTGGCTTATACGTTCCTCTTCGCCGGATATAAAATAAAATAATTTGTTTTTAATAATGGGACCACCGAAGCTTGCACCTACCTGGTGATAGTTAAAAGGTGTTTGTGTAACGTTTGTACTACCCGCGCTATAACCGGTAAGGCCGGTACTGCGCAAATAATCATAAACAGTTGCTTTAAATTCGTTAGTACCTGATTTTACAACGGTGTTAACACCTGCACCTGTAAAGTTACCCTGACGAACGTCATAAGGCGCGATATCAACCTGAATCTGATCAATCGCATCTAATGAGATGGGTTGTGAGTTGGTTTGGCCGCCAAGCGTACTTGCTAAACCAAAAGAGTTATTGAACAATGCACCATCTACGGTAATATTGTTAAATAAGCTACTGCGGCCGCCAAAACTTAATCCGTTTGCCGATGGGGCAAGTTTCGTAAAATCACTTAATGAGCGGTTTAATGTAGGTAACCCATCAATTTGCGAACGGCTTACTGTTTCGCGGGCACCTGTGCGCGATGAGTTGATCACTTTTCCGCTGGTACCTGAAATTTTCACTTCAGATAAGGTGGTGCTGCTTTCGGTTAGTTTAGCATCAATGTGTTGATCCTGCCCGATTGATAAAGTAATGTTTTCTTCAATAAAATCGGTGTATCCTACAAATGATACTTTAAAAGTGTAAGGGCCACCTACTCTTAAGTTAGGTAAGTTGAACCGGCCGTCGGCACGGCTTCCGGTAGAGTATACCGTTCCGGTTGGGATGTGTGTAACAATAATTGTGGCGCCGGGTATCGGGCCTTTACTATCGCTTACGATACCGTTGATTGATGCGGTTGTTACACCTTGCGCGCTGGCATTTTTCGAAGCGAAAAATGATACACACGTGACTAGTAAAAATAGAAGTAAATGCTTCCTCATACTTTGTTGTTTTGTGTTAATGATAAGTCAGTTAATTGCAACAAAAATAATACATCCCGGTATCAATAATGTTACATTAATATTAATACTGATTAAATATTTATTAACAATAAACACAAAATCAACACGATATGTTAAAAAATAGGTCAAATACCTATCAAACTAGTATTTATCCATATTTTTAATATTTGTCTGCCAGCCTCATTCATAACGTCATTTTAATCTGAAAATCCTATTATTTAGTACTGTGGGGTAGCATTTTTGCATATCGGGCTATTTACTTAGCTTTGCGCTAATTATATACATCATAAATAAAAGCATGAACTACGATTTAATTGTTATAGGGTCGGGCCCGGGTGGTTACGTAGCTGCCATTCGCGCTTCCCAATTGGGTTTAAAAACAGCAATAATTGAAAAGGAATCCCTTGGCGGAATATGCCTTAACTGGGGTTGTATACCTACCAAAGCGTTATTAAAAAGCGCCCAGGTATTTGAATACCTTAACCATGCTGCCGATTATGGCATTACTGTAAATGGTGGCGAAGTTAACTTTGAGGCTATCATAAAAAGAAGCCGCGGCGTTGCCGATGGTATGAGTAAAGGCGTTCAGTTTTTGATGAAGAAAAACAAAATTGACGTAATAAACGGCTTCGGTAAAATAAAAAGCAAAGGTGTTGTTGAAGTAAAAGGCAGCAATGGCGTTATACAAGAAGTTACCGGAACCAACATCATCATAGCTACAGGCGGCCGCTCACGTGAGTTGCCAAATATTAAACAGGATGGCGAGAAAGTGATAGGCTATCGCCAGGCGATGATATTACCTAAGCAACCAAAAAGCATGATTGTTGTAGGTTCGGGCGCTATCGGTATCGAGTTCGCTTATTTTTATAACTCAATCGGTACGTCAGTTACTGTAGTTGAATATTTAGATAATATTGTGCCTTTAGAAGACGAAGAAGTTTCAAAACAACTTGGTCGTTTATTAAAGAAAGCAGGGATCAATATATTGACAGGTTCAAATGTTGAGTCTGTTGACACCTCTGGCGCAGGCTGTAAAGTAACTGTAAAAACCGCAACCGGTACTGAAGTTTTGGAAGCCGATGTTGTTTTATCAGCTGTAGGTATATCAACTAACCTGGAAGGCATCGGACTTGAAGAAGTTGGCGTTAAAACCGACAAAGGAAAAGTATTAGTTGATGACTATTACAAAACCAACGTTGAAGGTATTTTTGCTATCGGCGATATTGTAAAAGGACAGGCATTGGCTCACGTAGCATCAGCAGAAGGTATTATCTGTGTTGAGAAAATTGCTGGGCATCATCCTGAACCGTTAAACTATAATAATATACCGGGCTGTACTTATTGTGCTCCTGAGATCGCGTCTGTTGGTTATACTGAAAAAGCAGCGAGAGAAGCAGGTTACGAGTTGAAGATTGGTAAATTCCCATTCTCGGCATCGGGCAAAGCATCCGCCGCAGGCGCAAAAGATGGTTTTATTAAATTGATATTTGATGCTAAATACGGTGAAATTTTAGGCGCGCATATGCTGGGCCATAACGTTACCGAGCTGATTGCCGAAATAGTTACCGCGCGTAAACTTGAAGCAACCGGCCACGAGCTCATCAAATCTGTACACCCTCACCCAACAATGAGCGAGGCTGTTATGGAAGCTGCTGCCGAAGCATATGGCGAGTGTATACACTTGTAAGTTTTAAGTTGAAAGTATAAAGTTAAAAGCTTTCAATTACTGATAATTTAAAGATCAATGATTAGAATCATTGATCTTTTTTGTTTTAGGAAAATCTTCAATGTTTTTTCTGACTTTTGACTTTCAACTTTCAACTACTATGAACCTGCATACCATTGATACCGGCTTTTTTAAATTAGATGGCGGCGCCATGTTTGGTGTAGTACCAAAAACCATCTGGAACAGAACCAACCCGGCTGATGAAAACAACCTTTGTACCTGGGCGATGCGCTGCCTGTTGGTTGAAGATGGCGATCGTTTGATATTAATAGATACCGGTATTGGTAATAAACAGGATGAAAAGTTTTTTAGTCACTATTATTTACATGGTGATGCTACGATTGATAAATCGTTAGCGGCAAAAGGTTTTCACAGGGATGATATTACGGATGTATTTTTAACGCACCTGCATTTTGATCATGTAGGCGGCGCAGTTAAAAGGGATGGTGATAAGCTAAAACCCGCTTTTAAAAACGCATTTTATTGGAGCAATAAGGACCATTGGGATTGGGCCGTGAACCCGAACGAACGCGAGAAAGCATCGTTTCTAAAGGAAAATATATTGCCTATACAGGATAGCGGGCAACTAAGATTTGTTGAGAGTAAAGATGGAGTGCAATTCTCTGAAAACTTCCGGGTAAAATTCGCGCATGGCCATACCGAAGCGATGATGCTGCCGCTACTTAACTACAAAGGACATGAAATTTTGTATATGGCTGATCTGCTGCCTTCTGTGGGCCATTTACCTATGCCTTACGTTATGGCTTATGATATGTTCCCGTTGAAAACACTTACCGAAAAGAAGATTATTTTAACCGAGGCCTTGGAAAAACAATATATTTTGTATCTTGAACACGACGCTATTAACGAGTGTTGCACGTTGCAGCAAACAGAAAAAGGCATCAGAATTAAAGAAACGTTTAACCTAAATATTGTATAAAAACAGGGAGCCTTATTACCACAAAAACCGTGCAATAAATTGCATTAGATCAAATATATACCCTCTTTTATCGAAACTTTTTTTAGTTAAATTTTTTATAACAATTTTATAGCTTTGCACGTTAATTTTTAGAAAATCCACTTAGAATCGAGGTTTTAAATAGATGAGACAACTCAAAATAACCCAATCCATAACCAACCGTGAATCTCAATCACTTGATAAATATCTTCACGAAATTGGAAAAGTTGACCTAATAACAGCCGAAGAAGAAGTAATATTAGCACAAAAAATACGGGAAGGCGACCAGGCTGCCCTGGAGCGTTTAACCAAAACTAACTTACGTTTTGTTGTATCTGTAGCAAAACAATACCAAAACCAGGGCCTAACACTTGGCGACCTGATAAACGAAGGTAACTTAGGTTTAATAAAAGCAGCCAAACGTTTTGATGAAACCAAAGGGTTCAAATTCATTTCCTATGCCGTTTGGTGGATCCGCCAATCAATTTTACAGGCCATCGCCGAGCAATCACGTATTGTACGTTTGCCTTTGAACCAGGTAGGCTCATTAAGTAAAATAAGCAAGGCTTTCTCAAAATTAGAGCAGGAATTTGAGCGTGAGCCATCACCGGAAGAACTGGCTGATATATTAGAGACCACTGTCGACAAAATATCTGACACTTTGAGTAACTCCGGTCGCCATGTATCAATGGATGCACCGTTTGTGCAGGGTGAGGAAAATACATTATTGGATGTATTGGAAAACCATGAGCCGAATACAGACTCGAACTTAATTAATGAATCATTATCGGAAGAAATAAAACGTTCCCTATCCACACTTACCGAGCGTGAGCGCGAGATTGTGGTACTGTTTTTTGGATTAGGTGCCAGTTCGCCATTATCACTGGAAGAAATTGGTGAGAAATTTAACCTTACCCGCGAACGTGTAAGGCAAATAAAGGATAAGGCATTGCAACGCCTCCGCCATACTTCGAGGAGTAAGATTTTGAAATCATATTTGGGGTAAATAGTCGCCCTTATAAATAAGAAAAGCCTTGCATTTTGCAGGGCTTTTTTGTTTTAACTCTTTGTCATTCTGAACGTAGTGAAGAATCTTCTTCGATCTACGTAGCCGCTTTGCTTATTGCAGAAGATTCTTCACTACGTTCAGAATGACAAAGGGGTATACTTTAATCTACTCGTCATTTCGACGATAGGAGAAATCTTCTTCGCCCTACATAGCCGCATTGCTTGTTGGAGAAGATTCTTCACTACGTTCAGAATGACAAAGGAGTATACTTTAATCTACTTGTCATTTCGACGATAGGAGAAATCTTCTTCGCCCTACATAGCCGCATTGCTTGTTGAGAAGATTCTTCACTACGTTCAGAATGACAAAGGGTGATATAGAGATAAGTGATTGTATTATAAATTCTTTAACACATCAACCGTATATTCAATCTGTTCTGGATGTACATCCAAATGCAATACAAAGCGTATCCGGTGCCTATCAGTACTCATGGCTCTGATTCCTTTAGCAGCAAGCTTTTCTAATATCATCGCAGCCGGTTCAACGGTATCAAACAAAATAAGATTGGTTTCTGCAGGTAAAACACCGCTTACCCATGGGAGGTTGCTAAGGGTTTCGCTAAGTATTTGCGCGTGGGCATGATCGATTTTCAGACGATCTACATGATTATCGAGCGCGTATATTCCGGCTGCGGCTAAAAAACCGGCCTGACGCATTCCTCCACCAAAAACCTTGCGGATTCGGCGGGCATATTTGATGGTTTCCTTATCAGCCAAAAAAACAGAACCTACAGGAGCGCCTAAACCTTTGGATAAGCAAACCGATATACCATTAAAATATTTACCATAATCAATCGCTTTATCGCCGGTATGGACAAGAGCATTGAAGATCCGGGCACCATCTAAATGCAGTTTTAGACCTTTATTTCGGCATAAATCGGCAATGGGTTTAATTTGAGCTAACGTATAACAACTACCGCCGCCTTTATTTACGGTATTTTCTAAGGCGACCAAGCTGGTATGTGGATGATGAATATTTTCGGCGTTAATTTCCGGCTCGATCATTTCGGCGGTGATGATACCGCGATAGCCATTCAGCAAACGAGTTGAAACTGCTGAGTTGAATGCTATCCCCCCACCCTCATAACGATAAATATGGGCAGTTTGATCGGCGATTAATTCATCTAAAGGTTGTGTAAAACATTTTATAGCGATCTGGTTGGTCATAGTTCCGGAGGGACAGAATATCCCGGCCTCCATGCCAAACATTGCCGCTGATTTTTCTTCGAGCTGGTTTACGGTTTCATCTTCGCCAAAAACGTCGTCGCCAACTTTGGCATTCATCATGGCATCCAGCATGCCGGGGGTTGGTTTGGTAACCGTATCGCTGCGCAGATCGACAGTTAATTGCATAATTATTTTGATGTGGTTGATTAAAAATTCAAAACTAATTGTTTTTGGTAAACCGATGAAACACTGGCTTGTAAAGATGTTGAAACAAGTTAGTAATGAACATATAAAAAGTTATTTTTGTGGTAAGTAATTTTGCGATGAATACTACGTTTACCTACTATTATGTTTAAAATAACCACAATCTGCTTATCAATCTTTTGCCTTCTTTTCGTTTTTGAAAAATCACAGGCACAAACCTGGCAGTCGGGCTGCTATTACGATGTTAAAAACAACAAGTCGATAGGTTTGATTAAAATGAAAATGTCGGGAGCTCACCCCATCCCCGATGAAGCTTTTATTGAATATAAGCCTAATGACAAGGCAAATTCTATTAAAATCAGCGCAAGCGAATTAAGCTCATTTGTAATGGGCCGTGATAGTTTTATAGTTGCCGTAGCACCAAGAATGGGTGTATGGAGCAAATACGAGCTGGATTTTGTGAAAGTTGTAGTTGATGCCGACCCTAAGCTTTATATGTTTAGGGGTAAAGTAAACGGCGGTGGTGGCGTACAGCCAGATGTTGGTGTAGGAATTGGCGGCGGTTTTGGTACCGGAGGCGGCGGTTTCGGTATGGGCCTAGGTGGTGGTATCAGCATCCCTTTGGGTGGATCAACAGCAACAGGTTATTATTACGGTGCTAATACAGCGGTGATGAAGCCTTTAACACCTGCTAATTTTATAGATGTAATGAGCGAAATTTTGGGTGATGAGTCTGAGATTGTTGATCAGTTGCATCAGAATAAATACAATTTGCGTAATATTGATAAGCTGATAAACAACTATTATAAAGCGCAAGCTGCTCACGGAGCGCAGTAATTTTTAGATACAAGATACTTTTTAGAATCAAGATACAAGAGTCAAGAATCAAGACGGGAACCCGACTTAGTTCTTGGCTCTTTCTTTTTTATCTTATTTAAAATGCTTAAAATCATCGTCATTGCGAGCGCAGCGTGGCAATCCCCTCCTTACAGAGCGGCTCTGCATAGCTTGGGATTGCCACGCTGCGCTCGCAATGACGATAGTTTTTTATATAATTCTTGAATCTACAGTCCCTGAGCTATAACAAACCCGCAGGCCCAGGCCCATTGGAAATTGTAGCCACCGAGCCAGCCGGTTACGTCTACACATTCGCCGCCGTAGTATAGGCCGGGTACTTTTTTAACTTCGAGGGTTTTGGAGGAGAGTTCATCGGTTGATACGCCGCCGCGCATTACTTCAGCTTTGTCGTAGCCCTTATCCCCCGCCGGCTTTACTTTAAATTCGTGTATTAACGCGCTAATGTTTTCAATATCGGTTTTTGTTAGTGACGCGAGGTTTTTTTCAACCGGGAGCTTATCACTTAAGGCTTCAGCAAATTTGCGGGTGTAGAGGCTGGCCAAATACGCCAATAGCATCTTTTTACCGTTTGCTTCTTTTTCCTGTTGAATGAGATCGGCAATATTTTCGTTAGGCAGTAAATCGATATAAATAGATTCTCCCGGTCGCCAGTAGGATGAAATTTGCAGGATAGCCGGGCCGCTTAAGCCCCAATGGGTGAAGAGGATATTTTCCTCGAAGCTGATCCTGTCATTCCAAACACGGCAGAAAATACTGTTGCCCGAGAGTTGCTCGTACCATGGTTGATCTTTACCAGTGATGGTTAAGGGCACTAAAGCGGGGGCTGTTTCGGTAAGATTCAGGTCAAATTTGCGGGCCATGCGAAGTCCAAAATCTGTCGCGCCTATTTTTTGGATAGGTAATCCACCAGAGGCGATAACAACTTTTGGTGTTTGCAGTTGATATTCCTTTTCACCAATTTCATAAGTAACGATGAACTCATCGCCTGATTTGTCGATATTTTTTACGGTGGCATCGCACTTAATTTCCTGACCGAGATCGCGGCATAAGCCGGTAAAAACCTCTACAACATCCTTCGCTTTGTTGGTTGTTGGAAACAGCTGACCTAAAGTTTTCTCCTGACCTTCAATACCATAAGTTTCGAAAAAGCTGATGGTATCATCAACCGTCCATTGCGCGAAGGCGGATTTGCAGAAATGCTCGTTTGCAGAGATAAATTGCTGTGCCGAGGAATACAGGTTGGTATAATTACAACGCCCGCCGCCGCTGATGAGGATCTTGGCTCCTACCTTATCGTTCTTTTCGAGGATCAACGTTCGTTTACCTAAAAAGCCGGCTTGTACGGCGGTCATTAAGCCGCATGCGCCACCGCCAATAATTATAGCGTCGAAATCTGTTTGTTTTATTAAATTTGTTGCCATGGGCGATGTTGCGCAAATATCAGAATTTGGGAAGATACTTATCTTTTTAATTACAGGAATAATTATCGTGTGCGGTGTTTTCTTTGTGAACCGCGTTTTCTCGCCCAATCATCCCAATTTTGAGAAGCAAACTTCCTACGAATGCGGGGAAGAACCCGTAGGCAGTGCATGGTTGCCTTTTAACTCCCGTTTTTATGTGATCGCGTTGGTGTTTCTACTTTTTGAGGTGGAGATGGTGTTTGTTTTTCCGTGGGCAACGGTTTTTGGGAGTCACGAGATTAATAAAATTGAACCAAGATGGGGAATATTATCCTTAGTGGAAATGTTCATTTTTTTGGGAATACTGATATTGGGATTAGTATATGTTTGGTGCAAAGGTGATTTGGATTGGATTAAACCAGCCATAATTAAACCTACAACCGATGTACAAATACCAATATCGCTTTATGATAAATTGAATTTGGAGCAGAGTTCTCATACCGTACGAAAATTCAGCATGGAGCAACCTGTTTTAGCTACTGAGACCGCGAATGCTACACCAGCAACGCCGCAACCGATCAGGAAGCCGATGTTTAAACCAACTTTTAAAAAGCCCGAAAATGAGTAATGATATAACCAGTGAAAGTGGCGGTGTAGTAATCACCAAAATGGACGACCTATTAAACTGGGCTCGTTTATCATCGTTATGGCCTTTAAGTTTTGGTATTGCCTGCTGCGCTATTGAGATGATGGGCTCATTTGCATCTACTTATGATTTGGACCGCTTTGGCGTTTTCCCGCGCCCGTCGGCACGCCATGCGGATGTGATTATCATTGCCGGCACGGTTACCTTTAAAATGGCCGAGCGCATTAAACGTTTATACGAGCAAATGCCCGAGCCTAAATATGTGATCTCGATGGGGTCCTGCTCTAATTGCGGCGGGCCTTACTGGCAGCATGGCTATCATGTGGTTAAGGGTGTTGACAGGGTGATACCTGTTGATGTTTATGTGCAGGGTTGTCCGCCACGCCCGGAATCGTTGATTGGGGCTATTTTGGAATTGCAGAAGAAGATTGAGGGGGAGAGCTTGGCGGGGAATCGGGCTGCTAAGGTGGAAGTGGTATAGCTTGCATATTACTCTTGCGCGCTTCGTTGACTCACCCCGACTTTGCTTCGCTTGTCGACCCTCTCTCCGCCTACGGCGCATAGAGGGTAAGCTGCATTTTTATTCTCTGTTTACTTCTTTACTTGCGCTCGTTTGCAACGAGTGCTTAAAATGGGTTTGCGATTGTATCGCAAGATTTATATTTTAGCGAAAAGCTAAACCAATGTCACACCAATACCGTGTCAGAAATCCTGAAGAAATATATTTTGTAACGTTTACTATTGTTGATTGGGTTGATGTATTTACAAGGCCCGCCTACAAACAAGTAATAATTGATTCTTTAATCTATTGCCAACAGAATAAAGGTCTTGAGATTTATGCTTTTTGTTTGATGACTAATCATTTGCATTTACTAGTTTCTGCAAATAACACCATTTCTTTACCTGATATTATCAGAGATTTTAAGAAGCATACAAATAAACAAATCATCGCTTTGATTGGAGAAGAGAACGAAAGTAGAAGAGATTGGATGATTTATAGATTTACCTATCACGCTAAATATGATGACAGGATAACGAATTATAAAGTTTGGCAGGATGGCTATCACGGAATTACTTGTGATAGCCTAAGTATACTCCAGCAGAAATTGGATTATATTCATAATAATCCCGTAAAAGCCGGTATAGTTGAACTACCTGAGCATTATTTGTATAGTTCGGCTATGAATTATGCCGGTGAGAAAGGATTGATGGATGTTATTTTGTTGAGTTTGGGAGTTACGTTATAAACGTAAAACCATTTTAAGCACTCGTTGCAAACGAGCGCAAGTAATAACACACTAAACTTCCTGCATTCTACTTCAAAAAAATATTTGCAAATAAATTTGCGCAACCCAAAAGTTGCATGTAACTTGCAACCTTAAAGTTGCGCAATTAAATTAGAAATGAAGCAGGACATATTTCAAGCCATAGCCGACCCAACCCGCAGGGCTATTTTAACTTTACTTACTATACAGGCATTGACGCCAAATGTGATGGCGGAAAAATTTGATATGAGCCGGCAGGCAGTATCTAAACATATTAAAGTATTGCATGAATGCGAATTGATCAGGCCTGAGCAATCCGGCAGGGAAATTTATTATCACTTTAATGCAAAAAAGATGCAGGAGTTTGACCATTGGTTGGCTCAATTCAGGCAAAACTGGAAAACTCAATTTAATCAACTTGACGAAGTATTATCAACAATTAAAGAACATAAAAAATGAAGAACGATTTGCTATTTGATTTTAACGTTGACAAGGCAGCGAAAACGGTATACATCACCAGAGAGTTTAATGCCGGTCAGGCTTTAGTATGGGATGCCTTTACCAAGGCCGAACTACTGGACCAATGGGTGGCGCCGGCACCTATGCGCGCCAAAACCAAGTATATGAATTTTGAAGTAGGAGGGCGGCGGTTTTACGCCATGATAAGCCCCGACGGACAGGAGCGCTGGTCGGTGCAGGAATTTACTTCCATTACCCCGAAAACCAATTTTAAAATGTACAACACGTTTGCAGATAAAGACGAAAATCGTGAACTGCCGGGTTCTGAATGGGATTACAATTTCAGCGAACAAAATGGCATAACCAAAGTGGACATTACCATTTTCAATGAATCGTTTGAGCGATTGGAGAAATTATTAGAGGGCTTCAAAATAGGCTTCACCATGAGCTTAAAAAACCTGGAAGAATTGTTACCCTCCTTATCGTAGAAAACATAAAAAAAATTACAATCACTTTTAAAAACTAAAAATCATGAGAACAATTAATCCATGGATCAACTTTAACGGCAATGCCGAGGAAGCATTCACTTTTTACAAATCAGTTTTTGGCGGCGAGTTTACGAAGATCGTTCGTTTCAAGGAGCTATCGAGCGCTGAATTCCCGGTAGCGGAAAATGATGCAAACAAACTCATGTACATTGCTTTGCCTATAGGCAAACACAATGTATTAATAGCCAATGATGTTCCAGAATTTATGGGCCGGGTAAACGAACAAGAAAACAGGTCTAAAATAGCTGTTAGTGTAGAAAGTCGTGAAGAGGCAGACAAAATATTTAACGGACTATCAGCAGGTGGAGATGTTGAAGGGCCTATTGGCGATAGTCCCTGGGGTACATATGGCGCAATGTTCAGGGATAAATATGGTATTGAATGGATAGTGGAATTTGACCCGAGTTTGTAAGGGCTAGCACTGTCAGAGACTTAGGATCGCAATATTTCAAAGAATATTAGGTGCTCTTTCGCAAGAACGGTTAACCGGCACATACAAATTTCGGGAAATGTGTTGGGATAAGTACTGACAGTGTTTTGTCAGTAGATGGAGATATTAGGTAACTGGAGGCGGTTGATTTTCGCTTGCAGAAGGTGCATGTTGTGATTTTCTATGATATCGCTGCGCTAAGCGTTACTTTTCTTTTGACCGCCAAAAGAAAAGTAACCAAAAGAAAACTCTCGGCTACGTTCTGATCCTACTTTGAGTTGTGCTTGTAGCTGGGCCTGTGGTTACCGTATCAGCCCTGATGCCGATTGAGAATGCTAAACGATTGGTTGTGCTTTTGCATCGGCTTTTTATTATGTCATTGCGAGGAACGAAGCAATCGCAAGTAGAAAAGCAGCCTTGCAGAGTTCGCGATTGCTTCGTTCCTCGCAATGACATGGTGGAGATGGTGGCCTGCGTTAGGGATTTCTATGGCATAATCAAGAAAAAGAGAAAGAATTTTCTTTGATAAAGGGACTGTTTCTTTTGATCACTGCCAAAGCCAAGGCAAGTAGTTTATTTCTTACAGCGTTAATAACAGA
>Ga0302303_10000221_pt1 | contig 55106 bp, 35 predicted proteins | sample III_Palsa_E2_1_FD_194542 | JGI IMG/M metagenome (GOLD analysis project Ga0302303, IMG submission 194542) | Peat permafrost microbial communities from Stordalen Mire near Abisko, Sweden - III_Palsa_E2_1 | ecosystem: Environmental > Terrestrial > Soil > Palsa > Peat permafrost | place: Sweden...
CATTTATGCGGTCAAATTCTTCGGGTAGTAAGCCTAAATCTTTGGCGGTTTCAACAGTGGTTAATTGCAGCTGCTCCAATGTGTTTTTATTTATTTTGAAAGGATGCGCAAAATTAGGAAAAAAGGCTGAAACGTGAAAGGATAAAGGCGAAAGGAACTAATAACAGATAAAATAGAAAAGGACAAAAATGAAAGAAACATGCTCTTTCATCTTTGTCCTGTTGCATCAGCTTAAAAATCGCTTTCTCCTTCTTTCTCTTTTTTTAAGCTGATGCCTGTATATGTCCCGGCTGCTTAGTTCCTATTCATCACCCAACTGAAAATTAATTGGGATATTATATTTTACACGTACAGGTTGCCCGTTCTGAATACCCGGTTTCCATGCCGGTGCCATTTTTAAAACACGCAACGCCTCTTCATCCATTCCATACCCAACTCCACGCTCAACAACAATATCAGACAGATGCCCATCTTTTTCAACAATAAAACTCACCCAAACACGCCCCTGCATACGGCTATCAACTGCCATATCCGGGTATTTCAAATTCCTCTGCAAAAACTTTGACCAAGCTGCTGCACCGCCAATTGGTTCGGGCAAACGCTCAAGGCCAAATGTTGAAACAGGACTATCATCTGTACCTGCGCCGCCGCCAACTTTAGCAGGGCCCGGGTTAATATTACCCGCATTACTAGCCGGGCCTTTAGCATCAATAGTGCCAATTGCACCTGTGGTAAGCGTTGATGCTTTCGGAGGATCAACTGTAACCTTAATATCAGGCGCTACCACTAAAGGAACAAATTTGTGTGTAGCGACAGGTGTTGCAGGCGGAATAACTTCCTTAGTATGTGTAATTGGCTTTGGTGGTTTAACCACAGCGGGAAACACATAATTGTGAAGCTGAACCGGTGTTATTTTCACAACATCAGTATGTGACACAACTGGTCTGATGATCAAACCAATAATAATAGCGATGGTAGTAACACTTAAAAATGCAATGAGCATGGCTTTTACCATGGTTTGCGAATAATGCTGCCTTAGTTCATAAGCACCATAAGTTTTGTTACGATCATCGAATACAAGCTCGAGCCACTCAGACTTGTACAAATCAAATTTGGAGATAAGCATGTTGATTGAAATTAAATTTCACATATAACGTTTCAACATTTATAATATTCCACCAATAACCGTAAGAACAGTTAAATTTAACACTATTTAACATTAAATACAAAATATAATTGCGCATAAACACAAAAAGCCGAACTATAAATTCGGCCTTTTGTTAAAATTTGGTTAAAAACTATTTACCAGTCTTTTGTTGATATAACTTTTTTCTTTTCCTCTTTTGGTAAAGCGGCTGGTTTAAGCATATAATGTTTTAAAGCTTCACCAAACTGTTTACTGTATGCACCTATTTGATTTAAATAATTTTCCGCCTGCTTTTTATCCAATTTTGTTGATGCAGTTTCCATTGGAATATCTATCCCCGGTTCAGGAACTGAATTACCGTAGCGATCAACTTTATAAGGTGTAAAAACAAAATCGGTTAGCCAGTACCTGTATTTTTGATCTTTACATTCAATATAATAAGTGTAATTTATTTCGCCATCAACGTGTTTCACAGTAGCAATACCGCTTAATATCAAAAATTGGCCAGTTCCAGTAAAGTTTCCGCTTGTTTCCCCTTGTTTTATTTTATTTTTAGGATAAGCCTTTTGTAAAAAATATAATGCTCTTGACTGCAACGTATCAGCCGTAGACCCAGGTTGCTGAACTACCTGGTAATAAATATATTTATTCTGCTCATTGAATGACAACAGATCTTTTTGAGCCGATGCTGCTTTAGAGAACAACACACACATTAAAACAATAAATATTTTTTTCATGCTATAAAGATAAAAAGCCGACCCACTATTTGGGCCGGCTTCTTTAAAAAAATTTAAATAAGGTAAGAGGTATTAGAATGCGTAAACTGCAGCTAATACAAATTGCGTAGCGCTTGTTGATGGTGCGCCGCTGCTATCAGTGAAGCTTGAGTATTCTTGTTTATTAATGCTATCTAATCTTATTTCAGGGATGAAAGTCATCGGGCCGGCTTTAATGTTAGCAGTAAAAGTTGAAGCAAATACTGAACCACCTGCTACCGGGCCGGCATCTACATAAGTTGAACCTGCATCTTCTGTTTTGCTCTTGAAATACTCTTCTCTAAAGCCTAATGTTACAGCTTTTGAAACCGCTAATTGAGGATATAATGCCACACCATCAAAACCACCACCATAATGAGGAGGAGTAAATGTAGCAGCATTCAAACCTAATTTAAATGCACCTGTAATTTGGTAAGCAGTAGTTAAATCAAATTCAGTACCTGAAGTTGGGCCAGTAGCTACGTTCAGATAAGCAGTCCAGTTTTTTACCGGGGTAATAGTTAACTGTGCGCCAAAAGTTGATACATCATGCTCTGATGTGTAAACATTCCACTCATCGTTAAAAATACCTGCCATTAAGCTAACTTTATCAGAAAATGTATAGGTTAATTTAAACCCTGCATTCTGGAATGGGCCATTGGTAAATAAATATGAAGTTGAGTAGTTAAAGTTGGCGGCAGGAGAAATCACTTCATAACCAATAAATGTAGACATATAACCAGCAGTAGCATTTAATTTAGAGCTAAGGTTATAAGATACATACAGGTTCTGGATATGATACCCTGCAGTTGGAATAGATTCATCACTACGTGGGCCAAATGATAACTCACCAACAAAGGATGCGTTGCCGACTGTTTTCTTTAAACCAAGATCAACCATCCCAATTGATATAGAGTTATTATCGCTCGCAAAACTGGTAGGAATATTGGCATGACCAGAAAAGTCATCTTTGTAATAAGTATCAACAGAGCCATAAAGTACTAAAGGAGCATCAGCTGTGGTTTTAACAGTATCCTGCGCTTTTGAGGCAAAACCATAAGTAGATGCGGCTAATAGTAAGAGTAAAAATTTCTTTTTCATTTTAATAAATTGTTATAGGTTAAAAATTTAGAAGGTTGCTTTGTAAATATGATGCTTTTTATGATTATGACATTCCGCATCCAGAGAGCTGCCACCGAAACAAACCCTTATCAAATAATTGATTTACAATAACTTATGGTTAAAAGAAGTAGTAAAGTTTATTCAATAAGAAGTGCGTTTCCTATCATTACGATAGGTTAAATGATAAAATAAAATTAGTTTAGTTTTATTAAAACCCTTGTGCGGGTAGGTTGATCTTGCCGCACAAGGATTTTGGATATGAGTATATTATGCTGATACTGTGCTTGGTTTTTCAAACAAACCTTTTAAGCTGATATCATCATCTTGTGGTGGATAAACTTCCATACCGTGATCGAACATATCCAAACCACCTAAGCCTAATTCACCATGCTCTTCAACACGAAGTTTCCAAGGGTAAGGCAGTTTATTTATGATAAACATCATTACATAAGTTACCACGAATACTGCTATAGCTATAGTGAAAGTACCTATTGCCTGTGCTTTCAACACACTTGCATCACCACCATAGAATAAACCCTTAACAATGTTAGGTGCACTGTTATCAGCACCGGTAGGGCCAGTAACACCGTAGTCGCCTGATGCAAATAATCCTAATGATAATGTACCCCAGATACCGGCAAAACCATGTACTGAAACTGCACCAACCGGATCATCAATACGGAAGAACTCTAATAAGTACATGCCACCAAACACTACAAACCCGGCAACACCACCTAGTATCATTGCTCCAAGCGGGCTTACCCAGTAACAAGGGCAGGTAATAGCCACAAGGCCTCCTAAAGTTCCATTCAAGGTAAATCCTAAGTCAAATTTACCTTTGGTAGTACCCCACCATAAACCTGCAAGCATAGCTGTCATACCGCCACCGCAAGCGGCAAGTGTTGTATTTGTAGCAATACGGCCTATACCTTGTGCATCCATTGCTGAAAGCGAGCTTCCTGGATTGAAACCATACCAGCCGAACCAAAGTATAAATGTACCAACTGCTGCCATCAGCATATTGTGCCCTGGTGGCATACCACCTTTTTCTTTATCATCACGTGCAAATATTCTTCCTAAACGAGGGCCTAATACAATAGCACCTGCCAGTGAAGCTACACCACCAATAGTGTGTACTACTGTTGAACCTGCAAAGTCGCGGAAGCCTTGACCTAAAGCAGTATAGAAGTGACCGGTTGTACCCATTAATGCTAACCAGCCATCCGGACCCCAAGCCCAGTGACCAATGATTGGATAGATAAAGCCAGTGATACCGATAGAGTAAAGGATATCGCCGCGGAAACTTGTACGGCCTATCATAGCGCCTGAAACTACAGTTGAGCAGGTATCAGCAAAAGCATATTGGAATATCCAGTGTGCAATTACCGGAATACCGGTTGTTTCGTAAGTTGCAGGTGTACCTTGTAAGAAGAACCAATGGTAACCAATAAACCCATTACCTTCACTAAACATGAATGAATAACCAATGGCGTAAAACAAGATACCGCAAAGGCAGGTATCAAACATACATTCCATCAAAACGTTAACAGTTTCGCGTTTACGTGCAAAACCAGCTTCAAGCATTACGAAACCAGCTTGCATACCAAATACTAAAAATGCAGCCACTAATGTCCATGCAGTATTAATGGAGTTCATCATGGATGTTTCGAGATCAGTAGGTTTTGGCGGAGCAGCAGCGGCAGCATGAGCAGAAGTGCCCAATAAGCCTGGCAGAGTAACCATTGCCACTAAAACCACTAATAATCCCATCATTTTCCCTGTAAAAATGGTCGCACCCAGCGCCCACTTCTCTCGAGTCAATTGCCTGATCGAAGTGAGCAGGCTGTGTTTTGTAGAGTTTACTTTCATTGTTTGTTTAATTTAATTTAGTTTGATTTGATTGCTTTTTGAAAATTTATTCAGTTTAATAAAACATTGGTCTTTTAATAGGAATTTCACATCTCGGATTTGCTTTTTTTATAAAACCAATCATTAAAAAGATGTTTTTATTAAAACTTTCCTAAAACTATGTATGAATTTTAACAAAAACAAATTTATACCTCAAAAAAATTGAAAAAAATTGAATATTTATCAAAATAATAAAAATTATACTAAAATTATATGTCATTTTGATAATTTTTCAACCTCAAATAAAATGCAATTGTAATTACCATAATTAAAATTCCAATAAATACCTCAAATTAGCGATTATCAAACTATTTTTTTGCCAAAAATTTAAATTAATGAGCGAAATCCATGTAAATTCTTCCATTTTTAGAGGAAAAATGAAAGAATAACTCTTAAAAACAGATAAAAAATAGAAAAAATCAATTTTTTTAATTTAAATCCGTCAGCATATTTCATTTAAAATATGCCATATATTTTAAATGATAATTCTATTTTTGATGTAAACCTTTATTTAAGAGTCAAAAAATGTCTAACATAAGATTTCAAGCACTCCGGGCTGTACAAAGCAGAACAATACCGGAAGTAAAAATACCTTTTCCTAAAATCTCCGATTTTTTCGGGTCAAATGTTTTCGATAAAAAGAAAATGAAAGAGTATCTGTCAACAGATGCTTACCAGGGTATTATTAATTCAATTGAAAAAGGCGAACCTATTCCACGTGATATGGCCGAGCAAGTTGCATCAGCTATGAAATCATGGGCTATTGGCAAAGGCGCTACACATTATACACACTGGTTTCAACCGCTTACAGGCACAACTGCTGAAAAGCATGATGCTTTTTTTGAACCGACTGAAGATGGCGGCGCTATCGAAAAATTTTCTGGCGATGCGCTAGCTCAACAAGAGCCTGATGCCTCAAGCTTTCCGAGTGGTGGCATACGTAATACTTTTGAGGCTCGCGGCTATACAGCCTGGGACCCTTCATCCCCCGCCTTTATTATGGCGCGCACACTTTGTATACCTACTGTATTTGTATCCTATACAGGCGAGGCGCTTGATTACAAAGTGCCTTTATTAAAAGCATTAAGCGTGCTTGATAAAGCTGCGGTTGACGTTTGCCATTATTTTGATAAAAGCATTGAAAAAGTAAATGCATCATTGGGCATTGAGCAGGAATATTTTTTGGTTGATCTTGCCTTATTTAATGCCCGCCCCGATCTGCACTTAACGGGCAGAACGCTTTTTGGCCATATGTCGGCCAAAAACCAGCAATTGGAGGACCATTATTTCGGATCTATACCTGAACGGGTGTACGCCTATATGCAGGATATGGAAACGGAAGCTTTGCAATTGGGTATCCCATTAAAAACACGCCATAATGAAGTTGCCCCCTCACAATTTGAGTGCGCACCTATATATGAAGAGATAAACCTGGCTATTGACCATAACCAGTTATTAATGGATATAATGGACAGGGTGGCTAAACGCCATAACTTTAAAGTACTGTTGCATGAAAAGCCTTACGCTGGCATCAATGGCTCAGGCAAGCACAACAACTGGTCGTTGATCACCAATACCGGCAAAAACTTATTATCGCCAGGCAAAACACCGAAAAACAACCTGATGTTCCTTACCTTTTTTGTGAATACCATAAAAGCTGTATACGAGCATGCAGACCTTTTAAGAGCCTCAATAGCATCAGTAAACAACGACCATCGCCTGGGAGCAAATGAGGCTCCACCGGCTATTATATCTATATTTTTGGGCACTCAGCTAAGTGATGTACTAGATGAGATAGAAACATCAAGAATTAGTAAAATAATAAAGGATGATGCCTTACTATGGCAGGGGATTCCTAAAATACCGCAAATATTAAAGGATAATACAGACAGGAACCGTACTTCGCCATTTGCTTTTACCGGCAATAAATTTGAATTACGTGCGGTTGGATCATCGGCCAACTCAGCAAGCCCTATGACCATCCTTAACCTTATTGTAGCCGATCAGTTAAAAAAGTTTAAGGTTGATGTTGATAAACTGCTTAAAAAAGGCGAGAAAAAAGATGTTGCCATTTTAACCATTATTAAAAAATATATAAAAGAGTCTAAAAAAATACGCTTTGAGGGTAACGGATATAGTGATGATTGGGAAAAAGAAGCGGATACAAGAGGTTTAGCCAATATTAAGACAACACCAAAGGCATTGGACGCTTTTATAGCTGAAAGATCAGAAGCTTTGTTTTTAGAAACAGGTGTATTTACCCGTCGCGAGGCACATGCCCGCCATGAAGTTTTATTAGAAAGCTTTTATAAAAAACTACAGATCGAAGCCCGTGTAATGGGCGAACTTGCCAATAATATTATTATACCAGCGGCAATAACCTACCAAACCAAACTTGTTGAAAATGTTAAGGGATTAAAAGAGATTGGATTGGATGCCGACACTTACAAGGCGCAGATCGATATTATTATTAAGATCTCTGAGCATGTTAATGCGATACGGTCGGATATTGAAAGCATGATCCAGGAGCGTAAGAAGGCAAATACCATTGAAAACCTGCGCGATAAGGCAATAGCCTATGATGAAAAGGTAAAAGCATATTTTCAGCCTATACGCTATAACGTTGATAAGCTTGAACAGCTTGTGGATGACTCATTATGGCCATTGCCAAAGTTTAGGGAGTTATTGTTTATATAGACACGATTTCAGGATTGACACGATTATAAGATTGATTGGATTTGCAGGATAAATATAATCCTGTAAATCTTTAAAACCCCTGTAATCGTGTCTTTATACGTGTGCAAACAAATCTGTTTCTCTGTGCTGTTTAATGATCAGATCACGATATTGGGCAAGCAACGCTGATTTTGAAATAAAACCAACAAACACATCGTTTTTCACAACTGGCAGTTGCCATGCATCAGTCAAGGAGTCAAATATCTCCATTACACTACTTACCGACTGATTGTAATCAATAATTGCCGGTGGCGGGGCCATGATCTCTATAACTGTTTCATTATTTATTTTCTGATCAAAAAGCTGCTTGCGTACTTGATCCATCAAAATAACCCCTTCTAAAATGCCGTCTTTATTCACCACAGCAAAAATATTCGCGTTGCTTTTTGATAACAGTTTATAAAAATCAATAATAATTGTTTCCTTGCTAACAGTAGTAAAGCCCTTATTAATAATACTGTCTAAGTTTATAGCATCAAGCATATTATAATCTTGCTCGGGCCGTATATTTTTCTCGTGTATCAACTCTTTCCAATACATATTATAAGGGTTGGATAAGCGTGAAATAATATAGGATATGGCCGATACGATCATAAGCGGTATAAATAGCACATACCCACCCGTTATTTCGGCAATAAGAAATATAGCAGTTAAAGGCGCATGCATAACACCACTTAAAGCCCCTGCCATACCCACAGCAATAAAATTGCTTACGCTTAAATGTACCCAGCCGGTTTGATTTACCGCAAACGCCACAAATAAGCCTAAAAATGCCCCGGTAAACATTGTTGGTGCAAACGTACCACCGTTACCGCCTGAACCGATGGTTATACCTGCAGCAATAATTTTCATAAAAACCAGGCAGGCGATAAATAATAACATGATAAGTGGCTGAACTAACCACGAACTAAATAATGTTTCATTCTTTAACAGTTCAATATTCCCATTCAATATCTCCTGCAAATGCGAATAACCCTCACCAAATAAAGCGGGGAATATCATGATAATAACACCCAGCATTAACCCGCCTGCCAGTGCCCTTGTATATCTGTTGTATTTTTTAAGGATACCTTTTTCAAGTATGCCCGCAATATTTGAGATATAAACAGAGATCCAGCCGCTGAATATGCCCAGCACCACATAAAAAGGTAGTGCATCAAGCACCCAACCACCCGTTACCAGGTGAAATAATTGCCCCGAGTATAATAGTTTCGAAACAACAACACCTGTAGCTGATGCTATTAATAAAGGAATAAATGTTGGAATAGATACCTCACCAATCAATATCTCGAGTGAAAACAACACACCCGCTATCGGACTATTAAATACAGCGGCAATACCTGCGGATGCTCCTGCTGCTATTAATACAGTTTTTTCATACGGAGTTAGGCTAAAAAACTTACCCGTATTTGAACCCACTGCAGCACCCATACAAACAATAGGTGCTTCCAAACCGGACGAACCGCCAAAACCTACCGTTAATGAGCTTGTAAGTAAATGAGAGTATATGTTATTAAACTTAATATTTGAGCGATTCTTTTTTATGTTGATGAGTATTTTACCTATACCCTTTTCCATATGGTCGCGATTTATAAAATGCTGATAACCTACTGTAAGTAAAATACCAAGAGCAGGCAAAAATGCATATGCTAAATGGTAATAAAGGTGCGAAGCAATGTTCTTGCTTACCTGCTCCATTAAACCTACCACATATTTTAAAAGGACGGCTGCAAGCCCACCCAAAAAACCTACAACTACGCTACAATATATTAAAAAGTTTCGTTGAATATTTCGCCTTAACCGCCATTGGTTTATTTTTTTGGCGGTCTTTTTAAATAGTATTAGATAACCCGGATAGCGCAAAGTGTTGAATTTGGTGTTAATAAAAAATTAATAAGCAGTATATTTGCCCATGATTTCTTCGCAAAGATATGATTTGAGAGGCGTATCTGCATCAAAAGATGATGTACATAATGCAATTAAAAACATTGATAAGGGTATTTTTCCAAAAGCATTCTGCAAAATAATACCTGATATACTAACTAACGATACACAGTACTGCAATATTATGCATGCTGATGGCGCAGGCACAAAATCGTCACTAGCTTATACCTATTGGAAAGAAACAGGCGACCTATCTGTATGGCGTGGAATTGCCCAGGATGCCATTATTATGAATCTGGATGATCTGCTGTGTGTTGGTGCTATAGATAACATCTTATTGTCGTCAACCATAGGCAGAAACAAAAATGTGATCCCGGGCGAAGTTATTGCCGCAATAATAAATGGTACCGAAGAAATATTGGCTGAATTACGGGATGCAGGCATAGGTATTTATTCAACAGGTGGCGAAACCGCTGATGTTGGCGATTTGGTACGTACAATTATTGTCGACTCTACCGTAACCTGCCGCATGAAGCGTGATGATGTGATCTCAAACCATCGTATTAAAGCTGGTGACGTAATTGTTGGCCTTGCATCATTTGGGCAAGCTAGTTATGAGAAAGAATATAACGGAGGTATGGGTTCGAATGGTTTAACATCGGCAAGGCATGATGTATTTAATAAAACCATTGCCAGCAAATATCTTGAAAGCTATGACAGCGCTATACCTGCTGAACTGATATTCTCCGGCAGTAAATCCCTTACCGACCTTATAGACACTGGCAATGGCGCATCTGTAACTGCGGGCAAACTGGTATTATCCCCTACCCGTACCTATGCGCCTATTATTAAAATGATATTGGATAGTTACCGCAACCAAATACATGGCATGGTACATTGCAGTGGGGGCGCACAAACTAAGGTACTGCATTTTATTGACGACCTGCATATCATAAAAAACAACCTGTTCCCTGTTCCGCCATTGTTTAAGCTGATACATGAGGAATCAAAAACCAGCTGGCAGGAAATGTACAAGGTATTTAATATGGGGCACCGCATGGAGCTTTATGTACCGCAGGAAATTGCACAGGATATCATTAACATATCAAAAAGCTTTAATGTTGATGCACAGATCATAGGTTATGTTGAAACTGCTGAAAAGAAACAGGTAACCATACGATCTGAGTTTGGTGAATTTGTTTATTATTAGAAAACGTATTTCATAATTAATACTAACAAAAAATGCCCCGATAAAATCGGGGCATTTTTTGTTATATAGCTTAAGTTAATTATTGTAAGGCTGTCCATGCTGTACCACTCCATTCGAAGCTAAGAGGGTTGGGCGCAGTGCTACTATAGTTAGGATAAGTAACTTTGTAAATAGTGCCTGTTACCGGAGTTTTGAAATCCACTAATAAACATTCTATTACAGCTGCATCCATATCAGATGTTGCCCATGCACTGCTAAAATCAAGATATTGATTTAAGTTTGCTTTGGCAGCTGTTGTACCTGCAGCACCAGCACCAATAAGTGTAATATCGGCACTAGTTAAAGTGTAGGTTATTATAGGTTGTGGTTTCCACACACCATTTGCTTTAACAAATGTAGCTGTAGCAGATGTCGTAAACGGTGCAACAAAGGCAGTGCCATTATATTGCAATGGTTGTACTCTTTGATAAGTTGCTGTCGCACTTGCATAGTAATTATAGCTAACATAAACAATATCATTCTTCTTTATCGTATCAGTTATAGTTACATCAGCATTAAGTAATGCACCCAACGCTTGTGGAATATTAGTATTAGACGAAGTAAACTGGTCATATTTACCTAATCCCAAAGCTGTATACTGTGCTGGTTGAATCGTATATATTGCTTGCCATGCTCCATTTGTATAAAGAAATGAATAAGGTACTGCTGGAGTTGTGCCGGTTGGATAAATTGTCCAGCTAACCACTTTAAGTGAATTATTAGGCACACTTGGGAATTTATATGGCAACCAACTAACCAACTGTGCGACGCTAAAGTCGGTATATTTATTACCTGGTAGCAATAAGTAATCGGCACTATTTAGTAAATAGTACACACTGGTACCGGTGTCGATCCCTGCCGTGGTTACTTTATATGTACTATCGGCCAACTTAAAATAAAGCGCGCTGGTGGTATAAGTAACAGATGCACTTGAACCATTAGCAGGGCTAAAATACTCAGCATTCAATATTTGAGGAATGTAAGTATTCGCATCAGTAAGATTATCAAACGTATGCGCTGTTTTTGGATAGCCCGAAGTTAATTTTGCATAATCTGATGTCTGCAGTGTAATACTAAGACTTTCTTTCAAGCCTGTAAATGCCGTATGTGAACTACTCTGTAACTCCGGCTCCTTTTGGCATGCTGATAAACCCAGCGCGCCAATAATTAGTAAATAATATATCTTTTTCATATTTATTTTTTTTATGATTAGAATCTCATTTTAAGTGTAGTAGTAAAAGTTCTTGCTAACATATAATCAACAGTAAGGTTACCGTTGCCCAATGTACCGTTACCGGCATAATCCTGAGCATCAGTAATTACTTTAGAATTTAACAAGTTATTTACCGTACCGATCAGTTGAGCATCAAAGCCGGCCATTTTAAATTTGTAGGATGCGTTCATTTTCCATAATGCATAATTTGGAATAATGTACGGATGCTGGTTAGCCGCGGTATAATTAGTAAATGGAACATAAGATGTATAGTTCCAATAGTAATTGCATGAAACTCCCACTTTCAATTGTGGTACAATGTTAATATCAGCAAATCCCTGGATCATATCAAGTGGTGTATCACCTATCTTTTCGTTTTTCAGGTAAATAACTCCTTGTGTATGAACAACCTGGCCAGCAGTATTAAGTACGCTAGCAGGGCCTGCATTAGCAGTATAATAATTATCTTCAGCAGTAAACATACCTCCTAATAATAGCTGTTGTACAGGCCTGTAGTTCAATTCAAGCTCAACACCCTGGTATATTGCATTTACACCTGCAATATTAATAGTGTATAATTGTTGGGTTGCAATATCGCTATAAGAAGAACTTAATGCCCTATCGTTGTATGATGTTCTGTAAGCATCCAATTTTAAACTGAAAGTAGATATTTTGTAATGGTAACCAAGCTCATAATCGAATAACTTTTCAGTTATAGCTTTGTTGTTTATTGAATTGGTATAATTTTGAAATACATTGCCAAAGTATGGTGGTTTGGTTAGGTATCCAGCATTAGCAAATACGTTCATTTGCTCATTAATATTATAGTTAGCACCTGCTTTTGCCTGGTAAGTTGTAAAATTCACCCACCTGCTCCTTTGAGCAGGATCGCTATTAAGATAGTTGAAAAAATCAGACCTGCTGTCAGCATTTTCTGAACCAGCTAAAGTTACGAATGCTGTAAGATTATCTTTTGAATATTCAGCTTGTGCGAAAGCACCACCTGATTCAACATAATCCCTGTTATAATAGTCAATTTTACCTCCAACACCTACATTGTCAATTGGGTTATTAATATCACCGTAGCCTGTTCCTAAAGCAGCACTACCTGTATGGTTGTATGATACGTAGTTGCCCCCTAACAGATCCGTAACGCTATCATAATGATTACCAACATAATACCTTAAATCTACACCAGCTTCCAACTCAGTATATTTACCTAATAGGGTTCTATAAGTACTTCTTAAACCAAGCCAATCTGTTTGTGAATTTGAAGCATATCCATATGTAGAAGATGCGCCATCAGGATTCGCTGCATTAGTTGCCTCAATAGCAGTATAATTAACAGGCGTGTAAATGTTACCTGACCTTGGCAAAGTATTTATAGTTGTTCCGCTTGGAAACATTAAGCCGCCGCCGCCACCATCACCAATCATACCATACAATACACTTGAAAGGCTTGATTTGCTATTGATAGTCCAGTCATGGTTTAATGACAATATCGGCTCGCTATAAAAGTTGTTATAAGGATTATATTCCTTACCATCTTTGTATCCGTAATAAGTATTCCAAGCTGCGCCTTGTGGTGCACCCTCAAAACCAGGGATTGTAGAAGTACCGCTTACGTATGGAACTAAAACCTGCTCCGGACGTTGGCCATGTGTTTGATCGGTACCTATTAAAGTTAATGAAAGCTTTTGGCTAGGGCTAATAACTTTAGAAAGGTTAAAGAAGTAATCGTATCCTAAAAAATGTGAGCCATCAAATGGATAAGCTCCTTCTGTACGTGAGCCCGAAAAAGTTGCTGCCCATCCGTTTGAATTCAAACCAGTTGATACCAATACAGCTGTTTTGTTGTAACCGTCACTCCCTATGCCTTCTGACACAAAGCCACCAGCTTGTTGGTCTGTAGTACGTGTAGTAACATTTACTGTACCACCAAATGCAGGAACAATAATTTTATTTGCGCCTAAACCGCGTTGAACCTGGATTGATTTGGTTACATCAGTAATACCTGAAAAATCTGACCAATAAATTGCACCTGTTTCAGGATCGTTAATTGGAATACCATTTACAGTATAGGCAACGTTACCATTTCCTGAACGACTCGAAAACCCTCTGATGCTGATACGCTGATCGCCGTAACCACCTGAACCATCAGTAGCAAAAACACCCGGTACACCGATCAACAGGTCAGGAATTTCGCCATTACCGATATGCTCTTCAATAAACTCTGGGCCTATTGTTGTTACTGCAACAGGAGTTTTTCTGTCAACAGCAACGTCACCAGTTATAGTAACCTCTTTCTGTGAAGATGAATTCGGGCTTAATTGAATAGTGCCTAAATTTTTATCTGTGGCACCAATTTCAAATGTTTGCGGCACGTAACCAACAAATGTAACTACTACTAAAGTGTTACCTGCTGGTACTTTAAGTTTAAACGAGCCATCTAATGAAGCTGTTGTTGCGATGGTAGTTCCTTTAACAACAATAGTTGCGCCAACCAATGGCTCACGCGTTATTGTATCAATTACTTTACCTGTTATATGAACCTGGGCATTTGCAACTTGTGCGTACACCAGGCACATACTAAAAACGGAAATGAATAAAGAGAGTAAATACTTCCTCATACTTTGCTTTTTAATATATAATTATGAATTCAGTTAATTAGCGACAAAGATAATTCAATGCAACCCAGTCAATATTAAATTCATGTTAACATTTGTTGAATATTTATCAACATTTCATAATAAAACAACCTGATTATTTAAAAAAATGAAGCTAAGGATGCATTTTTTGAACATTTTGATTTTGATTAATGTTAAGTAAATGTAATTGTAACAAGATTTTTACAATTAAAATGAAACAAAAAACCCGGCTTTTGACCGGGTTTTAATAAAAGTTAGCTGATTTTAGTTAAAAATGTATCGCAAGCCCAATTGTGCCTGATAACGAGAAAGTTGGGAAACATCATTTATGAATGACGTAGTAACAGGCGTATTGGTTGTTTTATTAAGCAACGGGAATGAATATTCAGGGCTTCCGGCTGAGTTCAAACCAACGTAATGAAGTACAGTTGTATTACCTGTGCTAACTCCATTAAATGAATCCTGGTACAAGCCCCAGTTTTTATTCAACAAGTTACCAACGTTAATAATATCAAAAGATATTTCGACAGTGTTTTTGGTTTTACCTGCTTTTATATAAAAATCTTGCAGGATTTTAAAGTCGAACCTTTTAAAATATGGCAATATCACACCATTTCTTTCGGCAAATTCGCCTCTGTGTTCGCTCAGGTATTTATCCTGATCAATGAAAGCATTTAACTGGTTCCATTGTGTTTGTGCCGTACCAGGATTGGTTGAAGCATCCGGAACTAAAATAATGTCACTTTGAGTTTTAGGAATATACATTAAATCATTAGTAGCGCCATCATTATTCGGGTCGCCACTGGTAATATAAGATACCGCTCCATTATTAGCCATTTCAAATAATAAACCTAATGAGGTAGAAGCATGATCAAGATAATCCTTTTTATACATTAATGAACCGATAATGCGGTTTGGTTGTACATAAGTACTGTTTGAAAGATTATCGCCATTCGGATTACCTGCCACATCGCGTGAACTCCAAATAGTACTTGCAGTTGAACCACCGTCATTCACATCTCTAGACCCGCTATGAGTATATGCTACGTTGAAATAAAAACCACCAACAAAGGTTTTTTGAACCTGGCCGGTAATAAAGTAAGAATCACCCTGGTTGGTATTGGTCATATAGTACAATCCTGTAATTGATGGATTTGCTGCTGTTGCTGCAGATGCCGCAGGGGTTGTATTTTTCGAAGTATAACGAATTTGTCCGCCAGAGTTAGGTAATACAGCAAACCCATCTGAAAGAACTAGGTTTTCGTCGTAAATCGCATTAATATCCTTAGTGTAAGCGCCTTCAATTGTTGCTATAACTCCCCATCCTAATTTTTGATCGATAGCGAGGTTAGTTCTCCATACTTTAGGGTATTTTAAGTGCGGATCGGTTATATCAAGCTCGTATGAGTTATTTGCCGGTGCCGGGCCTGTAGGGTGGTTAGCATTAACATTAGGATTAAATACCAATTGCGCATTTTGAGCCGCGGTGTTTCCTTTAGCGCCATTCACAACTGTATATGAGCCAAATAATACTCCATTATTTGAAGCCTGGTTTGAGATCCATACAAAAGGAACTGTACCTGCAAACAAACCGCTACCACCTCGTACTTGTGTTGAACCATCGCCCTTTACATCCCAGTTAAAGCCTGCACGCGGAGATAATTGCACCCGATTCTCTGGTAAAACTGAGGGGTCAACGTGGATACCTTGTTGAAATGTCAGACCAGTAACATTAGGGTTTTGTGGCAACGATGTTGGGAAGGCATCATAATCAGCCCTGATGCCATAGGTTAACCTGAAATTATCAGTAACATGATATTTATCCTGGGCATACACACTATATATACCTGCTTTTATCATTGCATACGGGAAAACACCACTAGCCGAATAACGTGTAGTATAAGCGGCTGCCGGTAAGCCATGTAAAAAATCATAGGCTGAGTTATACGTATATAAGCCATTATAATCCGGAGCAAAACCATTTTTATAACTTTGGATCTGATCACTGGTTCCGAAGGTAAACTCATGTTTGCCTTTATACCATGTTAGATCATCAGAAAACTGACCAATATTAGTAGATAATATGTTATTGGCGGTATATAATTCATATCCAAAGCTGGTTTCAACTGAGGTAGATTTTACCACATCGGTAGCGGTACCTTCAGATGTACTGTTGCCAATGTCAACCATTGGTATGTTGCTTCCGCCTAATGAGGTACGGAAATCTCTTAAAGCTGAGTAACCCAAAGTAGCCCTATTTGATAAACTGCTGCTGATACGGCTATCTAACTCAATAATGCCAATATTAAAGTTATTGTTGATGCGGTAACCTGATCCATAAAATGGAAGACTGGTTACACTAGCATCACGCGTGGTTCCATATCCTACACTGGTTGTACCGTTTGAATTAGATACACCCGAATTGCTTGGAGGGTGATCTCCATATGATTTTAAGTAGAAATATTTAGCACTTAGGGTATTGTTCTTGTCAATATTCCAGTCAACTTTAATAGTTGCCTTATTACTATAAGTGTCATAACTGTAACCCTGGTAAGCACCCGGATTGTAATTATAATTTTTTATCAGGTAATTCTTGATGGAATCAAGCGTAGATGCTTTAGCCTGTGAAACTGAACCACTTGCCCCTGACCCTGTAGCAACGTAAGGATTAGCAGGCTGGCTTATGCGTTCTTCCTCGCCTGATATAAAGTAGAATAATTTATTTTTAATGATAGGGCCGCCAAAACTTGCTCCTATCTGGTGATAATTAAAAGGAGTTTTAGTAACGTTTACATCACCTGCACTATAACCTGTAAGGCCGGTACTGCGCAAATAATCGTAAACAGTTGCTTTAAATTCATTGGTACCCGATTTTACAACTGTATTAACACCCGCTCCGGTAAAATTACCCTGGCGCACATCATAAGGGGCAATATCAACCTGTATCTGGTCAATAGCATCTAATGAAATAGGTTGCGAATTGGTTTGGCCGCCAAGCGTACTGGCCAGGCCGAAAGAGTTATTAAACAAAGCACCATCAACAGTTATATTATTAAATAAACTGCTGCGCCCGCCAAAGCTTAAACCATTTGCCGATGGTGTTAATTTTGTAAAATCACTCAGTGAACGGTTAAGTGTAGGCAAGCCTTCAATTTGTGAACGGTTAATTGTTTCACGTGCACCAGTACGCGATGAGTTTATCACTTTTCCGCCGGTACCGGTAATGGCAACCTCTTTTAAGTTGGTAGCGCTTTCTTCAAGCATAGCAGCAATATGCTGATCCTGGCCAATTGATAAAGTAAGGCCTTCTTCAACAAAATCCTTATAACCTATAAAACTTACTTTAAAGGTATAAGGCCCGCCAACTCTTAAATTGGGTAAATTGTACCGTCCGTCTGCACGGCTTACTGTAGAATATACCGTACCTGTCGGTATATGTGTGATTGTAATGGTTGCACCCGGTACAGTACCCTTACTGTCGGTTACAATACCATTGATAGATGCGGTGGTTACACCCTGGGCCTGTACATTTTTGCTTATTAAAAATGTTAAGCCAGCCAGCAATAATAAAAGTAAATACTTCCTCATTCTTGTCTTGTTTTTATATAATAATATATTCAGTTAATTGTAACAAAAATATATAAACAAGACAATCAATATGTTAAATCAATATTACTATTTATTAAACATTTATTAACATTTAACAATAAATACATAACACTTGTTAATAAATATGTATATTATATGAAATATTAACAATATAGAATAATTTAATACATAATTAATACTATCATTATAATAGGCTTTTGTCTACACAATCTAATCATTTTAATAACCCTCACTGGCAATTTTATCATATCGCCCCTTTTGTTTAGCTTTGCCGTAAATCACAAAGAATAATAAAAAGTATGAACTACGATTTAATTGTTATAGGGAGCGGCCCGGGTGGATATGTAGCTGCTATCCGTGCTTCCCAGTTAGGTTTAAAAACCGCAGTAGTTGAAAAAGAATCATTAGGTGGTATTTGCCTTAATTGGGGCTGTATCCCTACTAAGGCTTTATTAAAAAGCGCCCAGGTATTTGAATATTTAAACCATGCTGCTGATTATGGCATTAAAGTAAATGGCGGCGAGGTTGATTTTGAGTCCATGATAAAAAGAAGTCGCGGCGTAGCCGATGGCATGAGCAAGGGCGTGCAGTTCCTGATGAAGAAGAACAAAATTGATGTATTAACCGGTTTTGGGAAATTAAAGGCTAAAGGCACTGTTGAAGTTAAAGCTGCAAACGGCACAACACAGGATTATACTGCAAAACATATTATACTGGCAACAGGTGGCCGTTCACGGGAATTACCTAATATAAAACAAGACTTTAAGAAAGTAATTGGCTATCGTCAGGCAATGATCCTGCCTAAAAAGCCAAAATCAATGATCGTTGTAGGTTCTGGCGCTATCGGAATTGAGTTTGCTTATTTCTACAACTCTATAGGTACAGAAGTTACTGTTGTTGAATATCTGGATAACATTGTACCGCTGGAGGATGAGGAAGTATCAAAACAATTAGGCCGCATACTTAAAAAAACAGGAATTAAGATACTTACCGGCTCAGTAGTTGAATCAGTTGACAGTAGTGGCGACTTATGCAAGGTGCATGTAAAAACCGCAACAGGCAATGAGATACTTGAAGCTGAGATCGTATTATCTGCAGTAGGTATATCTACCAATATAGAGGGAATTGGATTAGAAGAAGTTGGCGTTAAAACCGACAAGGGCAAGGTATTGGTTGACGATTATTACAAAACCAATATTGAAGGTGTTTATGCCATTGGCGATATTGTACAGGGACAGGCGTTGGCTCACGTTGCATCAGCCGAAGGAATAATTTGTGTTGAAAAAATCGCAGGCCACAATCCTGAGCCATTAAACTATAACAACATCCCGGGTTGTACTTATTGCATGCCTGAAGTTGCTTCAGTAGGTTATACCGAAAAAGCAGCTAAAGAAGCAGGTTATGAATTAAAGATCGGTAAGTTCCCATTCTCAGCATCAGGCAAAGCAAGTGCTGCGGGTGCTAAAGATGGTTTTGTTAAGCTGATATTTGATGCCAAATATGGCGAACTTTTAGGCGCACATATGCTGGGGCATAATGTTACAGAAATGATTGCCGAAATTGTTACCGCACGCAAACTGGAAACAACAGGTCACGAGATCATTAAATCTGTACACCCACACCCAACCATGAGCGAAGCAGTTATGGAAGCTGCCGCCGAAGCATACGGGGAGTGTATCCATTTGTAATTCAAAATTTAAAAGTCAAAAATTTAAAAAGACCGATAGCTAATGACTGTCGGTCTTTTTTATTTGCTACTTAATTAGCATTTCATTTTTGAATTTTTACTTTTGATTTTTGACTTACTATGCAATTACATACCATTGATACCGGCTTTTTTAAATTAGATGGCGGCGCTATGTTTGGCGTAGTGCCAAAAACCCTCTGGAGCAAAACTAACCCGGCTGATGAGAATAACCTGTGTACCTGGGCCATGCGTTGTTTATTAGTAGAAGACGGCGACCGTTTAATATTGATAGATACAGGTATAGGCAGCAAACAGGATCAGAAATTCTTTAGTCATTATTATTTACATGGAGATGCAACCCTTGATAGCTCGCTAGCCGCTAAAGGGTTCCATCGCGATGATATTACCGATGTATTTTTAACACATTTACATTTTGACCACGTTGGCGGTGCTGTTATAAGAGAAAATGATAAACTGATCCCCGCTTTTAAAAATGCAACTTATTGGAGCAACGAGCAGCACTGGGACTGGGCCGTAAACCCTAACGACCGTGAAAAGGCATCCTTTTTAAAAGAAAATATATTACCCATACAGGAAAGCGGTCAATTGAAATTCATTGACAGCAATGACGGTGCAAAATTCACCAATAATATAAGCGTAAAGTTTGCTTACGGGCATACTGACGCTATGATGCTCCCGCTTATAAACTATAAAGGTAAACAAGTGTTATATATGGCTGATCTGCTACCATCAATAGGGCATTTGCCAATGCTTTATGTAATGGCTTATGATATGTTCCCATTAAAGACTTTAACCGAAAAAAAGATTTTTTTAACAGAGGCTTTGCAAAAAGAATATATTTTGTATCTTGAACACGATCCTATTAATGAGTGCTGCACCTTACAGCAAACAGAGAAAGGAATACGAATTAAAGAAACTTTTAATCTAAACCAATTATAAAAACAACGGGCAATTTGCACCACAAAAACCGTGCAATAAATCACATACAATCAACAAAGTACGTCCTTTTTTCAATAAAAAAATAGTGGAAATTTTTCATAACAATTCCCTACCTTTGCACGTTGAATTCTAAAAAAAGTAAGAAATCGAGGTTATAAAATAGATGAGACAACTCAAAATAACACAATCCATAACCAACCGTGAATCTCAATCACTTGATAAATATCTTCACGAAATTGGTAAAGTTGACCTGATAACAGCCGAAGAAGAAGTAATATTAGCCCAAAAAATTCGCGAAGGTGACCAGGCTGCTTTAGAACGCTTAACTAAAACCAACTTGCGCTTTGTTGTTTCTGTTGCCAAGCAATACCAAAACCAGGGCCTTACCCTTGGCGACTTAATAAATGAAGGTAATTTGGGCCTTATAAAAGCTGCAAAACGTTTTGACGAAACCAAAGGTTTCAAATTTATATCATATGCCGTATGGTGGATCCGCCAATCAATTTTGCAGGCTATTGCCGAGCAATCACGGATTGTGCGTTTACCGTTAAACCAGGTAGGCTCATTAAGTAAAATAAGTAAAGCCTTCTCAAAGTTAGAGCAGGAATTCGAGCGTGAGCCATCTCCTGAAGAATTGGCCGATATACTGGAAACAACGGTTGATAAAATTTCAGATACATTAAGCAACTCTGGTCGCCATGTTTCAATGGATGCGCCCTTTGTACAGGGTGAAGAAAACACATTGCTTGATGTATTGGAAAATCAGGAGCCAAACACAGATTCAATCTTGATCAATGAATCACTTTCCGAAGAAATAAAACGTTCATTATCTACACTTACCGAACGTGAGCGTGAAATAATCGTATTATTCTTTGGCTTGGGTTCTAATCACCCACTTTCACTGGAAGAAATTGGCGAAAAGTTTAACCTGACACGTGAACGTGTAAGGCAGATAAAAGACAAAGCATTACAACGTTTACGCCATACTTCAAGAAGTAAGATCTTAAAATCATACTTAGGGTAATCGTAAAAGACACAAAGTATTGTGTCTCTACATAAAACAGAAAACTCCTGCTAATTAACAGGAGTTTTTTGTTTTATACTATTTATTTCAACCCTCTTAACACCCCAACGGTATATTCCACCTGCTCCGGATGCACATCTAAATGCGTAACAAAACGTATCCGATGTTTATCGGTATTCATTGCCTTTACACCATGTTCAGCCAGTTTTTTTAGTACAAGTTCTGCTGGCTCAACGGTATCAAATAATATCAGATTGGTTTCAGTAGGCATAACGGTACTAACCCATGCGCATTTACTTAATTCTTCGCTTAAAATTTGGGCATGTGCATGATCTATTTTTAATCGCTCAACATGATGATCGAGCGCGTAGATACCTGCGGCGGCTAAAAAGCCTGCTTGTCGCATGCCTCCGCCAAGTACTTTGCGTACACGCCTTGCATATTTAATGGTTTCCTTATCTGCCAAGAATACGGAGCCAACTGGCGCACCTAATCCCTTCGACAAACAAACTGAAATGCCATCAAAGTATTTGCCATAATCAACCGCATTATCACCAGTATGAGCCAACGCATTAAATATCCTTGCACCATCTAAATGCAGTTTTAACTTTTTATCGCGACAAAGCTCGGCAATAGGTTTTATTTGTTGGAGTGTATAACAACTTCCGCCGCCTTTATTAACTGTGTTTTCCAGCGCGACAAGACTGGTATGCGGATAATGTATATTTTCGGCATTAATTTCAGGGGCTATCATTTCGGCAGTAATAATACCACGATAACCATTCAACAAACGGGTTGATACGCCCGAATTAAAAGCGATTCCCCCACCCTCATAGCGATAAATATGTGCAGTTTGATCGGCAATAAGCTCATCTAATGGCTGGGTAAAGCATTTAATTGCAATTTGGTTAGTCATAGTACCTGAAGGGCAGAAGATACCGGCTTCCATACCGAACATGGCCGCAGCTTTTTCTTCGAGTGCATTAACGGTTTCATCTTCACCAAAAACATCATCGCCGATTTTGGCATTCATCATGGCATCCAACATGCCGGGAGTTGGTTTTGTAACGGTATCGCTACGCAGGTCAACAGTTAATTGCATAATTATTTAAAAGTGTTATTTTAATGTTCAAATTTAAACCTTATGCGTTCAATATTACAATCAATATTCTACATATGATAAACTCGTGCAAGCAAGGTTATAAAGAAGTTGTAACAAGTTTGGAAGAATACATAAAACTTAATTTTGCAATAAGTAATTTTGCAGTAAATACTACGTTTACCACTATTATGCTTAAAATAAATACAATCTGCCTAACTGTTTTTTGTTTGTTATTTGCCATTGAAAAATCACAGGCACAAGGCTGGGTACCGGGCTATTATTACGATGTTCAAAACAACAAAAACATTGGCCTTATAAAACTGAAACCGTCGAACAAAGAACCTATTAAAGACGAAGCCTTTATCGAATTTAAAACTGATAACAAGGCAAATTCCATTAAATTAAGTGCCAGCGAACTGAGTTCATTTGTAATGGGCCGGGATAGTTTTGTAGTAGCTGCGGCACCACGTACAGGGGCATGGTCAAAAAACGAGCTTGATTTTGTTGAAGTAATATTGGATGAGGATGATAGAATTTACATGTTCAACGGCCTGAGCGGCAGCGGAGGAGGATCTGGATGGAGCCTAGGTTTAGGCGGAGGATTCGGCGGCGGTGGCGGTGGATTTGGCTATGGTGTGGGCACTGGTGTTTCTATCCCTTTAGGTGGTGGCGGGCATCATGCAACCAGCTATTTTTACGGTCGCAATACTGCCGAAATGAAGGAATTAACCCCATTTAATTTCATAGCTGTAATGAGTGATATTATGGGTGATGAGCCAGAAGTAGTTGAACAGATCCAACAAAATAAATACAGCTTGCGTAATATTGATAAGTTGATCGCTTATTATTACAAAGTACAAGGGGAGCATAATAGTCAAAAGCCTTAAGTTTTGAGTCGTTAGTCTAAAGTTAACTAGGGCTTTAGACTAATGACTCAAGGCTCTGGACTAATTAAATGCTTTGCGCAATTACAAACCCACAGGCCCAGGCCCATTGAAAATTATAGCCACCAAGCCAGCCGGTAACATCAACGCATTCGCCGCCATAGTACAAACCAGGCACCTTTTTAACTTCCAGCGTTTTTGATGAAAGTTCATCGGTAGATACTCCGCCACGCATTACTTCGGCTTTGTCATAACCCTTATCTCCGGCAGGTTTCACTTTAAACTCGTGGATCAGGCTGCTGATATTTTCAATATCAGCTTTAGTTAGTGAAGCCAGATTTTTTTCAATCGGCAATTTATCACTTAATGCTTCGGCAAATTTACGGGTATATAAACCGGCCAAATAAGCCAGCAGCATTTTTTTACCGTTTACTTCTTTCTCCTGCTGTATCAGTTCAGCAATATTTTGATGAGGTAACAGATCAATACAGATCGACTCACCCGGTCGCCAATACGATGATATTTGCAGAATCGCCGGCCCGCTTAAGCCCCAATGAGTAAATAATATATTTTCCTCAAAACTGATCCTATCGTTCCAAACCCTGCAAAAAATACTATTGCCTGAAAGTTGCTCATACCAGGGCTGGTCTTTCCCGGTAATGGTTAGCGGCACTAAGGCCGGTGCGGTATCATTAATTTTAAGATCGAATTTTCGCGCCATGCGCAAACCAAAATCCGTGGCTCCTATTTTGGGTATCGGCAAACCACCTGAGGCAATTACTACTTTTGGCGCTTCAATGGTATGCTCTTTTCCGTTCTTTTCATAGCTGATATGAAAGCCGCCATCTATTTGCCTGATGTTTTGAACAGTGGTATCGCATTGGATCTCTTGTCCTAATTCATAACAGAGATTGGTGAATACTTTAACCACATCACGGGCATTATTGCTTGTTGGGAACAACTGACCCAGTGTTTTCTCCTGCCCCTCAATACCATAAGTTTCAAAAAAGCTAATGGTATCCTCTACCGTCCACTGCGCAAATGCTGATTTGCAGAAATGTTCATTTTGCGATATAAATTGCTGTGCCGATGAATACAAATTGGTGTAGTTGCACCTGCCACCACCACTTATCAATATTTTAGCCCCTACGCGATCATTTTTTTCTAACACTAGTGTGCGTTTGCCTAAAAATCCTGCTTGTACAGCGCACATTAAGCCGCATGCACCTCCGCCAATAATTATAGCGTCAAAATCTGTTTGTTTTATTAAATTTGTTGCCATGGGCGATGTTGTGCAAATATCAGAATTTGGAAAGATACTTATCTTTTTAATTACAGGAATAATATTGGTATGCCTTATATTTTTTGCAAACCGGCTATTATCACCTAACCACCCCAATGCTGAAAAATTAACTTCATACGAATGCGGCGAGGAACCTGTTGGCAGTGCATGGTTGCCTTTTAACTCCCGTTTTTATGTTATTGCTCTGGTATTTCTGCTTTTTGAGGTTGAAATGGTTTTTGTTTTCCCTTGGGCAACTGTGTTTGGAAGTCATCAGCTCAACGCCGCCGATTCTCGCTGGGGCGTATTGTCATTAACCGAAATGTTTATATTTTTAGGTATATTAATACTTGGCCTGGTATATGTTTGGAGCAAAGGTGATCTGGAGTGGATAAAACCAAAACCCATTGTGCCTACAACAGACGTTGTTATACCAACTTCACTGTATGATAAGTTAAATCAGCAACAAAGTGCATACAATGTAAAAGAATTTACGCCTGAGTTTGTTGCAACAGCTCCGACAACAACTATTCCTGCTTCCGAGCAACCGGCTCCAATCAGGAAGCCTATGTTTAAACCAGCCTTTAAAAAGTCAATTGATGAGTAGCGATATAAGCAATGAAAGTGGTGGTGTAGTGATCACCAAAATGAACGACCTGTTGAACTGGGCGCGTTTATCATCGTTATGGCCTTTAAGCTTTGGCATTGCCTGCTGCGCCATTGAAATGATGGGTTCATTTGCCTCAACTTATGATCTTGACCGATTTGGCGTATTCCCCCGACCATCCGCACGCCAGGCAGATGTGATTATTATTGCAGGCACTGTAACGTTTAAAATGGCTGAGCGCATTAAACGTCTTTACGAGCAAATGCCTGAGCCGAGATATGTGATCTCAATGGGCTCCTGCTCCAACTGCGGTGGCCCTTATTGGCAACATGGCTATCATGTAGTAAAGGGTGTCGACCGTGTTATCCCGGTTGATGTATATGTACAAGGTTGCCCTCCACGCCCCGAAGCTTTAATTGGCGCTATTTTGGAGTTGCAAAAGAAGATTGAATTGGAAACGTTGGCCGGTACGCAATCAATAAAGATTGAAACTTCGGAAGTTTAACAGCACTTTTATCAAATCCCGGTCATCGTTTAAATCATACAAATCCCGGTTCTAAATTTCCGCTCAAAAGCGTATCTTTGCGGCAAATGATAGCTATAAATAACCTTACGTTTGAGATTGGTGCAAGAGCCTTGTATGATGAAGCTAACTGGCATATAAAACCCGGAGAAAAGATTGGCCTTATTGGTGCTAACGGAACCGGAAAAACCACGTTGCTTAAAATGATCGTAGGTGAGTTCAAACCTACATCCGGCACAATATCAATGGCGAAGGACCTGACCATGGGTTATCTGAACCAGGATTTGCTATCTTATTCTTCGGATAAAAATATTCTGCATGTGGCAATGGAGGCGTTTGAACGCCAAAACCAGCTGCATGATGAAATAGAAGTACTGCTGAAAAAACTGGAAACAGATTACTCTGAAGATTTATTACATAAATTAAGCGACAAACAACATGAGTTTGAAGTGCTTGATGGCTACAACATTGAGTATAAAGCACATGAAATATTAGCTGGTTTAGGTTTTACCGAAGCAGAAACCCATCGCAAGTTAAGCACCTTTTCGGGTGGATGGCGGATGCGGGTAATGCTGGCTAAAATATTATTACAGGCACCTGATATTCTGTTGCTGGATGAGCCGACCAACCACTTAGACTTACCTTCAATACAATGGCTCGAAGATTATCTGAAAGCATTTGACGGCGCGGTTATCATAGTATCGCACGATAGGTGGTTTTTGGATAAGGTGATCAACCGTACGGTTGAATCGCGCAAAGGAAAGCTAACCGTTTACGCCGGAAATTATTCTTTTTATTTAGAAGAGAAAGCTCAGCGCGAAGAAATTCAGCGCGGCGAGTTCAAAAATCAGCAATCAAAAATAAAACAGGAAGAGCGCTTGATCGAACGTTTCCGTGCCAAGGCATCCAAAGCAAAAATGGCGCAATCGCGCATCAAAGCTTTGGATAAGCTGGAACGTGTGGATGATGTTGATGATGATAACCCATCAGTAAATTTCAGCTTCCGTTTCTCAAAGCAATCAGGCAGGCATGTGGTAACTTTGGAGCATGTCAGCAAAAAATACCCAACTTTAGAAATTTTAGATGACACCGAAGCCATAATTGAAAAAGGCGATAAGATAGCTTTGATCGGTGCTAACGGTAAAGGTAAATCAACCTTATTACGTATTGTTGCCAGTGCCGATACTGAATTTGAAGGCAAAAAAGAAACCGGCCATAATGTTACGCAAACCTTTTTTGCACAACACCAACTGGAATCACTGCACCTGGAAAGCCAGATATTGCAGGAGCTGCAAGCGTTTGCTCCAAAGCATACCGAAACTGAGCTGCGTTCAATATTAGGTTCGTTTTTATTTACCGGTGATGACGTTTTCAAGAAGATAAAAGTACTTTCGGGTGGTGAGAAATCACGTGTGGCATTGGCAAAGGCTTTAACAGCAGATGCCAACTTTTTGATACTGGATGAGCCCACCAACCACTTGGATATTGCTTCGGTTAACATCTTGATACAGGCTTTACAGCAGTTTGAAGGCACATTGATCGTAGTATCTCACGACAGGTACTTCCTGGATAATGTGGCTAATAAAATATGGTTTATTGAGGATAAGAAGATAAAGGTTTACCCAGGCACTTATGCCGAATATGATGAGTGGCAGGCTAAACGCAAGCTTGAGTTAAAAGGAGCCCCTGCACCTAAGGTTGAAAAGAAGGAAGAAAAAAAAACGCCTGAACCTGCTAAACCACAACCATCAGACAATAAATTTCAGCAACTAAAAAAGTTGAACCAGGATCTGACTAAAATGGAAGAGCAAATGACTGAGCTTGAAAAAGCAGTTAAACAATTTGAGGCTCAGCTTGCTGATGAAAAGCTATATAGCGATGCCTCTAAATCTAAAGAAGTAACCCGCAACTACGAGGCGAAAAAACTAGAATTAGGTGCCATACAACAACGCTGGGAAGCTTTGGCTGAACAGATCATGGAACTGGAAGCGTAGAGTAAACTTTCTCTGCGTGACGGGTGTCACACTGAGGTACTCGAAGTGTGAGCGCAAAGGCCTTACGCATATGCTTCGAGTGCCTGCATGACCCATCACACTATTCTGTATAGTAGTGATTGCTTCATGCTTCGCAATGACGCTTTTTTTATAATCTTATAACCAAACAAAAGTTTTACAATTATCATTAAGATAAAGCGTTATTTTCATAACCTTTATGAACAGATACCTGAAATTACTTTTACTGTTATTTATTTCCGTAAATGGATTTGCCCAAACCTCTCCTTACGAAAACAACGTTTATAATCTTGCCATAAAAAGCGTTGAATTTTATAACACCAAAAAAGAACCATCCTTCCCTATCATCAATTTAAATTCTGATGAACAGGTTCAGCTTGCTTTTGACGATCTGCGTGGCGGTACACATTACTTTTATTATACTATTGAACATTGCGACGGCGATTGGAATTCATCCAACCTGGCAACTACCGATTATCTGAAGAATTTTACTGAAGATAAGATTTTAGATTACAGCTACTCAACTGCTACCCTGCAAAAATACACACATTACACGCTAAAGTTGCCTAATGATAATATCGCGCCAAAAATATCAGGTAATTATATTCTAAAGGTTTATGAAGATGATGATCCGACAAAATTAATACTTACCCGAAAACTGTATGTACTTAACGACAAAATTTCGATCAGTGCTGACATTGTACCTTCAGGCAATCTTGATTCCCGCCAAACTAACCAAAAAATAAACTTTCAGCTCAATTATGACGGCTTAACGGTTCAAAATCCGAACACCGATATACGCACCTGGATCATGCAGAATCAACGCGAAGAGACGGGCCAATTTACCACACAGGTTCAATACATTCGCGGCACACAGCTCATCTATGGCGATTTAAACAGCAATGATTTCCCCGGAGGGAATGAGTTCAGGCATTTTGATTTCCGTAGTTTAAAGACTAATTCAGAAAGAGTAGCGAAGATAATTATAGATACAGCAAATACTGTAATTTTATTGACCGACCAAAGCCGAAATCAACTAAATTATACTTTTTTATATGATAATGATGGCAACTATTTTGTGCTTAATCAGGAGGGCACAAACCCGGTTCTCGATGCTGATTATGCACACTTATACTTTAGCCTAAGTTGCAATAAAACCGGCGCAGATGGTTCGGTTTATATTGTGGGTAAGTTTAATGATTACAAGCTTAATGACCGCAGTAAACTGGATTACGACCCTAAAGGTAAATTTTACACGCATCTATTCTTAAAACAAGGCGTATATGACTATCAATATGTCTGGGTCGATAACACCACTAAAAAGCCTGATTATACCTTTTTAGAGGGCAATTACTTTGAAACCGAAAATAATTACCAGATACTCGTTTATTATCATCCTCCTACGGCTCGTTGGGAAGAATTGGTGGGCTATAGATCAGTGAATACGGTGAATAAATAGAAACACGATTAATAGATTTTCATGAATTTATTATTCACTGTTATAAAAGCGTCATTGCGAGGTACGAAGCAATCCCAAACTGTACAGGGCTGACCCGCTAATCGGGGATTGCTTCGTACCTCACAATGACGCTCGGCAAGCTATTTTACTTAACTTATTTATTCAAATTAGGCAAGTCATTAATACCTTTCAAATATTTCTCAAGGTAATCGAAACTGGTTTCATAAATTAACAATCTGCTTTGCAGGTTATAGGCTGCACCATGCGCTCCCGGCGGATAGATACGCAGGTCAGCATCTTTGCCAGCATTGGTTAAAGCTGTTAATAGTTGCATGGTATTAGCCGGATGCACGTTGTCATCACTCATAGAATGGATCAGGAATAAATGATCTTTTAATCCAGCAGCATGAGTCATGTCTGAACTATTTTTATAGCCTGCAGCATTATCACTTAAAGTACCCATGTAGCGCTCGGTATAAATATCATCATACAAACGCCAGTCGGTAACGGCAGAGTTGGCTATACCCACTTTAAACACGCCTGGATGAGTAAGCAAAGTATAACTGGTACTGTAACCACCATAGCTGGTACCCATAATTGCCATATTAGTGCTATCAGCAAAAGGCATTGAACCTACGTAACGGGCTGTTTCAACAAAATCTTTACTTTCATATTTACCCAGTTGTTTATAAACGGCTTTCATAAATGCGCTGCCATAATTAGCTATACCGCGGTTATTTACATCTACAACAATATAGCCGTTTTGCGCTAACCATTGTGACCATACGTTTGCTGAAAATTGATTAAATACTCCGTGTGATTCAGGACCTCCATATATAGCCAGCACAACCGGATATTTTTTTGAAGGGTCGAAGTTAAATGGTTTGATCATAGAACCATCCAGTTCAGTACCGTCGCTTGTTTTAAAGTGAAAAAGCTCCACAGGTGAATAGTTGTGGTTTTTAACAAACTCACTTACCGCTTTGTTGTCTTCCAGATTTTCCAATATTTTACCATTGTCATTACACAGGTCAACGTGTGTTGGAGTTGTTATATTACTATGCTTATCGAGGTAATACCTGGTATTTGGCGACATGTCAATATCATGATACCCTGCTTGTAAAGAAAGCTTTGTTTTCTTACTGCCATCATATTTAATAGAATAGAATTGCTGCTCAAGCGGAGATGCTTCTGCTGATAAATAATATATGGTTTTAGTTTCCGGGTTTATGCCGCTAACTTTTATCATATCCCAGTTACCGCTGGTTACCTGATTAACTAACTTTCCGTCATAATTATAACGGTAAATATGGTAGTAACCTGAACGATCTGAAACCCAGAAAAACTCTTTTGTTTTCTCAGGAAAATAGATCATATCGTTTACATTGGTGTAAAAATTTGAGATAGCTACCCAGGTAGTGTTTTTTTCTTCGAGTACAACATGATGTTCACCAGTTTTCACATTGAAGAAATATAGCTTCATATCATTTTGGGCACGATTAAGGGTCATCATAGCCAAAATATCCGGGTTGCTTGTCCAATAAATCCGCGGGATATAAAAGTCACCTGTTTCATCCGGCGAAAGCCAAACTTTTTTACCTGAATTAACATCTATTACTCCTACCCTTACTTTAGGATTTGGATCGCCGACCTGTGGTATAGCAATGTGTATGTTATTCGGATGCTGGCCTTCATAATTCGTCATCTGAAAATCGGGCACCTGGCTATCATCAAACTGCCAAAAAGCGATGTATTTATTATCTGGCGACCAGTTCCAGGCTTGTGAAACTTCCAGTTCCTCTTCGTAAACCCAATCACCATGACCGTTAAAAATACCGTTCTCGCTGGTTGAATCATGAGTTAACTGTTGCTCTTTACCATTGGCAAAATTATAGACATACATATTACCATCGCGTTCAATACCAACCATTGAACCATCCGGAGACAACTCTGCTGAACGTGCATTTTTAGCCGCTGCTTTTAATTGTTTATTATCAAGATCATAAATATAATAATCAGAGATGCCTGACCGGCGGTAGATCTTTCTGAAGTTGGTTTTAAAAACCAGGTGTTTGGCATCATGCGACCACTGGAATGATTCATAATCAAAAGGTGTAGAAGTACCGGGGAAATTCAGGCCATCTTTGGTAAAAACCAAACTTTCTTTTAAAGTAGCAGGATCTTTTATTTTGATGGAATCACCGGCTATAAATGAGTACTGATTCCCATTATTTATCCAATTAACACTACCGGGGCCGGTCTTGCCTCGCAATATACGGCTTGCAGCAAGGGCATCAGATAAACTACTATAATTTGTTTTGGTTTGCGCTATTGATCGATCAGGCAATAGCAAACTCGATAAACATAAGCACATAAATGCGCCCTGTAGAAACTTTTTATTCATAATGAGGGATTAAAACTCGCTAAATCTAGCAGAATTTATGCAATCAGGCAATATATAACCGAAATGTTATCTGAATTTAAAGTTAAAGTATCTCATTATTAAATTTCAGCTTACGCCAAATTTTTGAAAATTCCGATTCAAACACTTTAACCGTATATTTACAGCCAAAACACTGACCAATGCAAGGAAAAAACGCCCAGGAATCATATACTATAATGAATGAACTGGTATTACCCAATGATACCAATACATTAAACAATTTGATGGGTGGGCGTTTATTGCACTGGATGGATATTGCAGCTGCAATATCAGCACAAAAACATTGCAATCGCATTGTAGTCACAGCCTCGGTTGATAATGTATCATTTAAACAACCTATTAAACTGGGCGATGTGATTACCATTGAAGCTAAAGTAACCCGGGCCTTTAATACTTCGGTTGAAGTAAGAATGGATGTATGGGCGCAGAATATACCATCAGGCACCCGTGTAAAAAGCAACGAAGCCTATTACACCTTTGTAGCACTTGACCAAAATGGAAGCACAGTACCGGTACCTGAACTGATACCTACAACTGCTGAGGAAATTGCTTTGTATGATGGCGCCCTGCGCCGCAGGCAATTACGCCTGATTTTAGGCGGCAAAATGAAGCCTGACGATGCTACCGAACTAAAGGCCCTGTTTTTTGCAGCACAGCAATAATTACGATCTATGGCCAGCCTCAAGAAACTACCCTCGCCAATTACCGTTCTTGTAATCGTAATAATTATTGCAGCTATAGCCACTTGGTTATTACCGGCAGGTGAATATAATTCGCTTACTTATAACAACGGATCGTTTACTGTATCAACTCCTAGTGGCGATAAAACATTGCCGGCTACACAACACACTTTAGACAGCCTTAAGATTTTAATAACACTTGATAAATTTAAAAGCGGCGATATATTTAAGCCTGTAGCCATACCCGGCACTTATCACCAGTTAAAGAGCAACAGACAAGGTTTTTTGGAGGTTATCGAAGCACCAGTAAAGGGTTTATATGACAGCGACGACATTATCTTCTTTCTGCTTTTTATAGGTGGCTTTATTGCCGTTTTTCAGCAAACCGGGGCTATGGAGCAGGGTGTGGCTTACTTATCGCATAAAATGAAGGGTAAGGAAGCATGGCTGATCATTATTATTACTTTCTTTTTTGCCTTTTGTGGTGCTGCCGAGGGCATGGCCGAAGAAGGGCTTGCATTTTACCCCATTCTAGTACCACTATATTTAGCCGCGGGTTATGATTTGATGGTGCCACTGGCTGTAATATTCGCAGGGACCAGCATTGGTAATATGGCATCTTTCAGCAATCCGTTCTCAACGGTTATTGCATCAAATGCAGCAGGCATAAACTGGACCGATGGCTTGAATGAGCGTTTACTGTTCTTTGTTATAATTACCGCCATTACCATTTGGTATATTGTTCGTTATGCGCAAAAAACAAGGAAGCATCCTGCCAAATCATTAGTTTACCTGATAGACGGCGCGGTTACTTCACCTTTCTCCAATTTCAAAACAGAAGACGATAAAGAAATAAAACTAAAACCGAAAAACGGGTTAATGATATTCATTTTCCTGGCAACGATCGGGGTTATGATCTATGGGTTTATTATTGGCTGGTCTATGACAGGTGTTACTGCCTTATTTATCGGTTCCTCAGTATTAATAGCTGTAATTGCCAGAATGAAGGAGAAAGTATTTATTAACACTTTTATTGAAGGCGTAAAATCACTAATAAGTGTAACCATTATAGTAGGTGTAGCACGCGGGGTAACCATTGTTTTAAATGATGGGCATATCAGCGGAACCTTGCTCTTTTATTCTGCTATGATGGTGGGCAAAATGCATGCAATATGGTTTATTTTAATGATGATGGTGTTGTACATGGTGTTTACCCTGTTTATATCATCATCATCAGGTATGGCGGTACTTACCATGCCAATTTTCGGTTCGCTGGCGGTTATAGTTGGTGTACCGGGTAAAGAGATTGTTAATGCATACCTTTTTGGAATGGGCATTATGTCGCTAATAACACCAACTGGCATTATGCTGCCCTCATTAGATATAGCCAATGTAAGCGTTAAGGCATGGCTGCGGTTTGTTTATCCGTTAATGATCATATTGATCATTGTATCCATGGCATTTTTAGTGGTAGGAGTATTATAGCTATTAACTACCGAGTTCAATTATACGATCAAATTCATGGCGTTTAAGTCCCATAACTGATAAACGGCCTTGCCTTACCAAGCCAATATCTTTTAACTGCTCATCAGCTTTTACCCGCTCAAGTGTTACCGCATTTTTCAGGCTTTCAATCGGCTCCAGATCAACTACCACCCAGTTTGGATCAGTCGTTGTTGGGTCCTGATAAAATTCTTTTATCACTTTAGCTATTCCAACCACTGCTTTACCTTCGTTACTATGATAAAATAACACCAGGTCGCCCTCTTTCATCTCTTTTAAATTATTGCGCGCCTGGTAATTGCGCACACCATCCCAAAATGTGCGGCCATCCTGGTTAAATTTCTCCCAGCTGTATTTATGAGGTTCTGATTTTACAAGCCAATAGTTCATTAAAAATGTGCGTTTAGGACGTTTAATTGCTATTTTTTATTTCTAAACACCTCAAAGGTGACAAAATGTGATGACAAATGAAAATTAGAATAAGGAATTCATTAGTCAAAGCAGACAAAACCAACGAAGTATACTTTATAGCCGTACTATTAGCGCTTCCTTTACAATCATCTTCCCCCCTATTTGTAGGCGATTCGTGAATTATATATATATTTTAGTAAAAAAACTACATTATAGTATTAAACAGGTCATATTATTATGACAATTGTTTTAAAATGAAAATATTAATTGCAAATATAAAATTATAGAAATATGCCTAAAAGGAGTAAGAATGGATGATAAGTTAATTAAACTATAGAGTGTATAAAGCTATAAGCGGACATTGTGGCAATCGGGGCACTCGCTTTGCAATCAATTATATGAATGATTCTATTTATAAAAAATATGGTGGGAATAAGCTGCAAAATGATAGCGCAGCTGGAATTGGAAAAACTAGGCCTCACATGTGTTACTATAGAAATAGGCCGAATAGAAATTTCAGAAAGCATTTCTTACGACCAACTCCTCCAAATAAAAATCGCTTTACTTCAATTTGGATTAGAGATCATTGACAACAAAAAGGATATTCTGGTAGAAAAAATCAAAAATACCATTATTGAAATGATCCATCACACAGATGATCGCTTAAAAATTAATTTTTCTGATTACCTGAGTGAAAAATTAAATTACGACTATACTTATCTCTCCAATATATTTTCTGATCAGCAGGGCATTACCATTGAATATTTTATGATCTTACATAAGATACAGCGGGTAAGAGAACTGATCGGTTATAATGAACTTACCCTTACCGAAATTTCCTGGAAATTGCATTACAGCAGCGTGGCACATTTATCGGCACAATTCAAAAAAATAACGGGCGTAACTCCTTCCTCTTTCAAAGCCCAAAGGCTGATTTGCGCTTAAAGCTGTGAATTATATAACTTATTCCTGATATTATATAACATCCTGCGACCAATGCCAGGCTAGATTTGTATGCCTTCGTCCGCCTACAAAAAAGGGCTTTGGCATCATCAAATTCACCTATTAAAATCATTTATTTTTATGAACAGGACAGTTACTCAGCGTACGGGTAGAGCTCAAATAATTCCGGGCAGGAGCTATTTCAAAATCCCCAATGCTATTTTATCAGTAGTATTAATATCAGTTTTATTTATATCGGCCTGTAAAAAGGATAATTATGTAGCTGTTCAGGGCGTATGCCCTGTAGTTACTACCGATCCTATGAACAATGCGGTAGATGTTGTTCTTGGCAAAGTAATTACAGCAACTTTTAACACCGCCATGAATGGCAAGACGATTACTTCATCGTCATTTATTATTAAACAAGGCACTAATGTTATTGCCGGAACAGTTGCTGCCACAGCTAATCCAGCCGTTTATACTTTTACACCCAGTGTTCCTTTATTGCCTTTTACTGTTTATACGGGCACTATAACAACCGGAGCAACAGATAATTTTAGTACTGCATTAGTAAGTAATTATGTATGGACATTCACTACCATACCGCAGGTTACCTTAACGGCCAATCCGCTGGTAGGCGGAACAACCGGAGGTGCCGGCACGTTTGCACAGGAATCTGCGGTTGATGTAACCGCTACGCCAAATGCGGGTTATGCTTTCGTTAATTGGACACTAAACGGAACAGCCGTTTCAACAAGCTCAAACTATGAGTTTACTATAAATGGCAATGAGGCATTGGTAGCCAACTTCGCAGTTGTTCCTATCGGGCAATTTGCCGTGATCTTATCATCAAGCCCTGTAGCCGGTGGTGCCACCAGCGGATCAGGATCATTTAATGCAGGCAGTACGGTAATTGTAACAGCCACACCAAACAAAGGTTATACTTTTACTGACTGGACCGAGAACGGCAATGTTGTATCAACCAGTTCAAGTTATCAGTTCGCGTTAAATGCAAACCGCACGCTGGTAGCGAATTTTAAGGCTTTAGGTACTTCACAGTTTGCGGTGATCTTATCATCAAACCCAGTTATCGGCGGAACAACAAACGGTTCCGGGGCATACAATACCGGCGCTTCAGTTACAGTGACTGCAACCCCTAATACCGGCTACGTTTTTGTTAACTGGACCAATCAGGGTGCTATAGCGTCTACAAGCCCAAGTTATACGTTCGCATTAAATGCGACCACAACCTTAGTAGCCAATTTTGTACTGAATACGATTGCCATTGGCCCGGGAGAAGTGAACCTTGGATCAGCCAGTATTTATTCCATATTAACGGAATCTGGTATTTCAACAACAGGCGTAACTTCTATCGAAGGTAATATCGGCGTTAGCCCGATATCATCCACAGCCATAACCGGATTCGGATTGATCATGAATACAAATGGACAATCTTCCCATACGCCAATAGTAACCGGGTCGGTTTACGCTGCTGATTATGCTGCGCCAACGCCATCAAACTTAACTACCGCAATTAATGATATGGAAACGGCTTATACAACCGAAAATAATTTAATTACGCCGGCTCCTATAGTTAATCTGTATGCAGGAAATGTTAGTGGTAAAATTTTAGCTCCAGGTTTATACAAATGGAGCACGGGGCTTTTAATAACCAGTGCCGGTGTAACCCTTGCCGGTGGCCCGAATGATACCTGGGTTTTCCAAATATCACAGGACTTAACGGTAAACAATAGTGCAATAATTACGCTAACAGGCGGCGCTCAGGCAAAAAATATTGTTTGGGTGGTAGCCGGTCAAGCCACTTTAGGGTCTAATGTTAATTTCAGTGGTATTATATTGAGTAAAACGCTGATCTCCTTAAATACAGGAACAACCGTTACAGGGCAGTTATTTGCACAATCGGCTGTCACGCTTAATGCCAGCACAATTGTCACCCCTTAATTATTAGCCGAATCAGAATTAGTTAAAATCATTTAAATCAAACATCATGTTACCCATAAATAAAATAATAGCTAAAATTATCACTTGCTTTTTGATAATAACTTTAGCCAGCTCTGCACTAAGAGCACAAACTGTTCAATCGCCTTGGTGGTTTGGACTTTCAGGAGCTGCAAATATGAACTGGTATGACGGAACAACGCAAAGACTAAACAACTCTTTAATTGTACCTACAGCCTTCCATAAAGGTTTCGGCGTACGCCCTTACGGGTCAGTATTAATGGAATACCGCCCAACAGGGATATTAGGATTTATGCTGAATGTTGGTTACGATAATCGTGGAGCAAAGTTTAATAACGTGGAAGCACCTTGTAATTGCCTTGCAACATTACAAACCAATGTAAGTTACGTAACCGTTGAACCCAGTTTGCGGGTAAGCGTACCAACCACCGGCCTATACTTTTTTGCCGGGCCGCGCGTAGCTTTTGACGTTAGTAAGGATTTTACCTATACTCAGCTTAGGCAGCCTACTACAACAGGTCAACTGAGTGATATTCATAGCACAATACTATCCGGCCAGGTTGGTTTAGGATACGATATTATGGTTTCAGCACCTGCAAGTACAACACTGGTTAGTATTTCTCCATTCGTTTCATATCAACCTTATTTTGGCCAGGAACCACGGGGTATTGAAAGCTGGACAGTAACAACCGTACGCGCCGGTATTGCGCTAAAGTTCGGTCGGAGACATAAAGCTGTAGTAAAAGATTTGCCTGTAGTGGCAGCGCCTGTTAGTATTATTACATTTTATGTTACTGTACCTAAAGCGGAACCAATAAGCCGCCAGGTAAGTGAGATCCTGCCTTTGCGTAATTCAGTATTTTTTGATGATGGATCAAATCAGATCCCTGCCAGGTATGCGATCTTAACGCCAGACCAGGCGACAAGTTTTAGAGAAAAACAATTGCAAAACGCACCGGATGAGGGTATAAAGGGAAGATCTGCCAGGCAACTGAATGTTTATTACAATGTCTTAAATATTGTAGGAGATCGTTTAAGGACAAATCCCAGTACTAGTATATTGTTAACCGGTGCATCAGGAACAGATGTGGCTAATGGTAAAATGATGGCTGAATCAGTTAAAATATACCTGGTTAATACATTTGGTATTGATGGTTCAAGAATACACACAGAAGGCCGCATTAAACCTGTTGTCGCTTCGGAACAACCCGGTGGTAAAACGCAGCTTGCATTGTTGCGCGCTGGCGACAGAAGGGTTGATATAGAGAGTACCTCACCTGAATTATTGTTTGAAGTTGGCGGCGGCATGATGAAACCAGTGCAGATAACTTCAATACAAAATGATCCTCTTAATAACGAGGTTGTTTTTAATGTTGATGAAGCAAAAAGCATACTTAAAAACTGGTCGGTAGTTGTAACGGATGAGAGCGGAATAACTCAACATTACGGCCCATATACTGATAGTCTTGCAATTGTCCCCGTAAAAACAATTTTAGGTAACAATGCTAAGGGCACCTATAAAGTTGTAATGACAGGAGAAACTAAAGACGGAAACCAAATTACAAAGGAAAGTACATTTTATTTAGCTAAGCAGGATGTGATTGTAGAAAAAGGCTTGCGTTATAGTATCCTTTTTGATTTTGATAAATCGAATGCATTGGCACCATACAATAAATTTTTAACCCGGTTGGTTGCCACTTCAATTCCTGACAGTGCAACAGTGATTATACACGGCCATACCGATATAATTGGCGAAGAGGCTCATAATTTAAAACTCTCTCAACAAAGGGCGCAGGATGTTCAAAACATTCTTCAGCAGGCATTAACCAGTGCCGGTAAAAATAGTGTAAAGTTTGAAACCAATGGTTATGGCGAAGACCAGGATCATGCACCATTTGAAAATACCTTACCGGAAGAACGCTTTTATAACAGAACAGTAATTATTGACATCATACCGCTTAAATAATAGCGGTTTTAACTAATGAATATGCAACCCGCCTGGGTTGCATATTTTAACAATTACCTAGTCCTCATCGTGCTTTGTAAGCAGTTCTATTACACCGCGTCACCTCATCTAAAAAAAGGCAAATCCTTCCGATTTGCCTTTTTCTGTTACATGGCAATCATTCTTCTAAACAGATATATAAGCGCCTTCAATAATACTACAAGTCCGTTTCATCTTACCGAAAATCAAAAATGTGGAGGGATGATCTGTTAATGTTTTCTCAACAAGAACTTGCAGCATGTTTAAAATAAATCCTGCTTACCTCGCATGTGTTATACTTAATTTAACTGTTAAAAAATTCTTAATTAATTAAAAACTAATTAATTAAACAACGATTGAAACTATCAAATAAATTTAACGTATAACGAAACGTATTAACTCAAATAAGCCCAGGTGTATTATATCATTAAAATAACTTGCAAAGCATAAGATTATTTTAATAAATATTACTCACTTAAGTGTGATGATGCACAAGCTGATTTAATCAATTACAACAAACTAAACCGCTAATTGATAAAAGCTACCTGGAATCTTATTTCATTAATAATAACTATGAAAAAGATTATCAACATGCTGCCTAACCAAGTTTCAAAACTGATCATCATTTTACTTTCTCCATTTTTATTCACATCTCATGTTTTTGCTTCAATTTATGATTGGACCGGCAAAACAAGCACAGATGTAACCGTGTCCACTAACTGGAAAAATGAGAGTACAAACAATTACGGTGTGCCCGCAAGCGGAGATGACGTACACGTTGGTGTTAGCTCCTCTTATAATTTAACTGTAATGCCGGTTGTAACTGCTAATACAACATGGAATTCCTTAACATATGGATATTACGGGCCATCTTCAAATTATACTTATGGAATAATCTACAATTTAAGTTTAACTGTAAATAGTGGTATAACTTTAACAATAGTCACCAATATCACGCAAAACCATGACCCCGCGGCCCCGGCGAGCAAGTATAATTTCTTAGCAACAACTATTGAAGGTGCCGGAACCTTATTATGCCAGGGGAATTTTATAGTTGGTGATGCGACAACAAAACCTGAAAATACCGTGGCTGATGTAACCAAAGTAAGCCTTCAGATCAATCAATTAACTATCAGCGGAAACGTCATTTTGAATTCAAACGGAAATGGCATTAATACGCCAGCTGGAAACGATGGTATTTGTTATCCGGTATTTTCTGTTGAAAAAGGCACAACAACACTTTTAAAGCAAATTACTTTTGTTTTAAATGACTCGCCATTAATTAACGGCTATGACACTTATAATCCCCCCGAATACAGGTATCCGGGATATGGTGCATTTACTGCAGATAATACACCCGGTAGCCCCAGCACAGTTGAGCTAAAGTATAAACAGGCTATTGTACCGGCGGATCACTTTTATGTTTACTTTACTTTTGGCGGCAACAACGGAACAATTTTGTATGATGACCCTAACAATGAAAATCAAACCATTTATACGGCTAATGAACCATCCGCTACTACTACTACCACTTATATTAACACCAATGCAGTATCATATTATAACCTTACTTTTTCAGGCCCAAGCACTAAGGTTCTCGACCAAAATAGTACTTTAGGCACTACTACTGAGGGACTAACTACAGGAGGTACCTGGACAACCCAGGGAAGCACTTTAAATATGATAAATAATAACCCAACTGTTACCATTGGTGGTAATTGGGTTAATTCAACAACCGTTAATGAGGGAACAGCCTCTGTTACTGTTGCAGGCAGTATTATAAATAATGCAGGCAATATTATAAATGGCAACAGTGCAACTGCAAATACTACTGCTGGCGGGCTTACAAATAGTGGTACAATAACCTGCAATGCCGAAAATATGACCTTTACAGGGGCCGCCACTAATAATTCGATCATTACAGGGGGTACGGGTACACTTACATTTGATGGTACTTATACCAATACTTCGGGCTCAAGCATTGTAACCGCAACAGGTTTAACATATTTTATAGGCAATTATACCAATACAGCCGGTACTATTACTACAGGTACCGGGAACGTTTATTTCGATGGTAATTACACCAATAATGCAGGTTCAACATACACCGAAAGTGCCACCGGTATGACCTATTTTAACGGTGCCAATCAAACGCTTTATGATAATAGTACAATCGGAACAATTTTTAACAACGTAACCTTCAATTGCTCTGGCACCGCAACCATGACCTCAGGTAGCGGTAATTTTGGCATCTTTCCTACCGGTGTATTAACCATGGTAAGCCCAGCCACTTTAATTGGTGGCAATACATTGCCCGGTGGGGCCGGTTATCTAACTTTGTTTTCTAATGCTGCCAGTTCAGCTACTATAGCTCAGATTCCCGCAGGAGCAACAATTGGCGGCAATATAAATGTGCAGCGTTTTATTACAGGAACAAATGCAAACTATCGCGGGTACCGCCTGTTCTCATCTCCGGTTAATAATGTAGCCCCCACTTCAGCGGCAAATAATTATATTAATCTCTATTATTTGAATAAAAGTACAACTGTAGACGGCACCACCTATAACGGCGCTTTTACAGCCGGGCCCGGGGGATCCTCAAGTGGCTTTACAATAACCAACGCCAACCCAACTATTTATATTTATGATGAAACATTGCCATCAAATAATTATACATTTATTTCAGGTAAAAATGTTGGGGTTGCAGCTATCAGTACTACCAGTGCCGGCACCTCGGTAATCACTGCAAGCAATTCAACGTCGAGCGGAACCATTCCGGCCGCCGCCAACATTCCGGCGGCAAACGGATATTTGTTATATTTTGTCGGCGATAACACACGGGCAAGCGGCTCTCCATCAATTACACCTACCAATGCATATATTACACATACCGGCTTTATCAACCAGCAAAACGTTACTGTAAATTTATGGTATACCCCTACTGGCGGAGCTTCTCATTTATCATATACCAGCAGCTTGCCTGCCACCTCTTTCCCGGGTTATAACATGGTAGGTAATCCTTACCCAAGCACTATCGATCTTAAAACGTTATATAGTGATAATAGTTCAAACAATATTGGGCAGGTATTTTATGAACTTGATGATTTAAGCCCTAATAACAATTATGTAGGCTATAACGGCGCAACCGGAGCTACTTCAGGCACTCCTGCTACATCGGTATCGGAATATGTAGCCAGTGGCCAAGGATTCCTGGTAACGGCTACAAGCGCAACAGCATCTACATTAACATTTAAAGAAACCGAGAAACCTACAACAATTACCAATCCTTCAACTTTATTATTGGCTCATTTACCAACAAACGATTCTTTCTCTTTACAAAACAGCTCGCAAAATATACTTACAGGCCTGCATTTAAGGCTACAAAAAGACAGTGTTACTTTTGATGAATGCGGGCTTTATTTTGGAGATAACTGGTCTGATAAATTTGATGCCGCCGATGGAGTCGACCTTGATGGTGTTTCGCCAACCGTCTATATGTCAAGCTATACTTCTGATAACATACGGACATGTATCAACTCATTAAGCGATTACACTAAAGGTAAAAGGATAAAATTATTTGTAAAAGGAAATACAGATGGCATTTATAACCTTACCCTGGCAGACATGTTTAATATTGATACCTCCGCTTACAACATTTATTTATTAGATAATTTTAAAAGAGATTCGCTTGATATCGGCCGGTATAAAAGCTATGCTTTCAACATTACCAACAGCGATACAAATAGTTACGGATCAAACCGCCTTGAACTGGCCATTGAACGGAAACCATTGCCACAATATCAGCTGATATCATTTACCGCACAAAAAGTTAAGGAAGGGGTATTGCTAACCTGGAAAACAGAAAATGAAGGTGATTATACCGGCTTCGGCATTCAAAAACAAGATGTTGGGGGTGCGAAGTATAACCAGCTTTATACTTTACAAAGTAGCGGAGATGGTACCTATACTTATATAGATCATAACCCGGCAACCGGAAGCAATATTTACCGGTTACAACAGATTAATATCGACAGCCTGGTAAGTTATACAAATGCAATTAATGTACTTTATAATTCAGCTGCAAATAATAATTTGATCAACATTTATCCAAATCCGGCCAAACAACTTATCAATATTAATTTAAACTCGGCTGCCCCGCAAACATTAAATAGTTATACGGCTGCAATTTATAGTTCAATGGGCGCTATGGTTATGCAAACCACTATAAGTAATGGCAGTACTATTACCCAGGACGTGAGCGGACTTAAACCCGGTATTTATACGGTTGAAGTTAAAACAGGCGATGGGAATTTAATGGGGAATTCAAAATTTATAAAAACCAATTAAATAAATAAGGCTTTCTTCTATCTACCTAAATAATTAATGCCCGAACCTAGGTTCGGGCATTAATTATTTAGGGGTAAACTGCAGTGCTTTATCCATTCAATGCATTAACCATAATATTTTTAGATCGTTTAACGGGTTGCATATTCTGGATGATAAAATCAAGCATTACATTGGCGCTTTCTTCAACAGTATACATATCCGTATTAATGTAAAGATCAGGATTTACCGGAACATCAAACTGAGCATTAACACCGGTAAGATTAAATAATTTATCAGGATGATTTTCAGGCAGCATTGATCTTTTGTACAAGCCTTTGGTATCTCTTATCATCAGTTTTTCAACCGGGCAATCAATATGCACAATTTTAGCCTGCGGATAGGTTTCAACCAATTCCCGTCTTATTTCTTCATAGGGGTTTATTGCACTTACTATAGTTACAATGCCATGTGATGAAAATTTATTGGCGATATAACCTAAACGGCGTATGTTTTCATACCTGTCTTCTTTAGTATAACCCAAATCTTTAAACAGCCGGCTTCTGTACTCGTCGCCGTCAACAATTTCAGCATTGATACCGAGTTCCAGTAATTTCGAATAAATGTTTTTCGCCAGAGTTGTTTTACCAGCACCCGATAATCCACAAAGTAATGCTATCATTCCGTTAGTTTTAGATGTATGTTAATGATTTAACAATTAGTTTATTAAATCGTTGACTTATACGAGTAAATTTACCGGATATGTGTAGCTAACTTTAGAAAATCATGTAACTTATTCTTTACAAAGTTTAATCTGTATGTAATTTATTCTTTACAATTGTAATATCGTACTACAAATTAGGCAATTAGTGCAGTATTTTAAACATCAGCTCCTTCATCAAAGCGCCGTCTTCAGCACTTGATTCAACGCCTTTACTTTTGAGGTCATATTCGCGCAGGTAACTAATAATGTGCATGGTTTTGCCATAATCATAACTGCGGGCAGCTTGTTCATAATCTTTTACGAAATAAGGATTGACACCCAGTTCACGGGCCAAATTTTGCTGCGATCTATCTTTTACATAATGATAAGCCAGTACCTTACTAAAAAAGTTATTCAAATTGCCTAACACTAGTACAATGGGGTTTGCCTTGGGATTCGCCTCAAAATAATTTACTATACGGTTCACCTTAAGCACATCCTTTTTTCCTAAAGCGGCTTGCAGTTCAAATACATTATACTCTTTACTTATGCCTATATTGTTATGTATCAGTTCAAGTGTTATCTCCTGACCGGGAGATACGTTGAGCATCAATTTTTCCAGTTCATTGGCGATTTTTGACAGATCGTTCCCCAAATATTCTGCAAGCATTAATGAAGCTTGTTGGTTTACCTTATAGCCCTTATCATCTATATAACCCTCTATCCAACCGGGGATCTTGCTATCATATAAGGCTGCTGATTCATATACCAGGCCCTTTTTCTCAATAGCCTTATAAGTTTTTTTACGCTTATCAAATTTGCCGTATTTATAGCAGAAGACCAGTATGGTACTTGGCAATGGGTTTTCAAGATAACTTAATAAGGGATTGATGGTTTTTTTATCATCATCATCTTTTCCCCATTTCATTTCCTGAGCCTCCTTTATTAATACAACCTGGTAATCGGCCATCATAGGGTAACGCTTGGCTGCATTAAGTACGGTCATTACATCTGTATCTTTACCATAAAGTACTGTTTGGTTAAAACCCTTCTCAGCATCTGACAATAGTTTATGCTCAATATAATTGCTTACCAGATCAATATAATAAGGTTCTTCGCCATGTAAAAGATACAATGGTTTAAATTTTCTGGCTTTTAAGTCTTTTAATATATCGTCGGCAGTCATATTGATTCAAAAACCAAAAGTAAAAATTCAGAAACGTTAAAAACTCAAAAATCAAAAGTAAAAATTCAAAATGCTTTATTATTATCGACAATGAGGTTCATTTTGAAAAGGGGGACTTAAGTATTTTTCAGTAATGTGCCTTTAATTGTTTTGAATTTTTACTTTTGAATTTTTACTTAATAATGGATCAACTGCAACCTCTCTCCCTTCCGCCCTATCCTTTTAGGATAAGTGATAAGAACGGGCAGTTAACCCTGTTTGATGAGATAAGGAAAAGGCATATTATAATAACACCTGAAGAATGGGTGCGCCAGCATTTTGTACAATACCTTATTAATCAAAAACATTATCCTAAAACGCTTATAAAGCTGGAAGGCGGGCTAAAACTGCATGGCATGGCTAAACGCACAGATATTGTTGTATTTAATCCCGCAGGAGAAAAAATCTTAATGGTTGAATGCAAAGCGCCATCAGTAGCTATTAATCAAAAAGTGTTTGACCAAATAGCACGTTATAATATGACCCATAAAGTAAGCTTACTGGCAGTAAGTAACGGCTTACAACACTATTATTGCAACATAGACTTTAAGACTGAACAATACAGATTTATTGAAGAATTGCCTGATTACAGAGAAGTATAAACACTATTGAACCGGAGCTACCAGGTTTTGCATTTTCTCCAGTAATTCATCGGGTTTAAACGGTTTTGACACATAATCATTCATTCCCGAATTAAATACCCGTTCTCTTATATCAAACAATGCCGATGCTGTGAGCGCGATAATAGGAGTGTTGGCTTTTTTAGGGTCGGGCATTTTTCTTATTTCAATAGCAGCATCAAATCCGTTCATCACCGGCATTTGCAGATCCATCAGGATAATATCAAAATTACCATATTGAACTAACTGTACAGCACGCTCGCCATTTTCGGCAATAGTAGGTACCAAATTCCATTTAGAGAACAGCTTTTTCATCAGCATCACGTTAACTACGTTATCTTCAGCAATAAGCACTCGTAAATTGCTCAAGTTATCGCTATTGATGGATTGTGGTTGTTTTTCAATACGTTGATTGATGTTTTCTGTAGACACAGGAAATTCCATATTAAATGAAAATTCCGAACCTTCACCTACCCTACTATTAACCTGCATTTTTAAGCCCTGCAATTCCAGCAAGCGCTTAATGATGGCTAATCCAAGGCCTGTACCGCCATACTGCCTTGTTGTGCTGATCGACTCTTGAGCAAAAGGTTCGAATATGGCACCCAGGTTATCTTCTTCAATGCCAATACCTGTATCTTTAACCGAAAAATTTACGGTGATGGTATTATGTCTATCTTCAACGCCGGTAACCCTTACCCAAATGCTTCCTTCTTTGGTAAACTTTATAGCATTACTTACAAGGTTAAAAATAACCTGGGTTAAACGCGTAGGATCGCCAAATAAGATCTTATTTGTTAAACGACTGTCGACATCAAGTTTAAATATCAATCCTTTTTCTTCAGCTTTTATTTTTTGGCCGCCGCTTATGCTCTGCATTAATTCGATCAGGTTAAAACTGATGTTTTCAAACACCACCTTACCTGATTCAATTTTATTAAAATCAAGCACATCATTTACAATAGCCAGCAAATTTGATCCGGAAAACTTCAGGATCTCGAGGTTCTCTTTCTGATCGTGCCTTGGATTACTCATTAAAAGCAAGTTGCTCATACCTATAACTGCATTTAACGGAGTACGTATCTCATGCGACATGGTTGAAAGGAATTCTGATTGGGATTGAGATGATTTCTCAGCTTTTTCAATAGCCGCTGCCAACTTTAAATTAAGTTCGCCCTGATCTTCACTTTGGTGTTTAAGCTCCTGAATATTTTTTACGAAAGCATTATAAAAATGGCTATGAATAAAAATCAGCAGTATAAAGTTAGCAAATACAGCAATAATAACAGTCGACTGATCCGCTATTTCCGGTTTTAGGTCAAGAAAATAATTGCCATTATATTGAATGATCAGGAATGCCAGTACCGGCAACAAATTAAGCATGGAATATAATATCCCATAACTTTGCCCCAGCATATAAAAACTAAATATAATTACCAGGATAACCATTTGTATGGTAACAATATTTACATTTTGTAAGGTTATGTAAACATCACCCAAATTAACCAGGGTGGCAAGAATGAGCAACCCATGTGATATCAGCTTCCAGTTTGCATTATAGGTAAGTATTTTAAAAAACACTCCCGAAGCCACCAGCAAAAGCACAGCAGTGTAGGTAAGCATTGGCTGATGTTGGAAATAAATGTTGCTTAAAAGTGCCGCAACAGCTACAAAAACAATTCCCAAACCATAATATAGTAAACGAATACGTGCCTGATCAAGAATTGATTGATCATTGGACAATATTTTGTTGATCGAAAGATTAAAAAAATTAGGCTTAATGCTCATGCCATTATAACAAATTGATAACTAAGTGCATAAATATAAAACAAGAACTGAAACAAATGATAGTTCTTGTTTAAATCTATCACCACTTGTGCTCAATATGCAATTAGCAAGCCAAAGCAGTCAGATTTTCTTCTAACAGTTTAAGTTTTGCTTCGGCATCGGCTTTTTTCTTTAACTCAACTTCAATAATTTCGGGTTTGGCATTGCTCATAAACCTTTCATTATTTAGTTTTGATGTAACTGATTTTAAAAAGCCGTCTAAATATTCCTTCTCTTTTTTTAGTCGCACACATTCGGCAACGGTATCCAAGCTTTCATTAAGCGGGATATAAAACTCGTCCGTGTGCACCATAAAGCTTATAGCGCCGCTCACTTTATCATTAACCACAGTTAGCTCACTTATATTTCCCAGCTTCGCAATAATAGAATTATAAGGTTCATAATTGATCGACGAGGTTGTTTTCATAGCGAGTGTTAGTGCCTCCTTTGGCGATATTTGCTTACTGTTCCTAACATTCCTTATTTGAGTAATTATTTGTTTAATGTTCTCAGTGTCAAATAACAACTGTGAATTTATTTCCCCATTAATTGGCAATTGGGCAACAATGCAGCAGTCGTCCGCACTACGTTCCCCAAACAACTCATCATGCCATAACTCTTCAGTAATGAAAGGCATAAACGGATGTAGGATCTTTAAAATGTTCTCAAAAAACGCAATGGTTTTACCATATGTTTCGCTATCAATAGGATGCTGATAAGCCGGTTTTATCATCTCTAAATACCATGCGCAGAAATCATCCCATACCAGTTTATAAGTGGTCATTAATGCCTCTGACAGCCTGTATTGGCCAAAATTATCCTCTATCTCGGTTAATGTTTGATTAAACCGGCTGTCAAACCATTCAATAGCTATTTTATTGGGATTTGGAAGGCTATTATCAACTTCCCAGCCTTTTATCAGCTTAAAAGCATTCCATATTTTATTGGCGAAGTTACGGCCTTGCTCACAATAGCTTTCGTCAAACATAAGGTCATTACCCGCCGGCGAGCATAGCAACATCCCTACCCTAACACCGTCTGCGCCAAACTTTTCTATCAGCCCGATTGGGTCGGGTGAGTTACCCAACGATTTTGACATTTTACGCCCCAGTTTATCACGTACAATACCAGTTAAGTAAACATTTTTAAACGGAACATCGCCTTTAAACTCATGCCCTGCCATAATCATCCTCGCCACCCAGAAAAACAATATCTCAGGTGCGGTTACCAGGTCATTGGTTGGATAATAATAGTTTATATCTGCATTTGCAGGATCTTTAAACCCATCAAAAACAGAGATCGGCCATAACCATGACGAGAACCAGGTATCTAATACATCCTCGTCCTGTGTTAAGTCGTTAATTGTAAGTTGTAGGTTGTGAGTTGTAAGTTTTTTGACTTCTTCAAATGCCCCTTCTCTTGTTTTGGCTATTACAAACTGCCCATTGGGTAAATACCATGCAGGGATTTGCTGCCCCCACCATAACTGACGGCTGATACACCAATCTTTCACGTTTTCCATCCAATGGCGGTAGGTATTGGTAAACTTTTCCGGGATTAGTTTTATATCACCATCTAAAACATAATCCAATGCCGGTTTTGCCAGTTCTTCCATTTTGCAAAACCATTGCATGGATAGCTTAGGCTCAATTACCGCATCAGTACGTTCAGAAAAACCTATCTGCGATTTATACTCTTCAACTTTTTCCAAAGCACCTGCTTCTTCAAGCATCGGAGCTATCTTTTTACGGGCAGCAAAACGATCTTCGCCAACTAGTATTTGTGCTTTTTCATTTAGCGTACCATCGTCATTTAAAATGTCAATAACAGGTAAATGATGTTTAATACCGAGTTCATAATCATTCAGATCGTGCGCCGGGGTAACCTTTAAACAACCAGTACCAAAATCCATGGTTACATATTCATCCAAAATAATAGGAATTTCCCTGTTTATTAATGGGATAATTGCCTTTTTACCATGCAGATGCAAGTAACGCTCATCGTTCGGGTTAATGCATATTGCCGCATCAGCCATAATGGTTTCAGGGCGGGTGGTAGCTATTGTTAAGTAGCTAGTATTTAGTATCAAGTCGCTAGACCGATCTGAACCTTCAGATTCATTGTCTTGATACTTGCTACTAGTTACCTGATACTTAATATAATATAATTTCTGATTTACTTCTTTACGGATAACTTCCTCGTCAGATACTGCTGTTTTCCCTTGCGGATCCCAGTTTACCATGCGTACGCCACGATAAATCAAGCCTTTTTTATAAAAGTGAATAAAAGTATCAATTACTGCTTCAGACAGGTCATCGTCCATAGTAAAACGTGTGCGATCCCAATCACATGAGGCACCCAGTTTTTTAAGCTGATCGAGGATTATACCGCCATATTTTTCCTTCCATTCCCAGGCATAACTTAAAAACTCCGCACGTGATAAGTCTTTTTTCGCGATACCGCGTTCCTTAAGCATAGCTACAACCTTTGCTTCGGTAGCAATGCTGGCGTGGTCGGTTCCCGGTACCCAGCAGGCGTTTTTCCCCTGCATACGGGCACGGCGTATCAAAACATCCTGTATGGTATTGTTAAGCATATGGCCCATGTGCAAAACACCGGTAACATTTGGCGGAGGCATCACAATAGTATAAGGTTCGCGGCCATCAGGCACCGACTTAAAAAATTTATGCTCTAACCAATAGCTGTACCATTTATCTTCTGCTTCTTTGGGCTGATATGTTTTAGAAATACTCATAGGCCGCAAAAATAATTAATTTTCGTTCATTGTTAATGGTTCTTCGCGCTTAGTCACCAGTTTGTTTTTATACTCTATATAGAGAGGTCTATAATTAGGCTTTATCTGCACTGATTGTTTTTAAATTTAACGCAACAAAAATGTTACAATTAAACTTTTATTCACAAAAAAACCCTTTAACCAAAAAAAATTTGTTCATAACGCGTTTCCTATCCTTTTTCTCCAAAAAAAAGGAGCAATACGATTTATAAATTGGCTTTAATGATTGGTAAGTACTGATTTGACTTTACACAAATGTGATAATTTATTAACTTTAAAGCTCAATATGATCTCATTATGAATATAAAGCACTTTAATTTGGTACTTGCGGGGGTGTTATGCCTTTCTGTAAGTGCTTTTGCTATCGATGGAGGTAAAAAACCAAAGCCACATGCGGTACAACCTAAGAAATTTATTGATCCGGCTAATATGGATCTTTCAATTAAACCGGGTGATGATTTTTATGATTATGCCAATGGCAACTGGATAAAAAACAACCCCATACCTGCTAAAGAAACCCGCTGGGGGAGTTTTAATACCCTTATACAGGATAACACAAACAGACTGCTAACTATATTAACAGAAGTTAGCACTACCAAAGGTGAGCCTAAAGGAAGTTTAAAACAACGTGTTGGCGACCTGTATGCCAGTGGCATGGATACCCTTGCTATTGAAAAATTAGGTTATAGCCCAATAAAGCCCGATTTACAGCGAATTGATAAAATAAGCGATTTAAATGGTGTTATTGACGAAATAGTTTTCGAGCGTACACATGGTGAAGCAACTCCATTATTTAGGTTTGGTGTTGGGCAGGATGATAAGCACCCAAATGTAAATATTGCAGGCTTTGACCAGGGCGGTACTACATTACCTGATCGTGATTATTATTTAAAAAGCAGCCCACGTAATACGGTTATAGAAAACGCGTACAAGAACTATATAATCACGCTGTTTACGTTAACGGGTACAGATGCTGCTGTTGCTGCCAAAAATGCTGATATCATATTTAATTTTGAGAAAACACTTGCAAAAGCACAATTAAGCCGTGTAACCCTGCGCGATCCTAACGTAACTTACAACAAATTATCGGTAGTGGATTTCAGCAAAACAACACCGCATTTAAACTGGGTACAGTTAATGCCGCAAATGAAAGCCCCGGGTCAGGATACTGTTCTTGTAGGCGAACCTGCTTTTTTCAAAACTGCCGATAGCTTATTAGCCGCTACTCCTGTAGCTGACATGAAAGTTTATTTAAAATGGAATATTCTTAAAGCTTCGGCTGGTGCCTTAAGTTCACCATTTGTAAAAGCATCATTTAATTTCGGCAGCGTTTTAAGCGGACAAAAGGTACAAACCCCGCGTAACGAACGCATAGCATCTTTCGTTGATGCCGGGCTTGGTGAGTTACTGGGGCAGCTATATGTTGAAAAATACTTCACTCCTGCTGCTAAACAATATATGGTTGATTTAATAAATAACTTAAAAACCGTACTTGGCGATCGTATACAGCGCCTTGATTGGATGAGCGATGAAACCAAAGCACATGCACTTAAAAAGTTAGCTGCATTTACTGTTAAAATCGGCTATACTGATAAATGGCAAACCTACGATGGCGTTGTGATCGATCGTAACGATTACGTTGGGAACATAAGGCAGACAAGTACCTGGAAGTACAATTACGGCGTTAGCCAATTAGGGAAACCGGTTGATAAAACCGTTTGGGGAATGACACCGCCAACAGTTAACGCTTACTATAATCCGGCAAATAATGAAATTGTGTTCCCGGCAGGTATATTACAGTTCCCATTCTTTAGTTTTGATGCTGATGATGCTGTAAATTATGGCGGTATAGGCGCAGTTATCGGCCACGAAATGACACATGGATTTGACGACCAGGGTCGCCAGTATGATGCTGACGGTAGCTTACACAATTGGTGGAATATAACCGATGCTGATAAATTTAAAGTGCGCACTGATAAAGTGGTTGCACAATTTAATGACTTTACTGTGCTGGACACCTTACACGTAAATGGTAAACTAACCTTAGGTGAAAACCTTGCAGATTTAGGTGGTGTAAATATTGCTTATGAGGCCTTCAAAAAAACAAAAGAAGGGCATTCAACTACTAAAATCGATGGCTTTACTCCTGATCAGCGTTTCTTCCTTTCATGGGCACAAGTTTGGAGAGGTTCAAAACGCCCTGAGACGGCTGCACAAAGCATCCTGGTTGATCCGCATTCACCAGAGCAATACCGTTGCAATGCGCCGCTTAGTAATGTTGATGCCTGGTATGCAGCATTTAATGTACAACCCGGTGATAAGTATTACAAAAAACCAGAAGACAGGATAAAAGTTTGGTAATATAAGACCCCAATCTTTAAATTGAAATCATTAGTAAAGCCCTCTATTATAAATAGAGGGCTTCACTTTTTCTATTTCAGACTTTAGACTTATGACTCAAGGCTTACCAACTAATACATATCTTTGCCTCAATTTATGATAATCCATCAATTTTACGATAAAGGTTTAGCGCATGCTTCCTACGCTGTTATTAGAACCGGCAAGATGATCGTGATCGATCCATCACGTGATCCGCAACCCTACTACGACTTTGCTACCCTACATGAGGCCGATATTATTGGCGTTATTGAAACACACCCACATGCCGATTTTGTAAGTTCGCATCTTGAAATGAATCAAACAACAGGTGCAACCATATATGTAAGTAAACTTACCGGGGCCGAATATCAACATGAAAGCTTTGATGATGGTGATGTTATTAAACTGGACGACATCAAACTAAAAGCCATAAATACACCTGGTCACTCACCTGATTCTATTTGTATTTTATTGATCGATGAAAACGGCAATGATATAGCTGTATTTACCGGTGATACTTTATTTGTTGGTGATGTTGGCCGCCCTGATCTGCGCGAAGATGCAGGTAATATCACCGCTAAAAAGGAAGAGCTTGCCCGGCAAATGTATTATTCCACCCGTAATAAGTTAATGCATTTGCCTGCTCATACAATTGTTTATCCGGCACATGGCCCAGGTTCATTGTGTGGCAAAAACATGAGTCCTGATTTGCATAGTACCATTGGTCGCGAAATTCGCGAGAACTATGCTTTGCAATTGATGGACGAACTGCAATTTGTAGAAATACTTACTGCCGACCAGCCTTTTGTGCCTAAGTATTTTGGATGGGATGTAGAATTAAATAAAAAAGGTGCTTCAGCATTTGAGGTAAGTGTAAACAAGGTTCATAAAGCAACTCAGAATACACTATTAGAAAAAAATATTCTCATTGTTGATACCCGCTCAAAAAACGATTTCAGCGATGGACATATAAAAGGTTCTATCAATTTGCAGGATGGTGGAAAATTTGAAACCTGGCTGGGTTCAATCGTTGGGCCTGATGAGCAATTCTACCTGATTGCAGATAGCGAAGATAATTTAAATACGGTTATAAAAAAATCAGCAAAAATAGGTTACGAAAAAAATATAAAAGCAGCATTACTTGTACCCTATGTTGCTAAAGAAATATCAGCAGAGCTTGATCTGGAAGATTTTAAAACTAACGGGCAACAGTATACTATTGTTGATGTACGCAATCGCGGCGAAATAAATGAAGGGTTGATATTTAACGACGCTATAACCATTCCCCTGCCTGAGCTTCGCGAACGTATTAGTGAGATCCCAACTGATAAACCAATAGTGGTTCACTGCGCGGCAGGTTATCGTTCTGCAGCAGCCAGTAGCATTATTGCAGCTGTGATAAAAGCTGTTCCGGTTTATGATCTGGGCGAAGAGATCACTTTTATGGTGCAAAAATGATAAGATCCAAAAAAAAACGTCAT
>Ga0302303_10000226_pt1 | contig 54502 bp, 24 predicted proteins | sample III_Palsa_E2_1_FD_194542 | JGI IMG/M metagenome (GOLD analysis project Ga0302303, IMG submission 194542) | Peat permafrost microbial communities from Stordalen Mire near Abisko, Sweden - III_Palsa_E2_1 | ecosystem: Environmental > Terrestrial > Soil > Palsa > Peat permafrost | place: Sweden...
ATTCCCGTCCTGCTGCCATTTTACCAGGTCCCCTGTATGGTAGATCCTTTCTTCCCTGTTGATCGGGTTTGCTGTAAATTTCTGCGCAGTAAGTTCTTCATTGTTCAGGTAACCACGGGCTAGTCCTTTACCTCCTATATACATTTCGCCGGTTACCCCATCAGGTAATAGTTCACCACCTTTACCTAGAATAAAAATATCTGTATTCCATATTGGCGAACCTATTATGGTATTATTTCCGGCTACAAGCTTACTACTTTGAGTAGCTCCTATAGTAGCTTCGGTAGGACCATACTGGTTTTGCAACCATATGGCGGGCAAGATGTTATAGCTTTTCTCTATTAATTTTTTGCTGGCAAGCTCACCAGCCAATATTACATATCGTAACTGTAAATTTATTTTTAGTGGTTCAAGCTCGTCAAGCAGTTCGCCATATAATCCGGGCACCATGGCAAAATTTGTAACCTTATTTTGCTCAATAGTGTTGGCAATGTAAGCTGTATTAAGTTTGCATTCATCCGGGATTAATACAATAGCACCACCGGACACCAATGCAGGATAAATGTTTGCGCCAAAGCCATCAAAATGGAATGCTACCAATTGTAAAGCAACATCATTAGGTGTAAGTGAGTGGTGAGCGGCACTCCAAAGTGCATAATTCACCAAACCTTTATGCATTACATCTACCCCTTTAGGATTACCCGTTGTTCCGGATGTATAGATAATGTATACCGAATCTTCCGGACTAATATTTACAGTATTATTTGATATTGTTTCGGGTATTGATGCGCCTGAAGGTATTTGTACTATTTTATGTTCGCCAATAAGTAAGTTATCAGGGTGTTGGATTGCATATAATTCTTCCTGTATAAGCAATAGTTCAGCCGAGCCGTTTTCCAGGATATACCGGTTCCTTTCAGCAGGTGCTTCTACAGATAGGGGTATGTAAGCACAGCCCGCTTTTAAAACGGCCAGCAAACTGATGAGCATCTCTGTAGAAGACTTGAAAAATAAGCCTACGCGGGATTTTTGATTATTAGTATACTGGCGTATAATTTGAGCTATTGTGTTTGCCTTATTGTTAAGCTCGGCATAGGTTATTTTTTCATCAGTAAATGCAACAGCTAAATTTTGCGGATGAAGTTTTACCTGTTCTAAAAACAACGACAGTACGGTAGCTTTTTCATTATATGCTACATGCGTTTGCTCACAACGCTCTAAAAGAATGTTTTTCTCGTCAGTTGAAAGTACATTGATCGCGGCTATTTTTATTTTGCTGCTGTTTACAACTGCAGTAATGATATTTTCAAAATATGCAACAAACCTGCTGATCAATTCCTCATTAAATAAGGCTTTAGCGTATACAAATTCCAGATTAAGGCTACCCTCTAATTCGACAACCGATAGGGTAAGATCTAATTTTGTGGTAACCTGTTCGTTGCGATCAAATGTTATAGATAAATTAGGTACAGGTTTAGCAACCGTATCAGCTTTGTGATACACAAAAAACACGTCGAAAAGCGGGTTTCTGTCTAAATCCCGATCCAGATTTAAGGCATCTACCAACTCATCAAATGGATATGCCTGATTTTCAAAACAAGCAAGGTTTTTTGAGCTAACAACTTCAACAAGCTCATTAAATGAACGCTCGGGATTGGGAGAATTTCTTAAAGGCAATGTTTTTACAAACATCCCCACAACCTGTTCCAAATCTGAGTTTAGCCTACCAGAAACGGGAGTGCCAACTACAATATCATCCTGGTTACTTATTTTATTTAGCAAAACATAATATGCAGCAAGTAAAACATTATATAGTGTGGTAGCCTCGGCAACAGCAATAGCCTTTAGGGCATTCGTTGTTTCAGTTGACAAATCAAATTTAAAAGAAGCCCCATTGTAATCCGAATTTGCTGCTCTTAGGTAATTGGTAAGCAAATTGAGCCTTTGGGGTTCTTCTGCAAACTCATTTAGCCAAAAACTTTTTTGCTTTTCAACTTCTAAACGCTGTTCCGGTGCTTGTTGCCACTCTGCGTAGTCTTTATATTGGAGCCTTTGCGCTGGTAGTGTTTCGTTGTTATACAGCACTTTAAATTGCTCTGTAATTAAGTGCTTTGATGTGCCATCCACCACAATATGGTGCGAGTCCATTACTATCGTGTAACTTCCCTGCTCTTTTTCTATTACACCTACCCGGTATAATGGGCCGTTACTCAAATCAAACGGCTTAATAAACTGCGACACAGATTCGTGCCAGTTATTATCGCCTGATGATAATTGCTGAATATCGAATTGGAATGATTGTAGTATTTTTTGTTTTGGAGTGTCATTATCCAGTACAAATTCAGTCCGTAAACTTTCATTATGTGCTATAATCTGATTGAAAATTTGTTTTATTTTTTCAAAATTAATATTGCCACTTATATGCAAAATCTCCGTCTCATTGTACGCGATGCTTTCGGGATTATACACCTGTAGGAAAAACATACGTTTCTGCTCAGATGAAATTTCATACAGCTCTTTTTTTGGTGCTACAGGGATAATGTTGTTTTTAGTATTTACTTCCTGTTTATCAAGATTTTTAGCCAGAGAACCGATAACAGGCTCTTTATACAGATCGCGGATTGAGATACTGGTACCCAGCGTTTGATTGATTCTACCTACAAGCGTCATCGCTTTTAAAGAATCGCCACCAAGCTCAAAAAAGTTGTCTTTAGTGCTAATATCATCACTGCTAAAAAACTTACGGAAAATTTGAAGTAATACGGTTTCTACATTTTCACCCACTTTTTTTTCATTTGAAGAAATGCTTAGGGTTAACTTACTATTATTGCGCAGATCCTTTAAACGTTTACGATTATTTTTGATTTCACGGGTGATATCACCTTTGTGGATGCTGTAAGCCGGGACTTTATTTTCCAAGCAGCTATAAAATATTTTCACCCCTTCATCCGGATAAACACCATCATGAATTTTTGAATTAATAATATCCAAATCAACATCGGCGCCACCGTTTATTAAAGTTTTTACAGTCATCCCAACATTATACCAATCGCACCAATTGATGGCAAAAACATGCGGTTTAATATTTGTTTGAACATATTTAGCGTAACTTTCCAAAAATTCATTGGCTGCGTTGTATGCTACCTGCCCAAATTTCATCTGATAAAAATCATTACCAATTGATGAGAACAGGGCTATAAAATCATACGTATTAAAGTTTAAATATTTTTGAAACAGCAGTAAGCCTGCAACTTTCGATGTAGTGTATTTAATAAAGTCATCGCTACTGCGGTTCATCATTATACCACCATAATCAACTTGCCCGGCGGCCCAGATCAATCCATTAATTGATGGGTATTTATTTGAAATCCTCCCGGCAAAATCTTTTACCGCTGTTTCATTCGCTATATCAACCTGGTAAACGTCAATCGTACTGCCCGCCCGTTCAATTTTTAGTATGGTTTCAATTTTTTTACTTATTTCGTCCTTAGCTCCTTTTGTTTCCAACCACGTATCCCACTCTTTTCTTTTTGGAAAGAATGAGCGGTGTACCAAAATAAGATTGGCATGATAACGATGTGCCAAATCTTGCGCGATGGTGAATCCCATGCCGCCAAAGCCACCGGTAATTATATAGGTTCCGTTTGCAACTATTGCTGCTCCTGATTTTATTTTTTCATTAGCAATTACAGGCTCATAATGCTTAACCCACCGCTCACCATAACGGTATGCCACAAAATGCTCATCGGTATGATAAAACACCTCGTTTACAACCTGTTGCACGTAGATGTTTATTAAAAAAGCTGTTTCGGGTGTGTAAGAAATATCTACAATTTTGCAACTGACGTTTTCAATTTCTGACGGCATGATAGCCGCGGGAGCTTGTATGGCAGCCTTAAGCGGATCAATGATATCCTGCGCTGTAACTTTTGCCAGGTGATTGGTAACCAAAGTAACGTCGACAGTATTTTTAGGATTCCATAACGCTAATGATTTAGCCAATGTAGCGAAGTGCAAATAATGATCGGCCATGCGGCGTTCCATCACTTCGTATATCACGGGCTCAAACTCATCTGTTAATGAGGCGCAATGGATTATATTACCAATTTCGATTTGATTGTCACCAAAATATTTCCATAAACGGGTCAGGTCACTTTCATTATTATAATCCAGTTCAAAGATGTTTTGCCTCAATAATTTAAATTCATTTCCGGCACGTACTTCAAATACCTCCTGTCCTGATGTGTTTAACAATTCAATAACTGAACGGCCAAATTTTTGACGACCTGAAAAGATTACAAAGCTTGCATGCTTTTTATCAAGTTCGTTTGCCAGGTTAGGCAAAACAGATTTTTTCCAGTCAGATGCATATACCCCGTTACCATGATATGAGGTTTCGCCCCCCTTGGTTGACAGCCTTGAGCTTAATAATTCATCCAGGTTAAAGTCAGTTGCATATGGTGTTTTTTCAAATGAATAAGTAGGCAGCGATAACTTCTTTTTAGGTTGATCGCCATTAAAATTATCCCAGTTTATCTTTAAGCCTTTCAACCAAAAATCACCAAGTTTTTCTAATAAATAATCCTGATCATTTATAATTTGCTTGCTTTGACGAACCGTATTTACTAAGCTGTGATCTCCATTCTTTTTACTGTTATCAGCCAGATAATTGCTTAATGCCCGGCCCGGCCCTACTTCAATAAAGCAAGCGCTGCCCAGGTTTAATAATGTTTGTGCGCCCTGGTTAAATTGCACTGTATTGCGTAAATGATTACTCCAATAGGATGCCTTCTTTATTTGCTCATAAACAGCCAGCTGACCAGTAATATTTGATATATAGGGTATTTGCGGTGCGTTTATAGTAACAGAATCTATTTCCTGTTCAAAATCATCCAAAATCTCATCCATCATTGAAGAATGGAAAGCATGGGATGTATGCAACTTTTTGGTTTCGACACCCTGCGCAACGAGTTCCTTTTCAAGCTTAGCAATAGCATTTGTGTCCCCGGCTACTACTACAGATGTATCGGTATTTATAACTGCAATATCTATTTTCTTATGCAAAACAAGCAAAAGCTGTAGTTCGGTGTGGTTCATGGCCACACTTATCATGCTGCCATGCGCTGCACGCGCCATTAGCTCGCCTCTGCGTATAACTAATTTAATAGCGTCCTGTAAACTAAATACCCCACTTATACAAGCGGCAACATATTCGCCAATGCTATGACCAATCATATAATCGGGGCTTATACCCCAACTATTTAATACTTTTGTAAGAGCATACTCTACAATAAATAAAAGGGGTTGGGCGAATGCGGTATCATTTATTTCTGTGGCGTTAGCTTCGCTTGATTGTGGAAATAATGCAGTTTTAAAATCGCGGTCAGAATAATTTTCGGCTATTGACAAGCAGTTATCAACAACTTGTTTAAATATGGCATTACTGTTGTAAAGGCCCTGGCACATATTATTGTATTGCGCACCCTGACCTGGGAACATAAATACAGTGTTTTGCAATTCTTCGCGAATGGCATTCCCTTTAAAATCCAGGTATTGTTCATTTGCTATTTTCGAGATCGCTTTTTCGCCGGTTTCACAAGTTAATGTACGGCGGTATTCAAAACGATTACGGCCAACTTGTAATGTGTAGGCAAGATCGCCAAGATTAGCGTGTGGGTATTGTGCCAGATAATCTTTTAAGGCGATGGTATTTCTTTCAAGGCTCTTTTTTGTTTTGCCGGATAAGGTTAACACACGGGTGGATGTATCCTGAGCTGTTAATGCAGATTCAGGTGCTTGTTCTAATATCACATGCGCATTGGTTCCACCTATACCGAACGAGCTGACACCGGCCCTTAGGGGATATTGTGCGTTATTCCACTCTATTAATTTGTTATTTACATAGAAAGGGCCATTACTGAAATCAATTTTAGGATTAGGGTTTTCAAAATGTAATGTAGCCGGGATTTTTTTATTATTTAACGCTAATACCACTTTTATAAAGCCGGCTATACCGGCAGCAGTATCAACATGGCCAATGTTTGATTTAACAGAGCCCAGCGCACAGTGCTTGTAAGGATTATTGTTAAAGGCTTTATTTAATGCCTCTACTTCAACCGGATCGCCAAGAGTGGTAGCTGTACCATGCGCCTCTACGTAACTTATAGTATGCGGTTCAACATCAGCTATCTTTTGTGCTTTTTGTATTACTTCTGCCTGGCCGGCTACGCTTGGCGCAGTATAACCAATTTTGTTATTGCCATCGTTATTTACAGCGGTGCCTTTTACAACAGCATAGATGTGGTCGTTATCCTTAATGGCATCTTTAAGTCTTTTTAAGACCACCACGCCGGCACCTTCACCTACTACGGTTCCGCTGGAATCGCTGCTGAATGGGCGACATTTACCATCCTGCGATAATATGGCCCCTTCTTTAAACATATATCCTTTATAAGAATAGTGCTGAACGTTAACACCCCCCGCAAGTGCAAGGTTGCACTCGCCCAGCAATAAGCTATTACAAGCCTCATGTATAGCCACTAATGACGATGAACAAGCGGTTTGTATCATAACCGCAGGCCCTTTAAGGTTAAATTTATAGGCGATAGTTGACGATAAGAAATTCACATCGCGCAGGTGCATCGCGGTAAAATCATCTACCTGGCCTTCTTTGTTATTGGCCACTGCATTCAATATCCAGGGTACGTTTGCTGCACCCGCTGCAAAAATGCCGATCTTGCTTTTATTTGTATCAATACTATAGCCGCTATCTTCAACAGCTTCCCAGCAACACTCATGGTATAACCTGGTTTGTGGGTTCATGAGCTCTGCTTCATCATCACGGTATCCAAAAAAAGCCGAATCGAAAAAACCTTTGCTTTTCAAATAAGCATTCGCCTTTACGTAATTCTTATTTTTTATCAGCGCAGGAGATTCATTTTCTGTCAACAATTCATCATCTGTAAGTGTACTGATGCTGTCTGTTCCGTTCTGTAAATTATTCCAGTATTCTGAAACATTATCTGCACCGGGAAACCGGCAGGACATACCAATCACTGCTATTTCTAAGCCTGAATATTTTGTCATGATTTAATCTTGAATGCGTTTAAATAAATTTATGGTGTCTGACATTTGCTCAACATCACTGTCAGTAACAGTACTATTATTAATTGAAGTACCTAATCTTTCGGTTTCCAGGTAATCGGCCAGTAAGGAAATCACCGGATAGGTAAATGCTTTGATTACGGGAATATTTGACGAAAAATGGTTATTTACTTTATTAACCATTTTTACCAGCTTCAATGAATTTCCGCCGATATCAAAAAAATTTGTTTGGATACCTACCCTATCTTCGGGCAGGCCTAATGTTTCTGACCAAATTTTAATTAGCTCTTTTTGAACCTGATTTTTAGGCTTATCCAATGTTTCGGCTACTTTAAATACAGGATCGGGTAGCGCTTTTTTGTCTAATTTACTGTTTTGATTTAGCTGTAGTTTTTCAACCTGTATAAAATACGCGGGAATCATATACTCAGGGATCTTCGCCCTTAAATGATCTTTAAATTCCTGATTTTGTATTGGCCTATCGGCTATATAATAGGCAATTATATATTTCTCGCCATTATACTCTCTAACAATCGCCGCCGCTTCCTGAACTGGTAAATACGAATTGATATTACTTTCAATTTCGCCCAGCTCTATTCTAAATCCTCTTATTTTAACTTGTTCGTCGGCTCTTCCTAAATATTCTATACTACCGTCCGGCAGTAAACTTCCTACATCTCCTGACCGATATATTCTCTCGCCCGGTTTAAACGGATGCGGTATAAAACGTTCAGCGGTTAATGTTTCTCTTTTTAAATAACACCTTGCTACTCCCTCGCCACCTACATATATTTCGCCTTTTACATTTGGAGGTACTATATTTTGATATTTATCTAACAGATATACCGAAAGCGTTGGGATTGGTGTACCCACATTGCTTATAGCCGCATCCATATCGGCAGGCATAATTTCTTTATAAGTAACATGCACAGTAGTTTCTGTTATACCGAACATGTTAATCAGTTTTACTTGAGGATAATTCTGGCTCCATTGTTTCAGCTTGTGGGGAGCTAATGCCTCGCCACCAAAAATCACATATCGTAATGCTGATAGGTCAGTATTTGCTTCCAGGCTTTCATGAATAAGGTTATAAAAGGCGCTGGGGGTTTGGTTAAGTACTGTTACTTTTTCAGTTGATAAAATGTTAAGGTATTTACGTGTGTCGATAGCATCAGGCTTTGAGATGATGATTAGTTTGCCACCAAAAAGCAAGGCACCATACATCTCCCATACACTAAAATCAAAACAATGGCTATGGAACATTGTCCATACATCTGATTCACCAAACTGAAACTGGAAAGCATCATTAAAAAATAACCTAACTATATTTCTGTGCTCTATGACTACTCCTTTGGGCTTACCTGTTGTTCCCGAAGTATAAATGATATAACAGGCATCCTGTGGCTGATTTACAATGTACAGATCAGATGTGGCGACGCTGCTGTTTATGATAGTGTATATATCAAGTACATTCTTCTTACTATCGATTACCTTGTTCAATCTCTTAGCTGTCAGAATCACCTCAGCCCCGCTATCCTCAATCAAATAATTAATGCGGTCTTGCGGATAATCTGTATCTATCGGCAAATAAGCACCACCTGCTTTAAGGATGCCCAACATACCTATTACTGTTTCAACCGAACGATCCATTAGCAAGGCAACAATTGTATTTGGCCTTACTCCCTGAGCGCGCAAAGCGGCTGCAACTTGGTTTGATTGTTGCAAAACTTGCTGGTAGGTGATATGATTTCCGTTAAAACTAATTGCGATTTTGTCCGGATTATTTAATGCTTGTTTTTCAAACAGCGAGCATATTGTTTCTTCAATCGGGAACGGTATGTGTGTATTATCCAGGGATTTGATAATTGCCTGGCTTTCTTCTGTGTTTAGCAGTTGTACTGAAGACAGGGCTACTTCACTATCAGCATACATTGCTGCGATAATTCTTTTTAAATACCGCAAGTACCTGTTTATGGTTTCAGGTTTAAACAATGTATCTGCATATTCAAAACTGAATTTAATATGATCATTCTTTTTAACTGCTGAAAGTGTAAGATCGAACTTTGAAATACTGCGACCCGGACCTATTTCAGATACTGGGTTCCCATTTAATTCAAGATTGGTTTCTTCAAAGTTTTCATATGAAAAAACCACATCAAATAATGGATTACGGCTTGTATCGCGCTCCAACGCTAATTCATTTATTAAGTCCTCATAAGGATAATCCTGGTTATCAAATGATGCTAAAACACGTTCTTTTAATTCACTGATAAACGACTTAACAGTTAAATTACCGGCAGGCACGATGCGCTGAGGAATGGTATTTACAAACATCCCAAGCATATTTTCCAGATCAGCATGACGGCGCCCGGCTACCGGGTAGCCTATTACAATATCTTCCTGTCCGCTAAGTTTTGAGAGCAAAATACTATACGCTGATAGTAAGATTATAAAAACACTTGCATTATTTTTTTCGGCGATGGTTAATATTTGTTTTGTTTCTTCTTTGTTCAGTTCCAGTTCTACACGGTTGCCTGTGTAAGTTTTCACAACCGGCCGCGAAAAATCGGCAGGTAACTCAAGTGGGGCAGGTATTGTCTCAAATCCGCCTATCCAAAAGCTTTTTTGCTGTTGTAAATGTGTTTTGTATGCAGCGCTTGTTTGCCACACCGCATAATCTTTATATTGTAGTTTTGCCGCGGGCAATTCAATATGATTATAGATTGCTGCCAGCTCCTGTAAAATAATACTGCCCGATACCCCATCAGAAATGATATGATGCATATCGGTTATTAAAAAGTACTGCCCACCAACACTTTCAATAATCCCTGCCTTGAATAGCGGAGCCGCACCTAAATCAAAGGGTTGAATAAACTCATCTATTGCTTGCTGAGGTTGCTCCTTAGTAAGCTTACGATAAGTTACATCGAAACTTATTTCAGGAATAACGATCTGGCGTGGCTCTTCATTTTCATATTTAAAAAATGTCCGTAAAATTTCATGTCTGTCTATCAAGATTTGAAATGCCTGTTTAAGCTTTTCAACATCCGGCGCCCGATGCAACTTAACTACAAACGGCATGTTATAAGCTGTTTCATTTTTATTAAGCTCATATAAAAAGAATAAACGCCTTTGTGCTAATGACAGGGGATAATCTGATTGAACCGGCGCTTTTAAAATGGCAGCGTAACTGGTTTCTTCTGTTTCGTTAATACTGCCCGCCAAACTTTTTACAGTTGGGTTTTTAAAAAAGGTATTGTATGAAACCTTTACACCAAATTCTTTACTTATACTATTTAAAAGTGTTGTTGCCCTTAGTGAATGGCCTCCTAAATCAAAAAAGCTACTTTTTACACTTATTGTTTCTTCTTTAATTTTTAAAACCTTTGCCCACAATGCAACCAATTTTTTTTCTACTTCATTAGCAGGTGGGGTAAATTGGTCGCTAACATTTACTGTAATTTCAGAAAGCGCGGCTTTATTTATTTTACCACCTTTAGTGAGGGGCATTTCATACAGATGCACAAAATGCCCCGGAATTACATAAGCAGGTAAAGACGTTGAAAGGAATTTCTTAATTTCACTTTGTTTAAGCTTTTGCGGGGCGCTGTAATAGGCCACAATGTGATCGCTGCCATTGATGTGTTTTAACACAACAGCGCATTCCAGAATTTTATCAAAGGAAAAGAAAACCTGCTCAATAAGGTTAAGGTTTACCCTTAGGTTTTGTATGTTAACAACATCCTGAGCAGTGCCTAAATATTGGATGGAACCATCAGGCAGTAGTTGGCCAAGGCATCCGGTTTTGAATAATTTTTGCCCTTTTAAATAAATATCTTCAATAATTTGCCCATTTAATGCTAAGTCTTTATATCCGGCTGCTACACATTGGCCTGAAACTGCTATCTCGCCCGTGATACCTGCAGAAACAAGTTGCTCATCATTGTTCAATACATATAACCGTGTATTACCAACTGCTTTGCCAATGCGTATTGACAAATCACTATTTGCTTGTGATGTGTATTTGCAAAAAGCAGCCGTTCCGCTGGTTTCGGCCCAACCATATTTTGCAATAAGCTGCGCACCAGCATTCAGGGCAATTGTTTTGTTAAATAGTGCTAACTGATTATAATGTAATATGCCATCCCCGATAAATATGTACCTGACAGATTGAATTTTAGCATAACTTGAATTATTTGAAACCGCGTTACAAAACCGGGTTAATAACCATGGCGTAAAGTTTACAACGGTTACGTTATGGTTGTTAATGCATTCTATTAATTCCGCAGTTTTAAAATCGGCTGTTTGAGGAAGGATAGAAAGAGATGCGCATGCTATAACCCACCCAAATAATTCCTCCAGCGAGAGATGTGAATCAAGCGCTGATCTTTGTAAAACTACATCTTCCTTTTTTAAAGGATATACAGATTGTATTTGCGCCATGCTATCTGACAACCGCGCATGGCTAATTTTTGTGCCGTTAACTTTACCCTGTAAACCAACCTTATAAATAATAACTGCCGGATTATCGCGGCGAACCGGAGGAGGGATAATTAATCCCTGGTAATTGGTAACTATATCTAATTGTTTCTCAGTGTTAATGATGATTAATGAAGAGGTTAGCCCTTTAGGTAATAGCCTACCGGTAATTAATACTTTGATATCTGCATCTTCAATTATCGCGTTAATGGTATCTGATGAAAAGCTTTCGCTTATCGGCACGTAAATCATACCTGCTTCTAATACGCCAAAAACAAAAGGAATAATGTGCTCATTCCGCTCAGCAATAAAACCCACCCTGCTTCCGGCAGGTAAATTGGTTTCGTTTAATAACCACGATGCAACCTGACGTGCCCTATCATGTATCTGCCAGTAAGTTAATTCAACATTATTATATCTTATAGCTACAGCCGCCGGATCGGCAATCACATTTTTTTTAAATGTATCAATGATGTTTTCGTTTTTAGTTTGACCACCAATCCCCGGGTTTTCAACAGCTTTAAGTAGTTGTTGCTTTTGTGGTTCCGTTAATAAATTAAGCCGGCCAAAAGCTGTTTGCGGGTGGTATACTATTGTATTTAAAACATTAACAAATTGATCGCTTAGTTCAGGTATAGTTTCTTGATCCCAGGATTGCAGATTATAATTAAATCCTATTTCGGTTTTTTCAAAAAGGCTTACTGTAACGGTAAGATTATAGTGTGTGCTTTCAATTGCTTTAAATCCGGTAACTTTTATGGTGCTATCACCCTTAATTTTATCGCTCTCCAGTGGATAGTTTTCTATTACCATAATAGAGTCGAATAACTCTGCCGAAACATTGCCTAATGCCAGGCGCTTAATTTCTACCAGAGGGAAGTTTTCAAAGCTTTCGCGTTCCATCAGATGTGAGTTAACTTCGGTAAGAAGTTGGATCAATGATTTATCCTGATCTGTTGAAATTTTTAAAGGAAGCGTATTGATAAAAAGCCCGATTGCCTGCTCAATGTTAGGCATTTTTATATTTCGGCCGGATACTGTGGTGCCAAATAGCACCATGTTGTTATTCAGCCTCTTTTGCAGCAGCAAGCCCCATGCCGCGTATAAAATTGCGGCAATAGTGATTTTTTGTTTTTGAGAGAATAAAGTAAGATCGTTATTTAGTTTTTCAGGGAGAATAAATTTATAATCGGCAAATTGCTTTGTATCAGCCTCGGTAAATGAGCTTAAGGACAAGTTTGTATTGTGTATATAATCTTTCAGATACCCACCCCAGTAATCCAAACCCAAAGCATTATTTTGGTTTATGATAGCTACAGAATATTCCTTTACCGATGGTTTGGCTATTACTGATGAAGTATATTGATTTGCATTAAGGTAAGCAGTAAAAAATTCATTAATAAGTACGCCTGTACTCCACCCATCATATAATATATGATGATGACGAATTGCCATAATAAAGCGCACCTCAGAAATTTTGTATAAACTAACGCTGAAAGGAGTAGCTGTCAAATCCAATTCTGCATTTGGGTTAAACCCAGGCATTAGCAAATCCAACGATTCATCATTCAACCCTTGATTTGAAAGATTATTATATTCTATTTGAAACCCGGCATCTTTTAAAACGATTTGCACAGGTGCTGTAATACCTTCCCATCTGAAAACAGTTCTTAATATTTCGTTTTTACTAATAACAGCCAACCATGCGTCATTACACTTTTGCTGATCGATGTTTCCGGCTATATCTAATCCAAGGCATACAGCGTAAGCCCCGCTATCCGGATGCTCCAGACTGTGAAATAGCATCCCCTCCTGTACTGGAGTGAGACTACATATTTCAACAATATTATTTTTATCAATTTTTAATGATGCGCTCATATTTCAAATTTTGCGTATTGAGTACCGGTTTGGTTAACCGGCATTCCCGCCTGGCTATTACACGGAGGGATGCAGAAATAAAAAAGTTAAATTTTTATTGGGATCGGAATTAGAACAAGACGTCCAGATCTTCATTGCTTAGCCCGGCCATATCAAAGTCAGATGAGGTAAAATGTATTTCTTTTTCGTTTTTGATGTGGTTTAAAATAAGCTGTAATTCGCTGATGAAACTTTTCTTCAATTTATCAATCGTTTCCTTTCGATAAGAGAGCTTGTTGTATTGTATCTCTACTCGGAATTGTCTGTCAATTACCAGGCAATTAAATTCTAAAACAGCAGTAAGATGATTTTCAGGATCGCTTTCAAAACCTGTATTCTGCCTTGTAAATGAGAACAAATCATTATCAAACTCTTCGTTAAATTCACCCAAATAGTTAAAGCGTATTTGCGAAATTTTAGGCTGGGTATAATTCTGGCTATCGTATTTGTAAATACCATAACCTGCTCCATCGTTAGGTACACTTCTAAATTGCTCTTTAATCGTTTTAATACGGGTGGCAATATCTGTACCTGCTAAATTTATAACCAGCGGATACATTGTTGTAAACCATCCTACTGTTCTTGTACTATTTACATTTTCCAGGTGGCGCCCCTTATTTTCCTGTTCTATTACATACGTGTTTAAATTTGTCCAATTATGTAATGCTGCAGCCAATGCTGCATTTAATAAAATAGGAACATTTGTTTTGTAAGCGTGATTAGCTTCCCTTATTAAAAAGGCAGTTTCTTCGTGCCCAAGTATTTCAACCGCTGTTGCCTGGTTTAATATGCGCCAGTCGGTTGTTTGCTGGTCAAGAGGTAGTTTAAAGTCATGATCGATAATGGCTTGCCAGTATTTACTTTCGGCATCCGTTGCTTTTAAATCTTTAGTATAATTATATTGAGCTTCGGCATAATCTATTACGCTTGCTGTTTTTAACGGTAATTGCAATTCGCGACTATTTTCCAGTACGTTGTATATGTTATAAAAATCCTCTAACAATATTCTCCAGGAAACGCCATCAACCAACAAGTGGTGCATAGTTATAAACAGTGTTTCATAACAATTTTCAAGATTATCATTCCTGATAATCACCGCTTTTAACAGCAGATCGCTACCCAGATCAAGCCTGGCTTTAAGGTTGTAATAACAAAGATCGGTGCCTGCATTAGAATCTCCATTTTCTGACTTTATGGTTTGCTGTGTTATTCTAAAATCAGTTTTTAAATGATTGTTGTTGATAAAAAGCTGTTGTTTTGCAGTATTGTAATTCATCCGTAAACCGTCATGATGAGCTATCAATATGTTGAAAGTTTTTTCCAGGTTTTCAATATTTACCTCTTTATTCAGGGTTAATGAAACAGATTGCATATAATACCCCGGTTGAGTAAAATGCTGATTGAAAAACCATTTTTCAATGGGTGTTTTAATCTTATTTCCTTCTATCAAATTTTGGTTATAAGCAGACTTGCCAAGGCTCGAGGTTGCATATAAACTAACTTGTGCAATGGTTTGGTATCGCAGGATATCTTTTGCTTTAATTTCTACGCCGTATTCAGATAATCTTGATGCAACTTGTATAGCTTTAATAGAATCGCCGCCAAGCTCAAAAAAATTATCGTCAACATTAATATCTGCCATTTTCAGCACATCTGCCCAAATCATCAGGAACACCTCTTCAACATAGTTTTTTGGTTTAACCTTAGGTTTATTTGTTAATTCGGTATCAATGCCGGGTAATGCATTGTAATTAACTTTTCCGTTACCTGTAAGCGGAATTTGCTGCAAATGGATATAATATCCGGGTACCATATAATAAGGCAGGTACTTAGCCATAAAGCTTCTTAAATCGTTAGTATCAGCTACTGTACCGGTATAATAAACACATAGCCGGTTTTGGCCGGTTTTATTAGTTTTAACTACGGCTAAGGCATCGGCTACGGCATTGTGTTTTATTAGTTGGCTTTCAATTTCAGCCAGTTCAATACGGTAACCATTTAGCTTTACCTGCTGATCAAATCGACCGATATATTGTAGCTCTTCGCATAACAGGCGTTTTGCAATATCGCCCGTTTTGTACATCCTTGTTCCTTCAATAAAAGGGTTGGGAATGAATTTTTCGTTGGTTATGTCATCTTTATATAAATAACCTCTTGCCAATCCATCGCCCGAGATAAACATTTCGCCGGTTACATTAATTGGTACCGGGTTCATGTACTTATCAAGCACATAAATTTGCATATTAGCAGCCGGAACACCTATTGGCACATGAGCTAACTCTTCGCCTGGTTTAAATTCATAAATCATACAGCCTACAGTTGCTTCTGTAGGGCCGTATTCGTTATAAATGGTTATATTATGGTTAAATTTGTCGCAAATTTCTTCGGCTAATACTGTTTCTAATTGCTCACCACCAACTATAAATGTTTTTACTTTATACTGGTTATGGGCAACTATCTCTTTACTTTCATTAATAATTTTAAGGTGTGATGGTGTAAGTTTAACTACATCAGATTTGTTATCGGCGATTACTCTTTCAATTAATACTTCCTTATTATTATCCTGGTAGATCACAATTTTATTACCGGTAATGAGTGGTGTAAAGATGGAGGTAACTGTTAAATCAAATGATACGGAACTGTATAATGCAAACGCACCGGCATTGTCTTTTAAATAGGTATGCGCCGCCCAACAAATGTAGTTTATTAAGGATCGGTGCTCAATCATTACACCTTTAGGCATACCCGTAGTGCCTGAGGTATATATTACATAAGCTAAATTGCGTGCTGTAGGTTTAACTAATACCAAATCCTTGCTGCTCACTTGCTCATGATTATCAACATCAATAATTAGCAGTGACTGTTCAAGATCGGCCCCCGCTGCTGTTGCAAGTAATTCTTTATGATTGATATCGGTTATTACAATCTCGGTCCTGCTATCTGTAAGCAAATAGTTGATCCTGGCTTCGGGCAAACTTACATCAATAGGCAAATAAGCTCCGCCTGCTTTAAGCACTCCCAATATGGCTACTAACAATTCAGGCGAATGCGGCAATAAAATACCAACTGTATTATCAGGCTTTACACCTTGCATCGCAAGCAGATTTGCTAACTCATTTGCTTTGTCGTCAAGCTCTTTATAAGTGATTTGGATATCACCGTACTCAAGCGCGATATTTAATGGGCTTCTTGTTACCTGTTCTTCAAAAAGCTCATGAATGGTTGTGTTATTTGGATAACTAAGCTTACTGTCATTAAATTCCTCGATGTAGTTTTTATAATCATCGGTATTAAGGCACGACAGATTTTTTAGTTTCTCCTGAGGATTGGCAATAATATTTTGCACTAGATTATGCAATTGTGAAGACAGCTTTATGATTGTTTCCTCCTGAAACAATGATGTTGCATACTCAAAGTTGTATTCAATATATTTTGGATGCTCAAATACTTCCATTGAAAGATCGTACTTGGCGCTTCCCGGATCAAAGAAATGCTTAACAAATTCAAACTCGCACCCTTCAACCTGTACTATGCCCATGTTTTGATAAACAAACATTGTATCGAATAATGGGTTCCTGCTTACATCTCGCTGTTTATCTAAACCTGATAGCATGCTATCAAAAGGATATTGTTGGTTTTTAAGCGAAAGCTCCAAGTCAGCTTGTGTAGCTGAAAGGAATGAGGCAAAACTATCACCCGCCTCAAAATCGGCTATAATTGGAAGATTGTTTACAAACATACCCTGCAACTGAAACAAATCCGGATGCTGCCTGCCTGCAACCGGGATACCCGTAATTACCCGTTTATGACCTGTAGATTTAAGCAAAAACAAGTTATAAATGCTAAGCAACAGCACGTGCATGGTAACATTATGTTGTTTTGCCAGTTGCTGTAAGCTTTGGGTTATAGTTTCATTAATAATGAAGTTTATTTTATTGCCTTTGGTGTTAAATACGGCAGGGCGTTTAAAATCTGCAGGTAATTCTAATACAGGCACACTGTCTATAAGCTTATTTGTCCAATAAAGCTCCTCATTTTTTAAATTTTCAGGTTTAGCATTCTGATTTGCCCAGCCAGCATAATCACTGTACTGTATAGTTGGCATGGTGTTATAACTGCCGATATAATTAAGCTGTAATTCATATAAGAAATTGTGTACTGAGACACCATCAGAGATAATGTGATGAAAATCAATATACAAAAAGGTTTTGCCTGAGTTTGTTATAAAAACTGTGCTTCTAAACAATGGCGCGGATTTTAAATTAAATGGCTGCACTTGCACTTTTAGTTTTTCATCAAGCTCGCTATCATCAATATTTTCTGTTTTTAACGTAAATGTTATATCCTCTTTTACACTGAATACCGGTTCATCTCTCATTAAAAACACGGAGTTAAAAACTTCATATTGTTGTAGCAAAATGCGCATTGAGTTTTCTAACCGGGCAATGTCAAGTTTTCCGATTATTTGTAATACAGCCGGCATATTATAAGCAGTAGATTGAGGATCAACCTCCCACTGGTAATATATAGCCTTTTGGCTGGGAGACAATGCATAATATTTTTGCTTTGGAGTATTAGGAATAGCGGTATAAACCTGCTTATTAAATGAGCTTATGCTGTTAGAAAGCTGGCGTACTGTGGGCGTTTGATATAGTACTGAAACAGGTAATTCCACCCGGAATTCCTTTTGAACGTACATTGCTAATTCTGCTGCTTTAAGTGAATTTCCGCCTACACTAAAAAAATTATCGGTAACGGCTATCCTATCAGATTTCAGGGCTTTTTTCCATAAGCTCAACAAACGTTGTTCGGTATCATTTTCAGGCAATTCAGATGCGTTATTATTAGCGTAAACCGCGGTCTCTATTTTGTTTAATTCCTCCTCGATAGCATTAAATTCTCCTGCCTGATAACGTTCTGACAGTTTAAAGCGCTGAAGTTTGCCGCTTGTGGTACGGGGGATATCTTTTACAGGTATAACTTTATCAACCTGTAAGCCGATGTTTAAATTTACGATCTCTTTTAAGCGGTTAGCGGTAGAAATAAAATCATTTAAACTGCCGCGGTGAAATACGAAAGCAACAATTTCGTCTTTTCCGGCTTTATGATTATAACTTCCTACAACAGCTACCTTATTAAGTGAAATACCCTCTACTTGCTCCGCAACACGCTCAATATCATGCGGGTAAAAGTTATGTCCGTTTACAAATATGATGTCTTTTATCCTGCCGGTTATGTATAGGCTATCATCTTTTATAAATCCAAGGTCGCCTGTTTTTAACCAGCCATCATTGGCAAATAATGCCGACGTAGCAGTAGTATTGTTATAATATCCCTGGGTTACATTAACTCCTTTTATTGTTACGCAGCCAACTGTATTTGCTGGCAATTGGTTCCCGTCATTATCTAAAATAGACACCGCGCAGTGGTCTACCGGTTTACCTACGTTTACAAAATTAATTGCATGGTTGTCTCCGTTGTTTGCTATGTTTATAGTATCTGCGCAGCTAACCTGCTTACGATCAATTGTAACCCAATCAATATCATTTATAAGCCCTGAAGTAGTTACAGCCAGGCTTGCCTCTGCAAGGCCATATACAGGGCACATTGCATTATTACGCAGGCCATACTGTTGCAAAAAAGCATTAAATTCATTACAAATATTTAATGAGATAGGTTCCGCGCCATTATAAATTAACCTAACGCGACTAAAATCCCAATTAGTTTGTTGCTTTTCGGCACAATGTTTAATTATATAATGATATCCAAAATTAGGAGAGCATAATACAGATAGTTTGTATTCACTAGCTTTATCAAGCCATAATGCAGGCCTGCGGATGAAAAGAGCTGTTGGTATGAGATATTGCTGAATATTATGATATAGAGGGCTTAAATGAAATCCTATAAGCCCCATATCATGAGTAAGAGGCATCCAGCTCATTAACGAATCGCCCTCGTTATATTGCCCGGCGGTACCTATTGCTTCAATATTTGCTACCAGGTTTTTATGGGTAAGTATTACGCCTTTAGGGCTGCCTGTTGATCCTGATGAAAATTGAACAAAAGCAATATCTTCTGGACTGGATTGATAAATATCGGGAGTGCCGGTTTTTAAAAATAGTATGTCTTCATCAACATGTCTGATAGCCATGCCGACATAATGTTTTGTCAGGCTATTTACCCCTGCAAAATCCTTGATAGATTTGAGGTTTTTTGACGAGATAAACAAATACGGATTGTGTAATACCTTCCAGATATTGAATAACTTTTGCTTATGATCATCGGTTTGCCCTACTGAAACAGGCACTGGGATAATACCGCCAAGCACACATGCCCAAAAAGTAATAATAAATGACTTGTTGTCTTCGGTTTGAAATACCAGCTCGTCCTTAGGTTTAAGCCCTTTCAGCTGCAAAAATGACAAGGCATTTAATGCAGCTTCATAAAGCTCCGCGTATGATAGGAAACGCTCATGGCTGGCACTATCGATAAAAGTAATACCGGTATGATTTTGGTTTATTTTATCTTTTATAACATTGGTAAGGGTTGAATACTTGAACATGAAAATAGGTGTAATAAGGTTACAGATTATAACAGTTTTCTTCTATTAGTATATTGTTTATAATTTTTACTATGTTTTTAGTTTGCTGGTGCAGGAAAAAGTGCCCTCCTTCAAAATAGTACTCTTTGCATTCGCGGGTCGTATGCAATTTCCAGTCGTTACGTTGTTCTGGGGTTAAATCATCGTCCTCTCCTATAAATACCGAGATATCAACTTCCAGTGGCACTATTTCTTTATTTATTGCAGATGTTTCTATTATTTTAAAATCATTTTTCAGGATGGGCAGAAACAGATTCATCAATTCTTTATGCTCAAAAAACTCTGGCGGTGTACCCCCCAGTTTCAGCACTTCTTTTTCAAATTCCTCCGCGTTCAGTAAGTGATATTTCACTTTGTCAGGCCTTTCAATATGGGGAGCGCCACGGCCTGAAAAAAATATATGCTGTGGAAGTTCGAGGTTTAAACGGGCTATTTTTTGAACTAATTTATAGCAAAGCAGGCTGCCCATGCTGTGCCCAAAAAAAGCATACGGTTCATTATTATTAATGTGCTTTAATACAAATTCAAATACATCCTCAGTAGCTTCATCAATATCAGTATACAAACTTTCATTTATCCGCATGCCCCTGCCTGCAGTTTCAACAGGCATAAGTTTAATTTGGGGATGGATGTGTTTTCTCCAACTGCTAAAAACAGTTGCAGAACCGCCCGCATAATGGAAACAAAAAAGATTAATCTGACTCATTTCTTACGTTAAAAATTATGCGGTTAATACTTGTGGTGCTATAAAATTTACCAATTGGTAATCAGGCACATCTATAATAAGGCTGCGGTCAAGCAATTCAATATTTACAATAATTTTATTTCTTTTATCCGCCTTTAGTATTTTGCCGGAAACACCTGTTAGCGGGCCTTCGGTTATTGTTACCTGTTGTCCGGCTGTAAAGCAGGAACCTGCTACTTCTATATTTTTCACGTTATTTATCACTGTTTGTAATTGATCTATTAATGACTGGCTTACTATTGCTACCTGGGCACCTGTTTTTACAAAAATTAACGCCCCTTCGCAGTTTAAGCACTCGAAATAATCGTCTGCTGTTTTCAGATACACAAACAAATAGCTTGGGAACAGCGGCTCTTCAATAAGTTTTTTCCTATCATGCCATTGTTTAATTACTTTGTTTAGCGGCAGGAATGATTCTATATTTTTCCATGCTAAAAACGTAGCCACTTTTCGCTCATGCTTTGACCGCGTATAGATTAAATACCAAGCATTACTCTTTATCATAACTTGTTTATTTAATTTTAAAATTCCTTTGGTTGAATGTTTACCGTACTAATACTTTACGCCTTCAAACCGAAAATCTGTTTAATACTTATTATTTCAGGTTAGGGCACAGCTATCGCTACTGCAACTAACATTTTCTTGTTGCTTTTTAAATTAACTGGCGGCTTACCTGATGTATCTATAAACCTTATTTATCAAAGAGGGGGGCTAACATCTACAGCTTTGCAGTGCCAATGCGAGCACCTCTGCTTTGATATTATAAATGTAGATTGAAGGGCTGTGGATAGAAAAAAATTTGGGTGAACTCGGCAATTCGGAGGGTCAAAATGTGTTTTGTAACGTTTTTCGATAAAAAACATTTTGCAGCAATATGTTAGCAACACAACATTAATGCTTTATAGCACTTAAAATCAATAGTTTTACTAAATAGTTTTAGTGCCGAAACGCAAAAAAGGCTACCCGGTAACCAAGCAGCCTTTTAATTAAAAAACACATATAAATCAGCGTGTTTATCTTGAACTTTTTATAGTATGATTTTGAATTAAATTTAAAAAGGCTTCTTTATAAGTATTGCCTATTTGTAATACCGTTTTATCGATCAGAATAATCTGGTTACCATCTATAAAATTGATTTTACTATGGTTGATGATAAAGGATTTGTGTACCCTGTAAAACAACTTAGCCGGTAATTGTGTAGCAATTTCAGTAAGGGTTAAATAAGCATTATAATTTTGATTTAGCAAGGCAATGGTTACATAGTTGTTATTTGACTCTACATACAAAATATCCTGATAATTGATCTTTATCATTTTGCCTTTATTTTCACTTTTAATGTAAAAGTATTCATTGCTATCGGCGGCAGGTTTTGCAATCTCTGTATTAATAGCTGTTATTTTATTGATACACCTGTAAAATCGTGATGTTGAAATAGGCTTTAATAAATAATCAAACGCATTTATCTCAAATGCTTCGATAGCAAAATTGGGCGAGGCGGTTGTAAAAATTATTTTGGTGTCTGTGGTTACCAACTTACTTAATTCAATCCCGTTTAAACCAGGCATATCAACATCCAAAAACAAAAAATCAGGGGCAGAGGCATTAACATTTATTAACCCCTCGGTAGGATCCTGATATGCCCCTAAAAGCGTAAAACCCGGTACATTTGACAAGTAATCAGACAGCAATTCTATTGCATGAATCTCATCATCAATAATTAAGCATTTCCTGTTTTCCATTCTATAGGTTTATTTTTAAATTAATTCCAAAATTATCGGCCCCGTTTATAATATCTAAACTGAAGTTATCTTTATAACAATTTTTAAGGCGCGATTCGGTGTTTTTTATCCCTACCTTATCGCCACTACGCTCCAAGGGAAGAGTTGTAATTTGATTTAATGTTTTAAAATTTATTTCTGTACCGGAAACGGTAATACTTATTAATGCCGGAAAACCGGCATTACGCAGATTGCCGTATTTAAATACATTTTCAACAAAAGTAAGCAGCGCCAGGGGTGGTATCATGTGGTATTCCATATCGCCGCTTGTTTTAAGGGAGATGCACAATTCATGATCAAAGCGAATTTGATTAAGGCGGATTAAATTTCTGATCTGTTCTACTTCATCTGTCAGGCTCGATAAATTTTCATGACTGGTGGCTATATAAGTATATCTTGATACTTCGGACAATAGCATAATTGCCTCGCCGGCTTCGGCAGACGTTTTACGTACTTTATTGTATATAAAGTTTAATGTGTTAAAAAGCATGTGTGGATTTACCTGCATTTTCAACGTGGCGTTTTGTGATTGCAGCAAGTCCTTTTCCAATTGAGTTTTTGTGCTTAACGCATTAAACTGATCTTGTTGCAGATCGATTATCTGTTTTTTGAAGTTGATATTATATACATAAAAAGTATATCCGGCACTTAAGGCCATAAAATATATGCCCCGCCAAACCACCGGTACGATGAATAGTTTTAAAGGGTGCACCAGCTTTGAAACTAATATATGATGCAATTCAAGGTAATTATCAACCTGGTAATTAACAACCAGGTAAGCCAACATTTCAAGCAATAGAAATAGAACAAGGAAGAAGTAGGCTTTTTTAAGGGGGCCACATTTTAAAACAACGTAAGCATTAACATAAAATAAGGCAATGTTTAAAATGTAATGTATCAGGTAATCAGCAAATGAGCTGGTTAACGCGTGCAGGATAAAAAAAAGGCCTAATTCATATAGAACAAAAAGAAACCAAAAGATAGCATGATAGAGAATAATTTTCCTATTAATCATAATTCTAACCACGTTAAATTCATCTTTAACCATTGTATAAACCTATTTGACCTAAATTATTTTCAAACAATGCACCCGGTAGCTTTCTTTGATAAAAAAAACAAAAACATTATGAAAACCTTAAAAGCAACCGCACCTTCACTTCACATCAAAACATTGTACAACTTCGCTAACACTGGCGGAATTAACAACGCTTCAATGGATCCTACAACTATCACTATGACTACTGTTACCGGTTTTATGAACAAATACAACCCGGTAAGATCAGAGATCAATTAATTTAATTAATACAATTAACTATTATCAGTTTTTTAAATGGCGGGTAAATATATCTATTTATTCGCCATTTAATTTTAAGCATTTATTACCATTTCTTTCGGCACTTTCATTTATCTGCTTAAAATTATCGCCCAAACAGAACTAAAAATCTTATATTTTAGTTCATACATCGGCTGATTTGTCACTTTCAATTACCTTACTGAGCTTAACTTTAAGTAAGCTAAAATCAGCAGTTCAATTACTTCCCAATAGCCCTATTCAGCTAATTTCATTCAACTTCGGCTATTGCTTTTACCTGTGTTTTTTTAGTTAGCTGAGCTATCTGCGAAATACAAAACTTACTTGCTAAATAATAAGTTACCATTTCTTGCCGGCGCTGTTTATGTTTAAATGTGCGGTTTAAGTGCATGTGAATAAGATCAGCCATTAGTTGTGTTTTTTTATCCGTATCAGTAACAGTTACTTTATCTATTAATTCTTTTAAACTGTTAAGCATTTCTGTAAAAAGCTGCATCAGATCAGGCCCAAGAATATGATTTGGGGAGGATAATGTATACAGGATTTCCTCTTTCATTTCCCTGTACTTTGTATCTAACTCTACACGCAAAGCTTTATCTGTAGAAAATTCGACATAAAACTGGTTAGCCATGGTTTTAAGAAACTGTTCCTGTTCATATCTATCAGGATACGCAAGGGCTGTCATGTAATAAACCGAGATTAAGGCCAGGTGGTAATCGGGATAATGCTCAGGCGACTGTCTGGTTCGCTCTAAAAAAGCAGCAACCAGGCTGCTACTGGTAAAAAACACATCCTCTGTCTCGCTCATTGTTTGTGGGCCATAACGCTCAAGTTCAGGAAAATAAATGTCTGCCTGGTAATTATGGATCACACCACATTTCAGGCTATCGTCCATATTACGCCGGAATGCATTAAGGATATCCCCAATATATTGATCCTTCACTTTCATCCGCAGCCTTAAATGATAACCCCCAGCATCGCTGTAACGAATAAAAAACCATTTGTACATTTTATTCTTCATGAACCGGTTTATGAGCGGGAATACCTTAGTTGTAAGCAGGTAATCTGAAGACGATGGGGTGCAGTAAATCTTGAGATAGAGCCACTCCGAACCCAGCATGTATTTCCTTTTAATATTTTTAGCTCCTGTTTGCCTCATATCAGACAGTGGATTAAATATTTGATTACGGAAATAAAAAAAGGCGATCATTTGACTGTTAACCGGCTGGCCCTCATGCTTTACGAGTGCATTGTGTGCATCGGGCAAAAAATACTCCTGAATAACCGCTTTATTTAATCCGCTTAACGATTTTAGAAACATGGCGCGTTCGTTATCATCATTAAGGTTAAATATCAATTGCTGATCATGACGGGTAAGGGCAATCAAATCCGGCCAATGTAATTGTTGTTTTACTTGATTAAGGTTTTGATTTGCACTAATCAAATCTTTAGTTTGCAGCGAAAGCAAGTTATCTTTTGTAAGATGCCAGGTAGCCAGCGAAATAATGATTTCATCTACTTCAACCCTCGGATAAAAAGACTGACCCGGGAAGTATGTTTCCAAGTCAAATGACAGGTTGCATTGCAAGCCCTGATATTGCATATCGCATAAAAACCGAAATATGGCCAAATCATTACGCTGATAGTTATAGGCAGTTGTTAATCGTGGTATAACTCTTGTATGTTTAGAAACCGACTCTAAAATCAAATCGTTACCCTTTAAGCTAATCACTAAGTCAGAAAGTGCGATAACGTTCCCGGAACTTAACACAGAGCGACTGTTAATGGGTATCTCGAAATCATACGTTGGTCGGCGTCTGTTGATGTTGTCAACGTGAGGGTCTGAAAGCTGGCCTAATTCTGCAAAAACAATATCCGGGTTGGCGGTTTGCTCATGTTTGGCCAGCGTTTTCCCAAGTTCCCAATTGGTGTCGCTAAATAAATTGAACCGCCCCATAATTGCTGTGCCTGTAACCCCTCCTGCATTATCAATAATAACCCGATTGTCCACTATTCGAAAAACTATAGGGAATGAGGGCGACTGAAATTCATCATTATTTTTAATATCCTCCTGCAACTTTTTATAGGTAAGGCTGATCGGATCATAAATATTTTTACCCCGTTGCTGCGTCCAGGCTTGTAATAGTAATTGATGGGCCGGGGACCATTGGAGAGAACAAGTTGAGTTTAAATTGGTAAAACTTATATCTTTTAAAAGTGGGCTTTGATCTGAGTGAAAAGCAGAATCGGCATACCCAATTCCCAAATCAGGATCTAAAGCCGATAATAGGCTTACTTTTTTTTGTTCATACCTTTCTCTAAACCGTTCAATAAAAGTGTCCATCTGCCCGTTAACAGAGGGTTGCGAAAGGTAGTTTAATATTTTTGCAGCCTTTAATAATTGCTGCTGATACCGGGCATCTACCCCTCCGCTGCAAACCTTTTGCTCGGAATTTGCATAGTAATAGTTTTTAGGAACAGTAAGATTTTTTTCAACCAACCAGTTATTTAACGTAGCTGAAATATCCGCTAAAGTTGAAACCTGTGGCAGATTGATTGACGTTAAACCTTGGAATTTATCAAAGGCATCTGCTAAAAGCGCCTCATTACTATATAACTCAGACAGTCGCGGCAGTTGGTTTGGCCCGATGATGTAAGGGTGGTGGGCAGCAATCATCAATTGAGCATCAAGCAAAAAATCGATATAAGCTTGTGCTTCATCCTTATTAAAACCGGTTTCTCGTAATAAAAAGTCAACCAATATTTGCTTAGGCTTCACCTCGTTTAAAAAACCAACCAATTTTTTACTAAAGCTATTGTATTCATAGGAATCCAAGGAATAAAAGGCCTTACTATTAACATAATCAAAACTGGTTTTAACAAACCTAAAATCTTTATAAGCTTTATAAAGTGTTGAGTTTATTATATACCCGTGTTGGGAATCGGGCAGTGCGCCATGTATGTTTATCAGTAATTCCTGGTCGGGTATAACATGTAGTTTAACCTCACCTAATTCACAAACCTCGCCTGTTTGGCTCCACTCAGCTATGCTGGTTGACGAAAAGGCCCCAAACGGGGTTGTTCGGAACGACATTCTGTTATAATACTTAGCAATTGTGAGTTGCTCCTTATCATTTAAAGCTGCCCAATTAAAATCCTTTGCCTTTATAAAATTGTAAAACGCGGGGTTTGCAATATATAATGCCAACTGAAAATTGGAATCTTTAATAATTTCGGGGCAGTTTTTTATGTTGTACCTGGCATAAGAAAAATTTGGTGTACGAACAATAAGCAGAGGTAAAATGTTAAATTGGTTCATTAATTAGATATGATTCAGGTCTTCACAATATTAAATAAAAATTTAAATATTAAAGTACATTTTTTACAACGCATTAATTTAAATTCACACTAACGCAAACTGTTAACTAAAGCGATATTAGATTAAACACAATAGCCGCCCAAACTTTCGTTGGGACGGCTTTGCGCTTACCTGATGTATCTACTAATATCTGCGGTGCGAATACGTTAATGTTTAACGCGGTTCTCCTCATCAGATGAGCCTTTTGTATGATCGCGGGCACCTTGAACCTGTGTGCTTCCAAAACGGTAGTTGATGGAAAGCCTGAAGATGCGTGTTTCAAATTTTTGGTATATACGATAATCCTGTCCGGGTATTACGGTATGGATATTTTCGTGATGCCAGTTAAATAAATCATCTGCAGATGCTTTTACTACTAATCTTTTTTGCGCAAATGATTTTTTTACACCTAAATCAAGCCAGTACATGGAGTTTATAAAATAGGTGCCATAAATACGTGGCGAAAGATAAGTGAAAGATAAATCGACATTGGTTGTGCTATTTACCGTAAAGGTTTGGTTTGTATTAAAATCATATGCTGCCCTGCCAACCGAATATGGTTCGCCTAACAAGTTAGGGGTACTAAACTTGTTGTAATATATATTGGCGTTGTTATAAGTAGTCCACCAACTGGTAATACTTAAAGGATAACTAATATTTAGTGAATAATTTTGTTCATTAGCCAGGTTTTGCTGTGTTACATACAGGGTTTTATTCACAGTATCAGGCAAAGTAACTTCAGTAATAGCATCATTGGTTCTGCTGTATGAAAGTGAAACATACAGGGCGCTTTTATAATTATAAGAAAAACTAATTGAGTTTGTAAACTGCGGGTTTAGATATGGATTACCTTTGTTTAAGGTATATAAATCAAAGTTGTAAACAAAGGGATTTAGGGTAGCATAGTTAGGCCTGTCTACCCGTCTTGAGTATGAAAACCCTATCGTATTGTTATCCGACAGTTTTTTACGTAAAAACAAGCTTGGGAACAAATCAAGATAATGGCGGTCGACAATATTATTTGTAGTTATAGAGTTTCCCTCCGAGTTTGTTTGTTCTGCACGTAAGCCGGCTTGTATATCCATAAAATCTGTGCTGGTATTAAGATTTACATAAGCAGCATTAATATTTTCTGTATACCTGAACTGGTTACTTTGAGTGGTATCATTTACCCATGAATTGTTGATTAAATTTTCATACACAATGTTATTATCCGTACGCACGTAGCTTGTTTTTAAGCCTGCGTCTAATTTTGTTTTTTTGCTAAAGGGGTGTGTATAATCCACCTTTGCGGAGAATATTTTTACAATAGTAGGCGTATTATTTCTGAAGATATCCGGGGCTTTTAAAGTTTCGTCATTACTTTGATCATAAAAATAGTTGTTGTAAACTGTTTTAACATCATTATTATAGTATGCATAATCCACATCTGCGCTTAATTCTTGGCCCAGAGAGTCTAACTTGGAATGATAATTTAAATTTAGCGCAGTATATTGAAATTTGTTGGTTGTAGGATTATTGGCAACTACATTAGTGTCAACCGGGTTTATATTATTACTTACCAGTGTGGTATTTGCTGTTTGGTTATTGCCATTATCCATATATCCGTTAACCATTACACCAATTACATTATTATCATTAATATTATAATCCATGCCTGCCTTATAAGTATTATTTTCACTATGCATTAAAGCCTGGGTAGTTTCATCAAAATAAGTTAATGTATTATCGGCCTTATTGGTCCTGTCAATTTGCAGGAACCTTGAAAGCTTACTATCATCATAACTATAATTAAAAAACAGGTTAACTTTTTCCTGCTTGTAATTAAGCGCTATCGAGGTATTATCCCTGAAATTTTTGCCATAGCCAGCGCCAATGGTAACGTTCCCGTTAAAACCGTAGATACGGTTTTTTAATGTGCGGATATTAATGATCCCTGCAGAACCTGCTGCATCATATTTTGATGATGGATTAGTAATAAGCTCAATAGCCTGCACTGAATTTGCCTGCATTGATTTAAGTAATGAAGCAAGCTGATCTCCCGATAAGTATGTCAAACGGCCATCAATCATCACAGTAACGCCTGCTTTACCTTTCATGGAAATATTGCCCTGATCATCAATTGTTACTCCAGGCGAACGCTGTAAAACATCCATAACTGAATTACCTGCAGCTAAACTGCTGTTTTCAACATTTACTACTGTTTTATCTGTTTGTTGTTCAATCAAAGGCTTTTTAGATACAATTACCACTTCAGATAATGATCTGATAGTCGTTATATTAATATCCTCTTCTTTAACAATAGTTGTAGTATCATTAATTATCACCGGGCCTTTTAATGTACGCTTTTGTCCGGCCGGAGCTACCGCTAAAAAATACGTTCCTTTACCGATATAGCTGAATATATAACTGCCATCATCGCCAGTTAAAGTGCCTTTAATAACTGTTGCAGAATCTTTCGCACTAACTAAAGTTACGGCTTCGTAACTAACAGAGGCATGGCTCTCATTCATTACCCTGCCGGTAATTTTAGCCCGCCCTACTTGCGCTTGTGCACCTTGCAGGGCACAAAATAGCAAGACTGTTATTCCTATGGGTCTTAAAGAAAACTTATTCATGGTATTTATATTAGGTTCATTGTTCAAATTAGCTTGAGGACAAATCTATCTCCTACCATAAGACACCTGAAAAAATTTACATAAAATGGTCAATTCGCATGGTTAAATGAGCTTTTGACACTCTTACTGAATTTCTATCCGGGAATATATTTTTTTTATAACTACCCTAAGTTGCTTTACAAGGGTAGTAAGCCCGGCACTTACTTTCAAAAGCCGACTCATACAAACAACTAACGCCAACATTCACTCTTAATGAAACTGTTTCGTGTTCTGCTAACGATTGCAAAGCCTTTTAGATGATAAATTTAAAAGGCCTTTTCGTCAACAGGCTATTTTAATATCATAAGGCGTATTTATACCAATTAAGTTTAAATAACTGCTGAGTTTGTGTTATCCTAAAATCAAAAACATAGGCATCATCTGCGTTATGCTCTCTCCCTCAAATAATGCATTATTGGCATTGGTAAATCGAATTAGTTTTATATCTTGTGATCGCCAATGCCTTAGCAATAAGGCAATTTCTCAATTAGAACAATCCATTCTCCATGAATAAATGCAGCCTGTTTTTAATATTTAGTTTAATGGTCGCACATTGTTACGGTCAGGCAAAACCTGCAGATAGATCAAAATTGCAAGCCAGCGCATTTAAAGCTGTTGAAACAGGATTCATCAATATCCCTGATTCTGTACAAACCAGTGTATATTGGTATTGGCTATCAGATAATATCTCAAAAGAAGGTGTAGTTAAAGATCTCGAAGCGATGAAAAAGGTGGGCATTAACCGCGCATTCATCGGCAACATCGGCCTTGATAACGTTCCTTATGGCAAGGTTAAAATGCTTTCGGATGAATGGTGGGACATTTTACATACCACACTTAAAACGGCAGCCCGGTTAAATATTACCATCGGCATATTCAACAGCCCTGGCTGGAGCCAGTCCGGCGGCCCGTGGATAAAGCCGGAGCAGGCCATGCGATACCTTACATCATCGCAAATTACGGTTAAGGGCCCGGCAATATTTAATCAGAAACTTGTTAAACCACAGGCAAATTTTCAAGATGTAAAGGTTTTGGCGTTCCCTGTAAGTAATGATTATAATGCAGATATCAGCACGTTAAACCCTACATTATCATCTGTACCTGCAGCAGATTCGCTTAATAATTTAATGGATAATAATGATGCTACTGCTATCCATTTAAAAGCGGGTCAAGCATTTACTTTGGATATCAATGCACAAAAACCTTATACTGCCCGGGGTTTAACCATAAACACACTGCATCAAAATGTTTTGTTAGAAGGCGATATCCAGGCAAAAATCAATGATCAGTATGTTACCATAAAGCATTTTTCGATAGACAGGACCAACTCCGCGCTGAACGTTGGCTTTATACCATTTCCGCCTGCCGCCATTTCAATACCACCAACAACATCAACAAGTTTCCGGTTAGTGTTTACCCGCATATCGGCAGACATAGGTATTACCGAATTAAAATTATCCGCTACACCAGTGGTTGAAGATTACGCGGAAAAAACGCTGGCTAAAATGTGGCCAACTCCTCACCCTTTTTGGGAGAAATATCAATGGCCAAATCAGCCTGATGAAAATTCGGGATATATTATCGATCCTGCCAAAGTGATTGACATTTCTAAATACATGTTGGCGGATGGTACACTTAACTGGACTATACCCGCAGGCAACTGGGTTATTGAACGAACCGGGATGACACCCACCAATGTTGTTAATTCGCCGGCTCCACCCGAGGGGCAGGGGCTTGAAGTGGATAAGATGAGCAAAGCGCACATCGCCGAACATTTTAATGCCTTTTTAGGCGAGATTATAAAACGTATACCTGCCGAAGACCGCAGAACATGGAAAGTAACTGTTGAAGACAGCTATGAAACCGGCAGCCAAAACTGGACGGATGATTTGGCAGCTGAATTCAAAACTAAATATGGTTATGATCCCACCCCATACATGCCTGTTTTACAAGGCAAAGTTGTTGGAAGCGAGGATATATCCGACCGTTTTCTTTGGGATTTGAGGCGATTGATAGCGGATGATGTAGCCTTTAAATATGTAGGTGGATTACGGGAGATAAGCCATAAAAATGGGCTTACCACTTGGTTAGAAAATTATGGTCACTGGGGCTTTCCAGGAGAATTTTTGCAATATGGCGGTCAATCGGATGAGGTGGGCGGAGAGTTTTGGAGCGAGGGTGACCTTGGCGACATTGAAAACCGCGCGGCATCTTCATCGGCGCATATTTATGGGAAGAATAAGGTTTCTGCCGAATCATTTACGGCTGCAGGAGCCCCTTTTTACCGATACCCGGCCATGTTTAAAAAACGCGGTGACCGCTTTTTTACCGAAGGCATCAACAATACTTTATTGCATGTATATATCGAGCAGCCTAATGATATCGGCCCCGGGCAAACCGCCTGGTTTGGTGTTGAATTTAACCGCCTGAATACCTGGTTTTTTGACATGGATATATTCCTGGAATATATGAAACGCTGCAATATGATGTTACAGCAAGGGCAATATGTGGCTGATGTGGCTTATTTTATAGGCGAAGATGCGCCGAAAATGACAGGCGTAACCGACCCGGCGCTCCCGCAAGGTTATTCTTATGATTATATTAATGGCGATGTAATTAAACAAAGGCTCGCTGTAAAAAATGGCAAACTCGTGCTACCCAATGGCATAAGTTACAGCATATTGGTTTTACCAAAACTGGAAACAATTAGACCTGAACTATTATCAAAAATAAAAGAGCTTGTAAAACAAGGTGCTGTAGTTTTAGGACCAAAGCCCGAAAGATCACCAAGTTTAGCTAACTACCCAACAGCCGACCGGCAAGTTAAAAGTATAGCAGCCGAATTATGGGGCAATATTAACGGAACAACGGTTAAAGTTAATCATTATGGTAAAGGCATGGTGCTTAGCGGCATGGACATGCAGGAGGCACTGGATGCTGTTAAGGTTATCCCTGATCTTAAGATCACGCAGAGCGATTCCATTCTTTTTATACATCGGAAACTTGTTGATGGTTCAATCTATTTTGTTTCGAATCAAAAAACCAGCACGGTTAACATCGCAACCGCATTTCGTATTACCGGCAAAAAGCCTGAACTATGGAATGCCATAAACGGCACCATGCGCGATCTGCCATCATTTCAGCAAAATAGCACCACTACATCCGTTCCGCTGCGACTAGCACCATACGAGAGCGCATTCATCGTATTCAGCAAAAACGGAACGACCGGTAATATCACAAAATCAAATTACCCTGCTACACTTACAACAATTGCTATCAAATCGCCGTGGTTGGTTACTTTTGATAAAGCAATGAGAGGGCCAGCTAAACCAGTGGTGTTTGATAACTTAACGGATTGGATAAAGAGTACAAATGATAGCATAAAATATTATTCGGGTACTGCCTATTATCACAACACCTTTAAAATTGACAAGCTTATAAAAGGCATGAATTATATTATTGACCTCGGCATAGCCAAATCCATTGCCAAAGTATTCATCAATGGTATTGAAATGGGTGGAGCATGGACACCACCCTACCAGGTTGATATAACCAAAGCATTAAAACCGGGCGAAAACAAGGTTGAAATTAAAGTAGTTAATACCTGGCAAAACAGGATAATTGGCGATGCCCTGCTTCCTAAAGATCAAAGAAAGGCAGTTGTTACTTTTGGCCCAAATGCAAAAACGGCATTAGAATCATCCGGCCTTTTAGGCCCTGTTAAGATTGAAGAGATTCAATATTAAATTCTATCCAATTGCAAATCTAATTATTTTGGATGTCGCCAGAAGCTTGTTTGCGGAGGTATTGCTATTACTAAAAATCCTTAAAGGCGTTTAAAGCTTTGGTAGGCCGCCCATTATCGCCCCAGGCGCTTAGCGCGTAATAGCTCCAGCTTCGGGCGCCTTCGGGTTCCCAGTAAACAACGCCTATGCCTTTATGGCTAGGTACATCTTTTACCTTTTGCTGTACGGCTAAAAGCATCTTGTAGGTGTTATCGGCTTTATTATCCTCATTGCCAACTTCTACAACCATTACCTCCTTGCCATAACGCAAGGCCATATCTTTTAGGTTGTTACCCAAATCATCAATAGAAAGAGTATAATCCTGATATCCCTTAAGCCAATAAGGATAATACGAGCAGCCGATAACATCATACCGGGTATTATGTGCCGTAGCATTATCAAACCAGGTTCTAAAACGTTCACTATTATTTCCCTGATCAATATGTAAAATCACTTTGGTTGCAGGGCTTATCGCTTTTACACCATCATAACCTTTATTAATCAATTGTGATAGCTGATCCCAATTAGAGGTCCTTCCTTCAGGATAGATCATGCCGCCGGGGGTTTCGTTGCCTACCTGTACCCATTCTGGTGTAACACCTGCATTTTTTAAAGCGGTCATCACGCTAACGGTATACGTATAAACATCATTCAACAGCTGCGGAAAATCGTGGCCTTCCCAAGCTTTTGGTTTCTTTTGCTTGCCGGGATCAGCCCATGAATCGCTATAATGCAGGTCGATTAAAATTCTCATCCCCCATTTTTTGGCTCTTAATGCCATAGCTACCGTTTCCTGTGTGCTGCAATGCCCGCTGGCCCTGTCGTTAGATGGGTTTACCCAACAACGCAACCTAATGGTATTTATCCCATGGTCTTTCAAGATTTTGAAACAATCTTCTTCCACGCCCTGGTCGTTGTAAAACTTATAGCCGGTCGCTTCCATTTGCGGCAACCAGCCGATATCCGCGCCTTTTACAAAAGCATCGGTATGGTTAGTTATAACCGATTTTTTCGCGGCGCAGCCCGCTAAGAAAAACAGGGAAACAAAAAAAATGGCAAATTGCTTAACCGGAGTTTGTTTAATAATGAGCATGGCAGGAATTAATTGGTTGTATATCTTTATTAAAGATATACACAATATCCGAAATTAATGTCATCGTTACAATTGCAACAAACTATTTACAATTTATTGCAAAATCAGAAAAACTACGGATTTTAACTGCGCTAAAAGTTAAGAAACCGATCGCTACACCCACTCCAGCTTTTCAATATTAAACCCAATGGCAATAGCCTGGGCTAAAAATTGCTTTTTAACATCATCGGGAATTTTTGTTTCGCGGGATAAGATCCACAGGTAATCCAAGCCACTGCCCGAAACCAGGGCATATTTATAATGCGGGTCGATATCCAGCACATTATAATTGGCATAAAACGGGCCAAAATAAGAAACCTTCAGCATACCCACTCCTTTGCGATCAGCAAATTTAATGGTGCCCGACAATTCTTTCCACTCGCCTTTTTGGGTGTTATAGCCCTTGGTAATCACCTTAAAGGTGCCGTTATTATTTGATGAGTATTCTTCGGTAAGGTGGTTAATATCTTTTTCAATCCGATTTGGCAGGCGCGCTATCTCGTACCATTTGCCTAAATAACGGTTCATGTCAAATGGTTCAACGGCTGTTGCGTTATCCGGGATATCTTTTGATAAAAGTTTATAAACAACAGCAGCCACACCAAATCCGGCAGCTAAAGCAAGTAACCATCTTTCCTTTTTCATACCAGAATAATATTCCGGAATGATTTTTTGTTTGCGCCAAAAGTGTAAAATTATGTTAAACTTCCGCTTCAACAGGCTCTGTACGGCGGCCTTTTACCAGGCGCTCGCGATGCTGTTCGCCCCAAACCTTCAAAGCCTCTATAATCGGTTGTACAGTATCGCTGTACTCTGTTAACTCATAAGTTATGGTAACCGGCACCGTGTTAAACACTTTACGTTCAATCATATCATTCAATTCCAATTCCCGTAATTCTTTTGAAAGCATTTTTGGGGTGATGTCAACCAATGATCGTTGCAGATCTTTAAACCGCATAGGTCCTTCGGCCAAAGCCACCATCAAAAGCAATTTCCATTTGCCGCTTAGTACATAAAGCGCATCCTTTACCGAGTTGATCGGCCCCCGGCAGGTTTCGGGGGTATGTCCTTCGCCTTTTATCATTTTGTCTGTTATTTGTCACTATCCTGCTACATCGCGGTATCCTTTTGGATAGTAGTATATTTTGTATAGCAAAGATATATAGTTTTGCTCAAGGATTTTAAAAACCATAAAAAATGAAAATATTACACATTATCTCAAGCGCAAAAGGCGACGCGTCTTTCAGCTTAAAGTTAGGCAATGCCGTTATCGAAAAATTAGAGGCTAAATACCCGGGCAGCACAGTTACAACCCGCGACGTGGTAAAACACCCTTTCCCACACTTAGAAGAGGTTCATTTAAGCTCATTTTTCACACCTGCTGAAAACCATTCACCTGAACAAGCTGCCGCTATCAAACATTCAAACACGGCTATTGCTGAGCTTCAGGATGCAGATACAATTGTGATTGATGTTCCTTTCTACAACTTCAGTATCCCATCTTCATTAAAAGCATGGATAGACCATATTTGCCGTGCTGGTGTAACATTCCACTATACTGCAAACGGACCAGAAGGTTTAATTAAAGGCAAAAAAGTTTATTTCGCTATCGCATCGGGTGGTGTATATTCTGAAGGCCCATACGCTGGTTATGATTTTGCATTGCCATACCTTAAAGGCGTATTAGGCTTTTTAGGCCTTACAGATACTGCTGCATTCCGCGCTGAAGGCTTATCAGTTGCCGACAAACAAGAAGCTGCTTTAGCAAAAGGTATCGCAAGCATCGAAGTTTAGTATTTGATCCACTATAAACAAGAAAGCCTGTAAAATTTACAGGCTTTCTTGTTTAATAATATTCTGGTTTAATGGCTAGCGCCTGTAAAAAGTCGACATGCCTTAACAAGATGTTCTTCCACCAAAACCGGTACTCTCTTGGCGAAGCTACCTGCTTTATATAGTCTTTACGGCATAAGCTTTCCATCGCCAGCAGCTTATACATTACCTTGCGCGAGTGGTCTACCCCTGCATGCGAGCGCAGCGAATAACCCATCATTTGGTTGATCTCTCTATTTGATTTTCCGGCCAGCATCAATTCAAATATCTCGATGTGGTGTGTAGACATGCCCCTTGATTTTAGAAGCGGTCTGTTTAATGATATTATCTGTTCCATTACACTTTACTTTATTTGTGTCAATAATTCACCTGCTTGTTTAAGTATCAAATCAGTATTAACCTGCATCATAACAAACACAGCGCAAACCGACACCAGGCTAATAACTACATTAAATATGGCCAGTAAAAACCGGGCATCTATCGTTATTTCCTGCTTTTGGGCATTAAGCTTATATAAAATTGCTAAGCCATGTATACCGGCTACAAAAGCCACCAATAATATCATCATGTAATAGCTATCGGGGCTTTGTAGCATCTGCCAAGCTTCTTGCGCTGTATTTTTCATCATTGCTCAACTTTTAATACTGTAAATTCTGTTCGTCTGTTCAGTTGCCTGCCATCAGGGTTGTCTTTCCCGTTTGGTAATGAGTTTGGCGCGATAGGCCTTGATTTGCCATATCCTTTAGCGAAGATCCGGCTATCGGCAATACCCTTGGTTTTCATATAGTCAACACAGGCTTGCGCGCGATCCTGTGATAGTTTCAGATTATAAGTATCACTGCCAACCGAATCCGTATGGGCGCTGAGCTCGATTCTTATGGATGGATTATCAACCAGTATCTTAACCACTTCGTCAAGCACTGTTTCCGATTCTGGCCTTAAAGTAGATTTACCAAAATCATACAACACGTTTTTAATAACGATGGGCTTGTTTACCACAAAAGCCTGCAGGCATATATCCGGATTAACCAGTGTGTCTGAATGCATTTTGCCTGATGTTGGCACCGGGATAACTTTGGTGAAGTAACCTTTCTTCTCAAGCACCATTGTATATGGGCGTTTATTAGTTACATCGAACTTATATACCCCATCGGCACCTGATTGTTGCTGGCTGATGGTTTCCTTAGTTAAAGAATCAACAAAACTTACCTTAACGCCTGCCAGCGCAATATGCGTATCACAATCGGTTACAATTCCTTTTAGGAAGTACTTATTATTAACTACCGTAAACAGGTTCAGGCAGCAATCCGATTCACGATCCGAACTGATATATGCTTTTCTGCCGTCTTGATAATCTGGAAGATAATACAGATCGTCCTTGGCAGAGTTCATTGGGTAGCCCATGTTTTTAGGGGTACTCCATTGGCCCATATTTTCGTAAGTCACAAAAAAATCAAACCCGCCCAACCCTGTAAATCCTTTTGAGCTATAGATCAGCTTTTTAGCAACCATATCATAATAAGGCGCTTCTTCGTCCTGAGGAGTATTAACCGAAGGACCAAGATTTCTGGAGTTTACCGGTAAACCGTCAGCATCCAAATCGCTCACCCAAATATCATCGCCACCAATACCACCGGGTTTTGTTGATACAAAAAACAACCGTTTACCATCCGCTGTAATAAATGGCTGGATAGAATTAAAACCATCAACATTTATATTGGTATTTAATTTAACCGGATCGCCCCAGCCCGTGGTTTCTGATAGTCGGCTCAAATAAATAGCATGGATGGTTTTATTACCTACTTTGTACCAGCGGGTTAAATACATCCTTTTTCCTGTTGGGTCGATGCTTGGCGTACCGTATTCTACTTCTTTTTTATCATCATTGTTGCTAAACGTAACCATCACCGGGGCAGTGTTAGCATCCGCCGGTAAAGTATAAATTCTGTTGAGGTGGCGTTTGTCGGTTTTACTCATCCTTGATGATGTGAAATAACGTACGCCACTGGTTATTACCGGCGCATAATCCGACCCATCAATGTTTATCTTGCCATTCATCATATTTACATCTAATAATTGGGGATATTGATAGGCCTGCTTTGCAAACTGGCAATTACGCAGTTCTTCATAAGCCATATCGCTATATTTAGATGCAGTTGTGTTTTGGGCAATATATAATTGCAACTGTTTTATAGCTTCATCAAAATGCTGATTAGCTCTTAAACAGATGCCATACCAAAGCCTTGCCTGCGGGTATTTTGATAAATTACCGCCGCTTACTACTTTATAATACCATGGCTCGGCTTCCAGATAGTTCTCATATAACCGATATGATTCGGCCAACTGGTAGCATATATAATCACTGGCATCTGGCTTTGGTTTTTTAGTTTCTCCACTACCCCTAAAGGGGATCACCGCTTGCGGCAATAAATTAAGTCCTGTTGCTGTTTGTTTATAGTAATAAGCAGCTTCATAATAATCTTTATTGGCAAAAGCTTTATCTGCCAGCAGTTTGGTATTCTCAGGCGCCTGCCCAAACGCGGTAAGGGCGGTAAGAAGTATGATATGGAGTGATATGATCGTTTTCATTTTGCTTTAATTTTTTCCTGCTTTCCAGGTTGATACATAAATCGGGTTACAATCTTGGGCAAATAGGTTCAGGTTCCTGGATACGCTTGTGGAACACATAGCTTATAGATAACTCTAAGCCACCCTGCCCTGCTGTCGCAGTATTCAACTCGGATGTATTAAAATCATAGCTGGCTCCAACAATGTAACTGTCGAAGTGATACCCTACATTTACAATCGCGGCATCCTGAAAACGGTACATCGCGCCTAATATTAACCCGTTATTATCCGGCAAATTAAATTCGGAATAAGCGCCTAACGCTTTTTCCTGCGCTTTTTGTTGCTGTATGTAGATAAAGTGGGGCGTTAAATTAACCGCGTCATCAAGCTTTAACCTCACGCCGCCATGAACAATATACCTTATAGGTAATTTGGCATCATTATCCGAAAACGCAAACGGATCTGTTGGCCGGTTAAGGTGGGCCGCGCTAACTCCAAAAAACGGATTGGCGCTATGACCAGGGTTACCATCATAATAAAATATACCGGCACCGGCATCAAACACCGTTGAACTACTGTTGGTGAAATTTTCATTAGTTGGCAAATCAGGGTCGTACCCGAGGCTGGGATTAAACTGATCGCCTAATTGCAGCTTGCTCGGATCAAAACTGCGGTTAATCATTCCCGCCTGCACCCCGAAGTTTATTTTCTGCGTACCATCGTTTGATATCGCGATGTTATAACTGAACGAGCCGTATGCGGTAAAGTAATTAAACCCTGCCGTACCTGCCGATTGATCTAAAAAGTTAAGCCCCACGCCTATTCTGTCCGTAGGTCTGATATCTGCTGATAAAGCACCGGTTTCATAGGCATTATTTACAGTAGCATACTGATCTTTAAAGTTCGCGGTTATACGGGTATCGCCATTCATAACGCCTGTTAATGCAGGATTTAGAAACAATGGATATGCATAATACTGTGAAAAATGCGGGTCTATTTGCGCTTTCGACTGGCTTGCTATTACACACTGTGCCAGTATGGCTATGGTTATGATTATCTTTTTCATGTTGAGATGTCTTTTGATTGTGATAAATGAATTTTTAAGGATTAAATACCCCGTAGGGTGCTGCGATGAGTTTATCATCGCAGCAGTGTAATTGTCCCCTTCTTCATTAAATGCGTACCGTCGTTCATTATGGCTTCAACATAATAAACATACACGCCTACCGGCTGATTAGTACCTTTATAGGTACCATCCCACCCGGCTGATTTGCTATTGGTCTGAAAGATCATCTCACCCCATTGGTTATACACATAAAAATTAAGGCTCTTTATGCTTGTACCATACACATATTCGATATCATTTTTACCATCGCCATTGGGCGTAAAGGCATTCGGTACAAATATGCCGTCGCCAAACGGATTCTGTGCTGTACCTGTAACCGAACTGGAATTGGCGCTCATCTCACAGCCTGATCCACCCAGTGCCCGTACGATCAGCGTAACGCTTTGGCCCGGGTTTAAGCCCGACACCATGTAGGTTTCCGATCCGGAACCTGGATCAATAAACGTAGCGCCATTATCTAAACTTACCTGGTAGCCCGTTGCTCCTGTAACCGTGTTCCAATCAAATGTTACCGACGATGTGGTAGTTGCAGAAACCGCTACTACCGGGGCTGGTAATGCTTGCAATACAATTACCGTTACAGGTGTACGCGAAGCCGATGAACACCCGCTGGTTGTATTGGTAGCACCAACATAATAAGTAGTATTAGTTGATAATGCCGGGGTAGTAAAGCTGCCGCCTGTTGTTAAAACGTTACCGCCGGTAGCTGCATCGTACCAGGTTATTACAGCACCCGGATCACTGCTTGTTGCGGTTAGCGTTGTGGGATTGTTAGGGCATATGGTTGTGCCTGTGTTGCTAACTGTAGGTGCATCAGGAGAACTGTTTACGCTGATGCTAACCGCCGTGCGTGTGGCTGATGTACAACCTGTGCTGTTTGTAGCATCTACATAATAGGTGGTGCCTGCTGTTAATGCTGGAGTTACAAAACTTACACCTGTATAAATTGATGAGCCACCAGCATCGGCTGTATACCAATTATAAGTGTAGCCCGCCTGCGGGTTAGCAACACTTATTGTTACTGATGTACCCACGCAAGCTTGCAATACGCCCGGCGTGGTTACCGCAGGCGCGGTTGGCGCAGCCTGAATAGTTATTTGTGCCTGTACCCTGTCAACACTGGTACAGCCCGAGCCGTTTGCTGCCGATACATAGTATGTAGTAGGGGTTGTTATTGGCCCGGTTACAAAAGTAGCACCTGTAAATAAAAGGTTGCCACCAGTAGCGGCATCATACCAATTATAGGTTACACCTGCCTGCGGCGAGCTTACAGTTAAAGTAGCGTTACTGCCCAAACAAACCAATACATTGGCACTTGTTAATGTTGGATCGGCAGGCGTTGCATTAATGGTAACTGCTACCGGCGTGCGTGTTGCAGCGGTACATCCCGTTGTATTAGTTACCTGTGCATAATAGGTAGTGTTAGCTGTTAACACAGGAGTGGTATAACTATTGCCTGTCGCTAAAAGATTTCCGCCTGTTAGGGCATCGTACCAGGTTATCGTTGCTGTAGCATCTGTACTGGTAGCGGTGATCGTGGTTGCTGTATTAATGCAAATTGATGTGCCACCTGTGCCTGCAATAGCGGCATCAGGCATTGGCGATACCGTTACCGTTACCGCAGTGCGCGTTGCCGATGGACAACCGCCGCTGTTATCAGCTTCGGCATAATAGGTGGTGGTAGCTGTTAACACCGGGGTTGTGAAACTATTCCCGGTACTTAAAGCTGTTCCTCCGGCGGCATCTGCAAACCAACTGATAGTGGCAGTCGGATCAGCGCTTGTAGCGGTTACAGTAGTTGTATTACCTGAACATATGGCCATACCAGTTGTACCGGCTGTTGGTGCCGCTGGCGGTGTACCAATATTTATAGAAACCGCGGTACGTGTATCTGATACGCAACCACCGCTGTTTGAGGCATCAACATAATAAGTGGCATTTGCTGTTAGTACCGGTGTTGTATAACTGGTACCTGTAGCTAATGATGCGCCGCCTGTTGCTGTTGTATAATAATTGTAGGTGTATCCTGCCTGCGGATTGGCAATGCTTAGCGTAACCTGTGTACCTGTACAAGTTGTAATTGTACCTGTATTAGTTAATGATGGTGCAGCAGGTGCTGGTTGAACCGTTACTTGCGCCAGAGCCAAATTGGTACTGGTACAGCCCGAACCATTAACTGCGGACACGTAAAAATTAGTTGTATTGGTTATTGGCCCGGTAATGTAAGTGGTGCCTGTAAACAACAGATTAGTTGCTCCCGGAGAATCGTACCAATTATAACTTACCCCCGCCTGCGGCGAGCTTACAGCCAGTGTTGCTGTACTGCCCAAACAAACCGCTACCGCATTGTTAACCAAAACCGGATCGGCAGGTAACGCATTGATATTGATTGTTACCGCTGTTGCTGTTGATGGATTACAGTTACCTGCGGTTGCAGCTACAACATAATAGGTGGTTGCGGCAGTTAATGCAGGTGTGGTATATTCTGTACCGGTGTATAACAAGTTACCGTTTGTAGGTGCATCATACCAGCTATATACATTATTCACTTGCGGATTAACAATTTCCAGCGTTGCTGATGAACCTGAGCACACTGCATTTCCGCCTGCTAAAGTTTGCACCTGTGGCGGCGTTGGTATCGGTGTTACAATTACATCTGTTTCGGTACGGGTTGGGCTGGTACAACCTGTACTGTTTGCCGCTTCTACAAAGTAGCTGGCGTTAACTGTAACATTATTAGCGGTGAATGTTGTACCTGTAAACACCAGGTTACCTGCTGTCGCGGCATTATACCAATTATAGGTTATACCAACAACAGGATTAGTTACACTGATAGATATGCTACCTCCGCTACAAACCTGGGTTTGCGTAGCGCTTAACGCAGGCGCGGTTAGCGGGTTGGTAACATCAATATTTACTACTGTTCTACCGCCATTATTTATACAACCGGTGGTATTGTTTGCAGCCTCAACATAGTAAGTTGTATTTTGGGTGATAGCAGGCGTGGTAAAAGTTACACCATTACCTGCAACCGTACCACCGGTAGCTGCGGTATAATAATTATAAGTTACACCTGCTTGAGGGCTGGCAATGGTAATTGTAGCCGTACTGCCGGGGCATACCGTAATATTAGCCGATTGCACAGCCGGTTGTAGAGGCAATGGATCAACCGTTACCGTTGCAGCGGTTCTTGATGGGCTTGTACAGGTACCATTGGTCATTTCAGCATAATAACTTATGGTTGCTAACGGCGATACTGAATAATTTGCGCCTGTAAATACCAGATTACCGCCTGTTGCAGCATCATACCAATTAACGGTGTAGCCTGTTCCGTTGGTCACCGATAATGTTACTGTGCTGCCCGCGCATATTTGTACCGCAGTTTGTGCAAGTACTGGTGGCGCAGGTGATGGTGTTACGTTTACTGTAGCGGCAGCTTTATTAGGGTTGGCACAACCTGTTGCGGAACGGCTGCTTTGTACATAATAAGTAGTTGTTGTGGATAACGCACCAGTAGTATAGGTTGTACCTGTATGCACTACAGCACCACCGCTATCATACCAGGTATAAGTCACACCGGACCGGGCGTTAGTAACTGTGAATGTAGCTGTACCTCCGGAACAAATATTTACGGTAGATGCAGCAAGCACAGGTTGCCCAACTTGTTTGGTGGCGTAAAGAATATCCAGCGTATTAAGTGCGCTTATCGTATTATTAACCAAGGTCACCTGCACGGCGTTGTAAGCCGCACCTGGAACAAATTTTACCAGCACATCGTTATTGCCTGATAAAATCTGGATGTTATTGCTGGCTAATGTCAGCACATCGCCATTAGCCGTTGCACCATTGTATGATTGGATTTGGATATTGCCCAATACCGCTGCCGAAAGCAATGCCGCCGGTATCCTAATCCTGATCGCCACCGTATCTCCTACAATACCGGGATCGCTAAAGGCCAAAGTTTGTGATACCGAAGCACTTAGTAACGCTACCGTTAAATTTAAGGTAGAATACGTTGTGGTATCGGCATCAACCGCATTATTTGGATTGGTAACACCGCATCCCACACAAAGCACACCGCTTGTTGTATTGGTTTGTGATGATGCAAAATCGCACGTAGTGTTAAAAACAGGATTAACCGTTATGGTTACCGCTGTACGTTGCGGGCTAACGCAGCCTGTTGTAGTGTTTGCAGCCTCTACATAGTAAGTTGTGTTAGAAAATAAAGCAGGTGTAACAAAGGTTGCCCCTGTAAAAACTGGCGTACCACCTGTGGCTGTGGTGTACCAATTAAACGTTACACCTGCAGTGCTTGATGTTGCGGCAAGCGTAGCTGTTTGGCCTGATGTTATTTGCGCATTCGCAGGTGTTGTGGTTACAACCGGATTTGCAGGAACAGGGTTAACAATAACATCATCTTCGGCCCGGGTGGTACTTATACAAGTACCATTTGCTGCCTCAACATAATAGAATGTGTTTGCGGAAAGCGCCGGCGTAGTAAATTGTGCGCCGCTATATATTGGCGTACCGCCGGTTGGTGTTGTATACCAGTTAAAGGTAACACCAGATTGTGCCGACATGGCAGTTAACACTGCCGATGACCCTGAACAGGTTTGTACCGGATCTGCTGCCACCGTTGGTGCAGTTGGCGTAGCCGTAACATTGGCGGCAACCATAGTACGAGATGAACTAGCGCATGATCCGGCATTATCAGCCTCAACATAATAAGTTGTTGATGCAGTAAGAGCCGGGGTGGTAAACGGATTTCCGGTAAATACCGGTGTACCGCCTGTAGCTGCTGTGTACCAGTTAAAGGTAACTCCTGTAACCGGCGTAGCATTAAATGTAGCTGTAGAACCCGAACATACAGTTTGAGTTGGCGCACTTACAACCGGCGCTACAGGTATTGGTAACACGTTAACTGTTGCCGGTGTTCGTACGGACTGGGTACAACCATCTGCCGTGCGACTTGCCTGCGCATAGTAGGTTGTAGTTGCGGTTAATGCCGGGGTATTAAATGTATTACCTGTGTATAGTGGTGTGCCGCCGGTTGCCGTGCTGTACCATTGCACTGTTGCATCTGCTGATGCCGTTGCGGTGAGTGTAGCCTGCGTTCCCTGGCAGGCATTAACTGTTGCCGTTGTAACTACCGGAGCAGCTACTTCTTCATAGGCATCATAAATATTCAAGGCGTTTAATACCCCTACGGTTGAAGTAAGCCTGATCTGCACCCTATCAAATGAAGCAGTTGCTGCAAAGGCATACCTAAACCGTGTAGTGCCATTAAGTACAGTAACCGATATTAAATTGGTATTGATGTTGGTTAGATCGTTATTATAGGTTGCACCATTGTAGGTAGCCAGGCTGATGCTTGATAACACACTTACATTTGCCAAAGATCCCGGCACACCTAATTCAACAATTACCGAATCGCCAGCTATACCGGTATTGGCAAAACGCAAGGTTTGTTGCGCATAAGCATTTAACAAGCCTACCGGTACATCTAATTGAGAGAAGGTGTTTCTATCGGCATCAACTGCTGCTGCTTCGTTTTCTACAGCACAGCCTAAACATACCAGGCCGTTAATGTCTGTAGTTTCGGCAATAGCGGCATCGCAGGCTGTTGGACTAACAGGAGACGAACTTATATTGACCACACCGGTGGCCCTTGTTGCCGATACCGTACCGGTTGCAGTAACTGTAGCTTGCGCATAGTAGGTTGTATTGGCAAATATTGGCGGTGTAGTAAACGTAGCGCCGGTATAAATACTGGTACCCCCGGTTGGGGTGGTAAACCAGTTAAATACAGTACCCGGAGTAGTTGATGATGCGGTTAAAGTGGTTGTAGTGCCCGGATTAATTGTTTGTGTAGCCGGGGTCACCGTTACGTTTGGCACTACATTAGGCTGAACCAGCACGGTATCAGGCGTACGTGCAGTTGATACACAACTACCTAAAGCCGATTGTGCATAATAGATCGTATTTGCGGTTAAGGCCGGGGTGGTAAAGCTAGTACCGGTGGCAACCGAAGTTCCGCCGGTTGCTGCAGTATACCAGGTTATTGTTGCATTAGTTTGTGCAGAAGCGGTGAGCGTGGCTGTTTGTCCGCTATAGATACTGGTGCTTGATGGGTTAACTACTGGTGCTGTCGGCGGTGTATCAACCAAAATAGTTACCGGGTATCGTACGGGACTAACGCAGGTACCACGGGTATAGGCCACGTAATAAGTGGTATTACTGGTTAAAGCCGGGGTTGTAAAGCTGGTACCGGTATACACCAATGTGCCACCGGTTGGCGCATTGTAAAATTGAAATGTTCCATTTGTTGGCGATACAATATTAAGCACAGCCGAACTACCGCTGCATATCTCCGGACTTGTAGCGCTGTACACAGGTTTAGGATATTCCTGTACCGCATAATAAACATTTAAGGAGTTTATCAATCCGGCCACACCTGAGTTGAGTGTTACCTGTACCCTATCGTAAGCGCCGGTTGCAGGGATGTATACATCATATGAAGTAGTACCTGTAAGCAGGTTTACGGTAAGTAAATTACTGTTTAAGGCATAACTTTCAACAAGCGTTGTTCCGTTATATAACGCAACCTGGATATTGGCAGCTACACCTGCCGATAATAAATTAGCCGGGCTGCCCAGTTTCAATTTAACTGTATCACCTGCATAACCCGGTTGTTGAAAGATCAATTGCTGCGATGCAGAACCGCCAACCAGACCTGCTAACACACTTATGGTGGATGCAGTGGTGGTATCGGCATCATCAGCAAGCGCGTTATTGGTTATTGCGCATCCGATACAAATATTATTGATACTGCTCGATTCGTTATTGGCGAAAGCGCATGGCGTATTGGTGTTAATTGTAACCGTGATGGTGATTGGTACCCGATCAGCAGATTGACATCCGGTAGCGTTTATTGCCTGTACATAATAAGTAGTATTGGTATAAAGCGCAGGCGTTGTATACGATGTACCGGTATATATTGACGATGCCGCGGTTGATGAGGTATACCAATTATAAGTTACCCCTGCTTGCGCGTTGGTTATATTAATAGCAGCCGTTTGTCCGGCACTTATTGTTTGGTTATTGGCTACCAAAGTTGGGTCGGCAGGTAATGGTGAAACGGTTGCTGTTGCTTGGCTTCGTATACTGCTTGGGCAGCCGGTAGCATTATCGGCTTCGGCATAATAGGTTGTTGTGGCGGTTAATGCCGGGGTAGTGAAGCTTGTGCCTGTGGCCAATGCTGTTCCACCGGTAGCAGTACTGTACCAGTTATAGGTTACGCCCGTAGCCGGTGATGCGATAGTGAATACCGCTACGTTATTAGGGCAAATGGTTACATTAGGTGTAGTAATGGTTGGCGCGGCAGGCAAAGCGCTTACGGTAGCCGTTACCATCGTACGGGCCGGACTAACACATGTACCGCCGGATTGTGCCTCGGCATAATAGCTGGTTGTAGCGGTTAAAGCTGGTGTGGTAAAGCTGTTGCCGGTAGCAATTGCAGTACCGCCGGTTGCGGCGGTAAACCAGTTGATGGTTACACCTGCCACCGCCTGCACGGTAAACGTTGCAGGCTGGCCCGGGCAAACAGTTACCGCCGGGTTGGTAATTACCGGGTTACCCGGCATGGCATTCACATAAACTGTTATGGCCGTGCGCGCGGATTGATCGGTGCAACCGGTGCGCATGGCGGCTATATAATAAGTGGCGTTAGCCGTTAATGCCGGGGTAGTATAAGAAGCCCCTGTATATATAGGTGTGCCGCCTGTTGCGGTTGTATACCATAAAAAAGTTGTATTAGGTTGTGCAACCGCGGTTAACGTAGCACTTGTGCCGCTACAAATTGGTGCAACGCTGGCAACCACGTTATTAAATTTAATAACCGGGCTCGGAAATATTTTTTGTACCTCATATAAATTCAAGGTTGATAGCACACTGGCTACCCCGCCGAGTGTTACCTGTACCCGATCGAATATATTTACCGGCACATACGTTACCGTAAGGTTTTGATATCCGCCCAAAATACCTAATAGCTGTACATTTAATAAGGATGAATTTAGGTAATAGGTTTCGGCAGTGCCGGAGGTACCGTTGTAAGTAGATACCGCTACATCAGACAATACCCCGGCCGAAAGCAAGGATTGTGGTATTGAGAGTGTAAGCTTAACCGAATCGCCCTGAACAGATGGAGCTTCAAAAATAATGGTTTGTTGCGCAGTAGCGCCAACCAGCCCAACACCCGCATTTAAGGTTGAATAAGTAGTTAAATTACCATCATAAGCATTTTGTGGATTAACAACCCCGCCTACAGCCGCGCCCAGATTAAGCAGGCCCGATGAAATGCCATACAAATCATCTATCGGCGAATTACAGGCCCCGGTGCCCGTGCCATTATAAAACCCTGCATATACATATAAGGTACTTAGCGCGCCAAGCAGGCCGCCATCAAGTGTTACCCTAATGCGGTCATAAGCGGCAGTGGGCGTTATGCTAACCTCTATCTGGTTATTGTTGGCCAAAGCACTTAAAAGCGTTGATGCCGCAACAGGCGCACCAACGGCAGTAGTGCCGTTATAGGCTTGCAATATAATTCCACCGAGTGCAGTTGCGCTAACCAGGTTATTGCCTGTGCCCAGCTTTACGGTTACGGGCGTATTGGCAGCAACCGGAGCTGAGGAAAATATCAATTCCTGGTAGGTTTCTGCGGCCAGACCAACCGTAACGTTAATGGTTGAATACGTTTCAACACTGGCATCTACGGAATTGCCAGGGTTGCTTACCGTACAATTTACGCATAACAGGCCGGAAGCACCGGCATCCTGGCTGGTAGCATAAATACGCTGCGCGTTGGAATTAAGAAAACTGAATAGTAGCAGGCACAATGTAAGAACGTACCTGGCCACACAGGTAAAGGTTTTCATGATTGAGTTGTTTAAAATGTGATGTTTGATTAAATCGACATCTAAATTTAAACAGCACTTTTACCATATCATCAAAACACTTTGTTCAGTTATTTGATGTGCCTGCAAGCTGTTCACAACAAATGAATCATGTTCATTTCGTTCATTGAAAAAGCAAAAAATCAGGAATAACTTGATGTAAAATTATTATTGTACTAATAACATTTTAAAATGAGATTTCTTATCTTCATTGCGATAAATAATTTTCACCTTATCAATATTCACATCATGACTACACCAAACACATCTAATGGCCCCGAGGGCACCATCCCTGTTGAACACGCAATCGAGTTAACCGCAAACTGGCGCAAATATCTGGCTACATCAGAGCCTGATTTTGTAGCGCAATCGTTTTTTGTGCCGATAATTGATTTTGTAAACATCCTGAAACACAATCCCGATGCAGAAGGCGTTAGGGTTTACTTGGGGCTTGAAGAAGCGAATGATCCTATGAGTGCTAAATTAGTACTTGTACCTGTTTCAAGAGGTCATGATGTTGTTCATCTTGACCATGGTAATGGCGGCGAATTAAGCAGCAACGTTTGGGATCTTACTAAAGTTTGCCCGCCAATTTGCCCTGTAGCAAGTGTTCTTAACCAATAATATTTATTTAGATTTTTTATGTATATTCTGCTTTAATAGCAATATTTAGGCAGAATATACATATCTATGAGTTATCTATATATTTACGTATCTTATGTAATACCATTGTGTATTGTAATTCCAATAATTATTGCTCTTTTTAGATACAGGTTTCTATCTTTTTCTTTTAAGGTATTATTGTGGTTCTTACTTTTTTCATCTGTAGGAAATGCGATAAATATAATTTTAGCCAATTATCATGTAGCTACTACAACACTATTTCACATATATACCATATTTGAGTTTGCGTTTATAACTTGGTTTTACAACATAGTTTTTGCTGAAAAAAGTCGATATATATTGATTGCGTTAGTAATTATATTTACTATACTGTGTGTTATAAATTTCTTTTTTATACAGAGTGGCGCTGAAGTGGATACCTACACAGGGACACTTGAAGCTGTAATTATTATAGGATATACTATTTTATATTTCTTTAAACAAAGTAGCAATGAACAAAATATCACTTGGGTACAAAATGGGTTAAACTGGATAAATATCTCTTTTTTAATTTATTATGGCTGCGGATTATGTATGTTTATATCTACTAATTACCTTTCACGGGCATCACAATCTGTTAACCTAATAGTTTGGTCGGTTTTTGATACTATTTTGTTAATTGAATATCTTTTATTTGCAGTGGGATTTTATAAATGCAAAACGTAGATAATATATATATACTAGTTATACTTGGGATGGTAGGCTCATTTTTAATGGTGAGTTCATTTATCTTGCTATACGTGCGCAATCAAAACAAAATTTTAAAGCAACGCCAGCAATTACAGTTTAAAGAGATTGCGCATCAAAAAGAATTATTGCAGGCCATTATAGAGTCGCAGGAAGCAGAGCGTAAACGCATAGGGCAGGATCTGCATGATGATGTAGGCACAGCGCTCTCCAGCTTAAGGCTTACGATCGAAATGTTTCAGCCAGGCCAGGTGGAAGCCAATAATGATAAACACATTAAGGTAAGTAAAGATATTATTGATAAGGTAATTAAAGATGTACGCCATATTTCACATAGCTTGTCGCCACCGGCATTAAGTTATTATGGTTTGGCGGCAGCTATCGAAGAAAAGGCTTCCTATATAAATAATTCGGGGCAGTTAACTATTAATATAGCTAATGACGCTCCAGATGCCATAGCAACTTTAAGTTTAGCTGTATCATCGGCATTTTACCGGGTTTTAGAAGAACTCATTAATAATACTATTAAACACGCGGGTGCATCACAGGCTAATATAATAATTAGCTGTGCCGATAATATACTATACATAAGCTATAATGATAATGGCAAAGGGATGAGCGGTTCACTTCCAAATACGGGTATGGGCATGCAAAATATTGAAAGCCGGCTTGCCGTTATAAACGCCGTGTATGCTGTAGAAACTGCCGCAGGGCAGGGCTTTAGTTTAAAAATAACCTACCCTTTGGCTTAATAAGCTACATTCACATGATAAAAATTGCAATTGCTGATGATCAAAACTTGTTTAGGCAAAGTCTTGGTATATTGATCGATTCGGTAGCGCATTTTAAGCTTATTTCGGAGTCAGATAATGGTAATTCTTTTTTAGACAAGCTTAAACTAAAGGGCAGCTTATTACCAGATGTTGCTATTATAGATATGGATATGCCGGCTATGAATGGCATCGAGCTTAACAATAAACTGCATGAGCTATATCCGCAAATAAAAGTAATTGTACTATCGGTACATGACCAGGCGCTGCTTATTACGCAAATGATAAACGCCGGTGCTGCTGCTTACCTGGAAAAAAATTGCGATAAAAGCGAACTGATAACCGCGATTGATACGGTATACAAAACCGGCTTCTATTTTAATACAGGCACCTTAATGGCGCTGCGCAATAGTGCCAATCATAAAGCGCATGCTCAAAAAAACATCAACCAATTACCCGTAAAACTAACCGAACGGGAAAAGCAGGTGCTACAACTAATTTGCAAGGAATATAGCAACGCCGAAATTGCCGTTCAGCTATTTTTAAGTCAGCGTACTGTGGAGGGGCATCGTATAAACCTTATTAATAAAGCGGCGTGTCGCAATACAGCAGGGCTGGTACTGTTTGCCATTAAATATTCATTATTCCAGTTACCTGAATAATATGCCAACGGGTATTTGTACGCAAAAAACAAATCACGTATAACTACCTGCGTTGCTTTAAAATATCAATGCATTTAATCAATTTATTTAATTACAGATAAATTCTCACAAGGAAAACTTTAAAATATTTCCCTATGCGAAAATTTAAAAATTGCAACTGGCAAATATTTCTAATTATTTAACCATTTGTAAAACCGCCGGTTTAATTTTATCGTATAAAGTATATAATTTGCCTACCTTATAAGATATATGTATGGATAAGATATTTATCAGCAACCAAATAAAACTGGAAATATTAAAAATATGCGGCCACCCGACCACCAGGGCATATAACTTACCAGGCAATTTGCGGCTACATGATTTAAATTGCTATCAAAAAGAAAATTTTTGTCGTATATTAGGAGAAAGACTACAGGAAATCGCATCTCATTACCAAACCGGGAAAATAATTTTACCGGGCGATGTATCGCAAGAAAACACCGTTAATGAATGTATTAAATTAGTTTTTGCATCGTAAACCTGTTACTGACCTTTTACCGATAGAACAGCCTCCCCTTATTATTTTACAATAAGCTTTATACGTTTTTGTTCATTTTGTTCATTGTAGATATTATAAAACCTACAGCTCTAAGAATTACGATATATTGATTAATGTGGACGGATAATGGCATATGTTATCCTTTAACAGATTACAGTAATAAAGTTTTGTATACATGTAAATCAACCTAATAACTTCTCAACGTCATGACATCATTTTTAATCCAGCACTTCGACAATCTAAAAAAGCTCGTTCTTTCTGTCGCAGAATTTAGAAATATCTCCCCGTCAGACTGTAAAACACTTTCTTTATTAATATACAAAAAAACCAATCAGCAGGTTAGCGAAACCACATTGAAACGGGTTTATGGTTTTGCCTACAGTAAATTTAAACCTTCGTTATTTACAATGGATGCCATGGCAAGCTATTGCGGCTATCTTGGCTGGGCAGATTTTTGTGAAAAAGATGGGGCAAAAAACACCTCATCAACCAAAATAGATGTTGGTTGGGATAACATTAAACATAATGCCAATAAAATAACCCAGTTTACTTTACAGGCTTTAAAAAACCGCTCTGGTATCCCGTTTAATCAAACCATTAAAAGAAAATTTATTGATGACCATTTTGACGCATTTTTAAAGGAAGGGCAAAGCGCTACCATTATTAGCGCACCCGCAGGCTATGGAAAAACAATAGCACTGTGCCACTGGATAGAAGACCGAATGGCCATGAGTGTTAACGGCAAAAACAAGGATATTATTTTGTTTTTTAGTAGCAATGCCCTCATCAATGTATTTATAAGCGGTAAGGATATTAATGAGTGGCTGCTATCATTATTAGGCTACGGCAGTAATGACGATTTTTCGGCTTTACTGCAAACAAAGCATAACCATAATGGCAATTTTTACCTGGTAATTGATGGCCTTGATGAACATATGTTTAAAAGCGACCAATTTATGGTGCTGTTAAACCAAGTGATTGATATTTCCTCATTTTATGAGCAGCATCAAATATTTAAAACAGTTTTAACTACGCGTTCATCAACCTGGTTAAACAACAGGTACGAGCTGGAGCCTTTTAAAAACAATTGCTTCTTAGGCTTCCCGGGCCGTGAGGATATTTTGGTAAATGTACCCCTTCTCAGCAACCAAGAGATTATAGAACTTAGCAACAATATAAATCCCGGTGCAAAAAACAACATTAATATAGAAGTTGCTAATAATTTTAATCATCCGCTATATTTCCAATATTACTATAAACAACATAAGAGCGATTTTTTCCTGAACAAGGTTAATCACCTATCTATTTATGAACTGGTATCAACCTTTATTTTAAATAAAATTTACCTGGGCCAAAACTCTACCGAAAAATCATTAATGGTTAAGATATTGGTGGAGAATATGGATTTTGAAAACGAAGTTTTTGAGGTTAATAAGTTTAAAATAAATGAACAAATAAAACAGTACGGTCACGCTTATAGCGATTTACTGGGTATAGGCTTTATACGCGAGCTTAACAAAAGCGGCGATATGCACTACAGCGCTGTTATTGAATTTGGCAACGATGATTTTTTAAATTACAGTATAGCCAGGCATTTATTATACCATAACAATAATGTTTTTGATACCGCATTAACGTTTAGCTTAAATAACTTGTTAAATGATGGGCGCAAATTAGCCGTACTCAAGTGGTGCATGGTTTATGCCGTTAAAAACGGCCAACAAAACATCTGTGAATTTTTAGCAGAAATTGAGCTAACATCCAAGGAAAAATTGGATATAATCGTTTTTACGGGCGATGTGATCGAGAGAGAATATGCCTCCATAAATAAAC
>Ga0302303_10000232_pt1 | contig 53378 bp, 52 predicted proteins | sample III_Palsa_E2_1_FD_194542 | JGI IMG/M metagenome (GOLD analysis project Ga0302303, IMG submission 194542) | Peat permafrost microbial communities from Stordalen Mire near Abisko, Sweden - III_Palsa_E2_1 | ecosystem: Environmental > Terrestrial > Soil > Palsa > Peat permafrost | place: Sweden...
CTAAATTAAATGGCCAGGTTGATACTACAAACTGGTATAATCAGAAATATATAAATTTGATGGCAAAGAAAATTTATCCTCTTGTAAATAAATATATTTTAGCTAAAAGGCCAATGGATCAGGACTTTGTTAATGAATATATTAATATTTACCAGGATAATTTTCCAAACTGGACAAAGGAGTTAAATAACCTGATGACTTATCGTTTTGTGCTTTCTGATAATAATGAAGATTTTAAGTCAATTTCGCGGAACTATCCATATGCGTCATTTTCAGAGTATGAAGATAATATATCGCAAATGACAATAGATAAGATTAAAACCACTCCCGTTACTAAACTGGTAATCATATCAAAAGATCATGAAAATAAGCTAAAACTTATTAAAAAAGCTTTTAGAGAGTTGAAAGGTTGGACCTACAATCCGCAGAAAGAATTTACCACCCATTGCTTTTTAAACGACAAAACACAGCTTATTATCATAAACCAGGTAACATCACCCACTATAGATCTCTTGAATAAAGTGTTTAACTAATATTTTTTATACTGTGTGACAAAAATTGAGTAACTATTTCTGTCTCTGTTACTTCTTTAATTATCAATAAAATATCTTCAAGATGCGCTAACACCTGCCCTTCTTCCGCACTTTTCCATCTCTACGCAATGTAGAGGCGGTTTTTTGTTTCCTGCGTCAGTTCCAGCGTTATAGCTATTGCGCCGGGAATACAAGGTTAATTTTGCCTTTTGATGAACCGGTTATATTTTTACTGGTAACCGTAGCATTGCAATTGGCCAGTATGGCCATCAGCAGGTCGTCGGTACTGCCGTAATGAACAACATCAATAACCGAAGTGCCGGATGAATTAAATGATTTCTCGCTGCTTTTAATGGTTGTAATGCTGGCTAATTGAGTTGCAAAGGAATTAAATACATCCAGGCTTACCCCGGTGATCTTAATGGCGGTTTTGCTGGTTTTACCCGTATTAATGGCAGCGAATGCGTGGTTTCCGGTGGTATCCGTTTTTACCGGGATATTGAGTTTATGGTCAATGTTCACCATCGTCACCGATGTCATGGTATGAATGTTTTGCAATGATACCTTTACCGCCTTAGTGGCATTTTTAACCCGTATAAGCGCGCCCGGAATTTTAAACGGTTGATCTTTCAAATTCTGGTATGCTGCCCCATTCATAGCCGCGCTTGATGCCAACAGGCTCAAAGCAACTGTTCTTGAACCGGCAAGCTGCGTATTAAAGTCGGTTAACTCCTTTTCAATATGGTCAACGTCATTCTCTGATAGCTTATTAACTAAAACCTGCTGCTCAATGGCATTCAATTGGGTTTGCAAAGTGTTGGTTTGGTCATAAACACCAAAGCAGGATGTGTCATAATTGTCTATCTGGGGAATATTCAAGGGCTCGGTTGGGCGCAGAATAACCCCTGCTGCCGAAGGAGTTGCTGCTACCTGTACTACAGCAGTTGGCGGCTGTACGGTAGTAGCCGAAGATTGTACGCCAGTGGTTTGCGCATAACATTTACCGGTAACCAGCAAACCTATAAAAAATGCGAAGTAGCAAAATTTCATGCTTTACAGTTTTAGCGGGTTTGGCCATAACCGCTTATTATTTACCCGGTTATGGCCTGTTGCCGCAATGCTTAAAAACTATTATTGCTGGGCATAGGGGCCCGAAGCTGTCATGGTACCATCAAAAGATAAGGTTGCTGTATTTGTCGAGCTCTGCCTGGTATCCAAATTAAACATATTTGCACCCGACATAGTCCATTTCATCGGCGGTGGCGGCCCGGCGCCGGTACTGGATCCCGACGATGGTTTAAGTATTACCGTAACCGTAACACCACTGATCTGCCAAATATCATAACCACTAGCAGGCGGATATACACATATAATTAAACGGCCACCACCAGCTTTTGCAAAAGCGGTAGCGTCAAATCGCCCCTTATATCCTTTCTTATTTGGTGTAAGTACAACCATATTGCTGGCATTATTGGCAAACTGCTGTGTATTAGCGGGCATTGCATAATCAAATATAATGTTCTCATTGTTACCGGTTATTCCTGGCACCATTACAACATTAAATGGCGTTTTCGCATCTTTTCCATCCGGACCTTCCTGAAAAGTTACTTCTATATCCTGTATTTCAGGTGCGCCGCCGTCCGCTGCCACGCAATTTTGTTCGGTAAAGTCGCTGGTCAAATTTCCGTTATGCACTACCTGGTCGTCCATACTCATGGCCTGGTAACTGATAGGGCGCGCATTGGCATAAGTGGTAGCTGCAAAAGCCTTGTTTATTAGTGTCTTTAACTCAGACAATGAATAAGCCACAATCTGGTTTCCAGGGCCGCCTACAACGTAACCATTAATGGTAGAAGACGAACTCTTGCTGCCACTGGAATAATCAAGATTTAAACTTGCCGAAAACCCAAAGCCTGAATAGGCTGCTTTGAAGGCGTCCGCGTCAGACTGGGAAGAAAAAGTAATGTCGGCATTAGCCAATACTTTTACCCCATAGCTCACCTGGCCTATATAGGTCATATCCGGATTTGCCTCAATGCTTGGATCTTTAAAAATGCCGTTATCTGGCGGAAGCGCAGATATGGAGAATAAAGTTTTAGTGGCATCAATAGTTAGGTGTACATGGTTTGATTGGTTGCCGGTGCTGTATACATTGCTCAGGTCAACGCCATAACCGCTGGCCGAAGCGCCAATGGCAAGGTTATATACAGCGCTGTTTGTTGCAGTAGTAACCTGGTAAGCAAAGCTTTCCTCGCCGCTTTTACCCTTAAATGCGGCATATAATTTAGCAATGGCGGAGTTAAGTGTACCCATATTAGGGTTTTGTACTGTTACCGATGATAATGAGGTATTGGGGTTATTGGTAGTGATCACCATCGTGTTACGCGCGCCGGTTTGTTGTTGATAAGTGCCGTTGGTTAGGTTATCAATGGTATATACAGCACCCGGATAAATATTGGCAGCCGCGCCGGCCTGGTCATTACTCAAAAAATTATCACTGTTGGCGTCAAGCGATACTGTCGTTTCAGTACAGACCAATCCATTAGAAGAAGTCTTTTTTGTTGATTTTTTTGTTTTCTCAACTGCCCCCGCCACTAAGTTTTTAGGTACCGTTTTGCTGTACGTAATTGTAATTTTGGTATTATCTGCAAAACTCATTGTCTTGGTATGTGGTTTTGACAGGGAACTGCTATACTTTGCTTTTCGTGCTGCATGCTGCGGGGTACTTTGATAATCCACAATATTATAAGCTGCCGGTTTTAAATCACCAACGGGGGCGGTAGCAGCCACTTTAGCAGCTACAGGCGCAGGGGTTGGTGCAGCCTTAATAGCCGGCGCAGTTTTTGTCGTTGCAGGCTTTGTTTGTGCATTTGCAACTGCCGTGCTTAAAAGCAGAAGTGCGACTGCACAGTAGTATTTTTTGAAGGAGCTGTGGCATATGAGCCGTTTAGCTTTTTTGTTTAGGACATTGTTCATGTGATGTGTGTTTAAATTGTTGCCCTAAAATTATTGGTAATACCAGGGTGGGTCAATCACCTAATAAGGGTATTTTCGGCCCGCTGCCCACAGGCAATAGCGTAGGCAGTGACAATAGAAGATCCCGGATTAAAGAATTCATATTGAAATAGTTATAATCCTCGTAATTGCTTGTATTGCGGGCAAGTTAATCATACCGATATGGTAGTTTAACCATGTGTATAGCCTTCGCCGCATATCCCCCATTGTCGCCATTGGTTGGCATCAGGGCAAACGACAATTTTGGGTAAAACCCAATTCCAATGAAAAAATTTATAGTATTTACCGGTCTTTTTTTCTTGTCAGAAACTTTGTTTGCACAAGGCCGCTCAAAATTCCCCAAGGGAGGGAATAAAGAATCCGTTAATTTAATCTTCCGAACACTTGTTGTAAAATACCAACAATAGGCTATATGTGCATCACACGATCTTTTGAACCCATTGGTTTCGCCAGGCTGGCGCCTCAAAAGGATCTGCGAAATACTGTGTTTCGTGTACAACCTTACCATTGCGGAACTCCATAATGCTCACTGTGTATGCTGGTCGGCCCTGGTAAGTGATTATATATTCCGTGATCCAGAGATCACCTTTTCCGAGAATCCGCCTGACATTGAAGCCTGACGGTTTACCCGGATGATGGCTCCGCAAGGCCTGTAAATTGCTTCGTCCGAGGATGCGCTCGCCTGATTGGGGATAATCACAGATGGCATCGTCATCGTAAATATCATGTTCCGCGTTTGCATCGCCAACTGCCGACGCGTGCCAGTGCGCATTCAGGGCTTCACGTATTTGTTCTTCTTCCATTTGTAAAACTGTAATCAGCACACGGGAAGGTTAATTCCGTATCCGGATGCCACCTAATTTAATGATCGCCTATTTAACGCGCTCAATATATTCCCCGGTGCGGGTATCTACTTTTATTTTATCGCCCTGGTTTACAAAAAGCGGCACTTTAATTTCTATTCCATTTTCTGTTGTTGCAGTTTTAAGTGCGCCCGAAGAGGTATCGCCTTTAACTGCCGGCTCGGCATAAGTAATTTCAAGCTCCACAAAGTTAGGTGTTTGCGCCATAATAGGTTCTTCGCTTTCAAAGGAAACAATTACGCTCATTCCTTCTTTCAGAAATTTTACAGATGCTCCGAATAGCGATTTTGGAATATTATGCTGATCAAAGGTGGTGTTATCCATAATAACCATATAGTCACCATCTTCGTACAGGTATTGAAAATCATTCGTTTCTACGCGGCAAATTTCAACCTGCTCGTCGGTACCTAAACGGGCCTCAACAATTTTTCCGGTTTTAATGTTACGAAACTTATCTAAATAAAACGCCCCGCCTTTTCCTGGTGTACGATGCATTACTTCTGTTACGGTTACCAGTTCGCCGTTGAAACGTAATATATTGCCTACTTTAATTTCAGATGCTTTTGCCATGAAAATATAATTGTAAATTTTAACTCCAAAGATAGATTAACTTATGATAAACCATAGTTCAAAAAAACACCTTGAAAATCAAACCTAATAAATGCTGAACTTTACAGGGTAAGTTTTCTTACTGATCTGTTTACCGCTATGATGCCCCTTTATCGCGGATGTGCTTATCGGAACTCATTTGATATATGCAAATTGCTTTGTAATTTTATGAACAGGCAAATCATAAAACAAAATGACAGTTGATGAAATAATGAACGAACTGCAAACGATGGGCAGTGAAAGCATCAAAAAAATATTACTAAAACATGGGATAAAGGAACCGTTTTTTGGTGTTAAGGTTGAGCATTTAAAAACTATTCGGAAAAAGGTTAAAAAGGATTACCAACTGGCAAAAGATCTTTATGCCACCGGCAATGCTGATGCCATGTACCTGGCTGGCTTAATTGCCGACGATGAATTAATGACTAAAGAGGACCTGCAAACCTGGGTAAAGCACGCCGTTTCAAATAACATCAGCGAATATACCGTACCATGGGTAGCTGCCGGGAGCCGTTATGGCTATGAGCTGGCAACCAATTGGATAAATGATACCGATGAATATATTAGTGCCGCAGGCTGGTCAACATTGAGCAATGTAGTTTCACTTAAACCCGATAATGAACTGGACATTCCCGCATTAAGATCATTACTTAAAAGAATTGAGGAAACCATCCATGCTTCGGCTAATAGGGTCAGGTACACCATGAATACGTTTATTATTTGCGTTGGTTGTTATGTGCCGGTTTTAACAAATGATGCGCTGGATGCCGCAAAAAGAATAGGCACCATAACTGTTGATATGAACGGAACCGCCTGCAAAATACCCCGGCCAGAAGATTACATCAAAAAATTAACCGATAAAGGCACATTGGGCGTAAAAAAGAAAACCGTTAAGTGTTAGTTTATTGCCGCTTAAAAATATTTGCTTTTACCAAAACCTGATCCAAATACTGTATGGTAAGGAAACTGAAGATGACTAAAATAAAGGCCCATTTATACTGCATGATAAAAGCAAAAAAGCCAACACTCATGTTTGGTTTCGTTAATACAATGATGCCATATATAACCCCGGTAATTGCAACAAGCACAAGCAACGATACTATATAAAACTTCAATTCGCTATTACGCTTGGTTTCTGCCTGTATTTTACGCGTAACCTTGGCCGAAAAATCATAGGGCAGGCCTTGATGCGGTTCAGCATCCAAAGCATCAAACAAAAATTGGTAGGCTTTGGCATCGTCGCCAGTCAAACCATCTGCTTTACTATTTGATGAAAGCCTGTTTTCTTCCATCCATTTTTGCATCTCCTCATCATCCATCTTTTTCATACCGTTTCGTTTTAAGGTAAACCTCAATTTTATGTTTTAATAATTTCCTGGCCCTGAACAGGTAATTTTTTATCGTCCCTTCGGGCATTCCTGTAATTTCGCCAATCTCCTCGCACGAAAATTCATTAAGGTGATATAGTGTTATTACTGTTCGGTATTTTTCCGGCAACTCCAATATCAACGCTTCCACGTAATTAGCCACCTCCTTTTTTGTTAATAGCTGTTCGGGGTTTTCGGTGGTAAAATGGTAATTCTCTATATCATCCGGGTAATCGGTTATTCTTTCGTTTTTATATTTTTTCAGATAATTTATAGCAGTAAAATAAGTAACCTGTGCTATCCAGGTAGATAATTTTGATTGAAAATTAAACCTGAACAGGCTTTTATGCACTTTTATAAAAACTTCCTGGCAAATATCTTCAATATCTTCCTGCTCCTTTATAAGGCGGCTAATTACATAAAAAACAAGGCGTTCATATTGTTTCACCAAAAGTTCAAACGCGCGCATATCGCCTTTTAAAATTTTGGTAACAACCTCCTTTTCGTTAAACATATGCCATTAGTCAGCAGTTACAACCTAAAGGTTGCAAAAATTTATTAAAATAATTGCAGCCTATTTATTAAAATAATTGCAACCCAATGCATTTTGTAGTTGACTACTATGGAAAATTTACTCAAATTTAAAAAACATTATGGATCAGCACGTAGCATTTTTTGTAGCAGTAATAGGCATGTTTGTCGTTGTTGCATGGGTTATCATATCATGGTATAACTATCGTTTAAAAAAACGCATTATCGACTCAGGCCCGATAAACGAGGACGCATTGAGCTTTGTTAAGAAATTAACCAGTTCAGGCAACGAATCGCTTAAATGGGGCTGCGTAATTTTTTCGGGCGGCCTTGGCCTGGTTGTTTGCAGCATTATCACTTATCCTTATGATTCCGTATTACCTTATGGATTGGAGGCTATGTTTATTGCCACCGGTTTTTTGGTTTATTATGTCATTACCCGCAAGCAGCAACAACCCTAAGTTAACTAACAGCCGGTTAACAACCCGTTAACCGGCTTTACACACCTTTTAATTAGCAAATTTTTAAGGCCGATAAAGCCTGTGGGAATCCTTTTGCCTTAAAATTCATAAACTCTAATTCCTTATCAAAGTGAAAAATATATTTACATACCTGTTTACCGCGCTGTTTAGCATTGCCTGCTGCAATGTGTCAGCACAAAACAAACCTGAACCGCTTGCCGGAAAAATATACGGAACCATTACCGATTCGGTAAGCAGCGAGCCACTAAGTTTTACTACCCTGCATATAAAAACCGAAAAAGACAGCTTGATAAAAACCATTATAAGCAAAACTGATGGAAAGTTTATAATTGAAAATCTGAAAATTGCTAAATACCATCTGGCAATTATTTCAACAGGTTACCAGGAAAAAGTAATCACTATCGAAGCAGGCGTAGCCACCATAAATTTGGGCGCAATTAGCTTAAGCAAGCGGATAAACAACCTGAAAGAGGTGGAAGTAACAGCCGACAGGCCCATCATTCAGCAAAAGGCCGACCGGATTATTTATGATATGCAGGCCGACCCGGAAAGCAAAGTAAACAGCGTTTTAAGCATGATACACAAGATCCCGTACCTATCACTTGATGCGGATGATAATGTACAGATGAAGGGCAATTCCAGTTTTAAGGTATTGATCAATGGCAAGCCATCAGGTATGTTAACCAATAATCTGAAAGAAATATTACGCAGCATGCCGGCATCAACTGTATTGCGCATTGAGGTGATAACCATACCACCATCAAAATATGATGCTGAGGGTTTGGCGGGCATCATTAATATTATTACCGATAGAAAAATTGGCGATGGCTATAAAGGTACTTTTAATGTTAATGATAATCTCCCGCAAGGCGGCCCGGGCATAGGCACATCATTCACCATTCAGCAAGGGAAATTTGGCATGAATGGTTATGGTGGCGCAAGCATATATAACAGCCCGCAAACAAACTATACTACCAGCCGCGTAACAACAGATACAAACGCCACTAACTTAAAGCAAAGTGGTTATAACAAATCAAATAGTAAAAATGCCTATTTCGGCAGTGAATTGAGTTATGAAATAGATTCGCTTAACCTTATATCGGGTAATTTCAATATCAATGGTAACCGTTATAATGGTACAGGTTATCAAACCTCAACACTAAACGGCACTACCGGGTTGTTGCAGGGATATAATATCAACAGTGATAATTACGGGAATGGCGGCGGCTTTGATGCTGCTATAAACTATCAGTTGGGTTTTAAATCAAGCAAAAATACCTTGCTAACTTTCTCCTATCAATACTCCGACTATGGCAATGGATCGTATAATGACATTGATGTAAGCGATCCGTTTGACTATACGACCCCTGATTACAGGCAGGCAGATAACCAGGATTCAAAAGAACAAACCTTTCAACTCGATTATGTGCAACCTATAAAAAAGGTTAATATGGAACTGGGGGTAAAGGCCATATTGCGCAGCAGTAAAAGTGATTTTGAATACCGCTCGCTTGATTCGGCCACCAATACATTTCAGATAGATCCAACTATGGGTAACGTGTTTAACTATACACAGGATGTTTTCGGGGCTTACAATTCATACCAGTTCAGTATTAAAAAATGGAGCTTTAGTGGCGGGCTACGTGCCGAGCAAACCGATGTTAATGCCGATTTTATATCCAACGCTTCAAGCACTAAACAAAACTACTTTAATGTGATACCTACCATATCCGTTAATAAATCATTTGCTGATAACAGCAGTATTAATTTCGGCTTTACCGAGCGCATTCGCAGGCCAAGCATTTACCGCCTCAACCCATTTGTCGACCGCTCAGACCCTGATTTTATTACCACGGGTAACCCTAACCTGCGTGCGGTGGTAATGAATATTTTGCAGGTAGGTTACAGCACCGGCAGCGGCAAAAAGGTATCGGTATTTATAGGCTCCGATTATACTTTCATGAACAACCTTGAATTACAGGTTACCCATTACGACGCCATTACACATATTACAACCGCTACTTATGAAAATACCGGCAAGGGCGGGGGAGTTGAAGGTAATTTCAACATGAATTATTCGCCGGGCAAGGTTTATAACCTCAGTGTTAATGCTTATGCCTTAGATCTGTTTCTTCATGGCACAGGCAATGATACATCGTCAAAACTGGATAGGGTATTATATAATGTTTCCATATCAAACGGGTTTCGGTTTAATAATGGTTGGAGCATGAATGCAAACGTTGATTATCATAGCAAAAGCCCTACATCGTTACAGGGGGTAACCAGCGCATTTGTAAATACATCATTAACAGTAAATAAGGAAGTGATAAAAAATAAATTGTTCTTATCGGCAGGGGTAAATAATCCGTTTACTAAATTCCGTAACGCTATTGCTGAAACAACCGGCACCGATTTTATACAAACCAACAATAACCAGGTTTATTTCAGGTCGGTGGGCTTTAGCCTGAATTATAACTTCGGCAAATTGAAGAATGATATTAAAAAGAGCCGGAAAGAAATAAATAATGACGATGTATCAAAGGGTGGAGGCCTGTGATCAGTTTAAAGCGTTTATTAGGGGTGCTGCGCGCAGCGGACGTGCGTTGATTAGCACGCGGAAAGAAACTTACGAAGTTTTAAAAACTTCGTAAGTTTTATTCAGATTCCTCACCGCGCGTCATTGCTGTAAGGGTTACGTAATTCGGCAATAGAATTAGGTATTTTTATTTGTTGTTTAAAGTGACCATATCGATAGGTTTTTTACCGTTAATTCCTTGATGAGGACGTTCCCAGTTGTAATAAACGAGATATTTGAGCAGTTCATCCTCAAGTTCCTCTAGGCTGTCAAAATCAGTATCTTCGATAAGATCTTCTTTCAGTGTACGCCAAAAACGTTCAACTTTGCCATTGGTTTGCGGACGATAAGGCTGCATATAACGGCGCTTAATACCTGTTTCGATCAACATTCTTTCAAAAGGGTGATTGTGCTTGTTTTGGCTGATGGCAGGGCCGAACTCCGGGCCATTATCGGCAATGATCTCTTCGAACTGTATACCGAACTCCCGTTTAAGTGCTTGCATGCAGTGCATAGCGGTAAACATGGCAGACAGTGCAGTGATGTCTTCCATCACCTGTGCCCAGGCCAGGCGGGAATAATCATCCAGTACACACAGCAGGTAAAGCTTCCTGTTTTGCCCACGAATCACACTTTTACTCAGGTGATGACAGTCGATATGCCCTAACTGGCCCATACGTTCCTTAATGATTTTTACTTTTACTTCCCGCTCCGGCGGCTTTAAACGGTTACGATTATGCCGCTTCAGGATGTTGTATACACCCGAAGGCGATGGCGTAAAGTTATTTGATTTTTGTTTAAGCTGACTGGTGATCTCAAACTTATTGCAGCCCCGGTCCCGCATCTCTAATACCTGCTGTTCGTCATTAGCACAAGGCCTGCGGCTTCCGTATTTAGGACCTCGCTTACCCGGCAGCAAGTCCAATTCATTACCAGACTGTTTAAACAGATTATAATACTTCAGAAAACTCCTTGGATCTGTATCATGTGCTGAATAAAAGTCCTTGGCGAACTTATAGGCAGGATGTTCTCCTCGTTTTACCTGCTCATATTCGCTGATTAGAAAACGATACTTGCTCAGATAGTTCCGTTTTAAAGTAAGGTCATTATTAATGTTTCGCATAACGTTTTAACTTTATTATTTAAAGTTAATTCTGTTACCGAATTAGTTGACCTTTACTGCAAGGACGTTTTTTTTAATTTATAAACCCAGTTGTGCCGATATCTCCAGCATTCTTTCAATGGGCTTAACAGCCAGATCAATAATATGCTGTGGTACTGTTATTTCGGGCATTTCATTTTTAAGGCACAGGTATAATTTTTCCAGGGTATTACGTTTCATGTGCGGGCAATCGTTACAGGCACAGCTATTGTTTGGCGGCGCGGGGATAAACACCTTATCCGGATTATCTTTTTGCATCTGGTGTATTATACCTGCCTCTGTAGCCACAATAAACTCCTTATCGGGGCTTTTAGTGGCATATTTTAATATACCTGTGGTTGATCCTACATAATCAGCCATCTTTAATATAACTTCCTCACATTCAGGGTGGGCTAATAATTTTGCACCGGGATATCTTTCTTTTAGCTTAGTTATTTTCTCTCTCGAAAATATTTCATGTACCATACAGGCGCCGTTCCATAAAACTAAGTCCCTGCCCGTTTTTTTAGCTACGTAAGCGCCAAGGTTCTTATCAGGCCCGAAAATTATTTTCTGGTCTTTTGGCAGGCTTTCAACTATCTGTACCGCATTGCTCGATGTGCAAACTATATCGCTCAAAGCTTTCAGTTCTGCTGTACAGTTCACGTAAGTTATCACCAAATGATCGGGGTAATTTTCTTTAAATTTCCTGAACAAATGCGGCGGGCAGCTGTCAGCCAATGAGCACCCCGCTTTTAAGTCGGGTAATAAAACTTTCTTTGTAGGCGATAATATTTTTGCTGTTTCGGCCATGAAGTGTACACCGGCAAAAACGATAATATCGGCATCGGTTTTAGCGGCTTGTTGCGATAATCCCAGGCTATCGCCAATATAATCTGCGATGTCTTGAATATCACCCTCCTGGTAATAATGAGCCAGTATAACAGCATTTTTTTGTTTTTTTAATTTTTCTATCTCATCAAAAAGGTCAAGTGTCGGATCGATGTATTCGTCCGCAAAACCTTTCAGATTTATTTCCTCTAAGATATCCATTGCACAAATCAAATAATAATAATTAGTTTTTTATATATAAATAAAACTATTGTTATTAAGGTGTTAGTTATGTTTAAAAGTATTTTACTTTTTTATAAAAAAGTTGTTTTTAATAATTTATTAACAAAAAGGCTGCTTTTTATTTTTTTTATATTATTGATTTATAAGAGTATGTATAAAGCAATAAATTTTATCAAAACACTTTTGTTAATATTTTATTCACTTAATAAATGTTAACTTTTACTCTTTATGATCTCAAAAGTCGCTCAAAGATTAATGAGTTTTGTCATCAAAGAACCACTTATCAACCACTTAATATTTTATTAAGTATTTACTTACACAAAATTAACATCTTTAATGCCTATTACTAACAGAAGCATTAATTTTGCACATCTTATATATATAATATGACCCGAACTGTTGATTTCCTTGTGGTAGGATCAGGCATAGCCGGATTGAGTTTTGCACTAAAGGCTGCAAAGCATGGTAAGGTTCTGATAGTTACAAAGTCAAACGAAGATGAATCAAACACTAAGTATGCCCAGGGGGGGGTGGCTGTTGTTGTTGATAAAAAAGAGGATTCTTTTGAAAAACATATAAATGATACCCTGATATCAGGCGATGGCCTTTGCGACCGCGAAGTGGTTGAAGCGGTAGTTGAAGAAGGCCCGGCGCGTATTCGCGAGATTATTGATTACGGAACCAATTTTGATAAAACAAATGAGGGTTTTTATGACCTCGCTAAAGAAGGCGGCCACTCCGAATTCAGGGTGTTGCATTATAAAGATATTACCGGTTTTGAGATAGAAAGATCGTTATTGGAAGAAATACACAAAAACCCAAATATAGAGATACTTACCCATTATTTTGCTGTCGACCTGATCACCCAGCATCATTTGGGCGATTATGTAAACAAATCAAGCGACGATATTACCTGTTATGGTATTTATGCTTTAGATACCCATACCAACACGGTTGATAAAATACTTTCGAAAGTAACAGTAATGGCATCGGGTGGCGCGGGGCATATATATGCCATAACCACAAACCCAACCATTGCTACCGGCGATGGCGTTGCTATGGTTTACCGTGCAAAAGGTAAGGTAAGGAATATGGAGTTTATCCAGTTTCACCCAACGGCTTTATATAACCCGGGCGAATACCCCTCATTTTTAATATCCGAAGCGGTACGTGGTTTTGGTGGTGTATTAAAACGTATCAATGGTGAGGAATTTATGCAGGAGTACGATCCCCGCAAATCGTTAGCACCACGCGACATAACCGCAAGGGCCATAGATGCCGAGATAAAAAAATCGGGCGAGGATTTTGTTTATTTGGATATCCGCCATCGCAGTAAAAAGGATATCCTGGCACATTTCCCTAATATTTATGCCAAGTGTTTAGAGATTGGTATTGACATGACAAAGGATATGATACCTGTTGCCCCGGCCTGCCATTATATGTGCGGGGGAGTAATGGTTGACCATGTGGGCCGCTCATCTATATTGCGTTTATATGCCTGCGGTGAATGTTCATCAACTGGCTTACATGGCGCTAATCGTTTAGCATCAAATTCATTACTGGAGGCATTGGTTTTTGCGCACCGTATATATAAAGATGCTATTGACCAGTTTGAAAATAACGCTATCCCGCAGGAAATACCCGACTGGGATGAACATGGCGTACAATTGTCAAACGAAGACATCCTGGTGACCCACAACGTACGCGAAATGCAAAAGCTGATGAATGACTACGTAGGCATCGTTCGTTCGGATTTCAGGCTCGAAAGGGCCATGAGGCGCTTAGGCTTATTATATGAAGAAACGGAAGCATTTTATAAACGCACTAAACTATCGGTAAAGCTTTGCGAGCTGCGAAATTTGATACAGGTGTCCTATATCGTAGTGAAATCGGCCATGTTGCGTAAGGAGAGCAGGGGATTGCATTATACTACTGATTATCCGAAGCATGAAGCAGAGGTGCATGATACGGTGTTTTAGTATGAATAAGCTATATAGTATAATTATATCGGATGCCGGGGAAATCACTGTTGATGAGGTATTATCTAAATTGGCGCTATCCAATTTGCAAAATATCGGAACAAAGGATTTCTATGACGCTCAATTTATAAGCAAAGGAATTGGAATAGGAAAATATGAGGATAAGGTTATCATAGTAGAGGATTCTAAAGTTTTCGACTTTCTTTTGGAAGAAATAGGTTCTTTTGAAAAAAACGTATACTCAATTTTTCCAGAATCAACAATTTCAGTATTTTACTCTTATTCAGTCGCTGATATTTACGGGTTTAGTATTATAAATAATTCTAAAAGAGAACGAACGTTATATACTATTGAGAATAAAACTCTAACGGATATTGGAGGAAAATTAGATGTGGAATATATAAATCAGGACCTCGGAATGAGTGACTTGATAGATTTTATGTTATATAAACTTTTTGGTGGAGAGCAAGTTTTGGACAATATATCTATTGGAATTTATGGATAAATGTCATCGATAAATAAGAGCGGAAAACGAGGTTCGAACTCGCGACCTTCAGTTTGGGAAACTGATGCTCTACCAACTGAGCTATTTCCGCTTATTGGTCAAAAGTAGTAATTTTGTTTAATTATCTGTTTTTAAATTTGCCTGGTTACCTCTTAGCCAAATAGTAGTTCCGGGTTTTAATGGTTTCGTTTCTAACGTTTGCGGTTTTCTACCAATTATCTTTTTGTAAGTCAACAAATTAATAAATTTAACACCGGATACCTCTTCAACGTTTTCAGTAACAGATTTTATTTCACTCTTCTTTAAATATACATCTTCAGGATATTTCACATAAATGCTATCCACATATACCGGTAAGTTAATATCCTTTACTGATTTACTGTTTATTTCTATTTGGGCGAGGTTAACGTTTGTAGTGTCGGTGAAATCGATAATAAAATCATCTTTCATTTCAACTACAATAACACCGCCGTTGACATTCGTACCATACCTTTCACCGGCAGTTTTGCTTTTATATACAGTGACATTAATGATCTTATTTACATTAATTTCTTTTAGTACTGACTGGTTTTTAGTTTTTACTTCTCCATCGGGCATTTTAAATACTAATAGAGGAGGGTAAGGATACTTAGTTGTATCAGAACTCATTAATAATGGTAATTTTTGCTGTGCACCTGATGCCAATGCGCTTAGTATAATAACACTTATCAGAAATGTTCTTTTCATATCAGCTTATTTGTCCTAACTTAGTTTCAATCAAATATAATTGATTTATGCCTGTAATACTACCTGTAAAAGATAAAACTCCATCCTGGGGCGCCGACTGTTTTATTGCTGAAAACGCTACCATTGTTGGCGATGTGATTATGGGCGATAATTGCTCCGTTTGGTTTAACGCGGTTATACGTGGTGACGTGCATTATATAAAGATAGGCAACAACACCAATATACAGGATGGGGCGGTGATACATTGCAGTTATCAATACGCGGCGACAAATATAGGCAACAATGTATCTGTTGGCCACAATGCCCTTGTGCATGGCTGTACGCTGCACGATCATGTGCTGATAGGCATGGGCGCTATTGTGATGGATCATGCCATGGTTGAAGAGTTCGTAATTATTGCCGCAGGATCTGTTGTGCTTGAGAAAACGGTTTGCGAATCGGGCTATTTATATGCAGGTACGCCGGCAAAAAAGATAAAGCCAATTACAACCGAGCAGAAGGAAATGCTTAAACGTTTGCCCAATAATTATATCATGTATTCAGGCTGGTTTAAATAATTACGGGTTAACAGCCTCCCGCGGTATATCCAGTTTCTCCTCATCTTCCCAGTTTGGCCTTAGGGTTATTTGCTGAGGGTCTATCCAAATATTTTCAGGATAGCGTTTTTGTTTTACATTGCCGCTGTCCCATTTTCCGTTACGGTTCTCATCATAAATAACCCTGATGGTGTATTTGCCGGTATAATAATTTTTATACACTATTGGGCCACTTTTGGTAACGGAGGTTCTGTTTAAAACATTTTTAGGATCCTGGTAAAGCTCAACGATATAAGCCTTTGAGGTATCAGGTACGGTAACGTGCAAGGTCAGGTCGCTATAATTTTCCGCTTTATCCAGCTGAAATCCGGGCTTTATAAACCGCTTACTTTTTTGGCCATATATATTGGTGAAGGCACCATCATCAAGTATAAGCGCGTATTTGGAATCTTCTTTCCAGTGATATTTTATGATAAACTTTTTGAGGCTGGTGGTATCTCTTGTTATCGTAAAAGTAGTTACCGATGTCGAATCTTCAGTTAATGAAACAAGCGATTCATCAAAATTATCAATTGGCGATGTTGCCGTCATCACCAGGTCGGTGCCCGGCTTCAGGTATCTGTTGGAGCTTAAATTAAAGGTAAAGGTGTAATCTTTTTTAAATTCTTCCTTTCTTCCTTTCATTAATGATACACTATCAATCGGTTTACCGTTTTCAAGTATGGCAACCCTTATCGAATCAAAATCCATATTTTTTGAATATAGATGTGCTGTATCATTGGTTTTAGAAAACTCAACTACTTTTTGATTATCCAACGCGGGTGGATAAATTATTTTTAATGATGGGTTATTCAATGGTTTATTAAACAAAAAAAGCATTTTTCCATCAGCATCAAACTTCTTAATGACACTGAATTTTTGCGCATCTTGTTTAAATAATGTCAACTGGATGCCCGAGGTATCAGTATACAAATGTATGGGTTTCTTTAAAAAGGCGATAAGCTCATTTTCATTATCGTAAATTTTGTTAGGCGAGACCTCCTTTAAAGCATATATGCGATAATCGCCATCATGTAAATTATTTATAGAAAAATTACCGGCTGTATCGGTAGTCGCGTAGATGGATGGTTTCTTTTTTCCAAAATATAAAGAGTCTTTATTCAGGGGGAAAAGCATTACCGTAATGTCTTTTTCCCTTTGTTGCGTTAATGAATTAATTACGTTGCCCGATACGCTCAATGAATCGATATGGCTGCCCGTTGAGAGAACATAGGTAAAGTTTTTTAATGTATTTCCCTCATTCAGATCCTGTATGGCTTTTCCAAAATTTATTACGTAAGTGGTGTTTTTTTGGAGGGTGTCTTTAAAAACGATTAAGAGGCTTTTATTTTTTATTTTATATTCCGGTGGTTTATCCTGTGCCGGGCTCATGGTTATTTCGGTGTATTGAGAACTTAATTTAAAATATTCGTCAAAATCAAGTTGTACCACTTTTGCCGCGAAATGGCGGGTCATGTTTGGAGGGTTTGCTTTTAATAACCGGGGCGGCGTAACATCTTTTGGGCCTCCATGGGGTGGTTGCTGGTTTGCGCACCCGGAAATGAGAAAAACGATAGCCAAAAACAGTAAATTTTTGTAAAAAAAGAGCAGCTTTTTATTTAACATGGTTTTTACAGGCTATAATCGATTTTTGTTTTTTGATGAAGATTGATATTCGAAATTAAAAATATTGTCTTTAAACGCAAATTTCCGTAATGTTCTTATAATCAAGTATTTATATGCCTACCTCGACATGTGTACCATCAAAACAGAGATATCAGACGGCGACACACCGGAAATCCTTGATGCCTGGCCTAAAGTACGTGGTTTTATTTTCATCAGTTTTTCGCGCGCCTCTTTCGATAGCGAAACCAAACTGTGATAATTAAAAGCCGCGTTTATTTCTTTGTCCTCCATTTTTTTCATGCGTTCAACAATATCCATTTCCTTTTCAAAATAACTCTCATATTTAATTTTTATTTCAGCCTGCTCAATAGTTTCTTTATCATAACCCGATAATAGTTCATCAAGGGCTGTATCGGCCTTTCGTAGCTCGGTAAACGAAACTTGCGGTCGGGTTAGCAAATTAAATAATTTTGCACTTTGGGTAAGCGGGCTTGTTTCTAAGGTTTCCAATAAAGAGTTTACACCCGCCGGGTCTATTGATCGTTGTTTGGTATATTTTACAATATCATCGGAGTTTTTAATCTTGCTGTTAACTTTATCAAGGCGCTCATCATTTATCAAACCTAACTCATGGCCAATAGGGCTTAAACGTATATCCGCATTGTCCTGGCGGAGCAACAACCGGTGTTCTGCCCTGGAGGTAAACATGCGGTAAGGTTCTTCGGTTCCTTTAGTCACCAGGTCATCAATTAACACGCCTATATATGATTCCGATCTTTTCAAGATCAGCTCATGTTTGTCATTAAGTTTTTGATGGGCATTTATTCCGGCCATAAAGCCCTGTGAAGCCGCTTCTTCGTAGCCGGTAGTGCCATTTATTTGGCCGGCAAAATATAAATTGCTTATTAATTTTGTTTCCAGGGTAAGGCCCAGTTGTGTAGGAGGGAAGTAATCATACTCGATAGCGTAACCCGGCCTGAACATTTTAGCGGTTTCAAATCCCGGTATCTGGGTTAATGCTTTATACTGAATATCCTCGGGTAACGAAGTTGAAAACCCGTTTACATATATTTCAACGGTATTCCAACCCTCCGGCTCAACAAATATCTGGTGGCGCTCCCGTTCGGCAAAACGATTGATCTTATCTTCAATAGATGGGCAATACCTCGGCCCAAGCCCTTTTATCCTGCCGGTAAACATGGGCGAGCGCTCAAAACCTTCTTTTAATGTTTCATGTACCTTACTGTTGGTGTAAGTTATCCAACAGCATCTTTGGTCTTGTGCCAGTTCAACATCAGTATAAGAAAACCTGCCCCGCTCTTCATCCCCCCATTGTTCTTCCATTAAAGCATAATTCAGGCTTCTGCCGTCTACACGCGGCGGCGTACCTGTTTTCATCCTGCCCGATTCAAAACCAAGCTCAACCAATTGCTCGGTAAGGCCCGTTGCCGCTTTTTCACCAGTTCTGCCACCACCAAAGCGTTTTTCGCCTATATGTATAACGCCATTTAGAAAAGTTCCGTTGGTTAATACTACCGCATCTGCTTCAATTTCTATCCCTATGGATGTTTTTACGCCGCAGATAGTATTGTTTTTTACTAGTAAGGAGGTTACCGTATCCTGCCAAAAATCAACATTAGGTGTTCTTTCTAAAGCCAGGCGCCATTCTTCGGCAAACCTCGCTCTGTCGCTTTGCGCACGGGGACTCCACATGGCAGGGCCTTTAGATTTATTCAGCATCCTGAATTGCAGGGATGTTTTATCTGTGATGATGCCTGAATAACCACCCATAGCATCAATCTCACGCACTATTTGCCCTTTGGCTACGCCACCCATAGCTGGGTTACAGCTCATCTGTGCTATTGTTCCCATATTCATGGTTATCAATAATACAGATGAACCTAAATTGGCAGCAGCAGCAGCAGCTTCGCAACCCGCGTGCCCTGCACCAACTACTATTACATTATATTTTTTAAACATTTTGTTTATGAATATTTCACCCTATTTGGGGCGATTTGTTCTTTAATGGTCAATGTTCCACGTGGAACATTGTGTAAAAAGCTTTTTAGAAAAATATTTTATTTATCCAATTAAATGTTCCACGTGGAACATTGCAAAATTATTCATTGCCGGCCGATGTTCCACGTGGAACCTTAAATAATGACACCAATGCAACAAGCGCCCAAACACCTTCTAATACAATAAACGGATAAAATTTAACCAGGTATGATGCAAAACCGCATATGGCTGCACCAACAAAATTTAGTAAGCTATATAACCTGCTTTCTGAGGGTAGCTTTTTATATAAATTCAGTAAAAAAGCTATTAGTAAAATGATAACCCCAATGGAAGCTAAAATATCCGATGTTTTCATTTAGGATTCTTTTAATTCGGTTAATTCAATCCAACGCATGCTTTTTTCATCGAGTTGGCTGTTTAGCTGGTTTATTTTATCCAGTAAGTCATTCAACTTATTGGTATCAATACCAACTGTATCCAACTGCGTGGTGCAATCTTTTATTTGATCTTCAATTTTTTTTATTTCCTGTTCCAGCGTTTCGAGCTCTTTGGTTTCTTTGAAATTTAACTTGTTTTTCTTTGGCTGGGGTGTTGATGGTGCAGCAACAGGTACAACGCGTTTCTGCTGTTTAGCCTCTTCCTGTTCCAGGCGGTACGACGAATAATTGCCATTATATATCTTTACATGGCCTTTTTCCTCCATGATGAATAGCTGGTCGGTTAATTTATCCAGCAAATACCTATCATGTGATACCATCATCAACACGCCTGAATAATTGGTTAAAAACTCTTCCAGCACATTCAGGGTATCAATATCCAAATCGTTGGTGGGCTCATCCAGTATCAGAAAATTTGGATTCTTCATGAGGATGCTCATCAGTTGCAGCCTTTTTTTCTCGCCACCACTTAAATTGGCTATAAATCCATATTGTTTAGCTGGCGGGAATAAAAATAAGGTAAGCAGGGCAGACGCCGAAATAGTTTTACCGTCGGCCATAGTAATAAACTCCGCTACATTCTTAACCACATCAATTACACGTTCATCTTCCTTAAAAATAATGCCCGATTGATGAAAATAGCCAATTACCGTTGTTTCTCCCTTTTCAATAACCCCACCGTCAGGCTGTAATGCTCCTGTGATGAGATTTAACAGGGTTGATTTACCGCTGCCGTTCTTACCAGCTAAACCTATGCGGTCAAACTTCTTAAAAACGTAGTTAAATTTATCCACAAAAGGCTGATTATCAAATCGCTTGGTTAAATTATGTAACTCCATAATTTTATTACCCTGGCGGGATGTTTTAACACTTAATTCAACTTTTTCTTTACCGCCGCCGGTTTTGGTTTTGTCTTCCAGCTCATAATAAGCATCAATACGCGCTTTTGATTTAGTGCCGCGTGCCTGTGGCTGCCTGCGCATCCATTCCAGCTCCTTTTTTAATAAATTACTGTTTTTTTGGAACTGCAATTCGTCCACGGCTTCGCGTTCAGCCTTTTTCTCAAGGTAGTAGCCATAATTCCCAACGTAGGGGATCATTTTACCACGGTCAATTTCCAAAATCTCGTTACAAACATTATCTAAAAAATACCTGTCGTGTGTAACCATCAATATGGTTTTTGAGCCATCTGTCAATAGTTTTTCCAGCCATTCAATGGTATCAATGTCCAAATGGTTGGTTGGCTCATCCAAAATGTATATATCCGGATCTTCAATAAGCAAGCGGGCCAAAGCCAAACGCTTTTTTTGACCACCCGATAAGGTATCGATCGCTTGGTTCAAATGATGAATATCCAACCGGCCTAAAATAGTTTTTATCTTGTATTCATATTCCCAGGCATCAACATCCCCCAATTCCTCCATTGCTTTATCTATGGCTTTGGCATTATCAGGGTCGTTTTCTAAAAGCTCTTCGTATTTTCTGATGGCCTGCTGCTGCACATTATCCGCGTGAAAAATATAATCGCTTATGGTTACTGCATCTTTAAAGTGAGGATCCTGCTCTAAATAACCCAAGCGTAAGTCGCGGCTGCGGACTACTTTACCCTCGGTAGGTAAAAATTCACCAGCTAAAAGTTTCAGCAAGGTTGATTTTCCGGCGCCATTAATGCCAACCAGCGCAACCCTGCGCCCACGGTTAACACCAATGGTTGTATTTTTAAATAACCATTTGTCATGAAATGAATGACCAAGATTCTCGGCAGATATATAAGTGCTCACGCTATTTGTTTTATTTGATCAGAAGGATGTATAAATATTCCCTCATCGTTTTTAATTGATTCTTTAAACATAGCCATGGCCACGGTTTGTGCAGGTATGCTCCTGTATTTTTTTAAACTGCCGAAAAGCAGCGGATTAATAATCGCCATTAATAGTGTTAAAAGCTTATCGGCAAAGCGGTATTCCTTCCGGTCGCCGGTTAAATAGGCTGGCCTGTAAATCTGCAGGCATTTTACACCAGCCTTTTTTAGGTCATTTTCAACTTCGCCCTTCGTTTTTAAGTAGAAGTTTGAGGCCTTATTATCCGCCCCTAATGACGATACCAGGTGATACTGTTCAACGCCGTTTTTTACCGCTAAATGTGCCAGATGTAAAGGATAATCATGGTCTATTTTATGATAATCCTTTATATCGGGTGTTTTTTTCTGCGTTGATCCCAGGCAGCAAAAAACAGCATGGCCGGTTATTTTATCGGCACAGTCGTCGAGCTTATCAAAATCAATAACAAGCTCTGTTAACTTTTTATGCTGTATCCCCGTCGCCCTTCTTACCAATATAAGCACTTCGGTATACTCCTGTTGATTTAGCAGTATGTTTAATAATGAACTGCCAATTAGTCCGGTTGCGCCTGCAATTACCGCTTTGTATGCCATTGTGGATATAAATATTTCGCAAAAATACGCATAATTAATTTGTGGAATAAAAATTGTGTGTTTAAACATGTAAATCTTAAAATCATGAAAAAAATATATTATCCCGCTAACGAACGCGGGCACAATGACATCGGCTGGTTAAAGGCAAATTTCTCCTTTAGCTTTGGGCCTTACTACGATCCTGAAAAAGTACATTTTGGTGCATTAAGGGTTTTAAATGATGATATTATTGCAGGCGGACAAGGTTTTGGAAGCCACCCGCACGACAATATGGAAATCATCACCATACCAATATCAGGCGCATTAGAGCATAAAGACAGTATGGGCAACATTGGCGTAATAAGCGCAGGCGAGGTACAGGTTATGTCGGCAGGTACAGGTGTTACACATTCGGAATACAATCACTCAAAAACCGAAGCTGCCAATACCTTGCAGATATGGTTATTCCCTAAAGAAGAAAACATCAAACCAAGATATGATCAGAAAAACTTTACTGATGTTTTAAAATTGAACCAGTTAACCACATTAATATCGCCCGATAAGAGCGCCGATACACTCTGGATAAACCAGGATGCTACATTCTCGATGGGTGATTTTGAAGCCGGGCAACAGTTTACATATGATGTTAAAATACCCGGAAACGGTATCTATATTTTTGTTATTGATGGCGCCGCTAAAATAGATGGTACCACTTTAAACAAAAAGGATGCATTGGGTGTTTATAATACCAGTTCAATTACAATTGAAACCGAAGCGAAATCCCGTTTGCTGTTAATGGAAGTACCAATGTTATAAGCCGATACGTTAAGCCAGGGTTAATTTAATTTGAACGGTTAACAAAACAATTTGAAACTCAATTGTTGTAACAGTCAATTAATAAACAGCTTATGGCAGCAGTACAGGAACAGGAACTTACCGGATGGAAAAAATGGCTCGCGGGTATTGGCGATCAATGCGTTTTTTTCACCCGGTTTTTCAGGAATATTTTTACAGGAGGTTTTGAGTGGTCGGAGTTTGTACGCCAGTGTTATGAAATAGGCTACCGCTCCATGATGCTGGTTGGCATTACCTCGTTTATAATGGGGGCAGTTTTAATTTTACAATTACGACCATCATTCGTAAAATTTGGCGAAGAAAGCATGCTGCCGACCTCACTCACAGTTTCGTTGATCCGCGAAATAGGCCCGGTAATTACCGCGCTGATATGTGCCGGTAAAATAGCATCAAGCATAGGTGCTGAGCTGGGCAGCATGAAGGTAACCGAACAAATTGATGCTATGGAGGTATCGGGTGCAAATCCCTTGCAATACCTGGTGGTTACCCGTATACTGGCCGTAACTTTAATGGTTCCGTTATTAACCGTAATTGGCGATGTTATAGGGCTTTTGGGTGGTTTTTTAGCTATAAATTTTACCGATAGTATTAGCTTCTACTTGTATTTTCACAAGTGTATAGCCTCAATTGACTTCAGCGATTTTTTACCCGCATTTGTTAAAACTATATTTTTTGGCTTTGCCATTGGTTTTGTGGGGTGTTATAAAGGGTTCAACTCAAATAAAGGCACTGCAAGCGTAGGTATAGCGGCAAATTCGGCTGTAGTAACCGCCTCTTTATGGATCTTTGTTATTGACGCGTTCTGTGTTCAAATCACCAGCTTATTATTTTACAGGTAATATGGAAGCGGTAGCAGCACAGAAAAAACAAACGACTAAAGCTAAAGCTGAGGTGGTGATCAGTATCAAAGGGTTAAAGAAATCATTTGGGAAAAAAGATGTTTTAAAAGACATCAATCTTGAAGTAAATAGGGGTGAAAATGTAGTTGTTATGGGTAGATCGGGAGAGGGGAAATCAGTAACCATAGAATGCATTGTTGGAATGCTTATACCTGATGCCGGATCAGTAAAAGTATTTAATGAAGAGGTTGCCGATTTGAACGACAAAAAGCTAAAGGAGTTGAGGATGAAGATCGGCTTTCTATTTCAAAGCGGGGCTTTGTTCGATTCGATGACCGTACGTGAAAATTTAGAGTTTCCGCTCACAAGGGTATTAAAAATAAAAGACCAGCATGAACTGGATGAACGGGTAAAAGAAGTATTGGAAGGTGTTGGCCTGTTAGATGCTATTGATAAACTCCCTTCTGATCTTTCGGGCGGTATGCGTAAAAGAATTGGTTTGGCACGTACACTAATCATAAAACCCGAAATAATGTTATATGATGAACCCACTACGGGGCTTGATCCAATAACATCAAGAGAGATAAGCGAACTGATATTAGATATGCAGAAAAAATATAAAACAACATCACTCATTATTACGCACGATATGGAATGCGCACGCATAACCGCAGATCGTGTAGTGATCATGAATGATGGAGCATATATAGCCGAAGGCTCATTTGATAGCCTTCATAAATCAAAAAATGAAATTGTAAAAGAATTTTTTAAAGACATATCATGAAAACTACCACATCTCAAAAAATAAAAATCGGCCTGTTTACCTTTGTTGGTTTATTGGTACTGGTTTTAATTATCTTTTTTATAGGCAACCGCAAAAGCCTGTTCAGTTCAACATTTAATGTTTACGGAACATTTAAGAACGTGAATGGCCTTAATGTGGGCAACAATGTGCGCTTTGCGGGTATAAATGTAGGTGTTGTAAGCCAAATAGCAATTGAAACTGATAGTTCTGTTAGGGTTGACCTTACCCTGAACAGCACCGTGAAAAAATTCATAAAAAAAGATTCAAAAATGAGCATTGGCAGCGATGGCCTGATGGGCGATAAGCTGATAGTTATTGCGCCGGGTGGTATAACAAGCCAGGATCAGGTGCAGGATGGCAACCAGTTAACCGCTGTAAACCCTTTGGATATGGATAAGATAGTAGCCAAACTTACCGGCATAGCCGATAATGCCGGGACGCTGATACAAAATTTAGCCGCGATTACCGGTAAGGTAAACAGTGGCCATGGAAGCCTGGGCCGGTTGTTAAATAATGATAAAATGGCTAATGACCTGGATGCAACCGTTAAGCAGGCAAAAACAACTATGGCAAATGTTCACACAACAACCTCGACTTTAAACGAAGACCTGACAGCGGCACAGCATAACTTTTTACTGAAAGGATTTTTTAACAAGAAGAAAAAGGCGGCCAAAGCCAAAAAAGATTCTGTAAATAAAGCACAGAACGCACCCGGACAGCAACCACCGCAAAAATAATCACCAATAAAAAATGCCCGCTGATTCTTCGGCGGGCATTTTTTATTGGTAATGAAACCTTTACAAATACTTTGTAATATCAGTAGACATTGGGGTGGTTTGTGAGCGAAAACGGTGTATAAGTTTTCCGTTCTCATCTATCAGGAATTTTTCAAAATTCCATTTAATTTCACCTGTAAAATCAGGATTATCGGCTGTTGTAAGATATTTGAACAAAGGATCAATATCATCGCCCTTTACACTAACCTTTCCACTCATCGGGAAAGTTACCGAAAAATTGTCGTGGCAAAATGTTTGTATGTCCTGGTTAGTACCGGGCTCCTGGCCGCCAAAATTGTTGGCAGGGAAACCTACTATAACTAATTTGTCTTTATAGGTTTCGTACAGTTTCTCCAGATCGGCATATTGCTTGGTAAAACCACATTTTGAGGCGGTGTTAACTATAAGAATTTTCTTGCCCCTGTACTTGGCTAAAGAAAAATCCTTCCCATCAATGCTTTTTAATTTAAAATCGTAAACAGGTGCGTTTGCGGTAAAAAAAGTTAACGCAAAAATCAATGCTAATATTTTCATGGTTTAATAATGTTGGTGACAGTTTTGTAAGGTAAAATTAGCTAATAAAACTTCTTTTACTCAAGTACAAATCTTCTTTTTGTGTCATTTTTTCCTTGTCGTCCGCGGATTTGTCCTTATAACCAAGCAAATGTAGCACGCCATGAATGATTACACGATGCAGCTCCTGGCTTTCTGTAACAGCATATTTACGGGCATTTTCGCGGATGCGGTCAATCGATATAAAAATATCGCCAACAACAACATTTTTAACCTCAGAGTTATCAAAGGTTACAATATCGGTATAGGTGTCATGATCAAGATATTGTTGATTGATTTGCAGCAGGTATGGGTCTGAGCAAAAAATATAGGTAAGCTCTTTTAATTTATAACCCTCGGCCAGTACGGTATCATTGATCCATTGCCTAACCTGGGTTTTATTTTTTAGCTTGAACTGAATGTCCTCTTCAAAAAACTGTATTGCGGGCATTATATCTTAAAATGAAGTTCAACTTCATTACCGGCAGCATTAAATATGCACTGATCGGCCAGGTGCTTTATAATAAAAACACCGCGCCCTGTTAAATTTTCAAGGTTTTCAGGCGCAGTGGGGTCGGCTAAGTGGGTATAATCAAAACCAGTGCCCTCATCGGTAATAGTCCATACAATGCGTTTTTCGTCAACCTCGGCATTAATAATAACTATTTTATCCGCATCCATTTTATTGCCGTGTTTAATGGCATTAATCAGCGCTTCATTAAGGCAGGTCATCATGTTGGCAAAGGTATCCTCGCTGATATTGTATTTATCGGCAATGCTTTCAATTAAGCTTTCCAGCTTGGTTATGCTGTCCTCCCTTGATGGAAGTTGTAGCGTGTACAGTTTACCTGCCCGAACATTCTCCTGTTCCATATTATTTGGCATTAAGTTGATCAAAGTATGAATTAATTCTTTGTTTATAATATAAATTAAGTGCGGGCGATACCGTCTTTATTTGCTCTGTCTCTTTTACTTTTAGCTGTTGATAGTCTTGCAATGCTTTAATATATCCCGGTGGCATGTCTTTTCCCGCATGGCTTTCTCGTTGCTGATCCTGTTCACGCTGCTGATCTGCCTTATCAGCCTCCAGTAACCTGCTTTGAATTTGCTGCTGCCTCTTTAATGCCTCATCGGTAATTCTCTTGTTTACGAGATCTCGCTCATTTTGTTCCATTTGCTGCGAAATTTTATCAAGATTACCTAACGTACCACGGCCATCTTTGTTTTCATCCTGATTAATTTGATCCAGCATCTCTCTTATCATTTGCTGCTGCCGGGCCATTTTTGCCAATTGTTCGCTCATATTACCGCCCTGGCCTTGTTTGGGCCCGGTATGGCCCGGCTTCCCTTGTTGCATCTGGTCGCGTGCCTTTTGCATGTTTTGGTTAAGCTCCTGCTGCATTTGCGCTAATTGGGCCAACGATTGCTTTTTTGATTTCCCTTTACCCTGCCCGTTTTTCGACTCTTTTTGCAATTGTTCAAGCGCTTCGCTCAACATCAATGCCAAATTGTTCATGGCTGTCATGGCATATTGCTGGTTACCATTAGCTTCCGGTGTTTGCCTGTCGCCAAGGTTGGTAAGCGCCAGGTCAATATGGTTATTTATACCCGCAATTTCTTTATTTACAGTTGATTGAATTTGTGGCACCCTCCTGCTCAATGCATATAAGCTATCCTCAGCGGTTTTCAGGTTATCCTTAATATCCTTTTGCTTTTGTGCTAACGCGATATAATTAGGATCGGCTGGATTAGTAGTTTTCAATGTTTGCATAACACTTTCCTGCGCAAAGGAACTGTTCACCAGGTTTTTTAACAATTCGCGCAATTGCTGTATGTCAATAGTGTTTTCGGCTTCTTCACCCTCATCGCTTTTTTGCTTCATTTTATCGGCAAGCTGTTTCATTTGTTTAGCGGCCTGTTGCTGGGATTGCGATGCTTTTGAATTATTGTTTTTTTGCAGTTCATCTGTACTTTGCTGCATCTGCTGATCAATATTCTGCTCGTCCTTTTCTGGATTTTCAAAATCCATTTTACCGTTATTGTCGTCGTTTTCCTTTTTTAAATCATTGAGGGATTTTTTTACATCCTGAAAATTATTGTTTAGGTTTTGTTGATCCTGCTGTGCTTGTTTTGAATCAGCGCTATTTTTTTTATTCTGATCGGCCAACTTTTGTTGTTGCTGTGCCAACTGGTTAAGCTGACTGATGTTTTGATCTAACTTTTGGTCAAACTCCAGTTTTTTATAGAGTTCCAGCATGCGGTCAAGCTCTTTTTTGAGCGATTTATTGTCCGTCTGCATTTTTGCCAGCTCATCGCGGGTGGCATCCTTTTGGTCTTGCTGTAAAAGCTGTTGCAAATTTTGCAGCATTTGCTGGGTTTTTGGGTCGAGCACGTTGTTGAACAGCTTTTCCATTTCCTTTTGCTTGTCAGTTATTTCCTGTGCCTGCTGCTGGTTGTCTTGCCTGTTATATTCGTTTTTTTTGTTTTCATCCTGGATGTCTTTTACCAGGGCGTCAAGATCTTTCTTTTTTTGGAGCAGGTCTTCAATCTGCTTTTTCTCATCAAATGATATGGAATTTTTATTCAGCAAAAGCTCATTCAGTTTTTGCGAGTCATGCTCCACCTGCCCCGCAATTTTTATGGCCGACTCCATTTTTTGCTTAACCGCCTGTGTACCGGCATTAAGCTGGTTGTTCAGTTCTTTAGCATCGGGCACATTAAGTGTATGTTCCGGCGAGCGCACATGCTTCGGGCCGTTAACACCATCATTATCGGCTACCTCGAAAAAATAAGTTACTTGGTCGCCGGGTTTAATGCCCATATCCTTCAGGTTCCAGTAATAAAAAAAATCAGCTTGTGTTTGGCTCAGGTCAGCTTTTACGGGCAGGGTAAATAAACGGGCTTTACCGATTTCATTTTCACCCGGTGCGCCTATTTTATAATGAAAAACCAACGATGAATAACCGTGGTCGTCCTGTATCTTCCCTGTAAAGTAAAGCGACTTCATACTTACCGAGTCTGGTTTTTCTTCAACATTAATGGTAGGCGGCTCATCGGCTATCACATTTATCCGGTAGCTGGCAGAGTCGCTGTTTTTAACCACGGTATTCAACGGGTTTATTTTATAGATAGTATTTTTCAATACCCTTTCCTCATGTTTAAACACATCAGGGCCGCTTAAGCCAATGGTTTGCGTTTTATCATCCATCGAAAAAAATAAACCGGTAGCATTTTGTGTGTGAAATTGCCAATGTACTATAGTACCGGCTGGTATGGTAAGGTCGCCTGCATTAGGTAACGTTTCGTTTTTTTTATGCAGATAGGCGGGATAGTCCAACGCCACATCAAAATGCAATAAAGACGGGCGCAGGTTAACCTTTATTTCATAGGGTACCGAGGTGAAACCATTGGCCGAGAGTTTAAAAATGGTGTTTTGCTGCAAATTGGTAAACAGGTATTGAAACCGGCTGATATTTTCCTTATCAAGCTTAAAGGTATTATTAGCGGTTTCTACATACACATCGGCAGGCAGCTTATCACCCTCCAGTTTCAGGTCGAGTTTTAGGTCTTGCCCCTGGACTACCGCTAATGATGAATTAAGCACCACAAAATTAAATGGCGCGACAGGCGCAAAAAACTGGTTGTGCTTTATCAATCTTTTGGTGCTTTCTGTTAATACCGATGGCGCTGCTAAAGCAATAACGCAGATAACAGCTACCGGGGCTATTATCCATTTAAGATACTTGCTGTTTTCCTTAATGTTTATGGCCGATGGGAAACTTACAGGCTTTAAAAGTTCTATCTTTTGGTCGATGCTGGCCTCAATTAATGCCCGGTGCTTTTCGTCATCAACGGCTTGTTTTTTTAGCTGCAGTGTGTTAAGTAATTTATCATGAACGCCGCTAAAATGCTTACCGATGATCTCGGCGGCTTCGTCATGTGTTAAGGTTTTGCCCAGTTTGAGCCAGGCCATTAATGAAGGTATAATAAGCCAGCCGATAAGGCCGAGGTTAAGCAATATAAAAAAATAAAAAAGCAGGGTGCGCAACAAAATGCTGAAGTTGCCAAAATACTCCCCAATGGCAATAACCACGTAGGCCGAGAATAATCCCGCGCCTAAAAAGATCAAACCGCGCAAAAGATTATTTAAATAATACTTGCGTATAAAGGTGTTGATCTTGCCGATTAAAAGCTCATAATTTTGGGTAGAGTTCATCTTTCAGGACTGCTTTTTAAGGTATAAGTTTAACGTAAAAGTAATACCTATGATATAAGTAGCGGAGTTCAAGATAAATAATTAAAGTATGATTAAAAAATATCATCACTTTTTAACACGAATATGATAGATGGCATCTATAAAAATAAAAAATAAATTCTATATTTGTAAGGTAAACTTATTAGTTTAATTTACTACTATGGGTAATAAAGATCTTCAATTCTCATCGGAATTGCGCACAGTTGTAGCGCGGCTGATAAAAAAGCTGCGTAAAGAAGCAGTTACCGGCCAGCAGCTATCGCTTACAGAGCGATCAACTTTAGCGCTGCTATTGCAACAAGATGGCTTGCTGCCAAGCGAACTTGCTGCGATGGAAAAAATAACCAATCAATCCATGTCGCAAATACTTAGTCATTTGCTGGAGCTGGGGCTGATCATCCGCACAAATTCTGAAACGGACAAAAGAAAAGTGATCATATCATTAACCGAAGCCGGGCAGCAAATCATACTACAGGCACGTAACGAGCGCGATGAGTGGCTTGCCGAAGCGATAAAAGAAACATGTACCGATGAAGAACAGGAAATACTTAAAAAAGCAATAATACCCTTAACAAAAATTGTTGACTTTAAATAAGGGATAATACAGAACAAAAACAGAGAGGTTGAATAATGAATATAAGCACATTCAGGGCATTTAAAAGTAGAAATTACAGGTTATATTTTGGCGGGCAATCGGTTTCATTAATAGGCACCTGGATGCAAAAAACCGCGGTAAGCTGGGTTATATATACGCTTACACACTCCACATTAATGTTGGGGGTATCGCTTTTCGCAAGCCAGTTCCCATCGTTTTTATTCTCATTGCTTGGCGGCGTAGTATCTGATAGGTATAACCGTTACCGGGTGTTGCTTACCACACAAATAGCCTCATTGATCCAGGCCGTTTTATTGGCTATTTTAATTTTGCTGAAACATTACCAGGTATGGGAAATACTTGGGTTAAGCGCGCTTTTGGGCCTCATAAACGCGTTTGATGTACCTGCCAGGCAATCATTGGTTTATGAAATGATCGATGATAAAGACGACCTGCCCAACGCGCTGGCGTTAAATTCATCCATGGTAAATCTTTCAAGATTGATAGGCCCCGGGATTGCGGGCATTGTACTTGAAAAAATAGGGGATGGTGCTTGTTTTTTACTTAATGCATTAAGCTTTGTAGCCGTTATAACATCCCTGTTGTTAATGAAACTGCCCAAATATGTAAATAAGCCGCATACGAAAAATGTATTTGGCGAGCTTAAGGAAGGCTACAGCTATATAAAACGCACCCCCGAAATATTATTTATTATAGTGATGCTGATGCTCATCAGCTTGTTTGTTTTGCCGTTTAGTACGCTTATCCCATTTTACGCCCGTGATGTATTTAAAGGAACAGCATCAACCTTTGGCATAATTGATAGCTTTATAGGCCTGGGCGCTTTTGCCGGGGCTATATTCTTAGCTTCGCAAAAACCGGGGACTAACCTTAAAAAGATCCTGGCGATAAACACCTTGGTATTTGGCGCCGGACTTGTATTTTTTTCGCACGAGGGCCATTATATACTGGCACTGATCTTCGCGGCGGTGGCGGGTTTTGGGATGATGTCGCAAATTACCATAAGCAATACCATACTGCAAACCACAGCCGATGTTAAAATGCGTGGTCGCGTTATCAGTTTTTATGCGATGGCTTTTTTCGGGATGCAGCCACTGGGCGGCCTGCTCATAGGCTGGGTATCAAAATGGATAGGCACTATGGATACCATGCTGGGCGAAGGTATTATAGCCCTGTTTATAGGTATGTTGCATTTGCGCTTTTTACGCATAGCCAAATTAAAGGAACAGGAAGCCCAGCTAATTGACGAATCTGTAATACATGTCGCCTGATAGTTAGTATTTTAAAACTGTGGTAACCTTCATTTAAAATTTATTGTGATTTAAAAAAATTAATCAGTAAATATGTATTCGATTGTATTTATGTATCAACATTCATACTTTACATGATCATCAGTTCTTAGGAACCCTGTAACCCAATAAACAGTCTGGCATAAAATGAAGAAAAAGTTACTTACCCCAACAATTATTATTGTCATTATTACAGGGTATTTAAGTTTATCTGCCATAACCGCATCGGCACAAACTACAGTACACCATACTGTTGCAAAGAAAGTCTACACCAAAAAACCAACCGCGGCCCAATTGGCCGAAGGGAAAGCATTATTCCTGAAATCAGATTGCCTTACCTGCCACAAGCTTGATGTTAAATTGGTGGGCCCGGCTTATTATGATGTAGCCAAAAAATACCCGCCCACACAAGCCAATTATGAACTGCTGGCCAATAAGATAATTAGCGGTGGCAGCGGCGTATGGGGAACGGTAGCCATGGCACCCCACACGGCTTTAACACATGATGATGCCATGAAAATTGTGAAATACATACTATCGTTAAAGCCGGGGCAATCATAGATCAGGCTTGAGCGATTTGTAGCAGCATATCAATTATAACATACACTAATACTGTTTTAACATGAGAGATCAAAAAAAGGTTAACCGCACCAACGGCTTACGGGCTTTTTGGGCTGCACTTATTTTAGTGATATTTATGGTGAGCCCTGCAGCCGCCAAACATAAACCCAAAGTGCTTATATTTTGTAAAACGGCCGGTTTTCATCACAGTTCGATAGCTGTTGGGGTAATAGCTATCCAAAAGCTGGGTGCTGAAAATAATTTTGATGTGGACAGCACCACCGATGGCAATAAGTTCACCGTTGAAAATTTAAAGCAATACGCCGCGGTGATATTTTTAAGCACTACACATGATGTGCTGAATGATGAACAGCAAAAAGCCTTTATACATTATATCGAATCGGGCGGTGGCTTTGTGGGTGTGCATGCCGCTACTGATTGTGAGTACAACTGGCAATGGTATGGTAATTTGGTAGGGGCTTATTTCGACAGCCACCCAGCGCAACAGGATGCCATAATAGATGTAGTAGATTCAACCAATATCGCTACCAAACACCTGCCTAAAAAATGGAAGAGGTTTGATGAGTGGTATAATTTTAAATGGATAGAACCCAACCTGCATATCTTACTAACCATTGATGAAACCAGTTATACCGGTGGCAAAAATCCGGCCTATCATCCGATGGCCTGGTATCATGAATACGATGGCGGCAGGGCATTTTATACCGAGCTGGGCCATACCGATGCATCATACAGCGACCCGCTTTACCTGCAGCACCTTTTGGGCGGCATACAATACGCTATGGGCAAGGATAAATAACCAAAACCACTACCACCTATTAATAAAAGCAACATGAAGGCAAATAAACTATGGGTAACAGGTATTATTGGTTTATCAATGCTGGTATATACCTGTAAGGAAAAGCAATACCCGGTAAAAAGGGATGCCGATGGCAGGATATTGGTTAACCCGCATCCATCGGGCGCTGCCCTGTCACCTGAGGAAAGCATGAAGCACATGTATTTGCCTAAAGGGTATCACCTGCAATTAGTAGCAAGCGAGCCTATGGTAAGCCAGCCCGTTGCTATTGCCTGGGATGGCGATGGACGTATGTATGTGGCAGAGTTGAATACTTACATGAAAGATGTTGACGGTACGGGCGAGGGTAGGCCTGCCTGTAAAATTGTAAGGCTTGAAGATACCAATGGCGATGGTGTGATGGATAAGCAAACCGTATATGCCGATAACCTGGTAATGCCCCGCATGATTTTGCCGCTTGATAACCGTGTGCTGGTAAATGAAACCTACTCCAACAATATTTACAGTTATGAAGATACCAATGGTGATGGCGTGGCCGATGTGAAGAAATTGGTTTATAAGAATGAAACCCTCGACAAAAAGAACCTTGAACACCAGAAAAGTGGGTTGATGTGGAATATAGATAACCGCATTTATGTAACCGTTGACCCGGTTCGTTACCGTTTTACCGGGGATAAGTTAGTACCCGATAGCATGCGCGAATCACCGGGCGGCCAATGGGGTTTGACCTATGATGATTACGGGCGTTTATATTTCTCCTCAGCCGGGGGCGAAGTTCCGGCATTGAATTTTCAGCAAAACCCATATTATGGTTATTTTGATCTGTACGGACAGCTGCGCGGTAACTTTATGGAGCCCTGGCCTATTATTGCCACGCCCGATGTGCAGGGTGGTTTAGCACGTTTAAGGCCCGATAGTACACTTAACCATTTTACTGCCTGTACCGGGCAATCTATTTACCGGGGCGACAGGTTGCCTGCTGACCTGAAAGGCGACTTGCTAATTTGCGAGCCCGTTGGCCGCATTATCCGCAGGGCAAAAGTGATAGACAGTGCCGGGAAAACATCCTTACAAAACGCCTATGACAGGCAGGAGTTTATGGCATCGAGCGATATGAATTTCAGGCCGGTAAATACGGTGACCGGGCCCGATGGCTGTTTGTATATAGTTGATATGTACCACGGCATTATACAGGAAAGCGCCTGGACGCCAAAAGGCAGTTACCTGCGCCCGCAGATATTGCGCAAGGGGCTGGAGAAAAATATAGGCCGTGGCCGTATTTACCGCATAGTGGCCGATAAAATAAAACCAAACAAGGAAAAGCCCCACATGCTGGAGCAAACCAGCGCCGAATTAGTGCAATACCTATCTAACCCGAACGGATGGTGGCGTGATAATGCCCAAAAGCTGATCGTGTTGCGGGGCGACAGATCGGTAGTGCCCGCATTGGAAGACCTGGCACAGAACTCGCCTATGGCGCTTGCACGCATCCATGCCTTGTGGACACTTGACGGCCTAAACGCTTTAGACAAAAATATTTTATACAAGGCTTTTAATGATAACGATGCGCAGGTACGCAAAACTGCTGTTTGGATAAGCGAAGATTTTATGAGAGGCGACGACAGTGAATTAATAGGCAAACTGGCACCGCTCGAAAATGACCCGAGCGCGGATGTCCGTTTTCAATTGTCATTATCGCTGCGGTATAATAAAAACGATGGGGCACAAAACATTATACACTACCTGCTGAACCGTTACCCGGATAACGAGGTGTTGGTACAATCGCAAAAAAAGTATGATGCCGAGATCGCCGCGCAGATCGCGATAGCAAAAAAAGAAGAAATGATGCGCGAGGCCGACAGGCTATTGGTTACCAGCGGCGCGGTAATATTTAAGGGCTTATGTGCCAGTTGCCACGGCGAGGATGGAAAAGGTATCATGAATGGCAGTAAACTGCTCCCGGCACCGCCGCTTGCCAATAACAAGGATGTTAACGGCGACCCGGATAAGCTGATCAGGATATTATTGTACGGCCTTACCGGCCCGGTTGATGGTAAAATGTACGCCAACACCATGCCGCCGCTTAATGGTAACGATGATAATTATATCGCATCGGCCATAAGTTATATCCGCAACGATATGGGAAATAAAGCGCCTACGGTTAGCCCCGATGAAGTGAAAAAAATAAGGCTGGAAACCACAGGCCGCACCAAAACCTGGACGATGGATGAGCTTGACGCGATAAAGAAAAAATAATGCTGTATAAAAATGCTGTTGCAGTATCCATCAAAACAGGCAACAATACTTATATTGCGTAAACATTTATAACCAATTATAAATAAACCCGGATTTAAACACATTGTAATGCAAAAAAACATTCAAACAAATAAACTATTTGTGGCTGGCTGCTTGTCGCTTTTAGTAACATCATTATCCTTTGGTATCCGCGCCGGAATTATGGGCAAATTAGGCACCGAATTTAATTTAGATGCTTCTGAACTAGCTACTATTACGGCAACGGCATTTTGGGGCTTCCCGGTAGCCGTAGTTATAGGTGGATTTATTGTCGATTTGATCGGAATGAAAAGGTTACTTGTTTTGGCCTTTATTTTTCACCTGTTAGGTATCGTACTTACCATTTTTGCACAGGGATATTGGACATTATTCTTTTCAACCTTACTTATAGGCATTGCCAACGGAACCGTAGAGGCAGCGTGTAACCCGCTGGTGGCATCATTATATCCTGATAATAAAACAACTAGGCTTAATTATTTCCATTTATGGTTTCCGGGAGGGATAGTTATAGGTACATTATTGGTGCTTTTATTTAATAATATAGGTTTAGGCTGGCAAATACAGGTTGGAGTAATGATCATCCCAACACTTATTTATGGTTATCTTTTCTCAAAGTTGGATTTTCCACCTACAGAAAGAGTTGCAGCCGGTATAAGTACAAGCGATATGTACATGGCACTGGCCAATCCGCTATTTATATTTATGATCATTTGCATGTTTGGTACAGCTATTACGGAGTTGTTTACCAATCAATGGACGGATGTATTTTTCAAAACAGTTACCAATAATGCCATATTGATACTCACTTTCGTGGCATCCATACAGGTACTGGGGCGGGCATTTGCTGCGCCTATAGTACATCGGCTGGCCCCACAAGGCGTGTTGCTTATATCGGCAATATTGTCGGCACTAGGTATGTATCTGCTTATTCACCTGCATGGCGATGCGATATTTTTAGCGGCTATAATTTTTGGATTAGGTGTGGCTTTTTTCTGGCCATGTATGATAGGCTTTGTAGCCGAAAATCTGCCCCGTACTGGTGCGGTAGGCTTAAATTTGATGGGTGGGGCCGGTATGTTCGCAGTATCGGTTTATATGATATTTATGGGTGGTTATTATGATAAGCTAACGCTTAACCACTTACCTGTAGGTGCCAATCTGGGTAATTATGTAAAAGCTGCCGATGGTTCACCCATGGCGCAGGCATTTTCACAAGCCAGAGGCCAGGCAGCCCCCGATGTATTAAATACAACATTGATTATCCCCATCATACTGATTGCTGCCTTTGGTGGATTGGTGCTTTATATGAAAGCTAAACGTAAAAAAGCAGTTTTAGCTAATTAATGAACTGCGAAAAAAATATTTCGTACGGTGCAGAACGTACGCTGTATTTTACATTACAACAATGATAACCTGAAAATTCTAACTAAATTTTATGAATAACGTAAACAAACAAAAACATTTGTTTGTTTAATAAGTTATATATAGCTTCACGTACTACTTGTGCATCAATGAATAAACCCGGAAAAAAGATAATCATATTTGACGATGATGAGGATATACTTTCCATCTGTACATATATTTTAGAAGAGCAGGGTTGGGAAGTAAGCACCTTTACTAATTGCAATGAGATTGTCGACAAGGTTTCGGATGTATTGCCCGATGTTATTTTAATGGATAACTGGATACCTGATGACGGTGGCATAATGGCCACGCAGATACTTAAAAGCAACGAACGTTTAAAGAAAATACCCGTAATATATTTTTCGGCCAACAGCGATATACAATTGCTTGCAGACCATGCCGGTGCTGAAAGTTACCTCGCCAAGCCTTTTGACCTCGAAGAACTTGACCGGGTTATAAATACGGTATTGATAAAATAGATAGTTAGTGTTATCCAGCATAAAAAAACCCAACTGTTAACAGTTGGGTTTTTTGTTTAATATCAATCTGGCCCTCCGCCCGGGCCACCGCCGCCAGGCCCGCCACCACCACCCGGGCCTCCGGGGCCACCGCCTGGCCCACCCGGCCCATTGTGATTTCTGAAGCCACGCATTGTCGGATCCTGATTAGGGGCCTTACCTGCAAATTTTTGCAGCCTTAAAGTAAAGGTTGCAAGGTAATAACGGGCAAGCCTGTTAACATGGGTTTCGGTAATCGAGCTGGCTGTTTGGGTGCTTGAAAACCCGGTGTTTTGGTTAAACAAGTCAAACACTGATAAACGTATTTGACCCCGGTTTCCTTTCAAAAACCTGCGCTCAAGATATAAATTTAAAAGATTTGGATTGGTAACCTTCAAATCAGCAGCATAGCCATAGTTAATAGCCTTTGAATAATCATAGCTAAAAGTCCAGTTGTTAAAATAATTTTTACCGTTAACGGCTAAAGTCCAGGTACGGATGTTTGAGCTGCCTTCGGTTAATGAATCCTGAACCGAGTTGCTGGTACGGTTAATAGCATAAGTTGTTAAAAATTGGGCATCAATAATATCTGTAAAATCTACCCTGAATTTCATGCCCGGTGTAAGTTGTAAATTTTTTGAGATATTCTTATCGGTAACCGAATCGGTAGAAGTAACATTTGTTAAATAACCAATGGTAGTTGTATAGGCAACCTGGCCCGTTAATGACAAGGTAAACCTACGATCTTCCCAGGGCTTGGAATACACACCGCCACCTGAGTAGGAAGTGAAACCAACACCGGGAGTATTTAAATATTTGGTTAAAATAGTATTTTGAAACTTAGGTTCACGCGAGTACACGGCCGGATACGTAATGGTATTGGTGGTTATAAAATTACTTATTTGTTGAAAGGCAACATTTGTAAATAGAATATTGCCCGAGGCAAAGTCAAAAGAATTATAGCGGGCCGTTAAATTATTGGTGAACTGTGGTTTCAGATCTGGATTTCCTTCAACAGGGTATAAGGCATTGGTAAAATCCACAACGGGTTGTAATTGCGTAAAAGTTGGCGAAGTATTTGACCCATTATAATTTAAGCTGAAGGCATGGCTTCGTGAAAAATTATATACAAAACGTGCTGTAGGAATGATATCAAATGTTGAAATGTGGGTTTGCGCACCTGTTTGCGGCGAATTGCCATCTAAAACAGATGGTTGTGCAGCAATACCCAAAATGAAATTGTATTTCTTTTCAACATAACGATAATTTAGACCGAAACGGTTGGTCATAAAAGTATAGTTATACTGGTTGCTTAAAGCGCTGTCGGCGGTAAAATAAGCTATAGGCGGTACACTTGTACTGGTATCGGCAATTTTATTGTTAGAAGTTGCCGCGTAGTTAAATGCATAATTAAATTCAAGGTATCCTAATTTGCTTACAGGGGTAATATAAGACAATGTTGCACCAACGCTGTTTGTACGGCTATAGGTACTTATCATCTGATCGTTTGGCGCGGTTGGCACACCTACTGTATAATTATATATCGGGTTTTGGTATGAGTTGCTTGTAGTAGAGCCCAGTGCTACATTGATGCTGAAATTATGGCGGCGCGGTAATTTGTGATTAAATAATATGTTTAAGCCAAAAGTTGGCGAATAAGAATCCGCATATGAGTTTGAATTATAGGCAGAGGTGGTTGTATCCCTTCTTGACAAAATAACCGACTCATTATCATTGGTGACTGTGCTCGCGTATGAAAAAGTTGGGGTTATTTTTAAATAATTGATGGTATCGGGCGTATACTCCATATTCCAGGTAAAGCGATGATTGATGTTTCTATCGGTTTCATTGCTTTGCTGGGTATTTAAACTTGGGTTTACAGGCGAAATATTTTGTTGATTATTAGTACTTATGGTATTAACGGTATTATCGGCAAAGCTATAGCTTCCGTATACCGCAAGGTGCTTTCCCCATTGATCACGGAAATTAGCGCCTAATGAGTGCGCGTCGGTCACACCGTTTTGTGTAGTAGTAAGGCTTCCGGAGTTCAGGGCGCCACGGGCTGCATTTCCACGGCCACCGCCACCACCGCCACCACCGCCAAAACCACCGCCACCACCACCTGCAGCAGATCCAAAAGAAAAGGTGTTGACATCGGTATTGTTTATACTGCCCAATACAGCAATTTGCTGATCACCATTGAAAATGAAACTACTTAGCGTTCCTAAATAACGGTTGTCATCAGGTATACCCTGGCTTTTAGGCAACATATCCTCACCATCGCCACCCGTTCCTTGTACGGTATAGCCATAATTTTTATCTTTCCTGATGGTGATATTCATTATTTTATCAGGCTCGCCGGTTTTAATACCTGTTAAATTTGCCTGGTCGCCGTAGTCATCTATTATCTGTATATCTTCTGCGACATCGGCGGGCAAATTTTTAGTTATTGATTGTAAGTCGCCGCCCATAAAGTCCTTACCGTTTATACGCACCTTGGTAACCTGTTTTCCCTGTGTGGTAACATTGCCGTTTACATCCACATCAACACCCGGTAATTTTTTAATTACATCTTCAATAGGCGCGTTATCGCGTACCTTGTAAGCACTAACGTTGTAAACGGTAGTATCTTCTTTAAATGTTACCGAGTTAACGCCTTTAATGTTAACCTGGTTTAATACATTTGACTCTGCTTTTAGCAGGATGGAACCAAGCTCCAGGGGTTTGGGATCATTATCCAGTGTATAATGTTTCCTTATGGCCTGGTAACCGATAGATGATATGGATAAGGTGACCTTGGTTCCTTTAACGGAACCAAAAACAAATTTGCCATTATTATCAGTTGCGGTTGAAACACTATCGCTTTTTAATTCGGAAGTAAGGGTTACCAGGGCACCGGGTATAGATAATTTAGTTGAATCTATAATAGTTCCATGTATCTCACGCCCGTTTTGACCATAGGTATAAATAGCAGAAATAAATATTAATGATAAAGTGAATAAAAGCGATTTCATAAGTTTTTTGTATACATCTTTTTGTAAATACAAGAATAATACGCAAAGGTTGTATTTATAAGCGTTAATTGTTTAATAATCATATCATTGTTACATATTTAATCATGTTATTGTTACATTTAAATATGTTTCGGGTACATTAAACACAAAAAAGCCGGTATAATCCGGCTTTTTTGTGTTTAAATAATGTAGTACTAATACTATAGATTGCTTAGGTGCAATAATGATGCTACCTGGCTAAAATTATTCATGTTAATACCAGGATGTGTCATTTCGAGATCTGTTAATGATGTACCCGCTATAACAACCACCCTGAAATCAAGGCCTGTTTCGCTGGTGCTTGTATTTATATCTATATACCCAACGCCATAATCAGACAAAGTTATTGTGGTGCCTGATTGATCGTATGGCAGCGAATAATAAGACGACGTACTGCCAGTCGGCCTGAAATAAACCAGTACAACCCCGTCATTAACAATGTCCTGTGTTATTGCAGGTATTAAAAACTTCGTACCGGTTAATAAAATTGATTGGTTTGTAAGCAAATAACTTTGTGCGCCAGGTCCGGGAGCACCTTGTGGGCCGGTAGCCCCTGTAGCTCCTGTTGCGCCCGTTGCTCCGGTAGCCCCTGTTGCGCCCTTGGCACCAGTAGCGCCCGTTGCTCCATTACTACCTGCAGGCCCTGTGGCACCCGTTGCTCCGGTAGGCCCTGTTGCGCCTGTGGCCCCTGTAGCACCAGCAGGCCCGGTTCCACCAGGCCCGGTAGCACCAGTAGCACCTTGCGGGCCGGTAGCGCCAGTAGCACCCGTAGCACCAGCAGGGCCCGTAGCGCCTGTAGCACCCGTAGCACCGGCAGGGCCAGGTGTTTTATCTTTTTTGCAAGCGCTTAATGTAATGGCGCTTATGAATACAATTGATAGTAAAAGTTTAAGTTTCATAATTGTTAATTTTTTAAACTATTGCTGTTTTACGCAAACACCAATAATTAGTTACAAATATTTTCTTAACCGTTTACACTTATTTTAATCTAATATTAATTTGCGCTTTAATAATTAACAATTGTGTGTAACTATTTAGTAATGGTTGAAACATTTGAGTATAAAGTTTCGTTATCGTAAATAAATCATTAACCTATGAATAATATCCGCGCTAACCTGCACTCAAAGGTGCACAGATGGATGGACAGTATCGGCTTTAGGCTAAATACGTCGCAAACCAACAGTAAAAGCAATGTAACAACACACCATTATTTTTTTGAAACTTTTAATTTTTTCGAAAAGGCAAAAAATAATGATGTTAAACATTCGCAGTTTTTGTGCTTTGATATGTATGGCGAGAAAATAAATGTAAGGTCGCTCCTTGATCTGCAAACAGCTTTTTTTGAAAATATAAGTCAGTTAAAATAAATCATTTTATCAAAAGTATGCCGCGCTGTTATTATGGGATAGGGTTGTAAGAGTAGTATTATATCCGGCGTTTTAGAGTTAGTATTACATTATCATACCTGTTATCATGAAAAACTTCGAGAAGGATGCTGCGTTGATCCCTTGATTTAAAAAGAGCATCTATTTCTTCGAGATTCATTTTTTCAACCGGCTTAAAGTTAATGGAGACTATTTCATCACCTTTTTCCAAGCCTATCGCATCGGCCGCCGAACCAGGCTCAACCCTGCTGATAACCACGTGCTGGTAACCCGCGCCTGTGGCGTAATATTCCAGGCCGCTCATGTCGTGTTCATAAGGTTCGTCGTAAAGAAACCCCGGCTTTAAATAAAGCACGTTATCGGGATAATCAAAAATTACATCAAATTTTTTAAGTATGCCAATGCCCAGGTTGCCATCCCGTGGTATTGAAGTTATTATTTTTACCTTATCATCAGGGAATGATGCCAGCACATTTTCAATTTTATATTTCCCTATTTCAATTTCCTTTATGCGGCTTATGTAGCCATTGATAGGGCCATTTAAACCTACGCCTAAATTAGCCTCAATATATTTAGGGGGCAGGCCATTATTTTTTATCATGTTTTCAATCGACACCGGGTGCCCGGCCCCAATATCTATTATCAGCTTGCTATTAACTTTTTTACCATTTGGATAGGTGATGTTAGCCTGCATATAAGGTTTTCTATCTTCTATAGTTATGGGTAATTTAATTCCGCGGCCAAAGGGGTGCAGATCTTTGGGTTTACAAACAGTAATTGTACTATCGCCAAAATCAATTTTAACGGCCAGGTTATTAAAAAATTCGTACCCTAATAAACCATGTATAGGTATACCTGCATAATTTGAGAGGTTAAAGTGATCTTTTTTTAATATCGCGGCGCTTACATCATAACTGGTTAAGCCGGGTATATCAACTTTTAAGGTCGAGGTAACATAAGCTTCATCATCATCACCCTCGCCAAGGCCGGGTATTTTTATGGTTCGTTTCGATAAAAGATCAATAGAATCAACCAGTTTGGGCTCGGTAATTAACATCAGCCCAACGCCGGTATCTAAAATAAAGTTAAAAGGGCCCTTGTTATTTATATTAAGCCGTATCACTATCATATTGCGGATAATGCGGAATGGGAGTGTTACGTGCTTCTTATTTTTATCCAAATCGAAATATTGCGCTTTAGCGGATAAAAAAGAACTACAAAACAAGAATAACAGGCATACAGTGCGCAGCAATTTCATAAATGAAATATTTAGGGCGAGTAATTATAATTAGTGGTTAAATTTACAAATTACACACACATAAAACAATGTTAGTTACAAGCAAGGGGTTATTTTATATAATAGTGCTTACAGCCTGTTTAATGCTATGCAACATAGTACGTGGCAGCCAGATAAGACGGCACAAGATAAAAAAGCTATTTAAACATTCGCGGATATTGAACGATCATTTTACAGGGTTTGCCTTGTATGACCTGGATAAGAAGAAAATGATATACGAGTTGAATGATGATAAGTACTTTACCCCGGCATCAAATACCAAACTTTTTACATGGTACACCTGCCTGCGCATGCTGGGCGACTCAATCCCCGCCCTGAAGTATGCTGTACATAATGATTCACTGATATTTTGGGGAACAGGCGATCCATCGTTTCTGCATAGCGACATGAAAGGGGTAAACGGGTATAATTTTTTAAAGAGCAGCAATAAGAAACTGTTTTTTGCCAGCGGCGATTATGGAAATGATTTTTTTGGGGATGGCTGGGCGTGGAATGACTATAATGATGATTACCAGGCCGAAATAAATGAGTTGCCCATTGAAAATAATGTTGTTGAAATATATGCGGGTGCCGATGGCCACCTGCACACAAGCCCGGCGTTTTTTGAAAGCTATTTAAAATGCGACAGTAATTATAAACCGCTTACTTTTAAAATAAAGCGCGATTTTTTGAGTGATGCTTTTATTTATCCTCCAATGGAGGTGCCTAAAAACTACCGGCAGTATATCCCCTGGAAAACCAATACCGCCCTAACACTGGCTTTGTTACAGGATACCTTAAAAGGGCCTGTAAATGAATTGCATTTACCGTTAAGCAGCGCCACCGGTACCATATATAATGCCAATGCCGATACGGTTTATAAACACATGCTACAGCCCAGCGATAATTTTATTGCCGAACAACTATTGCTGGTTTGCTCGTCAACAAAATTTAATACGCTTAATACCGACTCGGTGATACATTATTCCAAAACACATTTTTTGAATGACCTGCCCGATGAACCGCAATGGGTTGATGGCTCGGGCTTGTCACGTTATAATATGTTTACGCCGCGCAGTATTGTGGCTTTATTGGTGAAGTTGCTGGCTGTGCGTGATGAGCAATTATTGCATAGCCTGATGCCGCAGGGTGGTGTGGCGGGCACTATAAAAAACGCCTATAAAACCGATAATGGGCAGGTATTTGTATGGGCCAAAACCGGGTCGTTAACTTACGACTACAACCAAAGCGGCTATCTAATTACCCGCAAGGGCAAACGCCTGGCCTTTTCATTTATGAACAATAATTTTACCGAACCGCCCCGTGTAGTGCGCGATGAAATGGTTAGAATAATGACCTATATACATGATAATTATTAAACACAGTCTCCTAGAAGATTCGATGATCAGTAGCGCATCAATCAGGCAATTGGAGGATCTTTTAAATTATCCTTTATATCCGGGTTTTGAGCAGGCATTTTTTTAACTTCCATCTCAATTTCTGTTTGTTTTACAGCTACCGCATACTCTGCAGGCTCTATACGGCTGCCTATGGCTTCAGCATAAACCTGTGTAAATTCGGCACCTATATATAATATGGCCGAGGTGTAGTATATCCAAGTCAGGATCACAACAACAGAGCCCGCAGCGCCATACGCGGAGCTATTAGCAAAATATTGGATGTATAAACCGATAAGGTATTGCCCCAGCATAAACATCAGGGCGGTAAAAATTGCCCCAGAGCGTACATCTTTCCATGAAATTTTAACATCGGGCAAAACCTTAAATATTATGGCAAATAATACAGTAATTACAACTAATGTAATGGCAAGGTTAATAACATATATAAGTATGGTTATACCCGGAAAGAAGTGCTGTATTTTAGAACTTAAGGCGGTAATTAAAATATTAACTAATAACGATACCAGCAATAAAAACCCAAGGCTGGCGATAAGTGAAAAGGATAGAAACCTGTTCTGTAATAACTTTAACCAGCCTTTTTTTGGTTTGGCTTTAACGCGCCATATCATATTTAATGAATCCTGTATCTCAACAAACATACTGCTGGCACCCACTAACAATATAGCTATACCCGATACAAGCGCTGCACCGCTTTTGCCGTGCATAGCGTAATTTTTTATAATATTCTTTATCTGGTCTGATGCTTGCAAGCCAACAAAATGCTGCAACTGGTCATAAAATAGTTGCCGGTTATGTTCTTCCTTAAAAAAAATACCAATTAATGCCATTACCAATACCAATAATGGGGCTAACGAAAAGATGGTATAGTATGCAAGTGAGGCACTTAGTTTCAGGCCATTATCGTCTATAAAACCCATAAAAGTGGTCATCAATATTTTCCACCAACGCTTAAGGTATCCTTTTCTGAAAATCTTCATATTAATCAAATATATTTGTAATAAGCGGCATATATAATTATATGGGCTTTATTATTAAACCATTATGTATATTAAACCTGTAAACCAAAATATACGTATACAATAACAGGGTTTCATTTAAACTATTCCATCAAATGAAAAAAACATTTTTTTTGAGCCGCTACTATATATTGCTGCTCATGATTTTATTACTAAGCAATTTTAGTGCCCTTGCTCAAAAAACAACCATTTGGATAGTAAATCATGCTGAAAAAGACGGCAATAACGATAGATTATCGGATACGGGAAGGCAAAGGGCCATCGACTTGCAAAAAACACTCAAGCACGAAGGCGTTGAGGTAATTTATGTTACCGATAAAAAAGTATCGGTTGAAACTGCAAATCCACTGGCTGCAAAAGACAGGATATTGCCGCGTGTATATACCGATAGCGTGCAAAAGTTTGCAGAGATCATAAAAAGAAATTTTCAGGGAAAGAATGTATTGATCGTTGCCAATTATGATACCATATTGCCATTTCTTTCGGCATTTGGCGCAGAGGCGCCATTTGACGCTTTGGATAAGGACGATTATGACCAGTTATTTATGATCACCCTTAAGCCATCGGGCGATGCTAATTGTACGGTAAGGTATTATGGCAAAAAGCATCATACTAATGATATACCCCAGCAATATATTATGGATAATATTACGCCCGGCGTACCGGGGCATTAATTAAGCGCTGAAAAAGGAACATCCAGCAACTCGTAATTTTGCCATCCATTAAAATCATAGTGCCACCACTCGGTTGATATTACTTTAAAACCATGCGCCTGCATCACCGTTTTTAACAATTCGCGGTTATTAATTTCCGCAGGGGACAGATCAGGATAGTTTGCGGCGGCTTTTTTACTAAAGCTGTCAAAACCAGTAGGCATATCAAGCTCCTTGCCGGTTTTCAGGTTGATAAGGCTCAAATCAACGGCGCAGCCGCGGTTATGTTTGGAGCCTTTGCGCGGATCAGCAACAAAATTAGTATCGGGCGTTACTTCATAAAACTTAGCCGTAACCGAATATGGCCGGTAGGCATCATAGATCTTTAAACCCAGGCCTTTAAGCTTAAGTTCGGCTTCTACCTGCTGTAGCGCCATAACAACAGGCAAACGCGCAAATGACCTGGCCTGGCTGTACATAACATGGTGCGTAAAGTTATTTGTTGTGGCGTACCTGATATCAAGCTGGATACCGGGGATGTATTTTTTTATTTCGACAAGCCTTTTGTTGGGATCAGCTTTCACTTCCCTGGAATAACGTGCCGGGCCACTGATCTTTGTGCTATCGATATATTTATAGCGCTGCGCCTGTGTGCTGTAAGCGGCAATTATAAATATCGATAGAAAAATGTAACGAAGCATAATTTACCGGTGTGATACAATAAGCAGGTCAAGATCTTTAGTGGGGATGGAGAACCTTTCGCCAATATACTTGCTGGTTAAATGACCCTGGTAAATATACACAGCGCTGCGTACGCCTGCATTTTGCCATATCACGTTCTTCAGGCCACCATGTTCGCCAATATCTAACAAAATAGGCGCGAAAATATTGGTTAAAGCATAAGTAGCCGTGCGTGCCACACGCGATGCTATATTTGGTACGCAATAATGTATCACATCGTATTTGCGGAAAACCGGGTGGGTATGATTTGTTACTTCTGATGTTTCAAAACAACCGCCCTGATCAATACTTACATCAATAATTACCGAATCGCGCTTCATTTTGCTTACCGTTGCTTCTGAGATAATGCAGGGGCTGCGGCCATCCTCGGCACGCATAGCACCAATAGCCACATCGCAGGTAGTAACGGCCTTTTCTAAAACTATGGGCTGAATTACTGAAGTAAATACCCTTGCCCCAATGTTGTTTTGCAGCCTGCGGAGCTTATATATGGATGGATCGAATACCTTCACTTCGGCACCTAATGATATGGCGGTGCGCGCGGCATATTCGCCCACAGTGCCTGCGCCAAGTATTACAATTTCTGTTGGCGGAACACCGGTTATGCCGCCGAGCATCAGGCCTTTGCCTTCAAAAACATTGCTCAGGTATTCTGCAGCTATGAGGATGGATGTAGCGCCGACAATTTCGCTCATGGCGCGTACTACGGTTAATGAGCCGCCCTCATCCTGCAAATGTTCAAAACAAAGGGCGGTTATTTTTTTATTTAACAAGGCATGAAGGCAATCGGCTTTAAGGGTTGACATTTGCAGGGCTGAGATCAGTATCTGCCCCGGTTTCATTAGCTCGATCTCGGCTAAGGTAGGCGGCGCGATTTTTATAATGATATCGGCCTCATAAACAGTTTTGGTATCGAAAACAATAAGCGCGCCTTGCTCGCTGTAATCCTTATCAGAAAAATTTGCCGCCTGGCCCGCATTGCTTTCCAGCATTACCTGGTGCCCGTTGTTGACGAGTAGCGCTACTGATAGTGGGGTTAACGGTATCCTGTTCTCCTGGAAGGATATCTCTTTTGGAATACCTATATAAAGCTTGTTTTTTTTGGTCTTTACCTCCAGCATCGACTCCTGCGGCTGCATCATTGCCTGCTTGGCAATGTCAGAAAACCCGCTTAATTTCCCTGAACTCATTAAAAGTGGTTTTTATTTCCGGATGATGAAGATAGGAAAAAAATAGATGATTTTAAATTAAATATTCTCAATGCTGATGCGGCGGGAATTATCACTTTCCACCAGTATTTTTATGCTGATGTAATGACCTGGCAACAGATCGGGAATTTTTTCGGGCCATTCAATAAAACAGTAATTGCCGGAGTACAGATATTCTTCAAAACCCATGTCCAGTGCTTCGGTTTGGTTTTTAAGGCGATAAAAATCGAAGTGATAGATATTGCCTTTGGGCGCTTTGTATTCGTTTACTATAGCAAAGGTAGGGCTGGTGATATTATCGGTAGTACCTAAAGCCTTGCATAGGGCTTTAATAAGCGTGGTTTTGCCCGCGCCCATTGAGCCGTGGAAAAGGAAGGTTTTTTGATCTTTGGAATACGCTATGATTTTTTTAGCAGCGTTGTTTAATTCATTAAGGTTTTCAATCAGGAGATCCATAAATCAAAATAAGCTAAATATTTTCACTCCTTTGCTCCCAAATTTTAGGACTTCTGCTGGTATGTATGATCGCAAAAACTTCAACAGTTTCATTTGCCTCATCAATAATATAATGGATTAAGAAAGGGAATTTTTTAACCAGCATACAACGCACATCATAATATCTTATACCATAACTATCTGCATTATGTTTAAGCGTATCGATTTGTAATCGAACATTTTTTTGAAACCGCAGGCCTAAATTCTCTACGCGTTTATTGTACCAATCTGAAATCTCCTGAATATCCAACAAAGCTTCAGTATCAATTTTTACCTTGTACGGGCTCATTTATTACGCCAGTTTCTTTGAAACTTCATCCCAATCCAAAAGTCTTTCGGGATTAGCCCTTGCCCTTTTAACCCGTTCCATTACAAGTTGTTGGTGCTCGATAGGAATAGGTGTGTTTTCATCCCAGATCAATTCATTTAACTTTAACTTTTCTTTGGGGGTGAGTTGTTTGACAGCCTCAATTATTTGCTGAAAATTAACCTGTATGTTTATTTTTGCTGCATCCATTTTTATTATTATTAAACAGGAAACTACTTCAAAAATACTAAAAACAATTCACAATGTCATTTCGAGCGATAGCGAGAAATCTTATAAAACTATGCAGCGTGAATTATGCATGATGTATAAGATTTCTCACTCGTGCCTCATTCGAAATAACATAGAAACCTATTATTTAGGCCCGTAAGTCGCAATAGGGATGATCATTTCTTCTAATGATATACCCCCATGCTGGAAGGTTTCATTATAAAAATTCACAAAGTGGTTATAGTTATTAGGATAAACAAAATAGCTATCCTCCTTGGCGAAAACAAAGCTTGAGCTTACATGCAGCTTGGGCAGCATGGCATCGTGCGGGTTGCGGATGTGGAATACCTCTTTTGGGTTGAAATTTAAGTTACGCCCCTGTTTGTAGCGCAGGTTGGTATTAGTGTTCCTGTCGCCGATGATCTTGCTTGGTTTTTTTACGCGGATGGTACCATGATCAGTTGTGATAACCACACGCACCTGTTTTGAAGCCAGGAATTTAAGCAGCTCAAATAAGGGCGAATGCTCAAACCACGACAGTGTTAACGAGCGGTAGGCCGAATCATCGCTGGCCAGCTCGCGGATCATTTGCATATCGGTACGGGCATGCGAAAGCATATCCACAAAATTATAAACCACAACGTTCAGCTCGTTGGTCATGAGGTTGCTTACCGATTCATTGAGCGCGCGGCCCTCATCAATATTTAATATTTTATGGTATGAGTGCTTAATATCCTTGCGTAAAACACGTTTTATCTGGTCGCTAATAAAATCCGACTCGAATAAATTTTTGCCTCCTTCGTCCTCGTCATTTTGCCACATTTGCGGGTAGCGTTTTTCCATTTCTAAAGGCATTAAGCCCGAAAAAATAGAGTTACGCGCGTATTGGGTAGCGGTAGGCAGTATGCTAAAATAGGTATCTTCCTCTTCGAGCCTGAAATATTCTGAGATGATGGGGTTAATGATCTTGAACTGATCATACCTTAAATTATCAATCAGTATAAAAAATACCGGGCCCTTGCCATCCAATTTAGGGAAAACCTTCTTTTTAAACAATTGCGGCGAACTGGTTGGCGCACCATCCGGGTTTTGGATCCAGTCGATATAATTACGCTCAACAAATTTGCAGAACTGGGTATTGGCTTCGGCCTTTTGCAGCGTTAATATCTCGTGCATGCCATTATCTTCCAATTGCTGTAGCTCCAGTTCCCAATAAATAAGTTTTTTATACACATCAACCCATTCCTGGTGGCTCAGGTTATCATTAAGCGTCATGCCCAGGTTGCGGAAATCCTGCTGGTAGGCCATGGTTGTTTTTTCGGTAACCAGGCGTTTATTATCCGTAAGCTTTTTTATGGTTAGCAAAATCTGCTTAGGGTGTACAGGCTTTATGAGGTAATCATCAATTTTTGAGCCTATGGCATCTTCCATCAAGTACTCTTCCTCATTTTTTGTAATGAGTACGATAGGAACATCGTTGTTAATGTTTTTTATTTGCTGTAAGGTTTCCAGGCCGGTTAAGCCGGGCATATTTTCATCTAAAAAAACAAGGTCGAAATAATTTTTTTTGAAGGACTCAACAGCATCGTTACCGTTAGTTACGGTAGTTACCTTGTATCCTTTTTCGTTTAAAAATAATATATGGGGTTTCAATAAATCAATTTCGTCATCGGCCCATAATATGGTAGTATCTTGCATGATATATATAATTAGGAACCAGGATTTAACGGATTTAAATGATTAACAAGATGTTATACATTTCCGTAAATTCTAATTCAGACAGTTATAACCTTAAAGCAACCTAATTGTTGTTAGGTTTTAAAGGTATTAACAAAAATTAACAATTGTACGACACGGATTGTACCTTTACTTCTCATTTTTGTACACGACTTTAGCACCTTGAATAAAAAGAAAATAATTAACGACCCGGTTTACGGCTTTATCAGTATCCCGACCGACCTGGTATTCGACCTTATAGAACACCCTTACTTTCAACGCTTAAGGTATATAAAGCAATTGGGTATGACGCACCTGGTATATCCCGGTGCGTTGCATACACGGTTTCATCACGCGCTTGGCGCCATGCACCTGATGAGCCTGGCTATTGAAACCCTGCGATATAAAGGGCATAATATTACCGCTGCCGAAGAAGAAGCCGTTACCATAGCTATATTGTTACATGATGTTGGGCATGGCCCATTCTCGCACGCGCTGGAACAGGTGATAGTTGAGGAGATATACCACGAGGATATTTCTATACTATTAATGAACAGGCTTAATAAGGAGTTTGACGGCAGGTTAACGATGGCGGTAGAGATATTTAATGGCACCTATCCTAAAAAATTCCTGCACCAGTTGGTATCGAGTCAGCTGGATATGGACAGGATGGATTATTTGAACCGGGATAGCTTTTTTACCGGTGTATCTGAAGGGGTGATCAGCTCAGACCGGATCATAAAAATGCTGAACGTGGTGGACGACCATGTTGTGGTTGAGGAAAAGGGCATTTACTCGATAGAAAAATTCCTGATAGCGCGCAGGCTGATGTACTGGCAGGTATACCTGCATAAAACTGTGATTGCCGCCGAGCAGTTATTGGGCAAAATTTTGCAGCGCGCCCGCGAGCTATCGCTACAGGGTGAAGAACTTTTTTGTACACCCGCATTAAACCATTTCCTGGTAAATAGTATCAGTAGTGATATGTTTATGAACGAGGAACGGAACCTGGAAACTTTTGCAGCGCTTGATGATACTGATATTATGGCCGCAGTAAAAATATGGTCGGCGAGTAAAGACTTTGTATTATCAAAATTATGCCGCGACCTGGTGCACCGCAACCTATATCATACAGATATTACCAATGAAGTGCCCCATAAAGCTTTTATAAACGAATTGACAGAAAGAGCCGTTAATAAATATGGTATAAGCCGCGATGAAGCATCGTATTTTGTTTTTACAGATGTGGTGCGTAATAATGCCTATAAAACAGGCGACGGCAGCATACTTATTTTGATGAAGGATGGAAAAGTGAAGGATATTACGGCAGCCAGCGATAATTCGAATTTAGAAGCCCTGGCAAGGACTGTAAAAAAATATATACTATGTTACGATAAAAATTTGTTAGCAGTTGATCAGTTGAGTGGTTGATTAAGTTTGCAGGGATTTTTAAAGGTTTAATTTTTAACTAATTAACCCGATCAACCACTCACCCGATCAACCAATTATTAATTTGCTGCTTTAGTTTTAACATTTAAATTTGCCGCATGCAATTTACTGCCCAACAAATAGGCGCATTACTTAACGGAACTATTGAAGGTGACCCTTTAACGGCTGTTGATCAGTTGGCTAAAATAGAGGAAGCTACTGCGGGTTCGCTGTCATTTTTGGCTAATCCCAAGTATGAGCAGCACTTATATACTACAGGGGCCTCTATCGTTATTATCAATAATGACCAGCAATTGGCCGAACCGGTTAGGGCTACGCTTATCCGCGTGGAAAATGCATATACAGCCATATCGGTATTGTTGGAATTATATAACAAGATAAAATTAAACAAAACCG